>OKWK01000016.1_pt1 | contig 304631 bp, 262 predicted proteins | sample 1607181 | NCBI WGS metagenome assembly OKWK01 (sample SAMN07501053, study PRJEB24779) | human gut metagenome | isolation source: stool | host: human infant | place: USA: Pittsburgh, PA | reverse complement strand
TTAGCACGAGGCAGCCCTGCGCGGTACGGTGTGGCAGCTAAGCGTGGAACGCCGTGGCAATCGGCCCGCAATAATCAGCGAATGCCGAAGACGTCATGTTCAACGCAGCTTATGGAGTCGGTAACACACGAACAGGACACGGTATCTACGCAGAAGAAGCTGGGGCCATGCTAGACAAGCTGCATGGAGAAGATTCTACGGTCGTCGGGAGGGACAATGCAAAGCACGGCCCGGATAAGATCGTCGCAAACCTTCCGGTTCAATGCAAGTATTGCAAGACAGCTAACGATTCCGTCTCTGCATGCTTTGAATCTGATCCTTTAACTGGCTTGAAGACCTACAAGTACACCGACCTTAATGGCAACCCGATGAAGCTAGAGGTTGCAAGCGACCAATACGTAGATGCTGTGTCGATAATGAAGCAAAAGATCGCAGACGGACAAGTGCCGAACGTCAGCGACCCGAACAAAGCCTATGACATCGTAAGAAAGGGCAAGATAAGCTATCAACAAGCCAGAAACCTTGCCAAGGCGGGAAATATTGACTCCCTGCGTTACGATGCTGCCAACGGCGCTATCACCTGTCTTTCTGCGTTTGGCATCACCTCGCTTGTAACTTTTGCGCAAGTTCTCTGGGGCGCAAAGGATTACAAGCTAGCTGCCAAACAAGCGTTATTCTCAGGGCTTCAAGTCTATGGTCTCAGCTTCGTTGCGAATGTCGTGGCCTCACAGATATCGAGAACTGCATGGATGAACGCAGCTAAGCCTATAGCAGCAGGTTTCGGCGAGCTTATCGGACCAAAAGCAACTCAGGCAATCATCAATGCATTTCGAGCCCTTGCTGGAAAGAATGCGATATATGGTGCTGCCGCACAAAAGAGCTTTGCAAAATTCGTTGGCGCTAATGCGGTGACCGAGACCGTGATGATTGTGGTCTTCTCTATTCCAGATACGTATCGCATGATTCAAGGAAGAATTAGCAAGGCGCAGTATTTCAAGAACCTCACTTCTTTGATTAGTTCTTTCTTTGGAAGCATCGCTGGTACTGCTATCGCAGGTGCTGCAATCGGCGAGAAAATCGGAGGAACCATCAACAAGAATGTGGGCAAAGCGATTGGCTTCGGCGTTGGCATGGTTATGGGTGGGGCTGCTGGAGCCATAACCAAAGCTGTCGGCAATCTATTTAAGGAAGACGACGCGATTATTACCGGAAGGCTCTTCAATGCGGTATTGATTAATTGCATAATCGAAGAGCTCCTTACTACTGATGAACAGGAAAAGCTCGTTGAAATGCTTGATGCGGATAAGAAAGGGTTAAAAGAGCTACAAGCTTCTCTCCTTACGTCAAACACGCAAGCAGCTGATATTGCGCACTATATCTCCCCGATGATCGATAAGATCAAAAAAGATCGAACGCGAATAGACAGTGCAGATGAGGAGAAGATGGCAGAATTAATAGACGAATCGATTATTGGCGGTGACCTTGATGAAATGTGATTGTTGCGGAAAGAAGAAGGGCTTGCTGGAGTCATTCGAAAAGGTCAAGACAGAACATGGGAATTTGAACCTTTGCGTTACGTGCAGCAATCTTCTGTACAAGATCAGGGATGCTGCACATGATGAAAACCAAGATGAATACAATGCATTGCTAGACGAGTTGCGAATAAGATCGAAGAATGGAACTCCGGCATTTGAAAAATGGTTTGATGGTTATCTCGCCAAAAACAAAATCGATTAGATGCCGCTTACGCTGTCCACGGCATAAACAATGGTTCGAGAGTTTCTTGTTTGATATGAGCATGTTGCAAAAGTCCATAGCTTTCCCGTTTCTGCATCTTCGTCAAGGATGAGATCGGATCCGCCAATCCTACCTTTGAAATCCTTATCCTCCGGAATCACAAGCCTTTCCTGATTGGCATTGACGACATCGACGGCGCAAGCCTCAAGGTCAAGAGTTTCACCGCATCGTTGGTAGATAATGATACGGCTGTGCTCGCGAGCATACGCCTCATCAATGAAGTTAGCAAAGTCCGCAAATGCTGAGCCATCTGACATGTGGTGGCCATAGACCATCACGAAGGGCGATGTCAGAGAGCAATCGCAATCAATATAAGGGGTTCCGTAGTTGCCTTGGCCAAGCGCGTCCCTATAGAGATAGGCATTGGGCGCATCAGGTGTAGCCTGCACGATGGGCTGGTCGATATTGGTTCCTGGAACTTCCACCCAGGCGATGACGCTATCAGGAAGCGAAGACCAGTCAATTTCTCTTTCCGCTTCATCTTCCCGAGACAGGGCATCGGTTATCGCCTCTATCGTCTCCGCCTTGTCGTTGTCGGTTGCTGTAAGCCACATCGCCAGTGCGGTAGTAATGATCGCTACGAGGATTAAAATGGCTGCAAAGACGATTTTCCTGATCTTGCGCATTATCTTCCTTCCTAGTATAAGGGCGAGCCGATCCGCTCGACCCGCCCTGTTTCATTAGCTTGCAGCTAATGTCGTGCATGCCTATTCATCCTTGCTTTCTTCCAAGACCTCTCTTTCCACCTCGTCGATTGCCTTGACCTGCCTGCGCGTGCGGTAGAAATACGCCGCGACAGCACCGGTTGCAGCGCAGATGGCCAAGACAACCAAGCTTGCGGCTATTGGATCAACATCAGCAAAGCCTCCTGTCTTGGGATAGCCTTTCCCGGGGTTCTCTGGTTCAGGGAAGCTAACGGTCTGACCCTCATCGTCGATGTCCTCATGGGTGGAGATGATGTTTTCCTGAGCGTCTGAGAGCTTCTCGAAGAACACGATGTCGTGCCCCGCAAGCTCGGTTGTGTCGATCTCCACGTTGACGTCGATCGTACCGTCGGGAGTCTCAGGTGTGAACTCCGTCGTGCCCACAATGGGAAGGCCGTCCTCGTCCATGAGCGGGTTTCCGGTGGCCTTGTCCATGAGCATGGTGAAGAGCTTGTAGGTATTGCCCGGAGTGAGACCCGTGTAGGCAACCGTGTCGATGAGCTTCACGTGCTCGCCGATGGTGCCTGTGTTGGTACCGGTCTCAGCATCACGCGCTTGGGTGGCGATGTCCACGATGGCCACCGTCTGATCGACGTCGTCGATGTCGGCGTGGACCATGTACTCGGTACCCTCGAACTCCGTCGTCTCGAATGCGACGAGATGCTTGCCAGCGAGGCTCGCCCCTGCGAAGGTGAAGGTCACGTCTACCGTGCCGCAGGATTCCTCTGCGGTGAATGTGGTCGAAGCCGTGATCTCGCTGCCTTCATCGTCGAGCGCGGGCTCGCCCGTGGCCTTGTCCATGAGCTTGCCGCTTACCGTGTACTCGTCTCCGGGGATGAGACCGGTGTACTCGATGGTGTCCACGATGGTGAGCTCACCGCGTGCCTGGCCCTCGTGGGTTCCGCTCTCGGAGTCGCTCGTTGTCGTCTTCATGGTCTTCGGCATGTTCTCAAGCACGAACTCGTGCGAGGCCGCCATAGCGCCGGTATCGTCCCACTCGACCATGCCTTGCTCGTTCACTACAAAATCGGTGACGGTCGGGTTCCCTTCCTCATCGAGGTCGACGATGGCGTAGCCATCGGGAGCCTCGACCTCCTGGATGTGGTAGCTGCCGTGCTTGGCGTAGGCGAGCGAGATGATCCCGTTCTCATCCGTGGTCATCTCCTCATCGAAGGTACCCTCGTCGTTCCAGATGCGGAAGACGGCTCCTGCGATGTGGGTCTCAGGATCGAGTGCGTCCACCTTCTTGATCGAGGGGGTCGTCGGCTCGTCGGTTACTGCCTCCTCGTGGTCGTAGACCGCGATGTCCTGTCCTGCGTACTCCAGCGCCACGGTCTTCTCTACGACATCGAGAGCGAACCCGTCCTTGGCCTTGGCCTCGTAGACCGTGTATGTGCCGAGGTAGAGCTCGGGTGTGGTCGCCTTGCCGTCCTCGCCTGTGGTGAGCGTGGCCACGATCTCGCCCTCGTGCGCGCGGATGGTGCCGTCAGGTGTGGTGATGGTCTCTGCCGCTTTCACGATGTAGACGGACTCGTCCACCGGCTCTCCCGTGTCGGCATCGGTCTTGGCCACGGTGATGGCCGCCTTCTGTGGCATATTGGAAAACTCGATGACAAGCGGGTTCTCCCAGCCGTTGTACTCGGCATCCACATGGAACGCCTTGCCCTCAAGCATCCTCACATATCCGTAAGGTGCCTGAACCTCCATGAGGCGATAGTCGCCCTCTTCAAGCAGCATCGGCAGCGTCAGCTCGCCGCGCTCGTTGGCCGTCCAGGTGTCGATGGTCTCGGTCACGGGATAGTGCGAGGTGTAGGTGACGAGGTTGCCGTCCGCGTCCTCAAGCTGGAAGCTCACGGGAAGCGGGACCTGCTTGCCTGTCTCGGCGTCCACCTTGACCACCTTGAGAGGCGTCTGCGGAATGTGGTCGTTCACGAGTTGGGGCGGGTCGTACTGCCCCTCCTCGCGGATCGTGGTCTTCCAGTCATCCACGGGAAGGAGCGTCTTTCCCCACGTGGCCTTGAAGGCGTCCTCCACGTCTTGCGGGATCACCTCGTGGATGCGGTAGGTTCCGTATGCGAGCGCGCCTGTCCAGTCGGAGGGCTTGCTCCAGCCGTTGACTTCGGCGTTGTCATCCTTGGTGGTGGCGAGTCCGTTCTCATCGACAGTGATGGTGCACACGTGGTTGCCGGGACCTGCGAGCTTGCCGGTCTCGGGAGAGAGCACGGCGTTCTCGGAGTCGTTGTAGAGCTCGAACTTCACGCCTGGCACGAGCACGCGCTTGACCTCCTGGGGCATGTCGCCGTTCGGAGAATCGTAGATCTCGACGGGTACTTCCTTCACGAGGCGGAAGTCGCCGCGCTCGACGGTATCAGGCGCTTTCGGCGAGTTGTAGGTGTAGACCGACTCGCCCTCAGCGCCGTCCGGCGTGATGCGCACGCAGAACACCTTGGGGTCGCCTCCGTGTCCGTCGTCGAGGTTGTATCCCTGAGGCGCTCGGGTCTCCTGGATGAGCACAGTGCCGAGCGGGATGGATGCGTCGCTGTTAGTCTGGTAGTAAAGTGGATCTCCTGAGTGCTTGTACTCGTCCGCGAGATAGGCGAACCCGTCCGCGTCGGTCTCGAAGACCCAGGTGCGCATCGGCGCACCCGATGCCTCCGCAGCTGAAGCATCCGCATAGTCTCCCGCGTAGTAGCGCACCGTGAAGAGCGCGCCTTCGAGCGTGGCGTCGCCTTGCGGGGCGGAGTCGCCCGTGTCGGCGTCGACCTTGCCAACGAGCATGCCCACGGGGTCTGATTGCGGGATGTCGGATACGCTCTGGCCGTTCACGCGCGTGGTCTCGTCAGAGTTGACCTTGGTCGGGTACACGGTCGGATCGAGAGCGTGCCCCGGTGCCTGCTTGGTCTCCTTCACCCAGTAGTCGCCGGGCTCAAGATCCTCTAGGATTCCCCAGCCGTCCGCATTCGTGGTGATGGAGCCCGCCACGCCCGTGAGGCCCGAGTTGCGGTACACGGTATATACCGCGCCTTCTACGGAGTAGAGTGGATTATTCGCGCACATCTCCTCGTTTGCCGTGACCTTCAGAAGGTCGATCTTGCCGTATGGGGTGTACTTGAAGGACAGGATGAGCTGGTTTCCGGCACCGGTGTAGAGCATGAACGCCTCGAAGTTGGAGGGAATCTCGCCCATGCGGGCGCATATCAGCCGTCCCGTGGCGTTCTCGTTGCACATCTCGCCAGATGAGTTGAACCCGATCACGTTCTGACGACACCAGCTCTTGAACTGCTCGTTGCAGCCATAGAGCGCGTAGTTGCCGTTGGATGAGAACGTGTCGGAGAGCAGGATATGAGCGAGCGCCGCATAGCGCGCATCGGTCATTGCGGTGCCGTCGTACCACGTGGAAGGCCAGAGGCTCGCATCAAAGCCGGGGCTCCCGTAGCTGAACCAGAGATCCGCTATGGTTTCCGCATCGCGCCCCGAAGGCGCATTGATGGCGCTCTTGGCATAGTTTCCTGCCGGTGGCGTTATCGCGGACGGGTTTCCGCAGTAGGCGATCTCTCCGTCGGCATACATCCATGTGGTCGTGTATCCCGCATAGGGAATCTTGCCCCCGATGCTCAAGGAGGCGGTCTCTGCAGCGTATGCGCTTTGCCCAGAGGATGCGAGGACGCCTATGACCGAGCTCAAAGCGACAAGCGCAGCGAGCAGACAGCGCAGAGCCTTCGAGCTGGAAGCGCTAGTCATCGTTACTTCCATGTCGCACCGCCTAACGGGATACCGGCTCGGCCTGGCGGGCGTCGCGGGTCTGGTTGGCCGATGCCTCGCGTGCCTCCTTGGCCTTGTCGTCAAGCGATGCGAGGTAGGCCGCCCTTCCCTTGTCGATGCCCTCCTTGAGCGCAGCCGGCATCACCTTGATGACCTCGCGCACCTGCTTGCCATCCTCGTCGAGGGTGGGGCTGCCATCCGGCTCAAGCACGCTCTTCTTCAGCCATACCTCCTTCTCGGCCAGAAGGGGGATGTCCCGGTAATTCTCGCCCTTGAAGCGGGACGGGTTCACGAAGAGGGGGCTGAACTGGCTGTAGCTCACATCCTGCCCGTTGACCACAGTGCCCTTGGGCAGCGTCACCGAGTTGAAGGTCTTGGTCTCTCCGGTCTTCCTGTCCTCGTACTCGATGCCCTCGTGGACGAAGTTCTTGTGCAGTGTGATGTAGACGTTCTTTTTATCGTCCATTTTGCTTTCTCCTTTGCGTCTTGTCTCTTCTTGGGGTCGGTTGGTGGAATGCCCCTGCAGATGCCCTGTCAGCCCATAGGCACCACCTCCTTTCTTCCTGATATGTAATAAGCGTCTAGAACCCGCTCACTATGTCTCGTGCCCAGGCACCACTTTTCACGAGTGACAACACGAGCAGGATGCACATGGCGAGGTATTGGAGCGCGTAAGTGAGCCCGTTGGCGATCGCGTCTATGGGTGTTCCGGTTCCCGGGTTCACGGCGACGATGCCGCCGAGGATCACGGGGAAGCTGATGAGCAGGATCAGGATGATGAGACCTGCTATACATACGGCTCCGAAGCTCTTCAGATACCCGAGCCCGATTTGGCGCGTCTGGTCGAATCCGAGGAACGCTAGAGGTATCGGCGAGAACGCAGCCATGACGTAGAGCTGTATCGCTCGCGCCCAGCAGACGACGAGCGCCACGATGTAGGCGATGAGCACGACAAGCCAGCTGATGACCGCAACGACGAGCAGCGCGAGCAGAGCTGAGAGATCGTCATCTCCTGTCACGATCGAGACCGCCGTCATGTCCAGTGCGCCGCCCGTACCGAAGAGCCCCTCCACGCGGTCGATCGCAAGGCCAATGACCTCGTAGATCGCCGCCATAAGGTCGAATGAATGCTGGATCAGGAAGAGGAATACTGCAAAGAACACGAGCAGGAACACCACCTCCTTCACGCCCGGGAAGGATTGGTTGCCGTCCATTCGCTGCGAGATCTCGATGAGTTTCAGGGTGAACACCAGGCCGAGCACGCCGCATCCGATGGGCAGCACTGCTACCTGCCAGACGCCTCTCGCGATGTCGTACATAGACACGTCTCCCGCGCTCGCGAGCATGGTATCGAAAGGAGCCGACAGCACGCCGTTTGCGCCGAGCGAGCGCATGACGTCGGTCTGCGCCGCGAATATCCAGTTGCACCAGTCGCGGAGCACGCCGCAGAGCCATGCGTTGATGTCGTCTGCGATCGAGGCCCAAGCGAGCTGCGTCGGCATGAGCAGCGTGGAGAGCAATGCGAATGTGGCTGCGAACGCCACTATGAATCGTCTGTCTGAGACGAGGCTTTTGATTTTGCCCATCCCTATCAGAGCGCCTCGATCGTGCCGTCGGATGAGCGCGTGACCGAAATCATGGTCGATGCCCCATCATCGAGCGTGAACGTGGTCGTGGCCGCATTGTTGGCGTAGTCGATCCACGCCTCCGCATCCCAGATGGCGCGAGTCGCGCTCGGCGACACGGCGGCTGCGCGCACCGAGACGGCGGCCTCGATCTTCGCGGCATCAACTTCCATGGCCTCTTCGAGCTTGGATGTGACGCCGGTGAAATGAAGTGACCTGTCCCCGACCTGTACCTGTCTGTATGCGCAGGCGAGAGCGTCCGATCGAAGCACGGTGTCTGCGCCGTCGCTGCTCACAGAGACGAGAACGGGGCTCGCGGCATCGGTTATCGACTTCGAGGCGAGCACGGTGGCTGTCATTCCGGAGGAAAGCGGCTCCTCGCTATCGAGCGTCCAGTAAGTCACCTCCGTGCCGCCGTCCTTGGTCTCGACGAAAGCCCCTTTGACAATGGAAAGCGAGCGCGTGGCGTCGTCCACGCCCACCCACGAGGTTCCGATGAGCGATTCGATGCCGGAGCCTGCCTCACCGTCTGCGGCATCGATCCCGGGCATAGAGTTATCTAATCCTTCTTTCTCTGCCGATTCGAGAACGATTCGGTCTTCAGTTGTTCCGTTGTGGGCGAGCGTGCACCTGGCTACGCCCGAACCCACGAGGAGCATCGCCGCCATGATGGCCGCAGCGAACATGAGCTTGTTTTTCCTGGTCATGTTTTCGTCCTTCCTATCTGATCTTGATGGCGCTTGCGAAGTGCGATGCACCGCTCGATATCTTGCAGACCGCGCCTGAGTGCGGTTCGTGGATGTAGCGGTCGTCTCCGATGTAGATGGCCACGTGTCCGGGTCTCCAGAGGATGTCGCCGGGCGTAGCGTCAGAAACTGGCACCTTGCGTCCGAAGGCGGCTTGGTCTTCGGAGTTGCGCGGGATGGCGATACCCGCCTGCCGGTAGCAGTATTGCGTGAGCCCTGAGCAGTCGAGCCCGACTCCGGGCGACGTGCCGCCCCATACGTAGGGCACGCCGAGCTGGCTGTAGGCAGCGGCGATGATCGCGTCTGCCGAGAGCGCCCCGCTCTCAAGGTCCTCCACGGTCATCGAGTCGAAGCGGCGCAGGTTGTAGGTGTCCATGGCGGACTTGAGCGAGTCCACGTAAGCCGAACTCGTTGCCCATCCCGCGTCCTTCAAGCCCTCCGCCATCTTGTCGGAGGAGTGCTCTGCGATGGCCTGTTTGATGAGGGAGTTGTTGCGGTAGTGGGTTGCCTGCAGGAACACGCGACTTCGGAAGCGAATGCACTCCACGTCTCCCTTGAATACCGTGAAATATGCCGTGATGGTCGTGAAGGTGCCAGGTGTGTACTCCTCTTGGGTCGTCCATCCCGCCTTTCCGGCGACTTCCGGAGCCGAGGCGAAAGACGACGCCCATTTCATTCCGAAGAGGTTGTGGTCGCGCACCGCGAGCTGGCTCATGGAATCTCCCTGGCCCGACTCGCAGATGATCTGCGCGATGGTGCATCCCGCCGGGTGACCGAACTCCTCCTGGCAACGAACGGCCTCCTCCACCATCTCGTAGGTGATATAGGGCGGAAGCCCTTCCATGGAGCGCTTCTTGTCCTCCGCGTCCCAGAACCCGAACAAGGCAGATACTATCTGGCCGATGACGAGCGCCACTAGCACGAAGGCGATCACCCCGAAGAGCACCCCGCCCCCTGCCGCAAGACCGCTTCCGCCGACCGTGCCAGCGAGGGTGGCGTTGCCGGACGATGTGGCGGCAGTCTTCGCTGCGGTTCCCGCCGCCTGGGCGGCGGCATGGCTCGCTTGAGCCTGGCCTTGACCGGCTCCTGCAGTGCTCGCTACCTTCGCCTTCTTGGTCCCTTGCGCGCTCACGCTCTTGGTGGTCTTCGCGCCCGCGCTCGATCCCTTGGATCCGCCCGATGCGGAGTGGGCTCCCTTCGCCTTCCTGTCCCGCACGGCGGCAATCGCCCGCTTGGCGTTTCGCCCAGCGTCATAGGCGCTGCCTGCGCCCTCGAACTCGTCAGTGTCGTCGAGCTCGGAAACGGCTTCGCGCTCCAGAAGCTGACGAACCTTGAGGCGCTCGCTCGGGGCATTTGCTGTCCCAGTTCCTGCAGATGCATCTCCGGCACCCGATATGCTTTCGGAATCGACATTTGCAGCACCCATACCTGCCGACTTGCGCATGCGTTCCATGGAAGAGCTTGCTTTGTGCGTTGCCCTATTGCCGAGCGCGGATCTTCTCTCGCTCAGGGCGGAGAGGATTTGACTCTCGTCGTCCTTCACGATCCCCGCGCTCACAGCATCGAGCTTATCGGCGGCTACGATGTCAGCGATCGATGCGCTTTGCTTGTCAAGGCTTCTCGGATCCATCTAGCCCTGGCTTTTCTTTGCGTTTGACTCGAAGGCACGGGCGCGCTTCAGCTGCGCGATCTCCTCGGGCTTGGTGTTCCAAAGGTCGTAGAGCTTGCCCTTGGGGAAGTCGTCGCGTATCGGCACGCGCGCCCCTCCTGCGACGAGCAGTCCCTCTCCGGCTTTGATCGATTCGTCGATGTATTCGCGCTCGGCACCGGATAGCGAGAGCATTTCGGCCCATGCGGCCAAGTCCTGGCTCGCCTGCTTGTGAAGCAGCATGAAGTCCGAATTCAGGACCATGGTGCGCGCACGCTCGTGTGTGAGCATGTGCGAGGTGTTCTGGGAGATGCCGGTGCAGATCAGGTTGAACTTCCTCCCTTCCGCCCAGAACTTCGCGAAGTAGTCGATGATGGTCGGATGCCCGAAGAGCGACTGCACTTCGTCGATGTAGAGCCAGGTGGTCACGCCGCGCTCGAAGTTCACATACATCCGGTTGCGCACGGCCTCAAGGGCGGTGAGCATCCCGAACACGCGCATGTTGGTGGAGAGGTCGTGCAGGTCGATGTTGGTGATGCGGTTGTCGAAGCCGACGTTGGACTGGCGGTTGAAGAAGGAGAGCGCGCCGGTGACGTAGCGCTCGTAGCGAAGGGCGATGTCGCGCGCCTCGGCCTCCGGCTGCTCGACGAGTATCTCGTGGAAATCGGAAAGCGTCGGCATTCCCTCGCCGCCCGAGCATCTCGCGTAGGCAGCCTCCACGCAGCGCGTGATGATCGACTTGTCCGCTTCGGGAAGGCCTTCGGAGGATTCCGCCATCATCGCGCTTGAGAGGGCCAGGAAGGCGTCGATCTTGAAGGCGAGCTGCGCCGCGTCGGCGCGCCCCTCCACGTCGGCCAAATCGAAGGGGTTGAGCGCAGTGTCGGCATCGGGCGCGAGACGGACGTTCACGCCGCCGAGGGCCTCGATGAGGTTTCCGTACTCACCTGCGGGGTCGAAGATGATGATCTCGTCGTCCGGATAGGCGAGCACGGTGTTGGTGATTTCTCTCTTGACGGAGAAGGACTTACCGGAGCCGGGCTTGCCGCAGACGAACCCCATGGGGCTCGCGAGCTTCTTGCGGTTGCAGATAACGAGGTTGCCCGACTGTTTCGACTGCCCGTAATAGCCCCCGCCCTCCTGGTTGAGCTCAAGGGAGGCGAAGGGCATCTGCATGGCGATCTGCCCGGTCGTGAGATATCGGGTGACATCGACGTGGTTCATCCCGAGCGGCAGCACCGAGTTCAGGGCCTGGCGTTGGCGGTAGTAGAGGGGCTCGATGCCGAGCGAGTTGCCCTGTCCGACCGAGATGATCTGCTCGACCTGTCGCCCAAGTGCGTCGATCGTGCCCGCATAGGTGTAGATGAGACCGGTGTAGGTGAAGAGGCGCTCGTTCTTGTTGCGAAGGAAGTCAAGCAGCTCCTCCGCCTCCTCCTTGGAGTAGCGTAGTTCCGGAGGCAGGATTGTGTAGTCGTATCCCTTCTTCATGGCGCTCATCTGCTCGTCGATGATCTCCTTGTCCATCCAGTCGAGCTGGCGCTTCACGAGCGCGAGAGCATCCGATTGCGCGATGGGTTGGATGTGCAGGTTCACCGAGAGCGGCATGGGAAGGTCGATGATGTTCGCAAGGTAGTAGTCCTCAAGCATCGATCCGAACGTGCGTATGGAGAGCACGCACCCATACGTATCGTCAATCCTGAAGATGTCCGATCGTCCGCCGGGCTTGAAGTCCACGAGCGCGGGGGCAATGAGGTCCTTGGTACGCGTGTTCGACGTGGGACTCACCTTGTCCCAGGAAAACGTGAAGGGCGACTTCGGGCGCAGCTGGGACTGGATCGCCTCGATGCGCTCGGAGCCGTTGAGGGCGTGCGCCTCGCAGCGGATGCGCGAGAGCGTGTCGGTGACATCGCCTTTGATGCGCGAGAGCTTGGGCACCGCCTCCCAAACGTCGTCCGCGCCCACCATGTAGGTGAGGTAGCGGTGACGCATGAGGTTCGATACCCCTTCGCGCATCTTGTCGTTGAGGATCCTGTTGTATTCCTTGGCGTACTCGGCCGTGTCGGGATCTGCCGCCTTAAAGAAGCGCTTCCTGCCGATCTCGTCGTCCGGTATGGGGACGTTGGCTATTGTCAGCTGCACGCACGAGTCCGCACCGAAGTAGTTGTACAGCGAGGAGAGCACCGTGAAGATGTTCTGCTGGTTCTCGCGCCGTGCCGACTGGTAGGAGATGTCCGAGAACTCGATCGTCTGCGAGAAGAGCCCCTCCTCGACTTGCGCGATGCCGTCTTGGTAGATGACGTCGTAGCCGATGAAGGAGCTGACGTCCCCCGCCTGGGAGCGCGCCTTCTTCTGGCGCTTCAGCCTCTCCTCGTGGGTCTTCTTCGAACGGTCGGACTTGGTGGACATGCCGGCGAGTTGCCGTAAGATGCCTACTTGAGAGCCGCCTCGCTCTCGCTCGGCTCTGATTCGGGCCTTTGCGATCCTCTTCTCATCCTTTAGCCTCTTCTTGTCCTCTTTCATCGCTTTCCTTGATTTCTTCGCGTTCTCTGGTTGGCTCATTGGCCTCCACTCCTTTGCGTTTGGACATCCTCTTCGCCCTGCGGCTCGGCGCTCCGCGCTCGATGCGCGCCAGATGCTTTGCCGCTGGGCTCTCGTAGAGGAGCCTCTGGTCTTTCATGTGGTGTGAAAACAGAAGGGGTGCGAACTTCTCTGCGCACATCCCGAAGGGACGCCAGAATCCGGCGAGCCAGAACGGGATCGATGCGCACATGACGGGAAACGCCGCATCGGCAACTTCTATGCCGATCCAGAAATGGCATATCGCTGCCACAAGGATCGCCGATCCGAAGCCGCCAGCCACGCAAACAAGGGTGCGGAACGACAGCTTCCCGACGATCTTCTCCTCGTATTCGCCGATGTCCTTCTGAATGGGGATCTGAAGCGACATGGCTCACCGCCTTCCCTAGGCGGGGAGCCAGGACGTGTCGAGCATCCCGAAGTAGACCGCTGCGGCGATGATGATCGCGCCGCCCGCGATGGTTGATATCGCCGAGGCAATCTGACTGCCGCCCTGCTGCTCTCTGATGGCGAGGCCGAGCGACACCGCGCCCCAGACGACCAGAAAGCCGCCGAGGAAGGTGACGCAGCCAGAGACAAGGCTGATGATGTTTGCGAGCATTTGCCCTCCTTTGCCGTCTTTCGCGCTGCCGCCCTGAAAGTGGAATGGGCCGGTTGCGCGCCGATGATAGAATTGGGTTCGCAGGGGCGCTTGCGCTCCTTTGCGTCTTTCGGCTGCGGCAGCGCCTGGGTGCGTGGAATCACTTGGGCGTCTTGGGGATCCGCCGATCCTTGCCGCAGCCGCACATTTCAGGTCTCCATCAGCTCTCCTTCCCGTCGGGCGCGGTATCGCCTGAAGTCGAAGAGCCCGGATTTCTCGGCTCTTGCCAGCAGCGATGCGCGGGGGTGCGACGAAAGCATGTACTTCTTGTCCTTGAACGCTTGCGCCCCGTTTATGAGCACGAGCGCCTCGTCCTTGGGCATGCGTGAGATTTCGGAGCCCTGCATGAGGTCTCGCTCTATGAGGCCGTAGTTGTGCGTGTAGGTGGGGTTGTTCCCGCGAGAGTCGTTAACTGAGACGTTCGCGACCGTCTGCTTCCCGATCATCTCCGCGATCTTCTGGTTGGTGTCTGCCGACTTTCCTCCCAAATAGAGCATCGTGTCGCAGGCGTTCACGATCGTTGCCGCGTTGTTCTCGCCGTAGTTCTCGTCAAGCTGCGAGAGGGATTGGCAAATCATGGACACGGCGATGTTGCGGCTTCGGGTGACCGTTATCATCCGCTCGAAGTCGGGGATGGTGCCGATGTTTGCAAACTCGTCGAACACGAAGTGCACGCATCTTGGGAGCCGTCCCGCAAAGCGCTTAAGCGCGCACTCGCAGAGGGTGTCGAGCGCTTGTTGCATAAGCAACGCGAACACGAAGTCGAAGGTGGAGTCGGTATCTGACATCGATGCGAACACGGCGACCTTCGCATTCGCGTCGCCCATATGGTCGAGGGCCATCTCGTCAAAGCGGAGAAGCTCGCGCATCTCGGCAATGTCGAAGGGCTTCATGCGGACGTTGCACGAGATCATGATTGATTTGAGTGTCTTGCCTGCCGCCACCTTGAACTGCTTGTAGCTCGACAGGGCGAAGTCGTCCTCGGGCCGTATGGGCTCAGCCACCTTGACCCACGACCAATCGCCCGCATCCGTGGTGAATGCTCGGGAGTTCGGGTCGAACGTGCTACCTTCGGACACCTTCATGAGGCGACGCCCCGTTTCGAGCTCTTTGAAAAGCATATCGAGTGGGCTCAGGTAGCCTTCGTCGTCTTCGCGGGCATCTGCCAACGCGAGAAGGGAGAGGAGGCCGGGGATGTTTCTGTCCTCTTCGGGGCAATGGTCAAGGAGATATGCGACAAGGGCCGTATAGAGGAGCTTTTCGGCATTTACCCAGAACGGCTCTGTCGCGCTCTCGCCTTCTGCGGTTGTGTTCCTGATGAGGCACTCCACGAAGCGAAGGAGCCCGGCCTCGTCCTTGATGTAGGCGATGGGGTTGAAGTGCATGGAGCGCGAGAAGTCTACGGTGTCGAACGTCTTAATCTCGTATCCCAGCCATTCGAGCACCCATCCCATGTCGTGGATGAGCGTTCCCTTGGGATCCGTTATGAAGAAGCTCGCGTTGGCCTGCATGAGGTTGGGCTTCACGTAGTAGCGCGTCTTGCCAGTGCCGGGGCCTCCAACGACGAGGACGTTGTTGTTCGTCTCCGTCCTCTGGTCGTGCGAAGTGTCCTCAAGCCGCTTTCGCGCAGATGCCGTGAGGATGATGTTGTTGTCAGGGTTTCTCTTGTCGGAGAAGGATGCCATCTCGTTGGCCGTGGCCCAACGGGCGCTTCCGTGCTCCTCGCCCTTGCGGTAGCTTCCGCGCCGTTCCCACCATCTCACCCATACGAGCCAAACGACGCACGAACATGCCGCACCGATGCTCAAAGGGAAGGGTTCCACAAAGAGCACGTGACCTTGAGATAATCGACCGACAAAGGCGTGGGTAAGGTCTAACTGCGCATTTCCCGCCTCCATAACAAGCCCTGTGCAGATGTTGCCCAGCATGAACAGCCCAAGTGATATGAGCCCGATGGCGAGGAGCTCTCGCCTCATCGGGCCTTCACCTCGATGCGCTCCATCTCATGTTCGGCCTTGCCCGCGGCCTGATACGCATGGCTGGCCTCACGGGCCGCAGCTGCCTTTTGCTCAAGGGGCTCTTCGTCGCGTTCCGCGTTCAGGTCGCGTTCGCGCTCTTTCACCGCGCGATCGCATGCCTCGTCGGCTTCGCGTTCGAGCTCCTTGAAAGCCTCGTCAACCTCTGGCGCATCTTCCATCTTGAATATGAGGTGATCATGCCCGTCGATGTTCGCGATGTCGTGCTCGATCGCAGCTGCGTCGAGCCGAGCTTCGATGATTTCGCGCAAACTCGCATAGTCGGGCAGCTCCTCGAATTCGGAGAGATTCAACCGTGCGTAATCTCGCACATCCTCGCGCTCCGCTTCTGTTAGGGGCTCATCGATCTGGCCTCTAAGGTTTCTGATGGCGCTTTTGAGCCTCTCGGCGCTCGCTCGGATCGCATCCTGGCTTGCGTCTTGACCCATCCTCAGCATCCAGTCGAAGAGCTTCTCTCCTGCCTCGTCACCGTAATCACTTGCCATGATGTTCGCCCCCTGATCTATCTCTCGTTTGTGTGCGCCTGTTCTGAATGCTCTGAACGTGCTTGGTTCTCTGACGCAATGACGGCATGCCTCGCCTTGTCTGATAGGCCTTGGGCATCTGGGGACATCGCGTCCTTCTCGTACCTGTCTGCCTTCTCGACCGCAGCTCTTAGCTGCTCTATCAATGTGTCGAAGTTCTCTGAATCGAGGCCTTCGAGCAGGTCTTCCTGGGCCGTCATCGAGACGTCGCGCCCTATTCGGCTTGCGACGACTTCTAGCTCGAAATTCTCGCCTCGTGCCCTGACGTAGCCGCTCGAATCGTCGGGGAAGGCCTCTCCCTCCCAAACGAGAGAGGTCTTCGGCAGCGAGTATTCGAGGCGCTTGCACTCCTCTGGCGTTGCCAGCTGCATGCTTGCGATCGCACGCGTAAAGCGACTCATGTCGGGCAGGATGTAGCTCATGGTGTAGCTCTCGAAAGCAAGCCACGACCCATCGGGGCACCTCTTCAGAGTCCACCATTCGTCTCCGCCGTTGATCTGCTGGATGAAGGCAAGGTCGCCGAAGAGCACGCCTTGGCGTATCGCCCAGTTGCCGCTTGAGAAGAAGTCGGCGAGGTCTTTGATCGTGGGAGCGCGGGAGAAATCGTACGGGTACTCTTCGAGCCACGGATCGTCTTGCCAATCGAATCCGCCTCGCTTGAGCCAGCCGTTCTCCTGGCACTTCTCGACGAGCGAGTCGTGCTCCTCTTGGGTTGCCGGTGTGAGGTTGAACATACAATGCGCTCCTTGTTTGCCATTTGATGGCAGCGGGGCGCATGTCTTTCGAGCCTAGCCCTGAGGGGGTCCGAGTTAGTTGTGTTTCGGGCGACCTGCATCTCCCCGCCGCTTATTTGCTTTATAGCGGAGAGGCGAGGATTATTCTTTTGGGAATGACTTGCGTGGGTTCTGCAGGGTTCTGCAAAGCTTTTGGTCAACGGTTCGTTCTTGGGACTGGCTAGATGAGCTCTCCCGTTGAGAGAAGACCCCTTACAGACAAAACGACATCATCCCATTTCGCCTCGACGGCGAAGGGATTGCCTACGAGATACCTTTGCCATTGCTCTGACAAATCGCTACTTCTCTCGATTTGGCTCATGGCTTCTCCTGCACGCGGAAGATATTCGCTGTGCCCTCTGTTCGCAGCCGTGGCCCGAATCGCGTCTCTAAAGATTGCGGCATCGATGGGGTCGTATACGGTCGTCAGCATGAAGATGTCGTAGAAGTCGCGCATGCGGGTGTTGAGCACGCCTCGGACGATGACGGTCTCGGCTTTCTCGGCGAGCACGGTCTCAAGGTTGTACGCCCAGATGTCTATCTTCCTGTCCTCAAGCATGAGGGGGAACTGGAATGCGACCTTTGACGGCGTGATGGCATCGCCTGTCGAGATGTCGATCTTGAGCTTTATTTCCATTCGCCCGAGGTATGCGCGTATGGGAATCTGAACCCCTCCGTATTCCGAGTTCTTCATGATCTCGCGCGAATCGCCGACCTCGAATGTCATGTCGTCGTCCAGCTCAATAGCGGCAATCTCGCTGACAATCTTCAGCGCGTTCTTGGGTGAAAGGGTCTGCCCCGTCATCGTGGCATCCACGTCCATGGTCGAGCGCTGGTCGATGCCGATCATGGACGAGACGAGCATCCCTCCCTTGAGGATGAAGTTGTCGCGATAACGCGATACGGATATCCGCTCCAAGAGACGCTCCATCGCATAATGCCTTTGGAGCGTTTGCGCCTTCGTGCTATCTCCCTGCGCCTTGTTCCTAATGAGGTCTTTGATTCGTCTCGGGTTCTTGATCACAGCAGCACCTCCATTGCCTGCGCCACCTGCCGCTCGATCCCCATCCTCTGAGCATACTCACTCAGGTTTAAGAGATTCTTCTCGGGAGAAGCGGCATAGTGCCGAAGCGCGTACCTGTAGGCGGCGGGATCCGTCGCCTTCTTTCTTCTAATCATGTCGCAGAGGGTGCGCTCCTTGTCATACGCCCTTACGAGATGGCCGCCGGGGGACTTCACCTCGCATGCGCCCATGTCATACCAGTCGGGTTTGACGTAGTAGATCTTCACACCTTGGTCGGAAAGCGATCCTGCGTTGTAGTTGGAATCGACGGTGAGCGAGATAGGGAGCGGCTCGCGCTCCGCGAGGTCATGAAGCCACAACGCTGTTTGATGCGAGAAGATGATCTTGGGATAGCGCTGCTGTAGCAAGTACAGCTCGTCGGGAATCTCGTCGGGGCTCACATAGACCCCGTGCGACGCCTTCTCAAGCTCGTTTTCCTGAATGAAGCGGTAGAAGACCTTCTTCGGGATGTTGGCATCCGAGGCGTCCCGCGCGGTAAGGACGCCACCTTTTCGTGCCAGCATGTCGCTCAAGAGTTCTTCGTATGTCATATAAGGAACTTTCATGCTGATATTGTAGCATGAAGTCAGCGTGATAGTACCTATTGGGACCGCACTCGGCAAAGCGAACAGCTCAACCTTTTCCGTGTCTTTTGCCATCACGCGCAAATATGGTGTTTCGCTTGAACCAGGCCATGAGCTCGCCACGTTCGGCAAGAGCTCCACGAGTTGACCATCCATACACCCGCATCGGCAACGGGTCATCGTCGCGATTGATCAACTCGTAGTATTTCTGTTTGCTAATGCGCAAGAGACGCATGACCTGCCTTGAATCGTAATAATCTTGGGGTAGGATTTGCCGCTTTTCTTGTTTGGGACTATCTTCGCTCATGGAACCATCTCGAATAGATTTGCATGCTGGCAGGACGATCAGCTCTCGAAGCTATGTGGATTCGTGCTCAGGTCCCGAATTGCCTTCCAGCACCTGGCATCGAGGTCTTCCTGGATCTTCTCGTTGATGAAATGGTTGAAATCGAGCCTGAGGACATAGCAGAGGGCGACAAGCTCATCTGCCTTCATCTCTCGGTTTCCGTGAAGGGTCTTCCAAAGGGTCTTGTTCTTGATACCAGCCCGTCTTGCCAGCTCGGTGATGTCTTGGCCATGTTGCGAGCGGACTTCGTCAATCCTTATCGATATTAGCTCGATTAGCTCCATCCTCGTCTACCTAACGCATCTTTCTCATTAATCCAATAGGTACATTAATTAGGCTAAAGGCGATATAGACGCTCTTGCGATTGTTTCCCCTTCAGAGTGATTTATTTCACCGGCATGGTGAATATTTCCAGCTCCTGCCCCTTTTCTCACTAGTGTTCGAGAGACGACACAGCGCTTCGTTCACGCAATCTGGGAAACATGCGCCGGGCCGCGCACCTTGATACTCGAATACGCAATCGCCTCGCATACACGAGGCACAACTACCCCGACACGTCAACGATATGAACTACGTTTTCGCATCGTTGCTCCAAAAGACAGCAGAAGAAATGATTGTGGCAGGAAGCCACCTTGGAGAAAGGAGGCTGATATGGAAAAAGAGATAGAAGAAGTCCCATACGACGAGCAGCGCTTAAGAGATGCCGACCCCGATGATCTGTACCTTTTCATGCTGGAACCTTATCCATACATGATGACTCCAGATCAGGTCGCAGACTTCACCGGCTCGACCGGACAGGAAATCAGGAAGCTCCTTAACAGAGGAGATATCCAGGGCTGTCGTATCGGAATCAAGTGGTGCGTCCCAAAACTCGGGCTTCTCAACTACCTCAACAAGAACCGGAAGGCGGGAAATGAGATTGGGGACGAAGAAGCTCAAATGCGACAAACCGTATGACATCGACGAAGCGCGCAAGCAGAAGGGGCTTCCGCGCCGTCACCGCAAGGATTCGCGAACGACGGCCTATGAACTCACCATCAGGATCCCTGCAAACTATCGGAGCTATTTCGATGGCAAGAAGAAGCTCACCCGAGTGGTCTACGCGCTCAACAAAAAGGATGACCTCAAATCGCAAGTAGAGTCCTTTGAAGACGAAAAGAACGCTCATCTTGAGCGTTGTCTTGAAGAGCGAGGATCGCAAAGCGCTGACGCGTCAAAAGACAAGGACGAATTTTGCAAAACGCCTATCGGGGACTACGCCGAGCGTTATGTAGATATTCGAAGCAACGGCTCCGTTAGTTCGCAAACCACCACTAATGAGCTTCGATATTTGAAATACGTTAATGCCTCAATAGGGCATATACCTATCTGCGAGGTCACGGCTGAGAACATCGAAGATTGCCTTTTGAATGTGCCGAAGTTTTCCGAGAAATGGGCGCTCGAAAGAAGAGCCCGGCAGGAGGAAAACCGAATGACAGTACGCTGGGCGAAAAAGCACGGCACTCTCGTTAAACCCTTCAAGCCCATCAAGGTCGCGGGTCCGGATATGCAGGCAAAAGTCCTCAAGTTCATACGAGAAGTGATGAACTACGCTCTTGAGAAGGAGGATATAGCTAAGAACACTGCCAAAGCGAAATTCCTAACGCGCCTTTTCAAAAAGAGCAAGCCGCTTATCGATCCCTTAATGGAGGACGAAGCGGCTCGTTTTCTGCAAGAAGTGGAGAAGCTTGCTCTCGGTTATTTCAAACTGAGCTTGCTTCTTCTCCTGAATACAGGAATGAGACCAGAAGAGATGCTCGCGATACGGACAGGCAACATCATCTTCGGAGAAGATGAGACAGTGATCAAAATCACGAGCGTGCTCGATAGGGACGGCACCATTCGAGAATACCCGAAATCGGACGCATCACGAAGATCGGTGCCAGTTGATGACTATACGGCTGATGTTGCACGCGAGTGGATAAAAACAAAGGCAGAGCTATTCAAGGAAATGGGCTTGAAAGCAACCATGAGCATGCTGCTAATGGGTCCAGATACGAGAATATGGCCCTATGAGAATTGGTACAAGGAGTGGTGCAAGTTCGTTGAGGCAGTTGGTTTTGAAGGAACCCGACCCTATGCCCTACGTCACACGTTTGCTACATTGAACTTAGCAAACGGAGAGAATATCAAGACCATCTCCGTCCTTCTCGGACACGCTAACCCTTCATACACTCTCGACCTCTATGCAGGATATGTACCCAATACTGGAATGGGTATTGGCACACGATATATGAATTACCTTCGCCGTGCAGCTTGACCGAAAGCGCGATTATTTGGTGATGGGAGTAAGGTTGTCGAGCAATAAGAGTATAATCTTCAGCCAATGCGGGCGTCGTATAATGGTTATTACCGGTGCTTCCCAAGCATCTGACGCGAGTTCGATTCTCGTCGCCCGCTCCAGAAATAACGTGTCGAAAGTCGCCTCTTTGGCGGCTTTCGTGTTTCAGAGTAGAATTGCTTATTGGATGGAAAACTAATCGTTTTTCCAGTATTTCATCCAGTACGTTTGCTAGAATTACATTGTTAGTTTTAAGAACAGCGAGGTCAGACGGTGAATTTGAGTCGCGGAAGGTTGGGTAAGGAAATAGCTTCCCAAGCTTGTATTCGCGGGTTCGAGTCCCGTCACCCGCTCCATGAACCTACGATCCAAGCTTCGGCTTGGATTTTTCATTTAGCGAGGAGATTGACATGGCTCGTTTCGATACCTTTGTGTTCGACCTTGACGGCACGCTTCTCGACACGCTGCCCGACCTGGTGGTTCTGACGAACGCCGCCTTGAACGAGCAGGGCTTCCCCAGCCGCACGGCCGACGAGATCCACAGCTTCGTGGGCAACGGAGCCCGCGCGCTCATGTACCAGGCCGTGCCCGCCGATGCTTCGCCCGAGCAGGCCGAGGCCGCCATGCGCCGCTGGATGGAGCTCTATCCCGTCATCGGGAACAAGCTGACGAAGCCCTACCCGCATATGGAAGAGACGCTGGCTGCCCTCGCCCAGCGCGGCATCGGCCTGGGCGTTCTGTCCAACAAGTTCGACCAGGGCGTGCATGACGTGATCGACGCCTATCTTCCCGGCTTGTTCCCGGTGCAGTATGGCGAATGCGACGAGATTCCGCGCAAGCCCGACCCTACGGGGCTGTTGCGCTGCATCGACGAGCTGGGGTCCGCACCAGCCCGCACGGCGTACGTGGGCGACTCGCCGGGGGACGTCCTGGTGTCGCGCAACGCCGGCGCGTTCGCCATTGGCGTGTCGTGGGGCTATCACCACGCCGACGCCTTGCGTAAGGCGGGCGCGGACGTCGTTATCGAAGACGCGCGCGAACTGCTGCAGTTCGCGGTCGAGCGCTAGGCGGCTGGCATTATGGAGCATCAGCCGTCGACCCTCTCCAATCAGCCCCGCCCGTCGAAGCAGTTCACCGTCATCAGCTGGGCTCTCGTGGCGGCGTGGGCGTGCCTCATCTTCTTCATGTCTTCGAACACCGGCACGGGTCTCAACACGGGGCTCGGCATCTTCTCCAGCATCTACCGGGCAATGCAGGCCGTGCAGGAGCAGCTGCTGGGGCCTGGGGTGGACGCGCTGTCGTCCATCGCGCACTTCTGCGAGTACACGATGTTCGGCGCGCTTCTGGCCAACGCGCTGCGCTGCCACATGCCGCTGCGTCGTGCGTGCCTCATCGCCATCGCCTGTGCCAGCTTGTACGGGGTGAGCGACGAGGTTCATCAACTGTTCGTGCCCGAGCGCATGTGCGACCCGGTGGATTGGATGGTGGATACTGCGGGCAGCGCGCTGGGTTCCGGGATCACGTACGCGGTGCTGCGAAAAAGAGATGCCCGCTCTTAGTAAAAGCGCGCGTGTCGCACCGCAGCGACGGGGGAGCTTGCTTTCCGATGGGCGATTTCGTGGCGGATGTCCTCGTCGCTGTGCTTCGCCAGCAGGAAGCTCGGTGTCGTGGCAAGGGAATCCGCCAGTTTCGTGACGACGGATAGCCGTACGTCCGCCGTGCCGTCCTCTATCCTATTGAGCAGCGGGCGACCTATGCTCACCATGAGCGCGAGGCGCGTTTTCGTGATGTTGCTGTACGAGCGCATGCGTCTGACGTTCTCGCCAAGCACGGGAGAGAACCTGCTCTGATCAGGCTCGTCATCATTCAGCGGACTATGTTCGTGCTCGGCTTGCATGTCCACTAGAGTACCGGCGTGCGAGCAGAAGGCTGTAACCGCATGAATACGTTTCGGTTCATTTTTAGAAAATGTGCGGTTTGTACCCAGCCCATGCCTATTTTATGATGGTAGGTCAACGATGCTACAATATCTGCCATACGTGAGAATCTATGCGCGTCGACCTCGGGTTATGTTGCGGAAATGGTGTAATCGCCGGCGAAAGCGGGTTCTCGTAGGTATGAGAAAATGAAGGCTTCGACAATCGAAGCGCTGTGTCGCGAGGGGTACGCGACGTACGGTGCCTGCTTTGGCAGACGTGTTCGGAGTCGATGAGGAGACCATATGGCGTCAAGAAACTCTCGAACGAACCGTAAAGAAGCGCGCTCATCGCGGGCTCCTCAGTCTGCTCGCGCCGTGCGGTCGGCCAAGGCCGCGCAGTCGGGTCGCATCGCTCCGTACAGCCAGGCAAGCGCTTTCTCCCGCGATGCGTATGGCGATGGCCCTTCGTACCGTGCGGCCTACACGCCCGGCAGCCAAGGTTCCGGCGCGAACGGCGCGTACGCCCGGCAGACTGCGGCAAGTCAATATTCGCGCAACAATCCAAGCTACTCGGCAGCCCGCAAGAAAGCCGGGCGCGGCAAGAAGATAGCCCTCGGCGTGATCATCGCGATTCTCGTGGTGGCCGTGGGGGGCGGTTCGGCGTTCGCCTTGTGGAAGAACTCCGTCAACGAGAAGCTGATCAAGGGAAACAAGTCTGACGAAGAGATCATGGCCATCAACGATGCGCTCAAGCCCGAAAAGGACATGACCTTCACCGAGCCCTTCTACATGATCCTCATCGGCACCGACGAGGCCGAGGACAGCACCGAGGACATGCATCGTTCCGACACGAACATCGTGGTGCGCATCGATCCTGCAAAGAACCAGGCCACGATGGTATCCATCCCCCGCGATACGAAGATCGATATCGACGGCTACGGGACGAACAAGTTCAACGCCGCTTACGCTTACGGCGGCGCTGCCGGAACCATCCGCGAAGCGAATCAGCTGCTGGGCATCGAGATATCGCACTACGCGGAAGTGAACTTCGGCAAGTTGAAGGAATTGGTCGACGCAGTCGGCGGCGTGGACGTCGAAGTGACCGAGCGCGTCGATGATCCCGACGCAGACGGTACCACGGCTCATCCCGAGTGGCCGCGCGTCATTATCGAGGAAGGCGAGCAGCACCTCGACGGCAACCAAGCGCTGGTGTTCGCGCGCAGCCGCGCGTATCCCGACGGAGACTTCACGCGCACGGCGAACCAGCGCAAGCTGATCATGGCCATCGTCAACAAGGTGCTGGCACTGAACACCGCCGAGCTTTTGGGTGCGGTTCAAGCAGCGGCCAACTGCGTGACCACGGATCTTGCGGTGGGCGATATCGCCGCGTTGGCCCAGCAGTTCCAAGATGACGGCGATCTTACCATCTACTCTGCGATGGTTCCTTCTACCACGGCGATGATCGGCGACGTATCGTACGTCATCAACGATCCCGTGGCGACGAAGGAGATGATGAAGCTGGTTGAGGCTGGAGAGGACCCCAGCTCGGTTGTCTCGTCAGGATACGTTGATCCGGGCGACACCACAGGCGGTGCCAGCACGTACGGCAACGGTTACGGCAGCACTGGTTCGGGCGCCGGCAACGGCGCAGGAAACACCAATTATTACGATCCGGGCTACACCGATGCATCGGGAACCGGAGGGACCAACAACGGCGGCTATGTTGACAACGGTTACGTTGATAACGGTTACGTTGACAACACCGGCGGAGCGGGTGGAACCGGCGGGTACGACAACGGAACTATTGCTGGCGGTGCGGGCGGTACCGACGGTGCAGGCGGATACGACCCCGGCTATACCGATCCGGGCACCTACGACGGGACGGCATCCGCTGCTTAGCCGGCGTCTCGTTGGGATCCTCGAACTGCGCAAGCGGCATCGGCTTCGATCGATGCCGCTTTTTAATCGGCTCCTCAACCGGTAGGTTGAGCTTCGGCTCTCCTGTTGAGTTTTCGTACCCTCTGCGGGATACTGGTGATCACCGGTTGCAAAGACGGATGGGGCTCGCAAAGACATGAGCGACGTACACAATCACGAACATGCGAAAGAAAACAAGGGCGTCGGCCCTGCCAACTCTTTGCGCACCGTGATAGGGGTGATCGTCTCCATCATCGCGGTTTGCCTCGTGATGTTCGCGATCTTCCGCGTCTACTCCAACGAGCTCAGCGACGAATTCTACGATTTAGCCAGCGTCAGCATGGACGACTACACGGCTGCGCAAAAGGTGGAAGTCGAGTCGTTCATCAGCGAGGTGAGCTCCGTCATCTCCACCATGTGCGTGTTGGCCGAGTCCCCGGACATCGATCCTTCCGGCTCGACGTTCGCTGCGTATCTGGAGGAATGGAACCAGCAGGGGTCGTTCCAGGTTACCTATACTCCAATCGAGGAGCTGGAGCAGGGCGTTGCGAGCAATCGCAACGAGCGAGACGAGGAAACGCTTCGGCATCTGTACGCAGGCGAGACGGTGGTGTCCGACGTGCGCAAGTCGAACCGCCTGAACGGCTACTACTTCAGCATAGCCAAGCCCGTCAATCGCGACGGGCGCGTGGTCGGCGTGCTGCGCAGCATCGTGAAAGCGGAGAAGCTTCTGGATACGAGCCAGGCGAGCTCGCAGGTTACGCTGCTCGGCACGCTGCTGATCAAAGAGGACGGAACCGTCGTTCCCGTGTCGAAGGAATTCGAAGGTTATGAGGGATCCACCCTGTACCAGGTGCTTGAGGGAAGGGGCGTGTCTTCCGATCAGATCGCCGATGTACGTGCCAGCATCGAGAACGAGCGAGATGTGGCAACGGTCATGTTGGGCAAGCAGAACGGCTACATGACCTTTCTCACGTCTATTCGCCTCGATGTGAACGATTGGACTATCGTGAACTTCACGCAGGAAAGTTCGTTGGTCGAGCATTCGGAGAGCATTCTGCGTTTGACGGTGTACACGGCTGCGCTGCTTATCGTCATCAGCGCGGCGGCATGCCTTGCCGTGGCGCTGGTGGTTGGCCGCATCCGCAAAAGGGCGCGTCGCAGTGCGGAGCGTTACGAGGTCCTCGCTGAATTTTTCGACACGGTGCTGTTCGAGTATTCTTATCCGCGCGACACGCTTGAGCTGACGCCGAATGCGCGCGGGATGTTCTCCCTCAGCTCCCTTTCAGCCGAAGGCTACCTGGCCAAAGGCATTCCTCTCATCGATTTCCTGGAAGATGATTACAAGCGTGTCCGGATGGCGTTCGAAAACCCTGCGCCGCCGAACGAGCTGCGCACCATCACCTGTCGCGCACGCGTGTTGTCGGGCGAATATCGTTGGTTCTCGTTCACGTGCCGGTATCTGTACGAAGGTTCCCAGCCGTACATGGCCGTGGGAAAGATCGTCGACATCACGAAACAGCGCGAAACCGAAGAGCTGCTCACGCGCAAGTCGCAAATGGACGGGCTGACGAAGACGTTCAACAAGATGGCGTTCCAGGAGAAGATGGCGGCATTGCTGCCCGAGACGGGCAGGGGCTTGCTGTTCGTGATCGACATGGATCGATTCAAGCAGGTCAACGACGAATACGGTCACAGCATGGGCGACCGGGTTCTGGAAGAGGTGGCGCGTTCGTTGCTCGACGTGTTCCGTCATCGCGATCCGGTGGGGCGCGTCGGCGGCGACGAGTTCGTGGCGTTCCTCGTGGGCGCAAACGACGATGCGGTTATCGAAGCGAAGCGCGAGGCTCTGAGTTCGTTGATCGCAGAAGCCTCGCGCTCGTTGGGGGTGCCCATCGCTTTGAGCGTCGGGGTGGCGCGCTATCCTCAGGATGGCGCTACCTATCAGGAGCTGTTCGACGCGGCCGATCGGGCCATGTACGACGAGAAGAACGAGGGCCGCGTCGAGGATTCGGTCTAGGCCCGAGCGGTCGCGTAGCCGTCCGGGTTCTGCGACTGCCAGCGCCATCCGTCGGCGCACATGCGGTCGAGGTCGTACTGCGCGACCCAGCCCAGCTCGTCGCGCGCTTTGTCGCAGGCCGCGTAGTTTACAGCTACGTCGCCCGCGCGACGCGGCTTGATCTGGTAGGGCAGCTCGCGTCCGCAGGCGCGCTCGAAGGAATGTACCACGTCCAGCACGCTGGAGCCCGTGCCGGTTCCCAGATTGAAAATGCCCACGCCGCGACGCGTGCCGTCCGCTGCCGGTTCGCCCGCCATGGTGCCGGCCGTTTTCGCTTCGCCGGTGCCCACTTTGCCGCCCATCCAGTCGAGCGCCGCCACGTGGCCGCGCGCAAGGTCCACCACGTGGATGTAGTCGCGCACGCCGGTGCCGTCGTGCGTGGGATAGTCGTCGCCGAACACGCCGACGCTTTCCAGCTTGCCTACGGCCACCTGCGCAACGTAGGGCAGCAGGTTGTTGGGGATGCCCTTGGGATCCTCGCCGATCAGGCCGCTCTCGTGCGCGCCGATGGGGTTGAAATAGCGCAGCAGCACAACGTTCCATTCGTCGTCGCCCACGTACAGGTCGGTCAGCACCTGCTCCAGCATGGACTTCGTCCAGCCGTAGGGATTCGTGGCGTCGTGCTTCGGGCAATCCTCGGTGATGGGGATGAACTCCGGCTCGCCGTACACCGTGGCGCTCGACGAGAACACGAGGTTCTTCACGCCGTGCGCGCGGGCCACGTCGCACAGGGCCAGCGTGCCCGCGAAGTTATTCCAGTAGTATTCCAGCGGCTTCTGCACGCTTTCGCCCACGGCCTTGAAGCCGGCGAAGTGGATGATGGCGTCCACGTCGTTCTCGGAGAAGACGCGGTCGAGCGCCGCGCGATCGAGGATGTTCGCCTCGTAGAATTTCAGGCGGTCGTCGTTTGCCGCCAGGCCGGTGATCTGTCGCACCCGGTCAAGCGCGAGCTCGCTCGAGTTGCTCAGGTCGTCCACAACGACCACGTGGTAGCCCTGATCCAGCAATTCGACGCAGGTGTGACTTCCGATGAACCCGGCTCCGCCCGTTACGAGCACGCAGATATCGGCATGATCCTTGGCCAAGCTCTTGTTCGCCATTGAAGCTCCTCTCGGTACTGACTGTTGCCATAGTAGCAGGTGGAACAGATCGCGCGCAAATTCAGCAAAAGGCACATGGCCCGCGTTCCGCTCGGCGGCAAGGCCGCACGGGCTCGCGCGGGGCCCCGTGCGGCGCCGCGGGAAGCCGCACGAATGTTTTACGTGAAACATTCGGAAAAGGCAGGAATATTATTCTTGACACAGGATAATAAACGTCGTAAAGTATGACTCGTGGACACACCGACTCCAACGGTTCTCCTCGTTTCACTCGTCCAAGCACAGGCCGCTTCCCCCCGCGGCCTGTGCTGCTTTCGGAGTCATTTTGCGCGACGTGCGCCCGTTGCGCCTGTGCGCCTTCTCCTTCGCCTCTCGGTCCGCCCCTCGCCCTCGGAGCATGCCTTCCTCGGTTTCTGCATGCGAAACAACAGTTTCGGTTCCTTGCTTGGCGCATCATGCTCGGGATTGCCTTCCTTTGCGGGCGCCTTAGTCAGCCTGCTCGCTCGAAATGGCAAAAAGCAACCGAATTCGGAAATCATCCCGTCTTTCGGGCAAACTTTTCGCGCGAAGGCGAAAGGGGTCTCGCCTGTAACCTGGTGCTCTGTGCGGCGAGCGTTTTCGGCGTGACGTCGGCGCGTGTAAGGCACGACTCCGGGCTTCCGAATTCGATGCTTTTTTGCCATCGGAGGCCTCGTCGGATGACCGGCATCGCATTTGGCGAAGGAAAATAGAGGCGGATGGGTCGTCCGTTGCTGTGCAGGTCGTCCGTGCTGTATGTGCTCGTCGTCGTATCAGGACGGCACGGGTTTTGTTCGGGGAGGCTTTACATGCATTTCGTGTTCGGGCGAGTGTTTCACGTGAAACATCCGTTCCCCTGTCTATTTTGCGACGAAACCGCGCCTTGCTCGGCCGATTGACTATACTGGTGAGCAACAGGCTTTGAGAAAGGAAGCTCCGTGGCAGAAATTCATTTCGGAACCGATGGATGGCGAGCCATCATCGGCGAGGACTTCACCAACGACAACCTCGTGCGCGTCATCGACGCGGCTGCGCGCGTGTTCAAGGAGGACGCGGTTGCAGCCGGCCGTCCGGCCGACGCGCCCGGCACCCTCATCGTCGGTCACGATTGCCGACAGGATGCGCACGCTTACGCGCAGCTGGCGGCCGAGGTCGCGGCGGCGCAGAGCTTCCGCGTGCTGCTCACGCAGGACTACTGCCCCACGCCTACGCTGTGCTGGTCGGTGGCGCAGGACGCCGACGCGGTGGGCGGCATCATGCTGACCAGCAGCCACAACCCGGCCGAATACCTGGGCGTGAAGCTGCGCATGAACGACGGCGGCGCGGCGGGCAAGGAGTTCACCGACCGCGTGGAGGCTGCGTTCGCCGACGCGCCCACCGACGCGCGCGGTGCGTTCGAAACGGTCGACCTCATGACCCCGTACCTCGCCACCTTGAAGGAGCGCGTGGACGTCGAGGCCATCCGCAACGCCAACCTGCGCGTGGTGGTGGATCCGCTGTACGGCGCCGGCCGCATCTATCTGGCGCAGCTGCTGCGCGATCTGGGCGTGGAAGTGTGCGAGATCAACAACGCCGAGGATCCGACGTTCGACGGACTGCACCCCGAGCCTATTCCGCCCTGGGTCGACCGCTGCATCGCGAAGGTTCCCGAGCTGGGTTACGATGCTGGCTTCATCAACGACGGCGACGCCGACCGCATCGGCGCGGTGGACGAGCACGGCAACTTCGTGAACCCGCATCGCATCATCACGCTGCTCACCTCGCACCTCGCCGAGGACAAGGGCCTCACCGGTCGCGTCGTGTCCACCATCACCGCGTCGGCCATGCTGGCGCGCCAGTGCAAGCGCTTGGGCCTGGAGCTGACCAGCACGCCGGTGGGCTTCAAGTGGATCTACGCCGAGATGGAGAAGGGCGACGTCATGCTGGGCGGCGAGGAGTCCGGCGGCATCGGCATCCCCAGCCACGTCATGGAGCGCGACGGCTTGCTGATGGCGCTGCTTCTGTGCGAGACGATGGCGCAGCGCGGCATGAGCCTGGGCCAGCTGGTGGACGATATGTTCCAGAAGGTGGGCAAGCTGGAGTTCGAGCGCCAGGGCTTGAAGATCACCGACGAGCAGATGGCGAACTTCCGCGCCGAGATCGTACCGAACTACGCGCCTGCCGAGATCTGCGGCAAGCAGGTGGTGGATGTGGATCGTCGCGACGGCGTGAAGTTCTACCTGGAAGGCGACGCGTGGGTGATGATGCGCCCCTCCGGCACCGAGCCGCTCGTGCGCATCTACGCCGAAGCCGAGACGGTGGACGAGGTCCGCGACCTCCTGAAGGCCGCCGAAAGCGTGGTCGTGTCCTAAACGAAGAGCGAAGCGAATGTTTCACGTGAAACATTTGTACGTAGAACGCCTCGGAGGCATCGAGCTTTCGGGGCGTTTCCTATTCTCCGAAGCGGGGCAGCTTCTTGAGCAGCGCCCAGGCGATCTGCTTGTCTTGCCCGTCGTCGAGCATCGCGTCGAAGTCGCGGAATGCCACCACGCTGCGCCCGAACGCGCGGCCGGGCTTCCCCAAGGGAACCTCGCAGCGGTACGCGCGTCCCAGCGCGGCGGCCGCTGTCGAATCGGTCGCGATCAGACAGAGCGGGTCGAGCCCCTCCACCAGCAGGAACAGCGCCTGGTCGTCCAGCCCTTCCACGGCGGCGAACGTGCACGCGCCGCTTCCGTATCCCAACGAAGCCATCGCGCTGTTCAGCGCCGCGCGGCTGCGTTCGCTCGATCCGTTCCCGCTCGCTACGCACACGAGCGCCGAGCGCGCCCCATCAAGGTGCTCGTCGAACAGCTCCCACGCTTCGTCGAGAGCCACTTCGTACATGTTACCATTCGCAGATTTTTTCACACGATCCCTTGCGGTCCAGATAGGTTCGCCGTATAACCGTAATGATAGCAAGAAACGCCCGCCGTGGCATGGGCGCTGCGGCGGCATCACGATAGGAGAGCGCGTATGTGCACGAACGGAATCAACACAGGGCAATTCGAGCAGATGATCGAGCAGATCGACGACCATATCAAGTTGGAGCGTCGCTGGGCGCACAACCTGGGGCATATGGCGGGAGACGCCGGCTTCGCCACCGTTTCCGAGAAGATGCATGCCGCCCAGGCCATGCTGGACGACGTGCGCGCGCTGCTCGACGAGGCCAAGGATGCCCTCGAGGACGATGCCGAAGCTTCGGCGAACGTCACCGTCAACCTCGTGTAGGCGCCGCACGTATGAGCAACGATCTCATGCGCTTCTCGGTGGCCATGCCCGAGGAGCTGCTCGTTCGCTTCGACCAGCTGGTCGCGCGCCGCGGGCTGGCGAAAAACCGCAGCGAAGTGGTGCGCGACCTCGTGCGCGACGCGTTGGTGGAGGACGAGTGCTCCACGCCGGGCATGGAGGTGGTGGGCACGTTGACCATCGTCTTCGACCATCACGCCAGCGACTTGCAGGAGAAGCTGCACGCCATCCAGCACGATTACTTCGAATCCATCATCTCGTCCATGCACGTGCATCTTGACGCGCACCATTGCCTTGAGGTCATCGTGCTGCGCGGCGAAACGGGTCTCGTGCAGGACATCGCGAACCTCATCCTGGGCACGAAGGGCGTGAAGAACGGTCGTCTCGTGGTCACCACGACGGGGCAGCATATATAGGTATACGGTTCCGGCGGCCTACCGGCTATCGGAACGGGTCGACGCTGCGGCTTCCCGTGGCGCCCGGTCTCGCCATTTGTTCGCTTTCCCTTGCGCGCGAAGCACGCGCGGCCGCGAAGCGGAGCGATCTCGGGCGCCGCGGAAACCCTCGTCGGCTTTGCAGGACGGGCGGTGTTTCACGTGAAACATTCGTTCGCATCGACTCATGAGAAGGGCAAGGAGCTTTATGGATACCACGGTCATGCTGGGGCACGGCAGCGGCGGGACGATGATGAAGCGCATCATCGACGATGTGTTCTTCGCCGCGTACGCCGGCGACGAGCTGCTGCGCGGCGACGACGCGGCGGTGCTGCCCGCGCCCGCTCCGGGCGAGCGGCTGGCGTTCTCCACCGACAGCTTCGTGGTGACGCCGCATTTCTTCCCGGGCGGCGACATCGGACGCCTCGCCGTGTGCGGCACGGTGAACGACGTGGCCACGAGCGGCGCCGTGCCGCGCTACCTCAGCTGCGGCTTCGTGCTGGAGGAGGGCTTCCCCATCGAGGATCTCAAGCGCATCTGCGCCTCCATGGCGGAATGCGCGCAGGAGGCCGGCGTGCATCTGGTCACCGGCGACACGAAGGTAGTGAACCGCGGCCACGGCGACGGCGTGTACATCAACACGAGCGGCGTGGGCACCATTCCCGAAGGCGTGAACCTGGGTGGCGCGCAGTGCAAGCCGGGCGACAAAGTGCTGGTCACCGGCACGCTGGGCGATCACGGCATCACCATCATGAGCTGCCGCGAGAGCTTGAGCTTCTCGGCCGACCTGGAAAGCGACGCGGCCCCGCTTAACCACCTCATCGCCGAGGTGTTGGCGGCGGCGCCGAACACGCGCTGCTTCCGCGACCCGACGCGCGGCGGCCTGGCCTCCACGCTGAACGAGCTGGCTGCCCAGTCGAACACGGACATCACGGTGGAGGAAGACGCCATCCCCGTGAAGCCGGCCGTGCAGGGCGCGTGCGAGATGCTGGGCTACGACGTGCTGCAGGTGGCGAACGAGGGCAAGATGGTGTGCGTTGTGGCGGCCGAGGAGGCCGACGCGGCGCTCGCGGCCATGCGCGCGAACCGGTACGGCGCCGATGCGGCCATCATCGGCGAGGTGTCGGCCGCCCGTCCCGAGCGCGGCTCCAAGGTGTTCCTGCGCACGGCGTTCGGCGGCACGCGCATCCTCGACATGCTGGTGGGCGAGCAATTGCCGCGCATTTGCTAGAAGCTCTCCATGCAGCACCCTCATGCGTATGGAAGAGAGCGCTGACATGCGCAAAGGCCTTCGATAGCGCCTTTCGGGGCATGAAAGCGGCGGCGCTTTCGATAGAGAATTTGCCGCCGCACCCTGAGAAATTCGCCATTTCTTCTTGCATTTGCGGACAACAATGGTATCTTGCGGGCATAAAGTTTTTGGGGAAGTGACCCGACGCATCCCGTCGGAATGCTTTAGACGAGAAGGAGTTAACTATGTCTCACCCGGTTATCGAAGCCGATGAGTGCATCGGTTGCGGCATCTGCGTCGATGCCTGCCCGCAGGAAGTGCTCGAAGTGGTCAGCGGCGTCGCTGAGGTCGTGAACGAGGACGCCTGCATCGCGTGCGGCGACTGCGTCGAGGAGTGCCCCATGGGTGCGATCCCCGAGGTCATCGAGGACTAGCCTCCCGCTCAATTCGCTTTCGACAAGCGCAACGAGAACCCCTGTCTCTTTCATGAGGCGGGGGTTCTTTGCGTTCGGGAAACAAGTGCGTGGAAGCGGCGTAACGGTGCGGCGCGAGAGGAGCGCACTAGGCATTCGATAGCTATAGTTTGGGACGTTAACAAAACTTATATGACAAATTGGTAACTAACTTGACAGCATGAGACTTAGATTATATAGTCCATTTTGTCGAAGCGAGGTTGAGCTTGCGGATCGCATCTCCAAGCCGCCGTCCTTCGTCCACCGAGTGCGCCCTCAGGGCGTGCTTTGGCGCATAAACAGAAACCGACTGCTAACGACTTACTTAGGTAACAACTCCAACAGAGAGGAAGCAGATAATGAGCAAGATTCTTGGCATCGACTTGGGCACGACGAACTCCGCCATGGCCGTCATGGAGGGTTCCGAGCCCGAAATCCTCGTGAACGCCGAGGGCGACCGCACCACTCCGTCTGTCGAGGGCTTCCGCAAGGACGGCGAGCGCGTCGTGGGCAAGGCCGCGAAGAACCAGGCCGTCACGAACCCCGAGAACACCGTGTCGTCCGTCAAGCGCTTCATCGGCCGCTCCTACGACGAGACGCCGGAAGAGCGCAAGACCGTCAGCTACAAGCTGCAGAAGGGCAAGGACGGCCGCGCGGTGGTCGACATCGACGGCAAGGACTACACGCCGGAGGAAATCTCCGCCATGGTACTGCAGAAGCTGAAGAACGACGCCGAGAAGCAGCTGGGCTCCCCGGTGACGCAGGCCGTCATCACGGTGCCCGCGTACTTCAACGACGCGCAGCGCCAGGCCACGAAGGACGCCGGCAAGATCGCGGGCCTCGAAGTGCTCCGCATCATCAACGAGCCCACGGCCGCCGCGCTGGCCTACGGCCTCGACAAGACCAACAAGGATGAGAAGATCCTCGTTTTCGACCTGGGCGGCGGCACGTTCGACGTGTCCATCCTGGAGCTGGGCGACGGCGTGTTCGAGGTTGCGTCCACCGCGGGCGACAACCACCTGGGCGGCGACGACTGGGACCAGCGCATCATCGACTGGATGGCTGACAAGTTCCAGGCCGAGAACGGCATCGACCTGCGCCAGGACAAGATGGCTCTGCAGCGTCTGAAGGAAGCCGCCGAGAAGGCGAAGATGGAGCTGTCCTCCACCACGCAGGCGAACATCAACCTGCCCTTCATCACGGCCGACGCCTCCGGTCCGAAGCACCTCGACTACACGCTGACGCGCGCCGAGTTCGAGCGCATCACGAAGGATCTGCTCGACCGCGTGAAGAAGCCCGTTGAGCAGGCGCTCAAGGACGCCGGCCTCAAGACGGGCGACATCGACGAGGTCATCCTCGTGGGCGGCTCTACCCGTATGCCCGCCGTGCAGGATCTCGTGAAGAAGCTCACCGGCAAGGAGCCGAACATGTCCGTGAACCCGGACGAGGTCGTGGCCATGGGTGCGGCGGTCCAGGGCGGCGTGCTGGCCGGCGACGTCGAGGGCATCTTGCTGCTCGACGTGACCCCGCTGTCGCTGGGCGTGGAGACGATGGGCGGCGTCATGACGAAGATGATCGAGCGCAACACCACCATCCCCACCCGCAAGACCGAGATCTACTCCACCGCGTCCGACAACCAGACGTCGGTCGAGGTGCACGTGCTGCAGGGCGAGCGCCAGATGGCCTCCGACAACAAGACGCTGGGCAAGTTCCAGCTCACCGGCATCCCGGCTGCGCGCCGTGGTGTGCCGCAGATCGAGGTCACTTTCGACATCGACGCCAACGGCATCGTGAACGTGTCGGCGAAGGACCTGGGCACCGGCAAGCAGCAGCAGATCACCATCTCCGGCTCCACCGCGCTGAACGACGACGAGGTCGAGCGCATGGTGAAGGACGCCGAGGCCCATGCCGAGGAAGACGCCAAGCGCAAGGAAGAGATCGAGGTTCGCAACAACGCCGACGCGTTGGTGAACGCCACCGAGCAGACGCTCCAGGAAGTGGGCGACAAGGCTCCGGCCGACGTGAAGTCCGCCGCTGAGGAGGCCATCGCCGAGGCGAAGCAGGCGCTCGAGGGCTCCGACATGGACGCCATCAAGGCCGCGACCGAGAAGATGCAGCAGGCGGGCTACAAGCTGGCCGAGGTCGTGTACTCCACGCAGGGCCCGGACGCCGCTTCGCAGGCTGCTGCCGCCGAGTCCACCCCGGCCGATGACACCATCGAAGCCGACTACGAGGTCGTCGAGGACGACGACAAGAAGGAAGGGAAGTAATCGCTATGGCCCAGCCCAACCAGCCCACGCCCGAGCGCGCGGCTCAAGGCGCAGGCAAGAGCATTCCCATCGAAGACGACCGTCCTGCGGATGCGAAAGCCCAGCCGCAGGCCCGGCCCGCCGACGCGAGCGGCAGCAAGGAAACCCCCTCTTCCGACGCTGCCGCCGCGGAAGCGGCGCCGCAAGGCGAGGCGATCGAGGCCGAGGTCATCGAAGACGCCGGCCCTTCGGCTGACGAGCAGGTGGCTCAGGCCAAGGCGGAGGCCCAGGATTGGCAGGACAAGTACCTGCGCCTGCACGCCGAGTGGGACACGTATCGCCGCCGCACCACCGAGCAGCGCGAGGTCGAGAAGGCGCGCGCGACGGAGAAGCTGGTCACCAGCCTGCTGCCCGTCATCGACGACTTCGAGCGCACCATCGACTACGCGACGAAGAACGGCGAAGGCGGCCTGTTCGACGGCGTAAAGGCCGTGCATGCGAAGCTCGTCGACGTGCTGAAGAAGGACGGCGTCGAGGTCATCGACCCGGCCGGCGAAGCGTTCGACGCGCTGGAAGCGCAAGCGGTGGCCACGGTGGACGATGCCAGCGTGCCCGACGAGACGGTGTCCGAGGTATACCAACGAGGTTACAAGATGGGAACGAAAGTTCTCAGGCCTGCAATGGTAACCGTCACCTCCGGCGGTCCCAAACGGGAGAAACCGCAGGAAGACGCGGAAAAGTAAAAGCAAACGACCAGAGCGGGCAAGGCCAAGAGGCTGCCCGCTTTTGGTTTACTCGATAGATTGAGGAGGTGGAGCGTTTTATGGCGGCGACTCCTGATTACTACAAGACGCTGGGCGTTCCACGCACGGCGACGGCCGACGAGATAAAGAAGGCCTTTCGCAAGCTCGCGCGCACCCATCACCCCGACGCCGGCGGCGACGAGGCGAAGTTCAAAGAGCTGAACGAAGCGTACGAGGTGCTGTCGGACGACAAGAAACGCAAGCTCTACGACCAGTACGGCACGGCGAACGAGAACCAGATCCCCCAGGGCTGGGGCGGCGGCTCGGTCAACGTCGAGGACATCTTCGGCGGCGCGGGCGGCGGCTTCGGCAGCTGGGCCGACATCCTGGAAAGCATCCGCCACGGCGAAGGCGCGTTCGGAACGGACTGGGACTTCAACGATATGTCCGGTTTCGGGGGCGGCCGCCAGCCGCGTCCGCGCAAGGGCCAGGACATGAACGTCACCCTCAACGTGACGTTCGACGAGGCCTTCAAAGGCGCCGAGAAGCGCGTGACCGTGCGTGTCCCCGGTCGCGGCGAGTCCGAGACGCTCACCGTGAAGATCCCGGCGGGCGCCGTGGACGGCGGGCGCCTGCGCTTCAAGGGCAAGGGCGGCCCGGGCGAGAACGGCGGTGCTGCAGGCGACCTGCTGATCACCACCAAGATCGATCCGCATCCGTACTACACTCGTAAAGGCGCCGACGTGCTGATGGACGTGCCCGTGAGCGTGGCGGAAGCTGCACTGGGCGCCAGCGTGGTGGTTCCCGCGCCCGACGGCACGAAGGTGCGCGTGCGCGTGCCGAAGGGCACGCAGGACGACACCGTGCTGTCGGTGAGGGGCAAAGGCGCCCCCAAGGTGAAGGGCGACGGCTCGGGCGACCTTAAGATCACCGTGAAGGTGGTCGTGCCCAAGGAGATGAACGAAGGCCAGAAGAAGGCCATGGAAGATTATTTAGCGGCTACGACCGATGATGTGAGGAGCTGGTGATGAGCGACCGAACCGACCGCAACCGCCCGCTGTACATGATCAGCGTGGCCGCGCAGCTGGCGGGCGTTCACCCGCAAACGCTGCGAGCATATGAACAGAAGGGGCTCGTATCGCCCCAGCGCACGAGCGGCAACACCCGCATGTACTCGCCGGCCGACATCGAGCGGCTCGAGCTGATCAACGAGCTGACGAGCGAGGGCATCAACCTGGCGGGCGTCATCCGCATTCTCGACCTCCAGGGCCGCCTGGAGGAGCGCGACACCGAGCTGGACGACCTGCACAAGCGCGTGCGCCGTCTGGCCGATCGCGTGCACGAGCTTGAAACGCGCGAAAGCGTGAACGCCCTCGTGCGCGTATCCGACTTACCGACTGCTTTGCGGCAGCTGCCCTAAGCGAAGGAGGAACGTTGTATGAACATGGGTAACCTGAACAAGCTAGCCCTGACCGCTCAGGAAGCGCTGCAACAGACGATTGTCATCGCTTCCGAGAACGAGTCATCGCAGGCAGAGCCCATTCACATGTTGAAGGCTCTGCTGGAATCGAAAGAGAACAACCTGTCCGCTATCATCAAGCGCATCGGTGCCGAGCCGTTCCAGCTGCAGGCCAACGTGGATGCCGAGATCCAGCGCATGCCGAAGGTCAGCGGGAACCCCGGCATGATGAGCGGCGTGCCTGGCCCGGCCCTGATGAACCTCATCGACAACGCCGTCAAGATCGCCGAGAAGCTGGGCGACAGCTACGCCACCAGCGAGCATCTGCTGATCGCGCTGTCCGAGGAGAAGGGCGCCGCGGGCAAGATCCTCACTACGGCCGGCGTCACGCGCAAGAGCATTGAGGCTGCCTACGAGGAGCTGCGCGGCGACACGCGCGTCACCGACCAGCAGAACAAAGTGCAGTTCGAGGCGCTGGAGCAGTACGGCCAGAACCTCACGCAGAAGGCGCGCGAAGGCAAGCTCGACCCGGTCATCGGCCGCGCCGAGGAGATCCGCCGCACCATCCAGGTGCTGTCGCGCCGCACGAAGAACAACCCCGTGCTCATCGGCGAGCCGGGCACCGGCAAGACGGCCATCGTCGAGGGCCTGGCTCAGCGCATCGTGGCCGGCGACGTGCCCTCTTCGCTGAAGGACCGCGACCTCGTGGCGCTCGACCTGGGCGCGATGGTGGCCGGCGCGAAGTATCGCGGCGAGTTCGAGGACCGCTTGAAGGCCGTGCTGCGCGAGGTGAAGCAGAGCGAAGGACGCATCATCCTGTTCATCGACGAGCTGCACACCATCGTGGGCGCCGGCTCCACGGGCGACAGCTCCATGGACGCGGGCAACATGCTGAAGCCCGCGCTGGCCCGCGGCGAGCTGCATGCCATCGGCGCCACCACGCTGGACGAGTACCGCAAGTACATCGAGAAGGACGCCGCGCTCGAGCGCCGCTTCCAGCCCGTGCTGGTCACCGAGCCCACGGTGGAGGACACCATCGCCATCCTGCGCGGTTTGAAGGAGAAGTACGAGATCCACCACGGCGTGCGCATCACCGACGCCGCCATCGTGGCGGCGGCCGAGCTGTCGAACCGCTACATCTCCGACCGCTTCCTTCCCGACAAGGCCATCGACCTCATGGACGAGGCCGCCAGCCGCCTGCGCATCGAGATCGACTCGATGCCCGAGGAGGTGGACGCCGCCGAGCGCAAGCTCACCCAGATGCAGATCGAGGAGCAGGCGCTCATGAAGGAGAGCGACCAGGCCTCGCAAGAGCGCCTGGAAGCGCTGCGCCGCGAGATCGCCACGGCTCAGGAGGACCTCGACAAGCGCAAGGCCGAGTGGCAGAACGAGAAGGACGCCATCGAGCACGTGCAGAACCTCAAGAGCGACCTCGAGGGCGCGCAGCTTGAAGAGGAGCGCGCCACCCGCGAGGGCGACCTGGTGAAGGCCTCCGAGATCCGCTACGCGCGCATTCCCGCGCTGCAGCAGCAGCTGCATGCGGCCGAGGAAGAGCTGAACGTGAAGCAGCAGGACGGCGCCATCCTCAAGGAGGAGGTGTCGGACGACGAGATCGCCGAGGTCGTTTCCACGTGGACGGGCATTCCCGTGCAGAAGATGATGCAGGGCGAGATGGCCAAGCTGGTCGACCTGGAGGACAAGCTGCACGAGCGCGTGGTGGGCCAGGACGAGGCCGTGTCCTCGGTGGCCGGCGCCATCCGCCGCAACCGCGCCGGGTTGTCCGACCCGAACCGCCCCATCGGCTCGTTTTTGTTCCTGGGCCCCACGGGCGTGGGCAAGACGGAGCTCGCGAAGGCGCTGGCCGAGTACCTGTTCGACAGTGAGAAGGCCATGGTGCGCATCGACATGTCCGAGTACATGGAGAAGTTCTCGGTGCAGCGCCTGATCGGCGCGCCTCCGGGGTACGTGGGCTACGACGAGGGCGGCCAGCTGACCGAGGCCGTGCGCCGCAAGCCCTACTCGGTGATCCTGCTCGACGAGATCGAGAAGGCGCATCCGGACGTGTTCAACATCCTGTTGCAGGTGCTGGACGACGGCCGTCTGACCGACGGCCAGGGCCGCGTGGTGTCGTTCAAGAACGCCATCATCATCATGACGTCGAACGTGGGCTCGCAATTCATCCGCGAGTTCGCCGAGCATGGCGACGAGAAGGCCATGAAGCAGGCCATCGACGGCGCCCTGCGCGCGACGTTCCGCCCCGAGTTCATCAACCGCATCGACGACGTGGTGGTGTTCAACGCGCTGAACATGACGAACATCGAGCCTATCGTCGACTTGCAGCTGGAAGAGGTGCGCGACCGTCTGGCCGACCGCCGCATCACGCTCGACGTGACACCGGCGGCGATGGAGCACCTGTCCATAGACGGCTACGATCCCATCTTCGGAGCGCGTCCGTTGAAGCGCCTCATCCAGAAGGAGATCGTCGACCGCATCGCCCAGAAGGTAGTGGAAGGCAAGCTGCGCGACCGCAGCCATGTGCTGATCAGCATCGACCAGGACGGCAACTACGAATGCACCGTGGAAGAGCCCCTGGAGCTGGATGCCATGCCCCTCGACGACCTGCTGACCGACGGCGAGAAGTAAGTCGTCTGAACAGAACGAGCGCGGCTTCCCGCAAGGTCGCAAGTGTAAACGGCCCGGCATTTGCCGGGCCGTTTACGTGTTGCGGCGCCGATCCGTCGACCCCGTGCCCCGTTTCACCGCCCCGTCCGCAGGAGTGTTTCACGTGAAACATCCCGGTGGTTGCGGAAGGTTGCTAGTTCGCTACACGAACTCGCCCTCGCGGATGATGCATTCGTCGTCGAGGTAGAGGGTGGGGTTAAGGATGATGCCGTCGAGGTGGCAGTCCGCCTTGGTGACGCCGCCGAACGAGGCGTTCGTGCCGAAGGCGATGTGGACGGTGCCGTAGAGTTTCTCGTCTTCGAGGATGATGCCGCACAGCTTCGCGGCCTCGTTCGTGCCGATGCCCAGCTCGGCGATGGTGCCGTTTTCGGGCTGTTCGAACAGCACGCTGAGGCGTTCGGCGTAGGGACCCTGCGCGTCGGCGCCCTCGATGCGCGTGAGGCGTCCGTTCTCGATGGTGACCGTCATCGGCTCGGTCAGCGTGCCAATGCCCACCATCGAGCCGTCGATGACGACCGTCCCGTTCGCCCCGTCTTCGAGCGGCGCGATGTACGCCTCTCCCGAGGGGAAGTTGCCGCTGGCGCCCGGTTCGCGGTACACGCCGGGACTGGCCACGCCGTTGCGCCCTGTCAGCGCAAGTTCCAGCACATGGCCATCCTTCTCGATGCGCGCATGCTTCGCGTGCGTCAGGCGCTCGGTGAGTTGGCGGGTGCGTCGCTCCACCTGGGCGTAGTCGGCGCAGGCGGCGCCGTCGCGCAGCATGTCCATGGTAATGCCGGGCATGGTGATCACGCGCGTGCCCGCCGCCGCTGCCTCGATGCGCGCGTTCGTGTGCGTGATGGACTTCGCCGTGGGGCACAGTGCGACGTCGGCCGCCTTCATAGCCGCCGCTACCGGCGCGGGCGGTTCCTCGCCTGCTACCGAGCCTTCGGGCATCTGCATGATGAGCGCCCGATGATCCATGGCGCAGGCGGCTTCGTAGAACAGCTCGCCCACCTCGCGGGTGGGGTCGTCGGTGACGACCAGCAGCGTCTCGCCTGGCTGAAGCGCAAGATTCGTTTCGATAATGATGCGTGCACGTTGCTGTAGATCCATAGGATAACCTTTCAAGTCATGAAATGTTTCACGTGAAACATTCGTGCCTTCGCCGCTTCGCTCGGGATGACGACCCGCGTACTGTGTTCGGGATGGCGAACAGCGCTTACGCCTCCGGATCCTCGGCGGGCAAGACGCCCATGCCTTGCAGGTGGGCCATGCTTCCGTAGCGTTCGACGAAACGGGCGTACTCGTCTTCGTCGTAGAACGCGCACTTCCCTTCGCCGAACGCCTTCGCCGCCTCGATCATGAACGACCCCGCCTCGTCCAGGTCGGTCAGGTGGGTGGCGCCGGTGGCGCAGCCGGGTACGGCCGTCTCGGTGGTGATGGCCACGCCCGCGACAGGCGCGTCGGTGGCGGTGCACGGCTGCAGGATGGAGTTCAGGTGGTACAGCCCGTTGCCGTACGGCGTGATGTCGGCCATGGACAGCGGGTACGTGCGCGCGCGACGGCCGGTGGCTATTTCCACCAGCGACACGAGGTCTTCGCTGACGCGCATGATGCAGCCCTGCTTCACCGTGGGAGAGATCATGAACCCGCGTTCGTTCATGATGCGGTTGCCCTTCGTCGTATCAACCACCAGCACGGCGTCCAGCTGCGTGCCGCCCACCTCCTCGCGGTTCACGTCGGCCGTGGCCACGGGCGAGCCCATGAACGCGACCGGTTCGTGCGGGAACGTAGGCGCATGCGGGCACACGTGCGTGGAGACGAACACGTCGCCCGGCAGCACGTCGCCGCGCGCGCGCATCGACAGCAGCTTCGCCGCGCAGGCCAGCGCGGTCAATGCGCCGTCGCCGTCCGACACGAAGCCGATGCGCTCGGGTCGCGCGCCCAAGCCGCCCAAGCGTCCCAGCAAGCCGATGGTGGGCGCCTCGCCGCCGGCGGCGCGCCCGCGCGAACCGGGGATGCGCACGCGCACCATATCGGTGGAGCCCTTCGGCCCCTCCAGCACGTACGTTTCGGCATCGCACGCGGGGTCGATGCCGCGCAGGTACTCCACCACGCCCGCTCCGCTTGCAGCGGGCGAGTCCAACAGGTCGTAGAGTTCGATCAACTGTTTGAAAATCATGGGAGGTATCTCCTTTTGTTTGTATCGCGGTCGCTTTCCTCGTTCGATTCCATGATAATACGGTTCAATGCGGTTCATAGCATCTTCGACGAAAGGTTCCATTCCATCATGAGAAGGAAAATCGGCATCAAAGAGATCGAGGACATGGCGCTTGGCGCGACGGTTCTCGGCGCCGGCGGGGGCGGCGACCCGTACGTCGGCAAGCTCATGGCCATTGAGGCCATCAAGAAGTACGGCGAAGTAGAGCTCATCTCGCCCGACGAAGTTCCTGACGACGCCGTGGTGTGCGTGTCCCAGATGATGGGCGCCCCCACCATCATGGTGGAGAAGATCTGCAGCGGCCTGGAGCCCATGGCCACGTACGACGAGCTGGTGAAGGAGCTGGGCCAGGAGCCGTACGCCATCTACGCGGTGGAAGCCGGCGGCGTGAACTCCACCATCCCGTTCATCCTGGCGGCCACGCGCCGCATCCCCGTGGTGGACTGCGATCTCATGGGCCGCGCGTTTCCCGAGCTGCAGATGACCACGCTGGGCATCAACGGCGTGAAGGGACAGCCCGCCGTCATGGCCGATGAGAAGGGAAACACGGTCACGGTGCGCGCGATCGACGACAAGTGGCTGGAGCGCATCTCGCGCCAGGCCACGTCGGTGATGGGCGGCTACACCATCTTGGCGTCGTATCCGTGCACGGGGCGCCAGCTCAAGGACTACTGCATCCCCGACACGCCTACGCTGTGCGAGGAGATCGGCCGCACGCTGCGCGAGGCGCGCGAGCAGCATGCCGACCCCATCGAGGCCGTGCTGAACGTGACGAACGGGTTTCGCCTGTTCCGCGGCAAAGTGGTGGACGTCGAGCGCAAGACCGACGGCATGTTCGTGCGCGGTCGCGCCGTGGTGGACGGGCTCGACCAGGACAAGGGCAGCCAGCTTATCATCGAGTTCCAGAACGAGAACCTCATCGCGCTGCGCGACGGCCAGCCGGTGACCACGTCGCCCGACCTCATCATGTCGCTGGACATGGAGTCCGGCTCGCCCGTGACTACCGAGGGCCTGAAGTACGGCGCTCGCATTGTGGTGGTGGGCATGCCCTGCGCGCCGCAGTGGCGCACGCCCGAGGGCCTGGCCGTGGTAGGGCCGCGCGCGTTCGGCTACGACATCGACTACGTGCCGGTTGAGCAGCGCGTCGCCGCGATGAACAACGAGGAGGTGCAGGCGTAATGGCAGATCAGAAGCGCATCTGGCGTCTGGGTATCGACGTGGGCGGCACGAACACCGACGCGGTGGTCATCGACGGCGACCTCAAGCTGGTGGCCGCGACGAAAAGCCCCACCACCGAGGACGTCATGAGCGGCATCGTGGCCGCCATGCACGAGGTGATCACCCAGATCGGTGCCGACGCGGCGCGCAACATCGGGTTCGCCATGCTGGGCACCACGCATTGCACGAACGCCATCGTCGAGCGCAAGCGCCTGAACAAGGTGGCCGCGCTGCGCGTGGGCGCTCCGGCCACGACGGCCATCAGCTGCATGGCTGACTGGCCCGACGAGCTGAAGAACGCCATGCGCGTGCGCGACTTCCTCGTGCACGGCGGCAACGAGTTCGACGGTCGCGAGATCAGCGCGCTGTCGGAAGACGAGATCCGCGAGGTCGCGCGCGTCGTGCGCGAAGAGGGCTTCGAGTCCGTGGCCGTGACCAGCGTGTTCTCGCCGGTGTCCGACGCGCACGAGAAGCGCGCCGCCGCCGTTCTGCGCGAGGAGCTGGGCGAGGGCTTCCCCATCACGCTGTCGTCGGAGATCGGGTCGCTCGGCTTCCTCGAGCGCGAGAACGCGTCCATCCTGAACGCGGCGCTGTACGACGTGGCGCGCACGACGGCCGACAGCTTCGAGGCGGCGCTCGCGTCTGAGGGCCTCGCCGATGTGGCTGTGTACCTGGGCCAGAACGACGGCACGCTCATGAGCGTGGACTACGCGAAGCGTTACCCCATCTTCACCATCGCGTGCGGGCCTACGAACTCCATCCGCGGCGCGTCGTTCTTGACGCAGGAGAAGGACGCCGTGGTCGTCGACATCGGCGGCACCACCACCGACGTGGGCGTGCTGGCGCACGGCTTCCCGCGCGAGAGCATGGTGGCCGTGGAAATCGGCGACGTGCGCACGAACTTCCGCATGCCCGACCTGGTGTCGGTGGGCCTCGGCGGCGGCTCGCTCGTGCGCCAGCTGGAGGACGGCAGCGTGACGGTGGGCCCCGACAGCGTGGGCTACCTGGTCACGAAGAAGGCGCGGTGCTTCGGCGGCGACACGCTGACTGCGACCGATATCGTGGTGGCGAAGGGCCTGGCCGAGGGCGTGGGCGATCCGGCGTTGGTGGCCGACCTCGAGCCGGCGCTCGTGGACGCGGCCTATGCCGAGATCACGCGCATCATCGAGGACGCGGTGGACGCGATGAAGACTTCGGCCGGCGACGTGACGGTGATTCTCGTGGGCGGCGGCTCCATCCTGGCGCCCGACCGCTTGGAAGGCTCGGACAACGTGCTGCGCCCCGAGAACTTCGGCGTGGCGAACGCAGTGGGTTCGGCCATCGCGCAGGTGTCCGGCCAGATCGCCAAGGTGTTCTCGCTGACCGAGACCCCGCGCGACCAGGCGCTCGCCGAGTCGAAGCAGCGCGCGTGCGACGAGGCCATCGAAGCCGGCGCCGATCCGAGCACCGTGGAAGTGGTCGACGTCGAGGACATCCCGATGGCCTACTTGGGCGACGCGCTGTGCATCCGCGTCAAAGCCGTCGGCGATCTGATGCTGTAACTGATTTTTGTCGGTTCGTCGTTGCCTTGGCTCGCGTACGCGTTGCTTGTATAATGAGGTAAGCCGCAGGGAGGGGCTAGACTCCCCACGGCTATCGGATCGCTCAGGCGGTTTGGGTTTGGTGTTTGCGCTCCTTTCCCCGATGGGTTAGGAGCGCCTCTTTTATCACCAAAATAAGCTCGATGACGCGAGAAACAAACTCCAAAAGCGCACTAGCCAGCACCATAAAATCCCAAGCGGTCACGGTCTTCACCTCCATCCATCAAAATTATGAGGGGGAGAGGCACCGCGCCGCCTTCGCTGCATCCGCACTATATAGTATAGGCAGCTCGTCTTACGTCTCGATGGCGCGCATCACTATGGAAAGTCGCTCGAATCTCGCACAGATTCCACGCGGTTCCAATGCTATTTCTACGTACCTTGCCCGGTATTCCGACGCGTTTCTAGCGCCGGTCCAACTGAGGGCGTGCAAGGCGCTTTGATCATGAGATAATGCAGCGAAACGGTTTGAGGCGTTGAAGGAGAAACCCATGACCGAAACGAAACAAGCGGCTGGCGCGCGCACGGTGCATTTGGCGCTGGTGCAGTTCGAGAGCGTGTTGTGCGACCCGGCAGCGAATACCCAAAAGGCGTGCCGGATGATCGCCGAGGCGGCTGCCGAAGGCGCCGACCTCGTGGTGTTGCCCGAGCTGTTCTCTACAGGCTACGAGCTGAACATCGTCGGCCCGCACGTGCCCGAACTGGCCGAGCCGGTAGACGGCCCCACGGTGCGCGCGCTGCAAGACGCTGCCCGCGCAGGCAACTGCTACGTGGTGGCGGGCCTCGCCTTGACCTATGACATGGCGGGCGTACCGTTCAACAGCTCGGTGATCATCGATCGCCAAGGCGAACTTCTGGGCACGTACGACAAGCAGCATCTGTGGGCGCTCGAGCGCTTCTACTTCCGCTCCGGCTGCGACTGCCCGGTGTTCGACACCGACTTCGGGCGCATCGGCGTGATGATCTGCTACGACATGGGCTTCCCCGAGGTCGCGCGCATGCTGGCGCTGCAGGGGGCTGATCTTATCCTGTGCCCCTCGGCGTGGTGCCAGGAGGATATGGACGTGTGGGACGTGAATGCGCCCGCCCGCGCGCTGGAGAACACTGCGTTCGTGGCGGCCGTGAACCGTTACGGCGTCGAGGATCAGCTGGTCATGCCGGGCCACACGAAGGTGTGCAACCCGCGCGGCCATGTGGTGGCCGAGTTGGCCGAGGAGGCCGAAGGGGTGCTGCATGTGGAGCTCGACCTGAACGAAGTGGTCGATTATCGCCAGCGCAGCCCCTACCTGCGCGACCGTCGCCCCGACCTTTACGATCTGGTGCTGCTCCCATAAAACGAAGCCCGACACAGGATCTTGCGTCTGAAGACGTCGCCGCAAAGCAAGAAGCCCCCGATGTTTCACGTGAAACATCGGGGGCTTCGCATTGTTGATCAGGGGCTTCGCATTGCTGATCGGGGTTTTCGCGGCGGTGGGGTGTGCTTTCGCTTCGTCCGCCCCGCTTGCCGCCCGCCGCGTTGCGCTGCGGCGAGCCTTACAGCACTTGGTCCGTTTCCGTGAACGTAACGGTGTCCACCTTCTTCATGGAGGCGTACACCTTCATCACGATCCAGTACAGCACGCCGGCCAGGATCAGCGAGTTCAGGCCCGGAATGCCCGCGTTCATGATGCTGGTGACCTCGCCCACGGCGAAACCGGCGATCCAGCAGACGATGGCGATGGGGTTCCACTTCTCAACCTTCTCGGGCAGCTCGCCCTTGGCGCGCGAAGCGTCAAGCGTCGCGCGGCTGCGCTTCAAGATGAAGTAGTCCACCACCATGATGCCGGCGACGGGCGGGATGGCCACGCCCAGCAGCGTGAGGAAGTTAGTGAAGTAGTTGATGATGCCGATGACCGACAGCAGCGTGCCCACGATGCCGAGCGCCCACACGAGTCCGTTGCGGCTGATGGCCTTGTTGAACAGCGCGTTGATCATGGTTGCCAAGCCCAGGCTGGACGAGTACAGGTTGATGTCGTTCAGCTTCACCGTGGAGGCGACTACGATGATGACGCCGATGATGCCCGACGTGCCCATCATGATGTCGACGATATTCTCGGTGCCCATGGCGTGCGCCAGCAGCACTGCAAGCAGGTTCATGCCCAACTCGCCCACGAACGTGCCGATGAGCGTCATCCAGAACACTTGGGTGCCGTTCTTCAGGAATCGCGCGTAGTCGGGCGTGCAGATGGCGCCCGCAATGAAGCCGCCCGCCACCATGGTGGTTGCCGCGCCCAGCGACAGCGCCGGTCCCGGAGGGGCCGTGGTGAGAAGCTCGGTCAGCGAATGGTTCTGCAGGATGATGGCTGCGGCTACGATGACCACGATCACGAACAGCGGCACGAACACCGTGGCGAAGTTCGCGATGGCCTTGATGCCGAACACCACGAGCAGCGTGATGCCCAGGCCGGTGATGATGGCCCAGAAGATGTACTCGGGCGTGATTCCAGCCATGATGCCGGGCAGGATCTCCTGCGTGCCGAGGAAATCTGTGAACGGGACGATTTCAGCCATGCCCTGGCCAAACACCGCGTTCTGCACGCCGAACCAGCCCACCATGGAGATAGCCACCACGCCGCCGAACAGGGCGGATCCTACCTTGCCGAACCCGGTCCAGCGGGACAGCAGGCTGGTGGACAAGCCTTCGCGCGCGGCCGCCGTGCCCAGCGCCCAGCTGACCACCTGAAGCAGCACCGAGCCGAGCATGGTTGCTAGGAAGGCATCCCAGAACGTCAGGCCGTAGCCTAGTGCCGCGCCCAACATGAGCTGGGATACGCAGCAGATCGCGCCGATCCTGATGAAAAGAATCCGCCAAAATGGCTGTTTCGCTTCATCAGGAACGCGCGACAGCGAGTAATCGATGTCGTTTTCAGGAGCCATGATCGTACCTTTCTCGTTCCTCTTCGCGTTTTTTGATCGAATGATCAAAGAATGGTGGGATTATACCTTGCTCATGCGTGCTTCGATAGCTACGCGTGTAAACTTTATTATGGAGAGCGTCGAACGGCCTTCCTGCGAGCCTCGCGGCGCCCAAGTCATCATCATTGTGTCTGTTGCCGCGCCGGGCGTATCGCACAGCGGCCATTTGTACTAGAATACCCGCATGCGCAAAAGGAACAAGGACATCCGACAGGCCATCGAGACGCCGCTGCTGGGTTACAGCGTGGTGCTGCTGTCGCTGTCGTGCTTCCTGTTGCTGCTGTGGGCGCTTATCATCTTGGTAAGGATCGTGCTGGGTTGATCGACATCGAAACACTCGCCCGTTTGCGCGGTTCGAGGCAAAGGTAGACGCAGAATGTGGCAACGGTTCACATTGTACGACGTTCGGGTCATCGGCCATTATCTCGGCGTGCTCGTTCTCTTCTCCAGCCTTGCTCTGCTGGTGCCGTTCGTCACGGCTCTTGCGTGCGCTGAGTGGACTCCTGCGACGCACTATCTGCTGACCATCGGCATTGCGCTTATCGTCGGATCGGCGCTGCGGTTCCTGCGCATCGATCCGGGTCGGCTCAATCGCCAGCAGGCGCTCGCCGTTACCGGGTTCGCGTGGATCGTGCTCGCGTTCGTGGCGGCGGTGCCGCTGTACCTGTCGGGCCATTACCTCAGCTACCTCGATGCCCTGTTCGACGGCGTGTCGGGTCTGACCACCACGGGCGCAAGCGTCATCGTCGATCTCGATCACCTGTCGAACGCCGACAACATGTGGCGTTTCATGATGCACCTGTTGGGCGGTTTCGGTCTTATCGTGGTGGCGTTGTCGTTCGGTCTGTTCGGCAAACGCGCTGGAGCCAGCCTGTACATGTCCGAGGGTCGTAGCGAACATGTGGTGCCCAACGTTGTGCAGACCACGCAGTTCATCGCGAAGATCGGCATGGGCATGATCTTTGTCGCCACGGTGATTCTCACGGCCATGTGCCTGTTCCTCGGCATGGAACCGCTGCGCGCGTTCCTGCAATCGCTGTGGTTGGCCATCTCGGGTTTCACTACGGGCGGCTTTGCCCCTATGAGCCAGAGCGTCATGTACTATCATTGGTTCCCGCTCGAGATCGTGCTCATGTTGCTTATGTTGCTGGGCTCCATCAACTTCGTTCTGCACTCCGAAATGTGGAAAGGGCACGTGGAGGTTTTCTTCCGCGATCTGGAAATCCGCACGATGGTGCTGTGGTTGGCCGTGATGACATGCGTGCTGGCAGCCTCGCTCAGCGCAAGCCCCGAGTTTTCCAGTCTGCCTGCCATGTTGCGACGCGGGCTGTTCATGGTGATATCGGCGTTCTCCACCACCGGCTTCCAGAACATCACCACCAACGAGCTGACAACCGCGCTGTCGTCGGGCGCCTTCTTCGTGCTGGCCATCCTCATGGCCGTGGGCGGCAGCGGCGGATCCACTTCGGGCGGCTTGAAGTTCAGCCGCATGGGCATCATCATGAAGTCCATCGTCGCTACCATCAAGGAGGCGCTCGCGCCCGATTCGGCGCGCGTCGTGGTGTCGTACAACCATGTGGGCCGGCGCATTCTTTCGCCGGAAGTCGTGAAGGAGGCCATGACGGTGTTCGTGCTGTACGTGGCCACGTACGCGGTGGGCACGCTGGTGGGCATCGCGCATGGCTACGAGGCGCCGCAGGCCATTTTCGAATCGGTGGCCATGGCCAGCAACGGCGGCGTGTCGTCGGGGCTTGCCGCTCCGAGCATGTCTCCGTCGTTGGAGCTCTTCTACATCGCGCAGATGTGGGCAGGTCGTCTGGAATTCGTCACCCTGTTGGCTCTGGTGGCGGAGATTATCGTGTCGCTCAATCCGAAAAGGCGGGTGTTGAAGTCATGAGGTGGGGAACCCGTCAACCGCTGCCGCTGCCGATTGCGTTCGTGCGTTTCGTCGCGGTGCTGGCCGTGCTGCTTGCGGCGGTGTTTGCGCTGCCGGCTGCCGCGCATGCCGATGAGCCTGCCGAGGGCGACAATGCGGTGAACACGCAGCAACTGCCCGACAGCTCGTTCATCTACGACACGTCCATCGTCGACCTCAGCGGCGCCGATGCCTATTACGACAATCAGACCGTGCAGGTAACAGGCGAGGTCATCGGCGACAGCATCCGTGCCGGCGTGTCGGGGAGGCATCGGTGGATCACGCTTTCCTCTCAGGGCGATTCTGCGACGATCTCGGTGTATATGAGCAACGAATCGGCATCGAAGATCGACACGTTCGGCGAGTATGGTACTACGGGCACCATCTTGCAAGTGCGTGGCACGTTCCATCTCGTGTGCGCCGATCATGAAGGCCAGAGCGACCTTCATGCGGAGGCGGTGACCGTCATCGCGCCGGGCGAACGCCATCCCGACGAGTTCGACTTCAACGCGTTCGTTCCGGGCATTGTCGTGGTGGTCGTCGGACTGGTGATGCTGGGCGTGTTCTATTGGCTGAGGGAACGGCAGCGGTAGGCGCGCTGTTCGTGACTCGAAGGAGGGCTTTTGCAAAGAGGCCAGGTCGTCAAGCTTGATCGAGGATATCCGCTCGTGCGCACCGACGAGGGGTCGTTCGTGCGTTGCGAGCATGCCACCGCGCTGGTGAAAGGCGAGGAAGTGCGCGCCGTGATCGGCGACTTCGTCGAGGTGACCGTGCCGGAGGGCCATGACAAGGGCATCATCGAGAGTATCCTGCCGCGCACGCGCGCGTTCGTGCGCAAAGATCCCACCGAACGCGCGCTCCCGCAGGTGCTGGCTGCGAATTTCGACCGTGTGTTCGTGGCGCAACCGCTATCAGACGTGAACGTGAGGCGGCTCGAGCGAGAGCTGGTGCTGGCTTACGAGACGGGTGCGGCCGTGACCGTGGTGCTGACGAAAGCCGATCTCGCCGAAAGCGATGCCGAAGTGGCGTCGGTGCGCGATCGCGTGCGCGCGTTGGCCGGCTCCGACGTGCAGACCGTCGTCGTGTCGGCCGACGATCCTTCCAGCGTGGAAGCGGTACGCGCGCTTGTGCCGCCGAACACCACGGCCGTGCTCATCGGCAAAAGCGGCGTGGGGAAGTCGAGCCTGATCAACATGCTGGTAGGACACGAGTTGCAAGAAACAACCCCCGTGCGAGACCGCGACGGCAAGGGCCGGCACACCACGGTGAGCCGCGAGATGGTGGCCATTCCCGGCGGTGGCTTCATCATGGACATGCCGGGCGTGCGCGGACTGGGCCTGTGGGAGGCCGATGCCGGCATCGGCGCAGCGTTCGCGGATATCGAGGAGGCGGCCGAGCGCTGCCGATTCCGCGATTGCAGCCACGAGGACGAGCCGGGATGCGCCGTGCGCGCCGCCGTCGAGTCGGGCGATATCAGCGAACAGCGCTACGCATCGTACCAGGCGCTTCGCCAGGAGACGAAAGACCTGCGCGCGCGCCGCGAAGAGGCTCGCCGCATGCGCGGCGAAAAAGCCTCCGACCGGGGAAAAACGCCCAAAAAGGGCAGGCCGCGCAAGAAGCGCTGAGGTTTTCGCTCTTTGAGCAACGAGATCATAATAGCCAGATGAGCGATGCGAATGCATGTGTTTCCCCAGGTCGCTGATTCCTTGTCGCAGCTTTGCTTCGATCAGACGATTATGCTACGGTGCTTGCACGCTGCGAATTTTTCCGAACGCAGCGTAGGGGGCGCTCATGGGGAAGCATGCTTTCAGTCTGAAGACCATCTATCTTGCCGCTCTGACGGCGGTGTTCGCCGTGTCGTTTTTCGCGTTCGTCGCGTTCGATTTGTACTCGCAGCAGCGGCAGACCGAGCAGGCCATGCTGGAGGAAGCGCGCACGTTCGCGCGCGAGATGGACGCGGTGTGGCAGTTCATGGACAACTCCCAAAGCATCATCAACAATTCGTCCAGCGGCGGCTACGAGTTCAAGGGCCTGCACTGCTCGGTGGTGGGCAAGAGCGTCGGCCGGCTGTTCTCGGCGGGCAGCGACTACCACATCCGGTACACGAACTTCGACCCGCGCAGCGAGCAGGATATTCCCGACGAGTTCGAGACGAAGGCGCTCGAGGCGTTCAACGCCGATCGTTCGGTGACCGAGTACTACGGCGTGGCCCCGTTCGACGGCGAGGATCGGTTCCGCTACCTGCAAGCGCTCGAAGTGGACGACAGCTGCCTCGAATGCCACGGCGAGCCGGTCGGCGAGCTCGACATCACCGACCACGCGAAGGAAGGTTGGACGCTCGAGTCGGTCGGCGGGGCCATCAGCATCGTGATCCCCCTCGATCAGCAGCAGGCGGCCATGCGCGGCAACGTCATCCGAGACATGGCGTACTTCCTGCTGATCACCGTGTTCATCGGCCTGGTCATCTTGGTGGTGACCACCGTGTTCGTGCTGCGGCCGTTGGGCGGCATGCACGCGGCGTTCGGCGAGCTGAAACAGGGACGCTTGGGCGCGTCCGTCAGCCAGCGCTTCGCCGCGAAGGAAGTGAGGAGCCTCATCGCCGGCTTCAACGACATGGCGGGCGAGCTGCGGGGCATGTACGAGCATCTGGAATCGCAGGTGCAGGAGCGTACGGTGGACCTGCGCGAGGCGAACGCCCTGCTGGAACGCCAGCGCGACAAGCTGGAGCAGCTGAACGCCGACCTGGCGCAGGAGACGCAGTTCAAGTCCGACCTGCTAAGCATGGTGAACCACGAGCTGCGCACGCCGCTGACGTCCATCATCACGTTCGCGCAGATATCGCGCGAGGCGTGCGACCCGGCCAACGAGCACGACCGTCGCTCGTGGGAGGAGATCGAGAAGAACAGCCGCATCCTGCTCAACATGATCAACAACATGCTGGACATCGCGCGTTCGGATGCGGGCGGCATGCGCGCCACCTGCGAGCCGATGGATTTGGGCGACGTGGCGGCATCGGTGAAGGGCACCATGGCTCCGCTGGCACGCAAGTACGAGGTGTCGTTCAGCACGAAGGTGGCGTCGGACGTGCCCTTGGTCAACGGCGACTACGAGAAGACGACGCGCATGCTGGAGAACCTGGCCAGCAACGCCATCAAGTTCACGCCCGACGGCGGCTCCATCGAGCTGCGCGTGGCGTACGACGCCGAGGCGCGCGTGGTGACGTTGTCGATGGTGGACGACGGCATCGGCATCGCGCCCGAGGACCAGGCGCGCATCTTCGAGCGGTTCGTGCAGGTGGACAGCACGTCCACGCGCAAATACAACGGCAGCGGCCTCGGTTTGGCACTGGTGCGCGAATACGGCGACATGCAAGGGTTCGCCGTGTCGGTGGAAAGCGAGCTCGGTCGCGGCAGCAGGTTCGTCATCACGATTCCCGCGAGCGCGATCGTGGGCGAGATAGAGGGGGAGGACGATGTATAAGGTCATGGTCATCGACGACGAGGACAACCTGCGGCAAGCGCTCGAGCAGCTGCTGGTGTCGAACGGCTACGCGTTCTGCGGCGCGAGGGATGCGGAAAGCGGGCTGGAGCTGCTGGCCAGCGAGCATCCCGATTTGCTGCTGCTGGACGTGATGCTGCCGGGCACGAACGGCTTCGATCTCTGCGCGCGCATCCGCGAGCAGGGCCGCCGCATCCCGGTGATCTTCCTGTCTGCGAAGTGCGACATCGTGGACAAGAGCATCGGCTTCCGCGCCGGCGGCGACGACTACGTGACGAAGCCGTTCGATTCCACCGAGCTGCTGCTGCGCATCGAGGCGAACATCCGCCGCCACAAGGACACCATCGATTTCGCCCGCTGCCGCAACCGCGAGGGCGTGGCGCGTATCGGCGAGCTGGAGGTGCGGTTCGGCGAATACGAGGTGCGCGTGAAGGGGCGCCCGGTGGCGCTGACCACGAAGGAGTTCGAGATCGTGGCGTTTCTGGCGGCGCATCCGGGCAAGGTGTTCACGCGCAGCCAGATCCAGGAGTACATCTGGGGCGAGTCGGATGCCGACTGCAAGCCCACGAACAACATCACCGTGTTCGTCCGCAAGATCCGCGAGAAGATCGAGGAGAACCCCTCGGAGCCCAAGTACCTGCTCACCGTCCAGCGGGTGGGCTACAAGATGGCCGACACCTTGGAGTAGGCGGCATGCGCTGTCCGCTGCGTGGAACTTCCTCGGACGTGTCCGCCTGGCGAGTGTGCGATCGGCCGGTCGTGTCGACAGATCGCCGCATTCTGGCAGAAAACGACGGGATTCCGTTCTGCAGGGGCGCAAAATGCGACTCCCGGCTGCCGCTGGACGAGCCGCCTTTGCATTACGCCAGTTCAGCTCGTTGCCATCGAATCGGGTTCGGATGATCGGAGGAGATGGCGACAGAATCCCGTCGATTCCTGCCAGAATGCGGCGTAGCGAACGCTCTCGCTTCTCGTCGCGAGACGCGGGAGCATAGGCGCGTGAACTGGATGGCATTCGATAGTCACGATAGGCATAATTGCTCATTGACCTGCGGCGTTAATGTGTGGTTAAGAATTTTTTAACGCAAAACTTATTTCCGATTTATCGCAATATCCTTCGGCGCTCCGTAAAGTGAGACTCATGAAAGGCCAGGGGGAACAAGGCTTTTCACCCCGCCCTTCGCAGAACGCGATCCCCTCCCCGCTATCTGCGAAGGGCGAGCATCGGAAGGCCTTGCGGCCGAGGAGTGAAAAAGAGAGGAGCACACATGGCTGAACAAGCAACGCATGGGTTCACCCGCAGGAGCTTCATCAAGGGTGCGGCAGCGCTGACGGCGACGGGCGCGCTGGTAGGCTGCAGCCCCCAAACCCAGAACCTGGAAAAAGCCGAACCTCAAAAGGAAGTCCCGGAAACACAAATCTTTTCCGGCGTCTGCCGTGGCAACTGTTTCGGCGGTTGCTTCTTGAACGTTCACGTGCGTGATGGGCAAATGGTTCGCACTACGGCTCGTGACATGATAGATGGCAGTTACAATCGCATTTGCAGCAAAGGCCTGTCCCATATGGGTCGTGTTTACAGTGCGAATCGCATCCAATATCCCATGAAGCGCGTGGGTGAACGCGGTGAGGGCAAATTTGAACGCATCAGCTGGGACGAAGCTGTCAACATCATTGCCGAGAAGTGGAAGGGCTATGCTGAAGAGTTTGGTCCCGAGTCCGTTTCGCTCATTTCGCAATCCGGCAACCTTTCCTTCGGCGGTGGGGTCTTCGGTATCGGCTCCTACCTGAGTCGATTCGCCAGCATAATGGGCATGTCGCGCGTCAACGGTAACCTTGACTGGGCTCTGCAGACGGCGCTCATCATCGGCTTCGGCGGCCAGGCCAATTTCGGCAGCTCCAACGAGCCTACCGATTTCAAAAACGCCTCCACCATCATCTGCTGGGGTTCCAACCCGGCGGTTTCGCAACTGCACAACATGCACTTCATCCTCGAAGCCAAGGAGCAGGGGACGAAATTCATCGTTATCGACCCCGTGTACAACATGACGGCGGCAAAGGCCGACCAGTACATCCCTATCAAGGCTACCACCGATGCTGCCCTGGCCATGGGCATCATCAATGAGATCTTCGCAAACGGCTGGGAGGACGTTGACTTCTTGTGCGACCACACCGAGGCTGCGCTGCTCATCAAAGAGGATGGCAGCCTCCTCAAGATGAGCGACCTGGGCGTCGAGGCAGCGAAGGGAGAACCCGATCCCACAACCGGCGAACCTACCATCATCGACCCTTATGTCGTTTGGGACGAGGATGCTAACAAGGCGGTCGTGCTCGACGAGGCGAAAAAGCCCGCTATGACCGGTGTCGCGGACGTGAACGGCATTGCCGTCAAAACAACCCTCGATAATCTCAAGGCGACGGCCGCCGAATACACGCCCGAGAAAGTCGAGGAGATGACGGGTGTTCCTGCGGCAACCGTGAAGGAGCTTGCGGAGGTATACACGCAGAACGGCCCCGTGACCACCTATACGCACTACGGTATGGATCACTACGACAACGGCCACTACGCCATCTGGTCCGTTTTGGCTTTGGGCATGGTAAGCGGCAATATTGGCAAGAAGGGTGCATCGACGGGTCCGACTGGTATGAACGTGGGCGGATTCACCAATATCGCCTGCAGCTTCGCCGCCGCCGATTCAAAGGGCAATCCCTGTCTCGGTTCCACACGTAGCTACAATCTCGATCTCATGAACGATGTTCTCGATACCGGCGAATACAATGGTGAGAAGATCACGGTCAAGAGTCTCTACATCACACTGGCAAATCCCGTTTCCGTCTACGCCCAGCAAGGCTATATCGAAGAGGCATTCTCCAAGATCGACTTCATTGTCGTGGCCGATCAGAGCATGACCGATACTGCCAAATGGGCCGACATCCTCCTGCCCGCCGCCGACTGGTACGAGCAGAGCGACATGTACGCCGCGTGCGGCACCCAGCCGTACCTGGTCTGGGCTGACAAGGCCATGGAGCCCCTGTACGAGAGCAAGTCTGACTTCGATATCTACAAGATGATCGTCGAGAAGATGGGATACGGCGAGTTTTGGGGTTGGAAGACCAACGAGGACGCTCTCGCGGAGGTTCTCGACAGCGACGCCCTGCGCGAGATGGGCATCACCTTCGACAAGCTCAAAGAAGAAAAGGTCATGCGCATCCTCCCGGGCGATCCCTATCGCCCCTATGAGGGAGGCGCGTTCAACACGCCGACCGCTCGCGGGCGCTTCTATCAGGAAACGCCGTTCGCTGACACCGTTGGCCAGGAGGTCGATGTCGAGAAGGAGCGCGTCCCTCATCATGAGCCCTCTCTCGAGGCCGACGAGGCCAGCGTCGTGCGTAAGGATCATCCTTTCCATCTGCTGTCTGACCACATGCGTACGCGTACGCACACGCAATGGTGGGATGTCGAAGTGCTCTCCGAGGTTGAGACGACGCCTGTAGTGAAAATGAACCCCGAGGACGCCGCCGAATTGGGCATCGCTGCCGGTGACCAGGTGAAGGTGTACAACGATCGCGGCTTTTGCATCCTGGAAGCCGTCCTTAATGCCGGCTTGCCGCGTAAAACGGCAAGCGTACCGCGCGGCTTCCAGCGTTCGGAGTTCATCGACGGGCACCTTGCCTCGCTGCCTATCATGAAGTTCAACCAGACATGCGCGAACCAGCCGTTCAATGACGTTGCTGTCGCTATCGAGAAGATGTAAGGAGCGTGGTATAGATGACCCGCTACGGTATGGCGATCGACCTGAATCGCTGCTTCGGATGCCAAACGTGCGCTGTGGCTTGCAAGATGGCTAACAACTTGCCTAATGACGTGCTATTTAATCAAGTGAAGACGGTTGGCGGCGATTCGGTGGACACAGCTGCTGGCGAATATCCAAATTGCACGCTTTCCTATCTGCCCTTCCAGTGCCAGCATTGCGAGAACCCGGCGTGCCTCGAGGTGTGCCCGACGGGGGCGACCACCAAGGACGAGGAGACGGGCATCGTTTCGGTGGACAGCGAGCTGTGCATCGGGTGCGAGTCGTGCATCAAGGCGTGCCCGTACGAGGGCGTGCGCACGCTGATCAAGAGCCCCGAGTACTACCTCGACGTCGTGGTGGGCGAGTACGATGCCCCGCCGCACAAGGGCGGCACGGTGGAGAAGTGCACGTTCTGCAAGAACCTCATCGACCGCGGCGACGTGCCCGCATGCATGCAGCTGTGCCCGGGCCGCGCGCGCTACTGGGGCGACCTGGACGATCCCGAGTCGGACGTGTCGAAGGCCATCGAGGGGCGCGAGACGATGTTCCTCAACGAGGAAGCCGGCACGAAACCGAGCGTTTACTACTTGCAGTAATAAGGCGCTGACGGCCTAAAGGGGATCGCCCCCTTTAGGCCCCGGCGCACGGGGGCATCTTCGCCCCAAAAACACGCCTCACGCGCTGTGGCGTGTTTTTGGGGCGAAGATGTCGGAACAAGGGGGACTCATGGGGCGAGAAGAAGTAGTAAGGCGGGCGGTGGGGAAGGCCGATGCGTTCGAGTTGCTGTCGTGCGCGTTCGCGTATCCCGATGAGCGTCTGGCGCAAGGGCTGGTCGACGGATCGTTCGCCGACGATGCCCGGGCGTGTCTGCTCGATGCGGGCACCGACCTGGCAACGGCGGATTCAGTGGCTGAATCGTTTGCCCTTTGGCGCGACGCAACGACGGCCGACGTGCTGGCCGACATGCGCATCGTGTACTCGCGCCTGTACCTGGCACCCGGCGGCCATACTCCCATTTTCCCGTACGAAAGCGCGTTTCTGCACGTGGAGCGGGGTATGAAAGGCGTTCCTGCGCTGTTCCGCACGCCGGTGACGCTGGATGTGGAGCGCTTGATGCGCGAGGCGGGTGTGGTGGCGAAGAATGCGCGCAAAGAGCCGTGCGATAGCGTGTTCGAGGAGTTCGAATTACTGTCGTATCTGTACGCGAAGCTCGCCGATGCTCTGAACTGCGACGATGCCGAAGCTGTCGCTGCTTGGACCGAGCGCATTCAGACGTTTGAGCGCGAGCACGCGCAGGCGTGGCTCCCTGCGTTCATGCAGCGCACGCAGGAGCTTGCGGCCGAGAAGCCCTATTGCGCGTTCGCGGCACTGGCGTTGACGGTTATGGAGGTGCGCTCATGACGCTCATCTTGGTACTCGCGGGCGCTGTGGCATTCGCGTTCGCATGCAAGCGGCCCATCAAGTCGTGTCCGATGGCGTTCTACGCCCTGGCTGCCACGCTTGACGTGCTGTTCGTGGTCGGCTCGTTCGCGGGACTGCCTCCGATGCTGTACGACGCGCTGTTCCTGCTGTTGCACAAGTGCACGCTGGCCACCGCGCTGTTCGCCGTCGTGATGTACATCGGGGTGTTCGCGCGCGACTCGCGCGTGGCGACGTACCTGCGTCCCATCCGCGCCGAGCTGTCTATCATGGCGTGGCTGCTGTCGCTGGGTCACATGGCCATCTACCTCTCCTCGTACGCGGCCAACCTCTCGACGGGGCTGCCGCAAACCAATGTCGCCGTGGCGCTTGCGCTTGCGTTGGCGCTGTTCGCGCTGCTGGTCGTGCTGGGGGTGACGTCGTTCAACGTGGTGAAGAAGCGCATGAAGAAGGAGACGTGGAAGCGCGTGCAGCTGCTGGCGTATCCCTTCTGGGGCCTCGTGTACGTGCATCTGCTGCTCATGCTGGTGCCCTCCGCCCTGCGCGGCGGCGCTCCTGCGCAGATGGCCGTCGCCGTGTACTCGGTGGTGTTCGTAGGCTACGCCGTCCTTCGCATCCGCCGCGCCGCGGTCGACCGCCGCAAGGAGGAGTCCGGGCGCGTAGGCGATGCCGTGCAGAATCCAGCGTGATGCACGCTCCGCGCGCTTCTACGCACAAAAAGCGCCGATGTGTGATTTCGCCGACCGTTCGCTTGCGATAGGCTTCTGCGCGATAATGTGAAGCGCCAGGTCAGAGCATCGTGCATAATCGAAGGCCTGAAAGCTGCACCCTTGGGCGCGTTTTCAGGCCTTCTTGTTGTCGAACGTCGCGGGTTTTTGTGCAAAAGCGTTTCATGGCGTGCATAGCAAGCAGGCGGGCCCGCTTCCGTGCTCGATGCCTGCGACATGCGGCGCCCCTCGTGCTTTTACCGTGCGCCCTCGGCCGCGCCTCTGCTATACTTCCTTTCGGCCTTTGCCGGTTGCGAAACTCACGCTCGCATCCGTCGACGGCTCCGCGTTTGCATCGTTGGGCCCTGCACTCGCGGATTACTAGCTGCCCAAAGCCCGCGGCACCGCGCCGCGCGGAGAACAGGAGCATATCCATGAACAAGAAGACGATGTACGTCGCCCAAGCGGGCATGATCGCGGCCGTGTACGCGGCTGCCACCCTCATCACGCTTTTGGCGCTGCAAGGGCTGGCTTGGGGGCCGGTGCAGTTCCGCATCTCCGAGGCGGTGTGCGTGCTGGCAGTGCTCACGCCGGCGGCCGTGCCCGGCCTCACTGTCGGGTGCATCATCGCGAACCTTATGGCGCTCGCCATCAACGGAACGGGGGCGCTGGGCATGCTGGACGTGGTGTTCGGCAGCCTGGCCACGTTCCTTGGCGCGCTGTGGTGCTGGAAAATGCGCGAGCGTCCGAAGCTGGCGCTGCTGGGCCCCGTGATCGCGAACGCGCTCATCGTGCCTGCGTATCTACCCCTTCTGCTGCAAGGCCTGGGCTACTACACCATCCCGTTCACGTCTATCGCGCTCGACGGGCTGTACCTGCCCATGTACCTGTTCGGCGTGGTGGCCACCGGTCTCGGCGAAGCCCTGGTCATCTACGTGTTGGGGCTTCCGCTGCTCTCCGCGCTCAAGCGCTTCGACGTGGTGAAGAAGGCAGTAGCCCGCTAGCGGGAAAGCAGGCGCGGAACGCGTGAGCCGCGCCTGCTTTCTTTTAATATATGACCAAATAGCTCGCCTTCACTGATTCGATGGATTGACAAGGCTGCGGGGCGTATATCGCTACAATATGGGGTTGGGCCGAGCCCTCGCAGTTGTACCCGAGTGAAGGACGTGCATGAACCCCGTTATTGTGATCCCCACTTTCGTGTCCGCGCGTCGCCGCAAAGAAGGCGGCAGCGTGCTCACGACCTACGATCACGCGACTCCCATCTCGCAACCCGGCGAGCTCCCGCGTTTGCTTGCGTCGTTGCAGAAGGTGCGCGGCGCCGGCCAGATCATCGTGCTCGTGGTCAGCGAGCCGTCGATCGAGAACCAGGCGGCCGAGAAGGTTCAGAGCGTTGTCTCGCGCTTTCCCTCGCTGAACACCGTGGTCATCGGCGCTCCCGAGCTGGCGCTTATCCAGCAGCGCATGGAGCAGCTGGGTTTGGGCAAACTGCAGAAGGAGATCGGCCTGTCCGGCTACGGTGCGGTGCGCAACCTGGGTCTGGTGATGGCCGACGTGCTGGGCTTCGACTCGGTGGTGTTCCTCGACGACGACGAAGTGGTGGATGACGCCGACTTCCTGCAGAAGGCCATGTACGGCCTAGGCAAGCTCACGAAGAAGGGCATTCCCATCCTGGCCAAGACCGGCTTCTACTTCAATTCCGAAGGCTCCTACCTGTCGAAGAGCCAGGACAAGTGGTACAACCATTTCTGGCAGCAGGGAAAGGCCTTCAACAAATGGATCTCGAAGGCCATGCGCGGCCCTCGTCTTTCCCGATCGAACCATACGTGCGGCGGCTGCCTTGCTTTGCATAAAGAGGCGTTCAAGCGTCTGTCGTTCGATCCTTGGATCGCGCGCGGCGAAGATCTCGATTACATGCTTGACCTGCGTATGTACGGTTCGGACATCTGGTTCGACAATCAGTGGAGCCTGCGCCACCTTCCTCCCGAAACCGAGAGCGAGGGCACGCGCTTCCGTCAGGATATCTTCCGATGGCTCTACGAATACCGGAAGATGGAGTACAGCCGCACGCAGATCGACCTTTTGCAGGTGAAGCCGTCTTCGCTGGAGCCGTATCCGGGCCCGTTCCTTGAGCCAGGCATCACGAAGCGCATTCGTTTGACCGCCTTTCTGAGGAGCTTGGCGCGCCCCGACAAGAAGGCGTACCGGAAAGCGGCGAAGGCGGCCACCGGCGAAGCGACGACGTATGCTCAGCGCAACTGCTCGAAGTACTTCGAGTTCCAGTTCGTGTGGCCGGAGCTGATGGCGCGCATGGAGAACGATCAGATCCTGCGTACGGCGCTTATGCAGTCGGCCGCGCAGCGCCAGGCCAGCGCCGGCAACGGCGCCGACCGACTTGCTTCGGCGCAGGCGGCCATCGCGGCGGCCGGCATCGATCCGGGTGTGACGAGCGAGATTCGCCTGAACGTCGCGGAATAAATAAGCACGCTCGGCAACGTTTGCATGACGGAGCCTCCACGGGGCGCAGTCTAAGCTGTACGATGGCGTGCAGTTGAGCGGCTCGCGTGTTGAGAGATCGGGAAAGGACCGGGCGTCAAACTATGGATGTGCTCGCTATGTTCGTGCTGCCGGCTATTGCCGGCGTGGCTATCGGAATTTTGTCCGGATTGCTGGGCATCGGAGGCGGCACGGTCATGGTTCCCATCTTCCGTTTGGCGTTCGGCATGAGCCCCGTCGTTTCCACGGCCACGTCGCTGTTCGCCATTATTCCCACGTCCATATCGGGCGCGGCGTCCCATATACGCCATAAAACGTGCATCGTGTCGCTTGGCGTGGCGGCAGGCCTCGGCGGAGCGCTCACCTCGCCTTTGGGCGTGTGGCTTGCGCAGATTTCGCCCGCCTGGATGATTATGGTGGCTGCGGCGCTCATCATCGGCTGGTCGGCGGTGAAAATGCTGGGCAAGGCCTTCAAGATGCGCTCGCAGAACCGCACGCAACAGCATGCAGCGTCGAACAGCACGATCGAGGCGGACGAAGCCGCCATCGAGCGTGCAGGCGACGCTGCGGCGAACGACGACGCGATTGACGATCCGACGAAGGCGAGCGCGCAGGCTGGCGCTGCCGTCGACCCTGCGCCGCGCAAACTCACGCGCAAGCAGCTGCTCGTCGGCGCAGGGATCGGCCTGGGCGCGGGCGTGGCATCCGGCTACGTCGGCGTGGGCGGCGGGTTCATCATGGTGCCCCTCATGCTGTCTCTTATCGGCATCGAGATGCGCCAGGCGTCCGGCACGTCGCTGATCGCCGTGATGATCCTCGCCATTCCCGGCGTCGTCGAGCAGGCTTTGCTGGGAAACATCAATTACGCGGCGGGCATCGCCATCGCCGTGGGCTCTATTCCCGGCGCGGTCATCGGCGCGCGTCTTGTGCGGGTGGTTCCCGAGCTCGCATTGCGTTTCGTCTTCGGCTTCTTCCTGATTGTGGCCGCCGTCATACTTGTTCTCAACGAATTCGGTATACTGGGCTGATGGGCTCAAGCGCGCTGCTTGGGCAGGGTTGAGCAACGCGGGGAGGTACCATGCAGGAAGAGACCAGGGAGTCGAAATCGGCGCTGCCGCGCTTCTTCACGCTCGAGATGTTCATGTTCACGGTGACGGCGCTTTCGGGTCTTGTGTTGCTGTGGTCCATCGCGGTGCCGTATCGCAATGTGGCAATCATGGTATGCGCAGGCGTGGTGTTCACGCTGTCCATAGTGGTGGTCATCCGTCTCATCATGGATCCCGATTCGGTGCGCGCTCGTCAGTCTGACTCCATGTTGAAGCTGGCTAGCCAAACGCTGACCTGCATGAACGACGGCATGGATTACAAGGCCGCGCAGAAGATCTGCGGGTTGCTGCTGCCGTCCACCGCGGCTATCGCCGTGGCTATCACCGACAAAAAGCAGATTTTGGGATACGCAGGCTTCGAGGAAGCTCAGAACCTGCCCGGCAGCATCATCCGCACCCACGCGACCCATGCCACGCTCGCCGACGGCAAGCTGCGCATCCTATTCACGCCCGAAGATATCGGCTTCCCCAGCGAGTCGTCGAATATTAAGGCGGCCATCATCGTGCCGCTTGCCGTAGGCCGCAACGTCGAGGGCACGCTCAAGTTCTACTATCGCCGAGCGAAGCACATCAGCGAGACGCAGAAGTCCATCGCCGAAGGGTTCGGCAAACTGCTGTCCACGCAGATGGCGGCGTCGGCGTTGGAAGAGCAGACGCAGCTGGCCACGCGCATGGAGCTGAAGATGCTCCAAAGCCAGATCAACCCGCACTTCTTGTTCAATACCATCAACACCATCGCCTCGCTCATTCGCACCGACCCCGAAACGGCGCGCAAGCTGCTGCGCGAATTCGCCGTGTTCTATCGCCGAACGCTTGAAGACTCCGCCGATCTGATCGTGTTCGCGCGTGAGATGGAGCAAACGAAGCGGTACTTCACGTTCGAAGTGGCGCGTTTCGGTGCCGACCGCGTGGAGATGGAGATGCGCATCGATCCTCGTGTGGAAGACATGCTGGTGCCGCCTTTTTTGTTGCAACCGCTCGTGGAGAACGCTGTACGCCACGCCATGCCGAGCGAGGGGAAGTTGACTATCGAGGTGACGGGCGAGGTCACGGGCAACGACGTGATTGTGCGCGTGTGCGACAACGGCGTGGGTATGACCGAAGAGGCGCGCTGCAACATTCTTCATCCCGAATCGTCGCTCGGCCTCGGCATCGCGGTGAAGAACGTGCACGATCGAATCTGCGGCTACTTCGGTCCCGGTACGCATATGGAAGTGGAAAGCGAGCTCGGCAAGGGAACCTGCGTGATCCTCGTATTGAAGGAAGGGGCTCTGCGCGAGTACCAGTAGGGGGAGGGCGGAACGCGCTTCCGGCTTGCAAGAAGAAACGGCGCCCGAGAGGCGCCGTTTTGCGATCAGATGGTGCCCCCGGCGCGATTCGAACGCGCGGCACCCGCTTTAGGAGAGCGGTGCTCTGTCCCCTGAGCTACGGAGGCGCGTTTGATATTGTAGCATTAATCGCCCTGCTGGCGCGGAACTTGCAAGACGCCTTGCAGGACGCATAAAAAAGCGATGCGCCCGAAGGCGCATCGCGGAGATTCCTAGTTCTTGTTGGTGTCGTCGGTTGGCTTGGGATCCGGCGTGGGGGTCGGGCCGGGCGTGACCGCCTGGAACGTGACGTTCACGTTGACGTTGGCCTTCACGTTCGAGATGGTGAACGTGCCGCCCGACTTCGGCACGTCGTCCAAGCCGCTGGCGGATGCAACCTCGAAGCCGTTATCGGGCGTGATGGTGATGGTGACGCTGTCGCCCTCGGTTACCGACGAAGCGCTGGCCGAGATCTTGCCGCCTCCATTCGCGTTGACCGCGACGGAGAACGTCTTCTTCTCGGGCCCCTTGCTCAGCGTTAGCGCCACCAAGCCGTCCTTTTGCAGCTTCGATCCTGCTGCGGGGGTTTGGGCGAGCACCGTGCCTTCCGGCTGGTCGCTGGCCTCGTAGGTGTAGTTGTCGGTATCCACGATCAGGCCTGCGTTATTCAGCGTGGTCACGGCGTTTCCGCGCGACATGCCCACCACGTTGGGAACCTCGATGCCTTCGGAGCCTAGCGACAGGTAGCACGTGACCACGGTGTCCTTGGCTACGTTCTCGCCTGCTGCGATGTCCTGGCGCGCCACGTGGTCTTTCTCGACGGTGTCGGAGTACTCGGCGGCTCCCTTTGCGTACTTCAGCCCGCTGGCCGTGAGCGCTTTCTGCGCTTGATCGGCAGTCATGCCCGTCAGATCGGGCACGGTGATCTCTTGCACGCCCTTCGACACGGTGAGGTTGATCTTGGTGCCCTTGGCCTGCTTGCTGTCGCCCTTCGGATCCTGGCTGATCACCTTGCCGGATTCGACCTTGTCGTCGAACGACTCCTCCACCTTCCCCAGCTCGAAACCGGCTCCTTCGATGGCGGCTGTGGCCTGATCCACCGTCTGGCCTACCACGCTGGGAACGGCGACCTTGTCTTTGTCGTTCCCGCTGCCCGACATGAGGGCGAACGCGATGCCGCCTACCACGGCAAGAGCCGCGATGATGCCGATGACGATGGCGATGGTCTTCTTGTTGTTCTTCTTCCCGCTGGTGTTGTTCGCGTTGTAGGAGCGCTGCGCCGCGGTGGGGGATGCGGGGCTGACGCCGCCCATCGCGGGCATGACGGCCGTGCCGTCGGCCACGCCGACGGGGGGCACCACGCCGCCCATGACCACGGTCTCGGCGCTGGTGAAGCCTTCGCCCAGGTTGACGGGCCGTCCGGCCAGGTAGTCGTTCAGCGCGAGGCGCATGTCCTTCGCGGTGGCGAAGCGGTCGGCCGGGTTCTTCGCGATGGCCTTCATGATGATGGCCTCGAGCGCGGGGTCGATGTCGGGGTTGATCTCGCGCGGCGGCACGGGCAGGTCGTTGACCTGCTTCATGGCCACGCTCACGGCATCGGGTCCGTCGAACGGCAAGCGCCCCGTGGCCGACTCGTACAGCACGATGCCCAACGAGTAGATGTCGCTGGTGGCGGTGAGGTCCTTGCCCTGCGCCTGCTCGGGGGAGATGTAGTGAGCCGTGCCCAGCACCGAGGAGGTTTGGGTCATGACGGAATTCTTCGCGCGCGCGATGCCGAAGTCCATGACCTTCACGTTGCCGTCGGGCTGCACCATGATGTTCTGCGGCTTGATGTCGCGGTGGATGATGTCCAGTCCGTGCGCCACGGAAAGCGCCTGGCATACCTGCGAGCCGATCTCGGCGACTTTGCGCTGGTTGATGGCGCCGCGCTCGATGATGGCGGTTTTAAGGTCGGACCCGCGCACGAACTCCATGACGATGTAATAGGTGCCCTCGTCCTGACCCCAATCGTACACGTTCACGATGTAGGGGCTCTGGAGGTTGGCTGCAGCGGCGGCTTCCTGCTTGAAGCGCTGCGTGAAGTTCGGGTCGGCGGCGTATTGGGGCAGCATGACCTTCACGGCGACCAGACGGCCAAGCACGTTGTCCTGCGCCCGGTACACCTCTGCCATACCGCCGATGCCGATGCGCTCGGTTATCTGGTAGCGGTTGTTGAATACCCTGCCTATCATGTTTCCGGTCACGTTTTAGCTCCTTTAGGTTACATGCTGGGCTGTATACTTCTTCCAGACAGTATACGGGCCATCAGCATACCTTATCTACAAAAGTCCCTGAACTTCCAAAGCTGTTTTCAATACATTCTGCGCTTTAGCGGTTCCCACTCCCTCTTCGCCGTCCTCGATGACGATGGCCACCACGACGCGCGGATCCTCGGCCGGCGCCATGCCCACGAACCAGCTGTCGTTGCCGTTCTCCTTCTCGGCGGTGCCGGTTTTGCCGGCTACGTCGATGCCGGGGATGGCGGCCGCGGTGCCGATGCCGTTCTGCACGACGCCCAGCAGCACGTCGCGCACGCGTCCGGCCGTGGTCTTGCTGACGGCTTGCATCAGTTTCGTCGGAGAGGCCGAGAAGCTGCGTTCGCCGTTGGCGTTGTTCACGCTGTCGACGAGGTAGGGCTGCATGATGACGCCGTCGTTGGCGATGGCTGTGCCCACCATGGCCATCTCGAGCACGGTGGCCTGGGGGCCGGCCGGGCTCTCGCGGCCGGGGCGCGTGGTGTCTCCCACCGGCTCGCCGGCGGCTGCCCATGCCAGCTCCCAGGGACTCTTTTGCAGGTCCTCGGCCGAGGGCATGAGTGATTCGGGCGTGTACAGCGGGAAGTCGATCTCCTTGTTGAAGCCGAAGCTCTCGGCTCCGGCGACCAGCTTGTCAGCGCCCATCTCTACGCCTAGCTGGCCGAACACCGTGTTCGACGAAAGCTCGGTTGCTTGGGCCAAGGTGAGGCTGCCGTAGTTCGCTTTGTTGAAGTTAGAGACGGTTGCGTTGCCGATCTCCATGGTGCCGGGCGAGGAGAACACCGTGTCCTCGTCGGCCACGTCGTCCTCGAGCGCGGTGGCCAGCGTGACGATCTTGAACGTGGAGCCCGGTGCGTACAGCGATCCTGCCGCGCGATCGACGAGGGTGCTGTCGTCAGGGTTCGCGTTCGCCTGCTCGATGACCGCCGCGAAGTCGGCCGCGTTGTATGTGGGAGCCGAGGCCATGGCCAGGATGGCGCCTGTGTCGGGATCCATCACCACGCACGCGCCCTTGCGTCCGGCAAGCGCATCCTGCGCGGCTTGCTGGATCTTCGAGTTGAGGGTGAGCGTCACGTCGTTTCCCGCGGTGCCGATGCCGGCGAACGAGTTCAGCACGTCGGTCCACGATGCGAAGTTCTCTTCGCCTTTCAGCGTGTCGTTGTACGCCTTCTCGATGCCGGAGTTGCCGAACTGAGGCGACGAGTAGCCTACCACGTGGCTGGCCAAGTCGCCCGCCGGGTACTCTCGCTCGTAGGTGCCGTCTTCCTCCTTCACGCTGCGCGCTAACACCACGCCGTCGTACGTGGCGATGGTGCCGCGCTCCGAGCGCGCTTCTTTCGCAAGCGTATGGTTGTTTCCCGGCATGTTCTGGTAATAGTCGGCCTGCACCACCATGATGAGCGTGAGGTTCGCTACCAGCAGCGCGAACAGGGCGGAGCACAAGAGCATGCTGTGGTTCAGGCGCTTGCCCAGCGACACGCGGCCCAGTACGCTGTTGGCGTGCAGCGAGGTGGTGGCGCTGGCCATCTCCTGACCCACGCCCGTGCCCTCGTCGCCGCAGCGCAGCAGGAAGCCTACGATGATGAAGCTGGCCAAAAGCGACGAGCCGCCCTGGCTGATGAAGGGCAGGGTAAGACCCGTCAGCGGGATGAGCCTGGTCACGCCGCCTACGATGATGAACGCCTGCAGCACGATCATGGACGTGAGACCCACGGCCACAAACGAGCTGACGTCGCTCTTCGCGCGCGCCGCCGTCACGAAGCCGCGCACGGCGAAGCACAGGAACAGCAGCAGCACGCCGGCCGCGCCCAGAAGGCCGATCTCTTCTGCGATGGCCGCGAAGATGAAGTCGCTCTCAACGACGGGGATCTGATCCGCCAGGCCGCGCCCGATGCCGACGCCGAACAAGTCGCCGTCCGCGATGGAGTAGATGGCCTGCGTCAGCTGGTAGCCCGTGTTCTGCGCATCGGCGAAGGGGTCGAGCCAGGTGTTCACGCGCACCTGCACGTGGCCGAAGGCCATGAACGCGCCGATGCCGCCGATGGCGATGAGACCCAAACCGATGACCAGGTAGAACTTCTTTCCCGTAGCCACGTACAGCATGACCAGGAACACGAAGAAGAACACGAGCGCGCTGCCCAGATCCTTCTCGAACACGACGATGACCAGCGCGATGCCCCACATCAGCAGCAGCGGCAGCAACGTTCGGATGTCGGGAAGCCTGAACGGGCCCACGCGCCAGGTGAACACCGACAGCATCTCGCGGTTCTGCGCGAGGTAGCCCGCCAGGAACAGCACGATCACGATCTTGGCGATCTCGCCCGGTTGGAAGGAGTAGCTGCCGATATGCAGCCAGATGCGGCTGCCGTAAATCTCCTGGCCGAGGCCCGGAACCAGCGGCGACAGCAGCAGCAGGAAGCCCACGATCATGAGCGTGTACTTGTAGTTCGCCACCTTGTCGAGGTTGCGCACGAACACCAGCACCAGCACCATGCACGCTACGCCCACGAACAACCACATCACCTGGCCGACGGCCAGGTTGGGCGCCAGGCTGGTGACGAACGCGATGCCGATTCCGGACAGCGCGAACGAGAGGGGCAGCAGGGCCGGGTCGGCGTTGGCGGCGAACTTGCGCACGGCGAGGTGCGCGATGACGAAGGCCACGAAGATGGCCGCCGGCACGCCGAGGGTGGTCATGTCGAGCGATTGCCCCTGGTTGATGGCGATCATGGCGAACAGCAGCGCCACCACGGGCGCCGCCACCAGCAGCAGGACGAGTTCTACATTGCGGCGCGTCACGCGGCACCGCCGTTCTTAGCGTCCGACGCATCCTTCGCGTCCGCGTTTCGGCCGCTTTCGGCGTTGCCGCCTTCCGCCTGGTTCTTGGAGCGTGCGGCGATCTCGTCCTCGTACTCCTTCACGAGAGCATCGGCCGCTTCCATGTCGTCCACGCGAATGCCCTCGTTCAGCCGGTTAGCCACGCCTGGTTGCAGATCGGCCACCGTCACGTCGGTGGTGCGTTCCAGGTGCGAGAACGACAGCCCCAGCACCGAGCCGGGAACCCCCCGATAAACGGCCACCTTGCCGTTGTCGTTTGCCAGATAAGCGGCGGTGTTCAGGTAGGTTTGCGTGCCCCAGGCGGCTCCGGCGACGATGGCCGCGAACAGCACCAGCACCAGCGCAATGGACAGCTTGGTCTTGCGCGCAAGCTTCTTACGGCGCACTTCGGCGTAGCCGGTCACGTCGGCCACGATGACGGTGACGTTGTCGTGGCCGCCCGCCGCGATAGCCTCGTTCACCAGCTGCGACGCGCAGCGCTGCGGGTCTTGCACGCGGCGCAGGGTATTCTCGATCTGGTCGTCGAAGATCATGCCCGACAGGCCGTCGGAGCAGATGAGCAGGCGGTCGCCGGTTTCGACGTTGATCTCGTAGATGTCGGGGTGGAGGTGCGCGTCGCTGCCCAGCGCGCGCGTGATCACCGAACGCTGCGGATGCGTGCGCGCCTCTTCGGGCGTGAGCTGCCCGGCCTCGATCATGTCGGCCATCAGGCTGTGGTCGCGCGTGAGCTGCTGGAGCTTGCCCTGGTGCAGCAGGTACGCGCGCGAGTCGCCTACCTGGGCGATGACCAGTCGCTCGCCTTCCAGCATGGCCGCGGTCATGGTGGTTCCCATGCCTTGGCGGCCGCGCCCTTCGCGCGCTGCTTGGATGACGGCGCGGTTCGCCTCCTCGATGGCGCGGCCGAGCGCTTCCCCGTCAGGATGTTCGGGGGCAAGTTCGGACAGCACGCGCACGGCTATCTCGGACGCCACTTCGCCTGCGGCGTGGCCGCCCATGCCGTCGGCGACGGCGAACAGGGGCGGCGTGACCACGAGGCTGTCCTCGTTGTGATCGCGAAGGCAGCCGATGTCGGTGCGGCTGCCGAACGAGGTGAGCGCCCCCTTGCGGGTGCGCGGAGTGGATTTGTACGAACGATCGGCGGCCATTAGGCGAACCTCACGCGAATGGCCACGTCGCCCACGTTCACGACGTCGTTGTTCCGAAGAGCGGTAGGCTCGGTGATGGGCTGGCCGTTCACGCCCGTGCCGTTCGTGGATCCCAGGTCCTCAACGAACAGGTTCTGCCCCATAAGCTGGAAACGCGCATGGCGGCCGGACACGTATCCGGCACCCACCACGATGTCGGCTCCGGGGCTGCGGCCCACGATGACGGGCCCGCGAACGACGATGGATACGCCGCGCAGCTCCTTCGGCCCCTTCTCCACCGAGAGGTTCCAGGTGCGTTCCTTCTTGCGCTGGCCGCGCACCAGCCCGATGCCCGTTTTCATAATTGCGAACAGGAACAGGTACAGTAGCGCGACGAACAGGAGGCGTACGATAAGAAGTACGACGTCGATCACGGGTTATCCTTCCGTTTCCGCTCAGGCTTGGGTGAACATGAAGTTCGTCATGCCGATAGTGATGCGGTCGCCTTCGGAGAGCGGCTGGGTGGCAACCTCGCGGCCGTTCACCAGGGTGCCGTTCGTGGAGCCGAGGTCGGTGATAGTCCATACGCCTTGCGGTTCGAAGCGCAGCTCGGCGTGCGTGCGCGATGCGTTCACGTCGTGCACGGCAATGTCGTTCTTCGACTCGCGGCCGATGAGCAGGCGCGCCGACGCCAGGTCGTACGCGCGGTTGTTCGTGGTGTCGATGAGGCGGGCGCGCACCGCGGCCTGCGCGGGCATGGGGGTCGCCGCTTGCTGCCCGCCGGCGAACACGACGGTTTCGGCGGCCATGCGCGGCTGGGCCTGCGGTTGCGGCTGCGGGGCGGGGTAGGGCTGCGACGTCGCGGCGCCCATACCCGCTCCGGCAACGGCGCCGGCGGCGACTCCCGCACCGGCTGCGGCTGCGCCGATGGCGAACGGATCCACGGCTTCGGGACGGTCGAGAGGCTGGATGCTGTCGCGCTGCTCGTCGAAGTCGCGGCTGTCGAAGGTGTACTCGCCGTAGTCGATGGATCGGTCGATCTCGTCTTCCGGCACGTAGGGGAGCTGCTGGGGCTGGCCGTACGCGTCCACGTTCATGGGCGCGGGCTCGTACTGGCTTTGGGGATCGTACTGGTCGTAGCCGCCGTACGGGGCGGGCGCGGGAGCCGGGGCGGCGTAGTCCTGGTTGTATCCGCCGTACTGCTGCGGAGCCGGCGCCTGAGGGCGCTGCGCGGGGTAGGGCTGCGCGGGGGCGCCGTACCCGCCGGGCGCGGGAGCGGCGGCCAGGCCGTAACGATGCATCTCCTCGGCGCGCAGCTGTGCGATGATGGGAGCGGCCACCGCTTCGGCGATGATGTCGAACTTGCCGTGCTTCAGGTCCTCGTCCACGATGAAGCGCACGAGCGGCTGGCCGTCCATCACGAGGCCCTGTTCGGAGGCCTTCGCAGTCAGGTACGTTTCCGTCTCGCCCGCCAACGTGGGGTAGTAACCCATCAGGCGGCGGTCGTCGTCCGGGTTCACTAGCACGGTGTACAGCGTGGGGGCGTACTGCTTGCCGGCGCCAACCATCTTCTCGCGGCGCATCTGCTTCTCGGCCTTTTTCGCTATCTGGACCGGCGAGATGGGAGCGTCGAACATCTTGTCGGCAGCGCCCTCGAACGTGTCTTCCATCCTGCCTTCGAATCTCGAAAGAAAGCCCATTGCATCTCCTTTAATGGTGCGTGGCTCGAACCTCGGCGGATGCCGGGTTCGCGCACGGGAGGCAACGCCGCGCTGGCGTGTTCCGCGCGATCGCGTGCCCAAACGCAACCAGGTTACTTCGTGTGTCCCTGCATATGACTATGCAATGTTCCATCTTGCCATAAACCCCCTGCCCGCGCCCCATCCTTTACGCAATCGTCATTATTGTGAAGCGGGGCTTGCGCGAGGGCGTGGACGATAGGGAAGCGGGATCTGCGAGGGTGCGGACGATTGGGAAGCAGGGGTTACGCCGGAGTGCGGGTGGCTGAGAGGCGGGGTTTGCGCGAAGGCGTGGACGATTGGGAAGCAGGGCTACGCGAGGTTGCTGACGAATTTGCGCGCTCGTTGCGCCGTGGTGCGAGCTTGCGTTTCTCCCTCGTAGTCGCGCGTCGACGGTCGGTTGCGTACCCAAAGCGGAAATACGACCCGTATTTGTAAGTTTTTCGACTTCGTGGCACGCGCGGCAATCGTTTTCCCTGGTCGAGGTGTTCGCCGATTTGTCACGGTAGTGCGTGCGCTTTTGAGATGCGGAGAAAAGCCTGGTCAGAACATCTCATGAATAAGAGGCGTTGCCACAAGGTCGAAAAATTTGCAGAAGCGCCCTCGAAAACCGTTTCTTGCTCGCGTTGACGGCGTAGCTGCAAGGGATGTCGTGCGGTTGTGCGAGCGCGAAGGCGCCTGGCGTTTCAGCGGGAGCTGGGGTGAGGCAAACCTTGCGTCGCGAACTGCACGACGGCGAAGGGGAACGCCGTGCAACCGCGCGAGCGTGTCGAGATCGTGCGAACGCGCCTGCGGATCGACGACCAGGTTTGTGCACGGAACGCGGGATTTGCGAGCGGTCGCGGAGGCCGCGCGCTGCAATCGGCGAGGGGCAAGCTCGCTATTCGGCGGGATCCGCAAGCTCGACGAGGCGCATGAGCTCCTGCTGGCTGTGGACGTTCGTCTTCTTGTAGACGTGGCGGATGTGGGTTTTCGCGGTGCCTTCCGAGATGTAGAGCTTTTCCTGGATGTACGCGGCGTTGTGCCCCTTCGCCAGAAAGAACATGATCTCCGTCTCGCGCCGGGAAAGCAGGTAGGTGTTGGCAACCGTCTCGCACTTCGCGCGGAAGCGGCCGCCTCCCTTTCGCTCTTCGCCCTCGTCTGCTCGGCGTGCGCTGCTGAGTTCCAGCAGCGAAGGGGCGCGCCGCGCGGTCGGTTCGGGTTCGGGCGCGATCTCGGCGTCAGGTGCAGGCGCGTTGGTCGCTGCCGTCGCGTTGTTTCCAGATTGCGCGGCCGCGGCGGCTCCCTCGCCGGCCGATCCCGCTTGCCCTAGCGGCCGCACGCGGTCGCTCAATTCCAACGACACGGCTTTCACCAGCGGACACGGTGCGACGATGGCCTCGATCTCGCGCTCGCGCGGCAGCAGCGCGTATGCCACCACCATAATCAGCAGCACGATGACGATGACGCCCTGTTCGCCGAACGGAAGCAGATGCACCCAGTTCGCCGCCACGATGGGAAACAGCGAACCCGCCAGCCCCGCCAGCGCCAACATGCCGCGTCCCAGGCCGAACACGTAGATGGGCGACAAGCGGAAGCGTTGCGCCAGCTCGCCGAAGAATATCCACATCAGCGCCTCGAAGCACAGGTAGCCCATCACCAAGAACATGGTGGCGAACGTGTTGTCGCTCATTTCGGAAGGCGGCAGGAAGAACAGCGTGACGGCGATGAAGGGGACGAGCGGGCGGAAGTACCGGCTCCATTTGTCGCCGCCGCCAAGGGCCACGATGGTCACGAGGATGACTACGGAGGCGAATCCGGCGGCCAGCAGCATGGCGATCTGGTCGCCTACGTTCGAGGCGGGCACGATGTACTGGATGGACGTTTGCCGCAGCGTGCCCAACGCCACGCCGAACACGAACACGGGAATGCCGAAGCGCAGGAAGAACTTGGCATGGTTCACCGGAAGCGGTTTGAAGATGGGAACCTCGTTGCGCTCGGAATACGGCGCCGGCGTTTTGTTCCAGAGGATGGCGAGCTCCAGCAGCGGGATGATGCCCGCGAGGATGCCGGCGATGGGGAACGGCCCGTAATGCAGGCCGATGGCGTACACCCCGATGGCGATGGAGATGGCGATGGACGAGTTCAGCACGATGGAAGCGCTGTCGCAGCGCGCGAACGCGACGCCCCAGAACAGAATCAGGATGGCGGAGCCGATGCCCGTCATGACGCCCGACACCGCTTCCAGCGCCGGGCCGCTGATCACGGGCGTCGCAAGCAGCAGCAACGTTCCGGCCGACATGAGCGCCGCGCCCGCCGCAAGCGTCTTCTTCGAGATGTACGTCCTCAACAGCCGCTGGTCGGTGATGCCGGCGAACAACAGGCACAGCCCGAACACGACGATGGAGACGAGGAACGGCAGCGACGCGTGGCTGCCGTACATGCCGGTGACGTAGGTTTGCGTGCCGAAGATGGTGGGCGTTCCGAACATGACGGCGTACACCCAAGCCTGGTGCAGTCCGTAGCCCACCGAGAGCAAGCTCAGGTCGCCGAACGCGGTGTCGTCGCCGAAGTCGGCGTTGACGGTGATGCGAGGAACGCGAATCCCCATGAAGCCCCCTCCTTGATTCCCTGGGCATCATCATACCGTGCAGAGGTTGTTTTTTCTAGCGAGGTGAGCGAGTCGATCAGGGTTTTGCGCTCGATGCGCAAACGTTTGATCTGGGGTAATAGAAAAATAATCCTCTGAGGATGATGTTCGGAAGGGCGCCCGTCTGCTTTCGAGGGCGTGCTGAGGCGTCGCGGTGCTGCATCGGGCCGGCTTGTGAAGAATAACGGGGCGCTTGCCGAGCCGGAACGGGAGGTGTGCGGGGGCCCGGCTGGTCGTCCGAACCCCCGCGCGGCGGATTACGCCACCGTGAACACCACGCTGTCGAAGCGCTCGAGCGGCGTGCTCTCGCCCTCGGTGCCGCTTCCGTCGAACGCGGTGTGCGTGCCCGGCTTCTGGCTGTCGGCCTTGTGCACCGTGCACGTGTACTGCTTGCCGGACAGCTCGTCCGCCAAGCTGGAGACGCTGTAGTCGTGAATGGCCGCAAGGCCGTTCTGACTGTTGCTGGAAACCACGCTCTCGTCCAGGCAAGCAGCGGCGGTGCTGCCTTCGGGAACGATGATGAGCGAGGTCTTCACGCCTCCGCCCTGAGCGGTTTCGTCCACCGTGCACGTGACCTCGATGACGCCCTTGCTGGTTGCAGCAACGTTCTCTTCGCCGTGGACGTAGTAGAACGCATAGGCAGGAACCGCGATCGAGGCGCACAGGCAGCTCAGAACCGCAACGGCAAGAATCTTCTTGCCCCAAGCTACGTTGGCCATTGGAGCTTCCTTTCCTAAGAAGCCCCGCTTCTCGCAACGCGCCCCGATTATAGGGAGCCGGCGAAGCGCGCGTCAAGGTGATTTCGCGGCCCCGGCGTATGATGCGCGCGAATCCCTGCGTAATTACGCCTTGTAGGATGATGAGCCGTCGCGCGCAGCCCCTATACTCGAACGCAGCGAAGAGAGAAGAAGGAGGAATGATGCCTACCGTATCGTTCGACGACGTGCTGGGCTTGGACGACGAGTTCGATCCTCTGATGGCCGACGATCTGGAGATCGACCAGGAGGACATGGACGACGACAACCCGCTTGATACCGTCGACTATCCCACCATGCGCAACATGCCCCAGAGCATGCAGCGCGAAGCCGTGTACACCCCCAAGCGCCAAGGCGGCGTGGAATCTGCCGTGCTGGAGCTGCTGGATCACAACCCCGGTCGCCGGCCCGTGCTGCTGAGCATCATGGGGTTGTGCCGCGGCGGGTGCGCGGCGAGCCGCGTGGCCGAGCACGTGGAAGCGGCGCAGGCCAGCAACCGCTCGGTGTACGCGCCCATGACGCTGTGCCGCATGCTCGAACGTGCCGGCGCCTTGACGTTGGAGATGCCCGAAGCCGCCGAGCCGCACGAGGACATGGAGGAGGGCGTTGCGTTTCTCGAGATCAAAGAACGCGTCGACCCTGTGTGGCGCACAACCGAAGAAGGAAGCGCGCTGTACGAGAGGCTGACGCAGGGCTCTGCGTTCCGCGACATCGTGCTCGATCGCGACAGCCGTTACGTGGAGGTGTACCGCGCGGTCATGTGCGCCGTCGACGAGCGTCCGTGCACGAAACCCGAGATAGAAGACCTGGTGGACACGTTCGACGAGGTGAAGAGCCCGCGGCGTTTCGGCGGCCATTTCATCGACATGCTGGAGCGCACCGATGCGCTGGAATGGAGCGAGCACGCGTGGCGTCTGACCGATCTGGGACGTGCGATGCTGCCTTCGGTGGAAGCAGCCGCCGCTGCGAAGAAGGAGGAGAACCATGTCTGAGGAAACCGTCGACCTGGTTGCGCTCATGAACATGCGCGCTCGAACGTACGGCCTGCTGGCAAACTTGTTCCGCGAGGAAGTGGACGCGGACTCCTTGCGGGAGCTGCAAGCCATGCGCTTCCCCACCGCTACGGGCAACGCGAAGGTGGACGAAGGGTACCATCTGCTGTACGACTATCTGAAAACCGCATGGGACGACAGCGTCACCGAGCTCGCCATCGACTTCGTGCGCACGTTCATCGGTCACGGGGTGAACGCGTACTCGGCCGCCTATCCGTACGAGAGCGTGTACACCTCCGAACGTCGCCTGATGATGCAGGAGGCGCGCGCCGAAGTGCTGCAGACGCTGCGCGAGAACGGTTTGAAGCGTGGCGCATGGAACGAGGGCGAGGACCACGTGGCGCTGGAGTTCGAGTTCATGCAACGCATGAGCCTGCGCGCGGCCGAGGCGCTGGCGGCAGGCGACGAGGACGAGGCCGTGGGGCAGTTGCGCACTCAGCGGACCTTCCTGCACGACCACCTGCTGAACTGGCTTCCGCTATTGACCAACGACATGCGGCTGTTCTCGCGCACGTTGTTCTACCAGGGGTTGGCCCAGCTTGCCATGGGCTTCGCCGAGGAGGATGCGTCCATCCTCGCCGAGCTGCTGGACAGTGTGGAAGTCGCCGCATAGTAGGTTGCCGAAACCTCTCGATATTGCCTCCCTCCCGCCGGGCCTGCAGACGATCTGCGGGCCCGGGTTCCTTTCGGGCCCCTCCGTGCAAATTTTTCGACTTCGTGGCAAGGCTTTCGAAAACGGGAACCCGTTCATCAGGCGTTTTCGTTCCATGGAGAATGAAGCGGGGGCGCTTGTCGGAACTGTGAACGAAAAACCCCAGGTGGGCTTCTGCCGTATTTGCCACGAAGTCGAAAAACTTGCACGGAGGGCTCTTTTTCCCGTTTTGGGATTCGGGGACCCAAAAGACGGCTAGCCATTCGTCCGCTCGCCCGGTATGCTGCAACCATGAGCGTATACATCGGATATTGGTCTGCCTACGAGTACTGGCGCGTGAGCGATGCGTTGCCGGTTCCCACGCCGTCGCGCGCCCATCCGATCTGCGGCGTTCGTATGGGGGATACGGATGGAGAGCTGGATGCGTTTGGGGTGCCGCTGCACGTCGTGGTCGCTCAGGCAAACGATCGCGTGCGGACGGGCAGCCCCGTGTGCCACGTGTGGAGTGCCGGTTTTCCGGCTGGATCTTTCGTCCGGTTGCGCGACGGGCTGTACATCAGCTCGCCCGAGCGGTCCTTCGTGGAGATGGCGACGGAGCTGTCGCTGGTCGAGCTTGTTCGGTATGGCTGTCTCTTGTGCTCGCGATATGCGTACGATGGCGACAAGCGAGGTTTTCGGAAACGCACGCCTTTGACCGACGTGCGCTCGCTCAGGCGCTTCGTCGAGAAGTCGCGCGGCTGCATCGGGTCGAACAAGGCGCTGCGAGCGCTGCGCTTCATTGCGGACTCGTCGGCATCTCCTATGGAGACGAACCTGGTCATGGCCTTGTGCTTGTCGCGGATGATCGGCGGATACGGCTTGGACCTTCCCGAGCTCAACGCGTGCATCGAGGTTCGGACGAAGGGGTTGGTTCAGCGCGAACGCTTCGAATGCGACCTGTATTGGCGAAAGCGGCACGTTGCCGTCGAGTACGACAGCGGCGAGCATCACAGCGGCAACGCGGCCGAGACGCGGGATTCGGCTCGTCGCAGCGCGCTGATTTCCCAGGGAGTAACGGTGGTCTCGATTACGCCCGACCAGTTCTTCGATGCTCGGAAGTTCGACGAATCGGCGCGTGCGGTGGCGAAGCTGACGGGAAAGCGCCTTCCGCCGAACGACGCGAGCTGGATGATGAAGCGCTACCGGCTGCGGAAAGAGCTGCTGCAGGATATGCGGCAGGGAAAGCCTGCGTAGCCGCGCGTCGGAAGGCTCTTCTTGGTCTGGAGCGCCGGTACGAAGGCAGCTTCGCGCCGCCGCTGGGCGGCGGCGCGTTGGCGGCTAGTTCAGCCCGTGCTGGGCGAGGAGGGCTTGACCGCCGGTGGTGACGGGGGCGGCGTTTCCCGCTTCGGCCAAAAACGCGGTGGGACGCACCGAGGCCACGCGGCCGTTGCCCTCGGCCTTCACGCGCACCACCTGCATCTTGGCACGCTCGGCAAGCTCGAGCGGCGCTTTGCTGAAATAGGAGACGACCAGGCGTTTGCTGGCCTTCGACACGCTGTTGCAGAACAATCGGCGCTCTTCGTTCATGATGCGCTCGCGGTCTTCCTCGGTGCTGATCACCTCGAACGCATCGCGCCGCGGCATGAAGCCGTCCACGGCGGCGATGGCGAAGATGTTGTCGTATTCGATGCCGCACAGGGCGCCGTAGGAGGCCACGTGCAGCACGTGCGGATCGTCGGGCAGCGCGGGATCGGTGACGTTGGTGCGCTGCAGGGCGAACATCGCTGCCGCATCCTCGTCGCCCACGAGGGCGCGCGCCGTCTCCTCGAACTCGGGCAGGCCGTCGGCTCCGATGGCCTGCAGCAGGCCGAAGCCCTTGCGCCCGACGTTCGCGGCGATAAGCTTCTGGCCCGCGCGCCAGCGCTCGACCAGGGCGTGCGCGCGCAGGAACGGTTCGTCTTCCAGCTGGTCGGCCAGGGCGAGCGCGTCGTAGAGCGTGAGCTCGCGCTTTTCAGCGAAAGCCTGCAAGCCGCCCCATGCATCGCTGTTCGTGAGGTAGTTGTCGAAGCCGCACCAGCTGCGCCAAGCCGTCATGTCGCGCGGATCGGCCAGCAGGTTGAGCTTCGTGTACGCCACGAGCGCGCGGGCGCGGGCGCTGTCGCGCGGGTCGCCGCCCAAACGGGAGAACGCTCCGGCCAGCGCCACGGCGAAACCGCGCTGCTTGAGCACCTGCTGCGCCATGAGCGCCCAGCGCTTGTTGGGCACGAGCACGCACGTGCGGTTCTCGTGCAGGTCCTCTTCGCCGTCGAGCAGAATGCGCAGGTACTTCGTGATGCCGTCCAGCTCGTCTTCCGGCGTCGACCACTTGACGGCCATGATGCCGTCCGACGTCTGCGCGTCGCTCGCGATGCCCGCTTTGAAGGCGGGATCCATGTCGCCCTGGTCGCAAAGCCCGTCGGCGAACGCGGCGATGGCGGGGTTGCCGTGCGCTCCGGACAGCGTGAACACGGCTACGTCGCGGCGGCGAGCGTCGAACTGCACGAAGCCCTCGGCGCAGGGGAACGACGCGCGCGCGGCCTGCTGCTGGTTGGGGTTGCCGCACGCGATGAGCTGGCGGTCGGCCAGCAGGCACAGGCACGTCTGCTCGGCGCGGCTCATGTTCTGGAAGTCGTCGCACAGCACGTAGGCGTAGCTGCCGCGCACGCCCTCGCCCGCGTCGCTGCGCAGGTACGCGGCGCACAGGCTGGGCGCTTCCTGCGCCAGCATGGCGCCGCGTGAGGCCAGCACGCGCTCGAGGTGGGACAGCACGGCTTCCTCTTCGCCGCCTGCGAGCCAGGAGTCGCGCGGCTCGAGGTCGCTCATCTGGCGATAGAAGAAATCGAGCATTTTGCGCAAACGGCGGATGGGCTGGCCGAGCGTCTTCATATCCTCCAGGAAGAAGTTGTACTCCGCATCGTTCAACAGGCGCGGCACGCGGCCGGTGGCGGCGCGCGCGGCGGGCGCGTCCAGCACGGCGACGCACGTTTCGAGCGCGGTGCGCACATGCACGTCGTCGGCGGCGTGTTGGAGGTCGGGGCCGATCGCGCGGCGAAGCCGACGGCGGAACGCCTGAGCCGCTGCGGCGCTCGACGTTTCCACGAGGATGGTTTCCGGGGCGGCGCCGCCGCGCACGAGGCAGGCGCAACGCCGAACGAGCGCTTCGGTCTTGCCGCTTCGCGCAGGTCCTTGCACCTTGGCGATGCGCCCGTCGAAGGAGGCGATGGTTTCGATCATGGTAAGGCTCCTTTTCGGTTACGCGAGGGTTCTGGCGTGCGAGTCGAACGTGCGCGTGCTGCCGTCGGCGTATTCGATCAGCCACAAGCGGTAGTCGACCTCGAAGTCGGGCTCGTCCAGGGCGAACGGCTCAAGAGCTGGCTCGGCCTCTTCTTCGGAGGCGGCGTCGTCGGCCAAACGCGGCAGCTCCAGAAACGCCTCCTCTGCCGCGGCTTCGGCCGCCGCGGCCGCAGCCCGGGCCTCCTCTTCTGCCGCAGCCAGCTCCGCCGCCTTCTGCGCGTCGCGCTCGGCCTTCGCCGCCAGCCCGGCGGCCTTCTTTTCCTCGTATGAAGCGGGCGCGGGCAGGTAGGCGCGCACGACGTCTTCGCCCAGAGCGCCTTCGTTGTACGCTGCGCGCAGCTGCGTCAGAAGCTCGCTGGTCTCGGGTCGGATGCCGCTGACGTTGTCGCAATGCAGCAGCGCATGCAGCTGGCCGTTCTGCAGCTCCACGTCGATCCAGTCGAACACCAGCTGGGGGTTGCCCACTTCGCGCTGGCGGCGGTTGTAGATCAGCATGTTGTTACTCACCTTGTACAGCTCGTTGTAGAACCAGCGCTCCATAACGTCGTTCCACAGCTCGTCGGCGCCCTCGTCCTCGGCGCGCAGGTAGCGGCGCGTGCCCAGCTTCACGAGGAAGCGCATGATGTTCTGCGGCTCGCCGTCGCAGGCGGGATGGGTGCGCACCAGTGTCGACCCTACGTACGAGTAGCAGCGGTCGATTTCCAGGCGCACGTCCTCGCTGTCGAGGCGCTCGTCGAGGTCGAGGATCAGCGTCAATGACGGACGCGGTTGTGCCATGGCAGTCTCCTTCGTTCACAGGTTTCTTCCCGTTGCCGCACGCTCGGATGACGGGCGCGAACGGCAACCTCTTCGCTGCCATCAAGTATAGGTTGGGCGCAAAAAGCAAAATAATCCTTTGGGGATGATATCGGCGCGTTTCATCCATCCACCCCTTATGATTTGGGCTTTTGCTCCGTTCCTAGAATGGGGAAACCGGTTCCGGCGTATGGTCGCGCCGGGTTCCGGCAGAGATGAACGAAGCGAGAAAAGGAAGAGAGGAGGGGCACATGGCGAACCTATCACTGAGTCGTCGAAGCTTCTTGAAGGCCTCTGCCATGGCTGCCGCGGCAACCACGGTGGGCTTCGCAGCAACGCCTTCGACGGCGTTGGCCGAAGGTGAAGACGCCTCAGCGGGCGAGATCAAGCGCATCCGCTCCTGCTGCCGCGCGTGCGGCAAGGTGGAGTGCGGCGTGTGGGTGACCGTTCAGGACAACAAGGTCATCAAAGTCGAGGGCGACGAGTCCAACGCTCACAGCCGCGGTCACTGCTGCGCGAAGTCGCAGTCGTCCATGCTGGCTCTGTACCATCCCGATCGTCTGCGCTACTGCATGAAGCGCACGAACCCCAAAGGCGAGGACGACCCCGGTTGGGTGCGCATCACGCTTGCCGAGGCGTTCGACGAGGCGGGTGCCAAGTTCAACGAGATCGTGGAGAAGTACGGCGGGGAAGCCAACTTCGCCATGGGCGGCACCTCGCGTGTGTGGGCGCAGCCGCCGTACGGCACGCTGAAGTCCATCTTCCCCACGCCGAACGCGCACCTGGCCTACGAGATCTGCAAGGGCCCGCGCCACTTCGGCGGCATCCTCACCGACGAGATCGGCTCGCCGTGGATGGAGGTGGAGCAGGGCCCTCTGGTGTACGTGCAGTGGGGCACCGCGTCGGAATACTCGAACTACGACTCCACGAACCGCACGGTGGTGGACTGCTCGCAGCGCGCCTACAAGCACATCCTGGTGGATCCCCGCATGACGCCGCTGGGTAAGGAAGCCGACGTGTGGCTGCCGCTGCGCGTGGGCACCGACCTGTGCCTGTCGCTGGGTTGGCTCAAGTGGATCCTCGACAACGAGGCGTACGACGACGCGTTCGTGCGCCGCTGGACGAACGCCCCGTTCTTGTGGAACCCCGAGAAGGACGGCCGCACGGCGAAGGGCTGGTTCATGGAAATGAACGGCGGCATCGACATGGAGAGCCGCATCCTGACCGAGGCCGACTGCGACCCCGAGTGGATCGGCCAGTACTGGGACTACGAGGGTCGCTACCAGCGCTTCATCTGCTGGGACGAGAACAACAACAAGCCTACGTACTGGGATGCCGAGGCCTGCCAGTGGGAGGGCGAGAAGCACAAGATCCCGACGACGGGCACCTGGATCGAGCATCCGTACAAGCCCATCATCGCGGACGCCTGGCTGCCCGACCCCTCCAAGTTCGCCGATCCGGCCGACGCGCAGTACGACGCCTACTGGGACGAGGGCAACGAGGGCGGCAAGCGCTCGAACCCGGCCGGGCTGCCCAAGAACCCGGCGCTGTTCCCCGGCGGCGTGGAGGTGAAGCTGAAGGACGGCTCCACCATCAGCGCCGACACGGTGTGGGAGGCGTTCTCCGACAGCCTGGAGCAGTTCACGCTGGAGTACGTGTCCGAGGTCACCGAGGTGCCGGTCGACAAGATCGAGGAGGGCGTGCGCATCTACACGACGCGCCTGAACCCGCTGCACGGCAACGGCGGCATCCACTACCAGCTTGCTCCCGACCAGACGGGCCACGCGGTGCAGAACACCCGCGCGCTGCAGCTGATCGCCTGCATCACCGGCAACTCCGACGAGCCCGCCGGCAACCGCGGTTCGTCGAAGGCCCAGGTGGACGGCTGCTGCGGCCGCGCCAACATGCTGGTGACCGACCATGAGCCGAAGGACTGGGGCTTGGACGTGGGCACCATGGAGCTGGGCAACACCCCGCGCGACCTGTCCGTGGAAGACCAGATCCCGCTGATCCAGAACTTCGTGCAGTACCTCATCGACGAGAAATCGCCCTTGGCCGAGCGCTACGGCAACAAGGTTCCCACCGCCGAAGAGGCGCGCTGGATCGCCGAGCGTAAGGGCGGCGCCTACAAGCCCAGCCGCTCGTGGCCGGCGCTCAAGACGTCGTTCGACAGCAACGAGAAGCAGATTTCCGCCGAGCGCTTCCCGCTGCTGCGCTACTGGAACCGATGGGCCGACTCCGCTGCCATCTGGGACTCCATCAACGGCATCGACACGCCGTACCAGATCCACGGCGGCGTGTGCATGTCGGGCGACTTCATGAACGAGTCCAACCTGCTGGAGGCTTGGGAGGCGCTCACCCGTCTGGACTTCTGGCTGGACTTCAACCTGTGGTCCTGCCCGAACAACGGCTGCGCCGACATCGTGATCCCCGTGCTGCACTGGCTTGAAGTGAACACGGGCCGCGTGTCGCAGGGCGCGGGCGGCATCTTCGGCGCCGGGCAGCGCTGCGTGGAGCCGATGGGCGATTGCATCTACGACCCGGTTGCCGTCATCTGCCTGTACAAGGCCATGGGCGTGGTGTGGAACAACCGCGACCCCGAATACGACGAATGGAACAACCTGGACTACCGCGACTTCGTGCAGATGGGCGGTAGCGTCGGTTACGAGGAGCAGGAGTACCGCGTGCTCAAGGACGCCACCGACTGGTGGAAGACCGAGGAGTTCCCCGACGGCCCCGACTTCCCGCAGTACGCGGCGAAGTTCCAGGAAGAAGGCTGGTTCGACTGCCGCAAGTGGCACCCCGAGCGTTGGGGCACGTACCGCCGTTGGGAGATGGGCTACCGTCGCCAGCAGGGTGGCTACAACCTGTACGCGGCCATCGACGAGAAGTGCGGCTTCATGACCCCCACCGCCAAGGTGGAGGTGTGGTCCACCATCGCCGAAACGTACATCCCCGACGGCGCGGCCACCTTCGCCAGCACGAACACGGTGGATCCGAACATCCCCGACATCGACAAGTTCCCGCACTGGGTGGAGCCGAAGAACTCGCGCGTATCGAATCCCGAGTACTTCGACGCCTCGCTGGTCGACCAGATCAAGACGTCGGACGCCTACATCAACGACAACTACCAGGGCGATCATCTGGTGGAGGAGTACAAGGAGGCGCTGACGGCGCATCCGGACAGCGCGTTCATCATGACGACGGGCTCCCGCCAGCCGGTGTACTTCCACTCCGAGCATCGCCAGCTGCCGTGGTGCCGCGAGCTGTGGCCCAGCCCTCGTTTGGAGATGAACCCCAACGACGCAGCGCGCCTGGGGTTGGAGCAGGGGCAGTGGATTTGGATCCGCAGCCCGTGGGGCGCCATCCGCGAGGTCGTGGACTTGTACTACGGCATCAAGGAGGGCACGGTCAACGCGAACCACGCCTGGTGGTATCCCGAGATCGACACCGCTTCGCACGGCTTCGAGCTGGTGAACATCAACTGCACGATGGACAAGTACGCGCAGTGTTGGATTTGCGGCGCGTCCCAGCTGCGCGGCGTGCCGGTGCTCGTGTACCCCGCGACGCCCGAGAACTCGCCGCATGGCAACCCGGTTCCGTGCGACCCGCAAGGCAATCCGGTCATCACGAACGCAAACGATCCGCGCCTCAAGGAATGGTTGGCGAACGATCCGCGCCTGGAGGATTCCAAGGTGGAGCTCACGTTCGCGAACATGGCGGCGGTCGGCTGCCAGCCGAGCGTCCAAAGCCCCGACCTGCTCTCCGGCGGCAAGCTTGCCGTGGGCAGCGTGGGCGGCGACGCGCTGGGCGCTTATTCGAAATCGAAGTAAAGGAAGGAGGTTCACCACATGGCAAACTACGCGATCGTTACCGACTTGAACCGTTGCACCGGCTGCCTTGCGTGCACGGTTGCGTGCAAGGCCATCAACGGCGTCGACGTGGGATCGTTCTGGATCAAGACGCTGCGCGTCGGCCCGCATCCCATCGAGGGCGGCTCGGGCACGTTCCCGGACGTCGAGATGTACTTCCTTCCCGTCCAGTGCCAGCACTGCGAGAACCCCGAATGCGTGAAGGTGTGCCCCACGGAAGCGTCCCACATCCGCGACGACGGCACGGTGCAAATCGACAAGTCGAAGTGCATCGGCTGCCAGTTCTGCGCGATGGCGTGCCCGTACGGCGTGCGCTACCTCAATCAGGAAGAGCGCGTCGTGGAGAAATGCACGCTGTGCGAGCAGCGTATCTCGCAGGGCGAGCTTCCCCAGTGCGTGGCCCAGTGCGGCGCCCGCGCCCGCTTCTTCGGCGACCTCGATCAGGGCGTCGACAACTTCGAGGGGCCGGCGCATCCCGACAGCCCCGGCTGCCAGTACGAGGAGATGACCCAGACGCGCGTGAAGCTGAAGGACTACGTCGAGCCGTACACCGAAAACGATATCCACCATCTTGCGGATGTGGGCAACGAGCCGAAGCTCATGTACCTCATGCGCGAGGGCCGAAAGTGGAGGGAGTAGACTATGCATCCTGAATGGCCCCTTATTCTCTTCACCTTCTTCCTATGCGTCGCAGGCGGCGCGCTGGGCGCGCAAGGCCTGCTGAACGTCATGGGCAAGGGCAAGAAGATGCAGCTTGCATCGCTGGTCACCGCGCTGGCGGCGTTGGTGGTCGGCGGGCTGTCGGTGTTCATGCACCTGCAGCATTGGGAGCGCATCTTCAACGGCTTCGGCCACATCACCTCGGGTATCACGCTGGAGTTCATCGGCTGCATCGTGTTCGCGGTGGTGCTGGTGCTGTACTTCCTGATGATGCGCCGCGCCGAAGACGGCATGGCGCCGAAATGGTGCGGTGTGCTGGCCATCGTCGTGGGCCTGGCGCTGCCGGTGATCACGGGCATGAGCTACCTCATGGCATCACTGCCGTCGTGGAACACCCCGCTGCTGCCGGTGTACTACTTGGCGAACACCGTGTTCATGGGCGGCTTGACGGCGCTGGTCATCGCCGGTTTGACGAACGATGACAGCGCGAAGGACCTGGGCGTGAAGGTGGCCTTGGCCGGCGGCGCGCTGCAGCTGATCGCCGTGTTCACCTACGCGTTCATCATCAACGGCTCGGCCGGGCTGTACTCGGCCGACATCCAGTACTACTTCGATCCGACGCTGCCCGACGTGGCCATGGTGGACCGCGCGTCCATCGTGGGCAGCATCTTCGCCGGTGCCAATGCCGTGATGTTCTGGCTGGGCACGGTGGCCGTCGGCCTGGTTGCTCCGCTGGTGCTGACGTGGCTTGCGAAGAAGGTGGAAACCGGCAAGAAGCTGGCCGCGTACGCGGGCGTCGCCCTGGCGTGCGTCGCCGTGGGCGGATTGTGCTGGCGCGTGATCCTGTACGTGGTGGCTATCAGCATCTTCGCTTTGTACTAGGAGACGGAAGGGCGCGCTCGGGCCGAGATTCTGGTCGATCTTGGTCCGAGCGTCCGAACCGGTTGCGCCGCTCAGCGCGGCCGGTGCTCTTAAACAGATGTGATGGACGGGGCTTCTCGAATGGCACAGCTCCGCTTCTCGCAAGGCAGGGAAGCCCCGTCATCTGCCTTTCGTCGTTCTGTCGAACGACGAAAGGGCCGACGCTGCGGTCTGCTGTGGCACCCCATCTCGACGCTTTCGCACGTGCCCCTCTCGTGCGAAGCACGCTCGGCCGTGCGACGCGCCGATATGCGGCACCACAGCAAACCTCGCTGACTGATAAGGACCAGTGGGCAAAGGAGGAGACATGAGCGAAGAGGACGAGATTTCGTCGAAGAGGGCGAAGGGGCCGTTGGACGTGTCGCGGCGCGCGCTGCTCATCGGCGCGGGAAGCACGGCGGCGCTGCTGGGATTGGGGGCGCTGCGCTATGCGGGGCATAACCCGTTGGTGCGCCCGCCGGGAGGGCAGGACGAGGCGCGCCTCGTGTCGGCGTGCATCCGATGCGAGAAGTGCTACGAGGCGTGCCCGCGCGGCGTCATCGTGCCTGCGCATATCGAGGACGGGCTGCTGGGCATGCGCTCGCCCGCGCTGAAGTTCGACGCCGATTTCTGCGACTACTGCGCCGACGAGAACGGCGGGGAGCCGTTGTGCGTGAAGGTGTGCCCCACCGAGGCGCTGGCGCTGCCCGCAGACGCTACGGCGGAGAACACGCTTTTGGGTTTGGCCGTGATCGACGAGGCGCAGTGCCTTGCATTCCGCGACACGGGGTGCCGTTACTGCTACGACGCGTGCCCCTACGAGGCCATAGAGCTGACGGGCGAGGGCGCCAACCCGCACGTGTCCGTGCTGGCTGACAAGTGCAACGGGTGCGGCGCATGCGAGAGTGTGTGCGTATCGCTGAAGGCGGGGTCCATCGTGTCGGGCGCGCAGGAGCGCGCCATCGTCGTCAAGCCGATCGAGTCGGCGGAATAGGAGGCGGCAATGAACTCGAACAAGCTGCGCACCATCGTGGCGGCCGCGATCTTCGTCGTGCTGTCCGTCGGGCTGATCGCGGGCGTGAGCATGGGTACGCTTTCGGGCTTCGGCTGGGAGACGTTCTCGGCGTTGTGCCCGCTGGGGGCGCTGGCCACCATGATCGCCACCAAGACCGTGGTGCCGCGCGCGGTGGTGTCCATCGTCATCATGGCGGTGCTCGTGCTGGCGGTGGGCCGCGCGTTCTGCGGGTGGGTCTGCCCCGTGCCGCTGCTCGACCGCGTGCGCGGGTTCTTCCGCTCGCCCAAGAAGCGCACGGCGCTTGAGCAGGCGAAGCGCTCGGAGATGCTGGGCATCGCGAAGAGCGAGCTGGGCGAGGCGGCGGCATCCCCTGAGCGAGCGAAGCGAGTCGAAGGATCTCCGACAGCGGCCGACGGCGCGTACTCTCACGATTGCGGGAGCTGCTCGTCGTGCAAGGGGGTGCGTGCGAAGCTGGATTCGCGCCACTACGTGTTGGGCGGCGCGCTGCTGTCCACGGCCGTCTTCGGCTTTCCCGTGTTCTGCCTGGTGTGCCCCATCGGGCTGACGTTCGCCACCGTGCTGGTGGTGTGGCGCCTGTTCGCGGCGGGCGATATGACGTGGTCGGTGGTGCTCATCCCGCTGTTGCTAGTGGTGGAGCTGGTGTTCTTGCGCAAGTGGTGCACGCGGTTCTGCCCGATGGCGGGGCTGATGAACCTCGTGTCGCGCTTCAGCAAGACGTGGCGGCCGGTCATCGACGAGTCGAAGTGCCTGGAGACGGTGAACGGCGCAGCGTGCAGCAAGTGCGCCATCGCGTGCGAGGCCGATATCAACCTGCGGCATCCCGATTTCGGCGAGCGCACTCTGGCCGACTGCACGCGATGCCGAGCCTGTGTGGACGCGTGTCCGGCGAAGGCGGTCAGCATGCCGTTTTTGGTGAAGAAGGGTGCGGGGCCTCAGGCAAGCACGGTCGTGCTGGCCGACATCGACGAGAAGACGGCCGAGTGATGGACGGGCGCGCGAGCGAGCGATCGCGGTCGAACCGAAGTATCGTAGGCGTGCTGGACGGGGTGTCCAGCGAGGCCATCGTGGTGCACCGGGAGCGGTGCGCGAAAGTGCGCAACCGCAACGTCGCGTGCTTGAAGTGCGCCGACGCATGCACGTCGGGCTGTATCGCGCTGGTGGACGGCGAGCTGCGGGTGGACGCGGCGAAGTGCATCGGATGCGGCACGTGCGCGACTGTGTGCCCCACGAGCGCGCTGGAAGCGCGCAACCCCAGCGATGCGCAGCTTGCGCAAGCGTGCCTGGGCGCGCGGGTTGGCGACGAAGTGGTGGTGGCGTGCGAGCAGCTGCGGCGTGCGGCGGGCGGGTTGCTCGACGAAGGCCATGTGGCGAACGTGGTGTGCTTGGGACGTGTGGACGAGTCGCTGACCAGCGGGCTTGCGGTTGAAGGCGTACGCCGGATCCGGCTTGCATGCGGCGACTGCTCGCGTTGCGAGCAGGAGCACGGCGTTGCCACGGCGCGCCTGGTGGCCGCAACGTCCAACGCCCTGTTCGAAGCCTGGGGAAGCGATGCTCGGGTGCAGGTGGTCGAAGGCGTGCCTGCCGGCGCCTGTGTCGAGGGCGTTGGCCCTGATGGGGCAGCGGCTGCCGTGGCGGCGTACTTCGCTGAGCGCCGCGGCAACGAGCACATGGCGGTTTCGTCGGCTGTTCCTGCGGCTGCGGCTCCCGCTGCGCTTCCGCGCGTTACGAAGGACGGCACGTTGCCCCATTTCGTTCCCGATCGGCGCGAGGCGCTGTTGGACAATCTGGCGCAGCTGGGCCAGCCCGTACTGCCCAGCGTTGCGACGCGCCTGTGGGGTTGCGTGGTGATCGACGGTCGTGCGTGCTCGTCGTGCCGCATGTGCGCGACGTTCTGCCCGACGGGCGCCATCCGCAAATTCGACAACGACGATGGAACGCTGGGCGTCTACCACTATCCCGGCGAATGCGTGAAGTGCGGCAGCTGTCGCGACGTATGTCCCGAGAACGCCATCGAGCTGCTCGACGAGGTTCGCCCTGCGTACTTGCTTGAAGGCGCGGTGCATCGCTATGCCATGACGCCGCGACCGGTCGAGTTGGGCACCGCCCAACAGATGGTGGACACCATGCGCCTTCGCATGCAAGGATCAGACATTTTCGAGAGGTAAGCGCTCCCTCTCCCTCTTCGCTCGGGAGCGCTGTGCCCAAGCCCCGCCTACCGGAACCCCCCCCCCTTCTCCGGTAGGCGGGGCTGTTTCGTTGCGGAGCGATCGGGCTGATGGGCGAGCTGCGGAATAGCTAGTGGCGGCGATCCGCCCATCGAGCGACGGTGAACGCGCGTCGAGCGGCGGGCGGCGATCCGCCATCAAGCATCTGTGTCGAAGCCGGCCAGTCGGTTTCCGAGCCGGTTCTGCAAGTTTTTCGACTTTGTGGCAAGTTCCCACGAAAGACCGAAGCCCTCACCAGGCATTTTGCTTTTGCGGCAAAACGGGATGACGAAGCGCGCCGAAGCGCTGATGAGAAACCCCTGGTCGCTCATTGTCACGCGTGCCACAGAGTCGAAAAACTTGCAGAACCGGCTTCGTTTTCGACATTCCGCGTTCGCCCTTACCAGTGGCAGACCACGACGTCGCCGGACTGGATGATGCCGAAGAGGTCGGCGGCCGATCCGACGGGGAGGTTCACGCAGCCGTGGCTGCCGCGGCCCTGCTGGTACAATGTGCCGCCGAACGCGGCTTGCCAGTCGGCGTCGTGCAGGCCGATGACGTTGCCGACGAACGGCATCCAGTAGCGCACAGCGGATTCGTACTTCGAGCCGTCGAGGTTCGTGCCTTTCAGCACCGACGGGCTTGCTTTCTGGTTGAGCCAGAACACGCCCGTGGGGGTGTTGTGCGCGCCGTTCGGCGTGCCGCTGACGCAGGGGGCTTCCCAGATCAGCGTGCCGGTTTCATCGTAGAAGCGCACGTGCTGCTCGGAGAGGTCGATGTCGCAGTAGCGCGCCGACCAGTCCTGCGCGCCTGCGCCGTTGTACGCGGTGCCGGTGGTTTTGCAGGGGATGTCCACTGCGCCGACGGTTCCGTTCGCCACGCCTTCCTTCACGAGTTCGAGCAGCGCTTCGCCGTCGGTCAGCCAGCCGTACGGGCCGCCCGCCACGGTGATCACCTTGCCGTCGGGGCGCGTGTAGGTGCGCTCGGTTCCCACGGTGTCGCATGCGACTTCGAGCTGTTTCGCCCAGGCGACGAGCGCCTCCTCGTCGAGGGAGGGCGTAAGACTCTCGTCGAAGCTGATCCAGGTGGAGACGAGGGCCGGGTTGACCTCCGCGGCCACGTCGCCGCCCATCATCAGCTGCATATCGGCTTTGACTAGCTGGTTCGCAGCTTCGGCAGCGGCTTGGAGTTTCGGGTCGGTGGCGGGCACGGCGGGCTGCTGCAGCGCGTCGGCGGTCAGCTTGGCCGTGGGCTGCATCGAGGCGATGGCGGAGCCGATGGCTTTGGCCACTGCATCGGCGTCGAGGGCGGTGCCGGTCGCCTCGGGCTGCACGGCGAACGCGTTCTTCTGCTCGTCGAATGCGACGACCGCGTCCGTCGGCGGGGTGGCCGTGGCGTTGAACTCGTCGACGGCGGTGCGCACCGCGTTCGCGAGGCTGCTCCCGCTGGAGGCAGCCAAGCTGTCGGTTTCGTCGTGCTCGCGCGTGATTTCGAGCGGCCACAGCCAGGGGTTCGTGTTGCCCAGCGCGTCGGCGACGATGGCTTGCCCGTCGAATGAGACGCCCGCATCTTTCGCGGAGAGCTTCATCGAGAAGCCCTGCCCCGAAACTGCCACGGTGTAATCGCTCAAGGCGTCGTCGAGGATGGCTTGCACTTCGGACGACGTTTTCAGCGACACGTCGTGGTCCCCCAGCACGGTGTTCGGCATGAAGCGGTCGGTGAAGTAAAGGCTGCCGGCCACGTAGGCGATCAGCAGCAGGCCCACAATGGAGCCCGCGACGATACCGATGATCTTGGGCGCCGAGAAACGCCGTCGGGCGGTGGTTTCAGGCGAGCTTGCAGGAGCGGGCGTCTGGTCGGCGGGTGCGGCGTGTTTCATAAGGCGTCCTGGGTGATGAGGCGAATGTGCGTCGTCCTTGTCGAGCGCGTCGCCCCATTCTAAAGGAAACCATCTCGCCACGATAGGGTGAGTTATCTCATCACGGTAATCGGTTGAAGCTACGGGGCGTGTCGCGTATAATGCAGGCGAGCCGCAGGGAGCTGCTTACTCCCCACGGCCCTCGGACTTGCTTCGGCGGTTCGGATTTATTTGGGTCCCGGTTCGTCCCCTTGGGACGACCGGGGTTTATCTTTCGACTGAACTTGCAGAACAAGCGCAGCCGCCTCAACTCCCAAACTGCAAAGAGCAGCGAGCAAGCAGAGAACCTGCAAGATAACTCCGGTAAGGTCGAACACCAATTCATCCATAGAGGACACCCCCTTCCGTTGTCTAGAATCGGAAATGGATGTAAAGAGGGTGCTATCCTCCCGCCTAACAAGGCCGTGCTTCAAGTATAACGATCCCATCTCACGCGCAGATGGCGCATATCTAGCGCGGATCTTCCTCGATCTGACGCGAATCTAGCGTGCTTTCCATGTCGATTCCATGCGCCTTGCCTCCGGATCCAACACGGATTTTGCGTGCCTCGCTGCCGAATCTCGCGCAGTTCCGATGCCGTCCGATCGAAGCTTCTCGAAATGCGTTGTTTCACGTGAAACAACGGAACAGAGCTCGGCAGGATTTTCGGAGATGCGGAATGCGGAAGGCTATGTTTCCCGTTCGGGGTCGTCTTCGATTCCGAAAGCTTCCACTGCTCGGCGTTTCTTCTCTGCGCGCAGGGGGAGGTATTCGCTGATCACGATGCCGGCGAAGATGAGGGCGAACCCGGCGAACAGCGGGCCGGTGAGGATCTCGCCCAAGAACAGCACCGAGAACGTCACGCCGAACACCGACTCGGTTGCCAGGAACAGCGATGCGGGCGCGGGGTCGACGTGCGCGACGGCGAAGTTCTGCAGCAGCAGCGCGATGCACGAGGCGAACACGGCCAAGTACCCCAGGCTCACCCACGTGTCCAGCCCCAAGCTGGCGAACGCGGGCATGGGCTCGAACGCAAGCCCGGCGCCGAAGCCCAGAACGCCGGCCACCAGGAACTGCACGACCGTGAGCAGCGTCATGTCGCGACCGCGCGCGTACTTCGCCGTGTACAGCACATGCAGGCTGAGAAAGAACGCCGACAGCAGCGTGATCAGGTCGCCGAAGCGCAGCGAGAACCCCGAGAGCCCCGCGAACGAGACGCAGCCCACGCCGGCCACGCACACGAGGGCGGCGGCGATGTTGAAGCGAGTCGGGCGCGGCCCGCGCAGCGCCCATCCGAGAAACGGGATGATCACGCAGTACAGCGATGTGAGGAACGCGCTGTTCGAGGCGGTGGTGTCGGTGAGTCCCGTGGAGTTCGCCCAGTACGAGAGGAACAGGAACGCGCCCAGGATGGCGCCCTTTTTCAGGTGGTCGAGGTCCAGCGCTTTTCTGAACCGCGGCAACATGACGATGCCCAAAATGATGCCCGCCACGGTGAAGCGCACGCCGACGAGCCATGCGGGCGGGAACTCGTCGACGGTCGACTTGATGACCACGGTGCCCAATCCCCAGATGGCAGCCGCCACCAGGAGGAAGGCCTTGTACATCCAAAGAGGATGCGCGCTATGTTTCACGATGCGTGCCATAGCGCAGCATCATAGCATGGGCGCGGCTTGCAACTGCGACCTCGCCGGGAAACATCTTCGCCCGAAAAACACGCATTAGCCCTCTGTGGCGTGTTTTTCGGGCGAAGATGGGCTCGCAGAGCGGCGCCCTCACTCTTCGAACAGCGCGATGACGTCGGTTTTCGAGTGCACGCCCAGCTTGGCGTACAGGTGCCGCACGTGCGTCTTCACCGTGTTCTGCGACAGGAACAGCTCCTGCTCGATCTCGGCGCGGCTCTTCCGCTGGGCTATCAGCCCCATGATCTCGGTTTCACGGGCGGTCAGGTCGTACTGCGCGGCCAGGTCGTCGCAGCGGCTCATGAAGCGCTCGCGCGGTCCCGGCACGTGCAGCCGGTCGGCCAGCGACAGGCCCGACGCGCCCCAGTCGCCGTTCACGGACTTCTCGCTCATCCAGATGACCACGCACACCAGCACCAAGACGATGCCGGCCAAGGCGAACCCCGCGAGCGTCGTCGGATCCGCCAGCAGGTCGGTCTGCCACAGGGCGCGTCGCACCAGGATGCCTGCCAGCAGCGCAGCCTCGCTTGACGCGCGCGCGATGGCGAACAGCCGCAGGCTGGGAATCTCGAAGCGGTAGCAGATGTTCGCCAGCATGAGCAGCACGAAGAACGTGAACCATACGTAAGCGAACCGCATGAGCACCGACACGATGTAGCCCTGCATGGGGGCGACGAAGGGGATGACGGCGAATGCGACGACGGCAACCGGCAGTCCCACCTTCGCCAGGAAACGCGCGTCGAAGCGGTCGCGCTTCGAAACGGCCATCACGAGAATCACGACGCCCACGATGCCGGTGGCCGCGACGCGATGGATGGCGCCGACGTATTCCGTGGCCGAGAGGAACGCGCCTGAGAAGCTGGACAGCAAGCCTGCAATGGCCATGATCACGATGAGCTTCCACGGAATGGGGTAGCGCACCCCCTTCGCCACGGCGCGTTCGGTTGGCAGCAGGCGAAAGCTCAGGTGTGCGCATGCCAGCGATGCGAGGGGCAGCAGAGCGGTGGCGATCACGCCGAACGGCGCCTCCATCGTGGAGATGAGGAGCGACGCCGTGGCTGCCGCGATGCAGGACAGCGCGCCGTACATGAGCGTGCGCGTGGCTCCCATCTGGCTGTACGCTTCGGCCCACAGGCAGAACAGAACAGCGCCGCCTATGGCGGTGACGATGCTGACGGGTATGATGACCACCTCGCCGACCCCGCCGGGAATGAGCGCGAGGCCCACCGCCGCCGTGCCAGACGCCGTAAGGGCGACCGCTGCCCACGAGAACGCCTTGTGCCTGCTCAGCCGCCCGATGCGCGGCGCGAGCAAGACGAACGCGAGGAATGTGCCGATGTCGCCGATGCGCATGCCCGTGTCGAATGCCGTGCGCAGCGCGGGGTCGAACACGTCGCCCGGGAAGATGGATGCGACGTGCGTGCAGCACAGCCAGGCGATGAGCAGGCCCATCCCCAAGAAGCGCAGCGGGTACATGAGCGCCGACAGAGGCTCGTCCTCGCCGGCCTGATCTGCGGGCGCCAGCGCGCGCACCACGTCGCTTGATTTCATGGGAACCTCCTGTTCGTCGTGTCATTGTACCAGGGGTGAGCGCAGGGGTGAACACGGATTCACCCCTCGGCGCGCGACTTCACCCGCGACAAACCGCCTGATGCGGGGCATGCTTTCCTCAGCGCCTCGGGAGGGCGCGCCGCTCGATCGGCACGGTCGGGCGCACAGGGAATCCTTTAGGAGGGACCTCACATGGCTACTTTGAAGAACGGGCTTTCTCGACGCAGCTTCCTCACGCTGGGCGGCGTTGCGGCGCTGGGCGGCGCGGCCGCGCTTGCCGGATGCGCTCCGCAGGCGTCAAGCAGCGCGAACGCCGACGCGAAGGGCGCGACCGACGACGCGGCTTCCGCGATGCAGACCGCCGACCAGACGAAGGAATGCGACATCGCCATCGTGGGCGCGGGCGGCGCGGGCATGTGGGCCGCGGTCGAAGCCGTGCGTGCCGGCAAGAGCGTCGTCGTCATCGAGAAGGGCGGCAACGTGGGCGTGGCCAACGGCTCGCTGGCGGGCGGCCCGTTCATGGTGGGCTCGAAGCTGCAGCAGGAAGCCGGCGTCGAGTTCACGGTGGAGGAAGCCTTCAACCATATTATGGAGTACGCGCACTGGTCCACGAACGCCGCGGCCGTCAAGGCGGCCGTCGCCATCTCCGGCGAGACGGTCGACCAGTTCACCGACGACTTCGGCGTGCCTACCGGCCTGCGCCCCGACAACTACGGCGCAGGGCATGCGTCCGTGCGCGCCAACTTCCAGAGCGACCCGAAGGACTCGAAGACGCAGGCCAAGGGCGAGGATCGCATGAAGCCCCTCCAAGAGTTCGTGGAAAGCAAGGGCGGCGAGTTCCTGTTCAACACGGCGGGCAAGCGCCTCATCATGGAAGACGGCGCGTGCACGGGCGTGCAGTGCGAGGGAGACGGTGTGACCGACGTGAAGGCGAAGGCCGTCATCGTGGCCACGGGCGGCTTCCTGGGCAACGTCGACATGATGCGCGAGAAGTTCGGCACCTTCGTGAACCCGCTGGGCAACGTGCTGTCCGTGGGCGAGGGCATCGACATGGTGCAGGCCGCGGGCGGCCAGCTGTCCACGCAATGGGGCATCGCGGGCAACGAGTTCACCGGCTCCAACCAGAAGGCCGACGGCCTGTACGACCGCAAGAGCGCCGCGTTCACCATCGGCATCTACGGCACGCTGCTGGTGAACAACCAGGGCCGCCGCTTCTCGAACGAGGGCAAGTTCGCGAACCTGCCGCTGGCGCTGGGCGGGGCCATCTCGCTGGTCGGCGGCAAGTACTACGCGGTGGTCGACCAGGCGTACGTGGACGGCTTGAATTCCGGCAAGGACGCGTGGACGCTGTGCGGCGCCGACGAGGTGAACTGGCGCACCGGCATGATGACGCTCAAGGACAAGCCGCTGGAGAACGTGCAAGGCAGCATCGATGATGCCGTGAGCGCCGGCTGGGCTTTCAAGGCCGACACCATCGAGGCGCTGGCCCAGGCCATCGATGCGCCCGAGCTGGTCGAGACGCTGGACGAGTACAACGGCTACTGCGCCGACGGCAAAGACGAACAGTTCTACAAGCCGGCTTGCTTCCTGCAGCCCGTGACCACCGGCCCGTTCTACGCGTTCCAGTACGAGCCCAGCGCATGGGTGACCATCGGCGGCATCCGCACGAACGACCGTCTGCAGGCTATCGACGGCGAGGGCGTGGCCATCCCCGGCCTGTACGTGGCCGGCGCCGACAACGGCACGCTGATGAGCGCCCCGTACTGCGACTACGAAGGCTACTCGCTCATGTGCGCCTACTGCGGCGGCCGCCTGGCCGGGCAGTACGCCGTCGAGACGATCGACGCGTAAGGCGCACTGCCGTCGGCTCGGCATGCGGAATCGCCCGCATGCCGGCCGCTCGACCGATCATCCAATCCGACGGGGCGCACGCGTTCTCTCCCCTCCCTCCGCGTCGCGCCCCCTTCAACCGCCCCGGTCTGCGCAGACCGGGGCGGCGTGCGTTTCCGCCCTTCTTCCTCCGGCTCGGCATCCATCCGATAACCGCTGGGCAACCGGTGCGCTCGCCGCATGGTGCCATGGTACGCTGGGCTGTCGAATGAAGGTCGAACAGGCGAGACGAGGAGGTGCGGCGTGGCCACGCTCAAGGAAGTGGCGCAGGTGGCCGTGGAGGCACGACGCGATAAAGGGTCGGGGTCGGGGAGGCGCCTGCGCGAGATCGAGCGCATCCTGCGGCAGCATCGCGTGCTGTCGGGCCTCACGCCGGAAAAGGCGACCAGCTTGCTTGAGGACCTGGGGCCGACGTTCGTGAAGATGGGGCAGATCGCGGCGAACCGCAGCGACGTCATCCCGCCCGCGTACGCCGACGCGTTCAAGCGGCTGCGCGCCTGCGTGCCGCCCATGCCGTTCTCCACGGTGCTCGCCACCATCGAGGAATCGCTGGGGCATCCGTGGCGGGAAACGTTCTCGTGCATCGAGGAGAAGCCGCTCGGATCGGCGTCCATCGCCCAAGTGCACCGGGCGCGCATCGCGCCGCATGCGGTTGGGGATGCGGAAACGGGCATCGGCGCGGCAGCGTCTCCGTTGCCTGCCGACGCTCCGAAGGCGGGGTCGTACGTGGCTATCAAGGTGCGTCGACCGCACGTGGTGGAGCAGATGACGCAGGACCTCGCCCTCATCCGCCAGGCGGTTGCGCTCGTAGGGCTCACCCGTGCAACCGACGGCATCAAGCTGTCGTTGGACGACCTGGTCACCGAGCTGGAGCGCACGACGCGCCAGGAGCTTGACTTCTGCGTCGAGCAGCACAACCTCGTGCGCTTTCGCCAGTTCCTCGGCGATCAGCCGGGGGTGGAAAGCCCGCGCCCGTACCCGCATCTCAGTTCCGACGACGTGCTGGTCATGGACTTCGTCGAAGGCCCTATGATCAACGATGTTCCCGCCCTGCGCGCGATGGGCCTTGATCCGGCGAAGCTGGGCCAGCGCCTGGCCGAGAGCTTCGTGACGCAGATCGTGGACAACGGGTTCTTCCATGCCGACCCGCATCCGGGCAACATCCTCGTGCGCGGCGACGACATCGTGTGGATCGATTTGGGGATGGTGGGCCAGCTGTCGGCGCTCGAGCGCGCGCTGATCGGGCGCATGTTTCGCGCCGTAGCCGAGAACGACCCGTATGCGCTGATGGAGGCGCTGCTGGGCGCCGTGCGCACGGAGGGGTCGGTCAACCATGGGCGGCTGCTCAGCCAGCTGGGCAACCTGCTGGTCTCGTACACCACGGTGAACCTGGCCGATATCAACGTGGGTTCGGCGCTGATGGACGTGTTCGGCGTGCTGCAGACGCAGAACCTGGCGCTGCCGCCCTCGTTCACCCTGCTGGCGCGCGGCATGGTCACCATCGAGGGCGTGCTGGTGGACATCGCGCCCGACACCAGCGTCATCGACATCATCGCCGCCCACGTGAAGCGCCGCGAGCGCACCTGGGAGGCGTTCGAAACCAAGGCGCGCGAGTTCGTCTCGACCGCGGCGACGTCCGCGCAGGCCGCGGTGCGCTTGCCCACCCAGGCATCGCACACGCTCGACATGATCGATCGCGGCCAGGTGCGCGTCGGCGCCGATCTGGGCATTCCGCTGGATGCCATCGCTGCGCTCTACTCCGTCAGCGGGACGGTGGCTATGGCGCTCATCTCCGCCGGGTTGTTCATCGGATCGAGCCTGCTTGCCACCACGAACATGCACCCGCAGTTCCTGGGCGTGCCCCTGCTGGGCGTGCTGGGCTATGTGGGCGCGTTCGTCCTCGGCGCCTACGTCGTGTGGCGCAACCTCGTTATCCGCCACCGGCAAAAGAACGAGGAGAAGCTGTAATCGTGAAAAGCAGCAACTTTTAGTACATAGAAAGAAGACGAAGCATCTATAATCGTGAAAAATGAGATATTTTCACGATTAGAATGTACCTTTTGACGTTATAATCATGAAAAGTCATCAGATTTCGTGATTAGAGACGGAGGAGGGTGCACCTTGTCTTACAAAAGGCTCGACAGATTGTTTCACGAAAATACATCGAGCAATCGCAAGAGCGAGAACGAGCACGAAGCGCAGACGCGCCTGACGGCTCCTTCGTCGTTTCGCACCGGGATCGACGTGGGCACCGGCGAGCTGTTCCTCGCCGTGCCTCGCGAGCTTTCGATCGCCACCGAGAAAATTCTCCGCGCCGAGCGCAAGGTCTCGCAGCTATGGCGCGACCTGCCGGGCATCGCATGCGGCGCGTACGTACGCAACCTCATCGTCGACGAGGTGGTATGCACAAACGAAATGGAAGGCGTTCAAAGCACGCGCAAGCAGATCGAGGAGGCGCTTGAAGGCATCGAGGAGGGCGACGGAGAAGATCGTCGGACGAAGCAGTTCATCGAGTTCGCGAACCTGTACCTTGGTCTTACTAGCGGCGATGTCGCCCTGCCCGAAACTCCTGCGGACATCCGCGCGCTGTACGACGCGGTCGTCGCCGGCACGCTGAAAACGGGGGACGCTCCCGACGGCCAGCTGTTCCGCAAATTCGGCGTCGATATCAAGGCGCCAACCGATCGCGTGGTTCATCGGGGGGTCGAGCCGGAGGACGCCATCGTGTCGTATCTCGACAAGATGATCGACCTCGTGTCGTCTGAAGACATGCCTGAAGTGTACAGCGCGCTGCTGTCCCATTACCTGTTCGAGTACATCCATCCGTTCTACGATGGCAACGGAAGAACGGGACGGTTCCTGCTTGCCCTCTACCTGAGCAATCCCTTGTCACTGCCCACCACGCTGTCGCTCTGCCGTGTCATAGCCGAGCACAAAGGAGCGTACTACAAGGCCTTTTCGGTGACAGAAGATCCGCTCAACCACGGCGAGGCTACTTTCTTCGTGCTCCAGATGATGGACTTGGTGCGAATCGCGCAAGAAGAGCTTGTCGCAGAATTGGGAACGCGCCGCGATGCGTTGGCGACGGCGGAGAGTTATCTCGATGAGATTCGGCTTTGCGGAGCGCTGTCGGATCGCGCCTGCGGTGTGCTGTATCAGATGGTGCAGGTCGCGCTTTTCGGGTCGAGCCCCGAAGTGACCCTCCGTGACGTCGCGGGTTATCTGGAAGTCACGCCCCAGAGCGCTCGCAAGTACGCGCTCGAGCTCGAGCGGGCAAACTTCGTCGAAGCGGTATCCCTGCGCCCGCTCAAGTTCAAGCTGAGCGACGGCGGCAAAGAGGCGTTCGGTATCGAGGATCTTGCATGAAAAAGGAGCCGGCGCGATTGCCGGCTCCTTGTGCGGTGCGGGTTGCGGGTGCGCCGCGCTTACGCGAAGACCACGATGGCGGCGGGGTCCTTCACGCGGAGGGCGGCCGTTTCCATGATGCGGAACGTATGGTTGAAGTCCGCGAGCTCCAGGTAGCCAACCGACAGGTCCAGGCCGATGGCAAGATCCAGGTACTCGGGCTCGGCGCACACGAGCACGGCCTTGCCGGGACCCATGACGCTGGTCATGTACACGTTGTCGCCGATGAGCTTCTTGATGCGGTCGATCTCAAGCAGGCCGGTGTTCGGCTGCAAGCGCTGCAGGTCGAGGAACAGGTCGGGCGACACCACGAGGGCGTAGCGGCCCAGGTAGCCGGTCTTGGCCAGCTGGGCGACGCCGGCGGTGATGTCGGCAAAGCTGTTCTCGCCCTGCGACCAGTCGCTCTTCTTGATTTTTGACGATCCCTTCACCGTGAGCAGGCCGTCGGTGCCCAGCGCCTTGCTGCCGTTGAGGATGAGGTCGTCCTCGCGGCGCGACGCCTTCTTGGCGGCGGCGATGGCCACGGACAGATCCAGCGGGTAGCCGGTCTGGGCGGCGTACTCCATGTCGCGGCTGAGCAGGGTGAAGTCCTCGTAGAACAACGGCAGTTCAAGCTGCGTGCGGCCGACGATGCGGCCGATGCCGTCCTCAAGCACCTCTTCCTTGTTCACGCCGTCGACGGCCACGGTGGTCACACCGGCGCCCAGCGGGCCGAACACCTTGAGGAATCGGCGGCAGGTCAGCTGGTTGCGGGCGGTGCCGATAACGGTTTCGTCGATGCGGTTCCACAGGCCGTCCGAAAGGTCGGCCGATTCGCGAGCGAGATAGTCCATGAGGGACTCCTTTCTTGAGAAGGCGGCAGCACGTACGAATGTTTCACGTGAAACATTCGGCGGCTGCGCGCTGGAAGTCGGTTGCGTTAGGAAAGGTCGCCGACGGTGGGGGCGGGAGCGGGCTCCGCGGGCGCCGGGGCGATTTCGCCGTCGGTCTTGATGCCCAGCTCGGCCAGCTTCTCCTGCACTTCGCCTTCGCCTTCCAGGAAGAACTCCGTCTCCGTGGGGTCGAGGTGGCGCATCAGCGTGATGAGCTCGCCCATGTGGGCCTTCTCCTCGTCGCGGATGTCGGCCAGCACGGCCTTGGCGGCCGGGTCGTCGGTTGCCTGATAGTGGGCGTCGTACAGGAAGATGGCTTCAAGCTCGCCCGCGATGTCGATGCGGAGCGCCTGCATGAGTTCGGCGTTCGTCATCTTGCGGTCAACGTTGCCTGCAAACGGATTGGGGAAACTGGGCATACGATCCCTCTCTTTCGTGTTCGTGGCGCCGATGGAATCGGCGGTGGTTCAGGTCTTCTCTCTGCCCGATATGATACTCCGTTTATCATGGTTGCAGTGTAACGAAACCATTATTATTGAGAACTATTCTCAATAACTACACGTAAGAAAAGAGCCCTCTCAGCGGTGTTTGCCCAAGCGAGCGAAGCGCTCAAGCGCCCTTTTTCGCTGCGACGGCGGAAAGGACAGGGCCTTGCATTCGCCGTCAGGGCACGACGAAGGGCGTCGTCCGATGTTTCATGTGAAACATCCGCGCTCGAGCCGGGCGCAAGAAGGCTACAGCACGAAGTAGTAGGACTCTAGCAAATAGGGCTGGTCGTACTTCTCGGCGAGGGCGTGCAGCTTGCGCTTCACGGCGTGGCGATCGTCGCGCTCCAGAAGGCGCTCGAACGCTGCACGCTCGCGCAGGGCGGCGTGCGGCGCCACGTAGCCCCACACATGCTGCGCGGCGTTGCGAAACGATCCCTGTTCCGCGGGCGTGGCCAGCGCGCGTTCCGTTATCTCGTAGAACGGCACGGCCGGCCACGTGCGCTTGTCCTTGAGCAGCGCCCGCAGGGCGAGGTAGGCTGCCTGGTCGTGTTCGAGCACGGCGTACTTGTAGCGCGCCCATTCGCGTTCGAGCTGGCCGAAGCGGCCATGCTCGCTGGTGCAGAGGATGCATTTGATGGCGGAGAGGTTCTTATCCTTCACCTCCAGCATGATGTCGGGCATAGCGAAGGCGCTGTCGGCCCGATGCTCTGCAAGCGAGCGGTAGAACGCGAGAAAAGGCGCAAGCTCGATGGTGTCGGTGTGACTGCCCGGCCTGCGACCAGGGGCTTGCTGCGCGTAGTGAATCTTCTGCGCGCCGTCCTCGGGCTTCCAGGTGGCGGCCGCCTCGTCCAGCAGCACCCGCCAGTCCGGCGCGTCGGACTCGCGGTTCAGCTCGTGATGCAGCGTGTCGAACACCATGGGCGCTCCGGTTGCACGGCTGAGCGCCAACACGTCCTGGGCGGTGAACAGCCGGTCGTCGTTCTCGATGACGAGCCGTCGGCGCACCGCGAGGGGCAGCGTCGCGTACGCGTTGGCGAACCGCTCGAGCGCGCGCGGCTTGTCGCCGTACGCGCCGCCCACGTGCAGCACGATCTTTCCGCTCGCATCCATCCCGAGTGCGTCGAGGAACGCCGCGTGGTACGCCAGGTCGAGCTTCGCCCGCTCCACCACGTCGGCATCGGGCGAGTTCAACACGGTGTACTGGCCGGGGTGCATGCTCAGCCGGATGCCATGGCGCCGCGCCTTGCGCCCGAGCGCGGCCAGATGCGGCTCGAAGTCGCGCATCCAATCGAGCGCGTTCACGGGGCTCGACCCGAAGGGGATCACGTCCGAGCTGATGCGGAACAGACGGATGCCGTTTTTCGCCTGGTAGTCGAGGGCGGCGTCCAGCGCGCACAGGTTGCCGTCGATCACCTGCGCCAGGCGGTCGGGCGTCGCCAGCCGCTGCACCACCGATTGCATGCGCGCGCCGGGCACTGCCAGCGTCTTCGATGCGTACCCGATGCTCACGACGCCTCCCTTCGATCCGGTTTCCGCGCTACGATGGTTCATCTTACGCGCGTGCGGATCGAAACGGGATGCGCCCAGGTCACCGCCGGAGCACGATCCCGTGACGGAGTGGCGCTCGGCGCGCGCCTAGGCTCCCATTGCGTCAGCGCTAGAGGCCGCATCCTCGGCCGCGTCGCTGCGCTTCGTCAGCTGCCGGTACGCTATCACGCCCGCCGCGGCCAGCACCGCCGTCAGTGCGATCACGAGCGCCGCCCCCAGGTAATTGCCGTCGCCGAACGCGCCCGCCGCCAGCGTGGACGAGACGATGGAGGGGATGCGACCTACCGTGGTGATGGCCACGATGCGTCCGATGGAGCTAGATCCCAGTCCGGCCACATAGGTGAGCAGGTCTTTCGGCGTCCCGGGAATGAGAAAGCACAGGAACAGCAGCATTTCGAAACGTCGGGAGTCGCGCAGCCAGCGCATCGACGTGATCTTGTCGGGCGAGAAGAACAAGCCGACGATGCGGATTCCGAATGCGCGGACGAGCGCCATGACCGCCGCGGTTCCCAAGGCGCTGGCCACGAGGCACCACAGCGTGCCTTCCCAGAAGCCGAACGCGTAGCCCGCTCCCAGCTCAAGCGGTTCGCCGGGCAGGAACGCGAACACGACCTGCGCCATGTTGGCCAGCACGAACACGATGCGGCTGATCCAGCCGGTTTCGTCCACCCAGGCGCGGAAGCGCGGAGCGTCGGCAACGAAGGCAAGCAGCTCCGGCCCGTAGAGGACGCAGAACCCTGCGAGCCCCGCCGTCAGGGCCAGCAGCCCGACGATCACGGCAGCGCGCTTCTTCAGCAGGGAACGCCGGTCCGTCGCGATCGTCGCGTTATCGGGAGCGTTGCCATGCGTACGAGGAAGCGGGGGCAGGGTGACGGTCGAAGTTCGCAGCGGGGCGGTGTCTTCCATGGGATGCTCCGTTTCTCGGGTGCGTTCGGTACGCTTCCGATGGTACGGAGCAAATATCTACCGACTGTCTACTCGGCGCAGAAATCCAGGGAGAATCGCGCGACCACGCGCGCGCCTCCCGTCTCGCGGTTCTCCAGCGTTACGCCGCCGCCGTGCTTCTCGCACATGAGCGACGCGATGTTCAGCCCCAGGCCGAAATGTTCTGCCGAGGGCACCTCGCTGAAGAAGGGCGCGCAGCCGCGTTCGAGCGCGGCGTTCGAAAAGCCCGGCCCGTCGTCTTCCACCATGAGAACCAGCGCGCCGTCACGCACGTCGAGGCGAGCGTCCACTTGGGACGACGCATAGCGCATGGCGTTGTTCAGCAGGTTCTCGGCCACCTCGCCCACGATGGCCTGATCCACGCATAGCTCTGGCCGCTCGCGGTCGCAACGTGCGCTCACCGACAGCGCGAAGGTTCGGTCGGCGTGCGCAGCAAGCCCCGTTCCGGCGTCCTCCACCATGCCCGCCACGCTGTCGAACCCGGTCGGACGCGCGACCACGGCGCGGTCTTCCAGCTTTTGCAGCCCGCTCATAGCGGCGACGTAGCGCTCAAGGCGCTCCACCTGCGCGGCCAGCGAGGCGACGGAGGCAGCCAGACGCTCGGCGGGCACGTTGCCCGACTGCACGTGCGCGTCCAGCAGCTCGATCTTGCCCTTGAGGATGGTGAGCGGCGTGCGCAGGTCGTGCGCGAACGCGGCGTTCAGGCGCTTGCGCTCCTCGGCCGTGCGCCACAGCGCGCGCTGCGATTCGGCCAACGAGGCGCGCATGGCTTCGAACGACGAAGCTAGATGGCCCAGCTCGTCGTCTCGATCGTACGACACGGAGAACTCGAGGTTCTGCTCGGCGATGTTGGACGCTGCTCGGTCGAGCACATCGAATCCAGGTTGGAGGCGCTTGCCGAAGAAGCGCCGCGCCGCTGCGAAGATGCATAGGCCGAACCACAGCGGGAACATGAGGAACGTTAGCAGCTCGAGTGCCGAGGACAGCGCCTGCGCCTCCTCCGATGGGGGCGTGTTCACGTAGTAACCCACTGCGGAAGTGAGCAGTCCGACGGTGTTGCCGTCCTGGCTGTCTCCGTCGAAGAACGACGTGTAGGGGCTGTCAGGGTTGGCAGCCAGCCAGGCATCGAACCGATCGCGCGCTTTCGCGTCATAGGCGGGCAGCTCGGCGGGCGTGAGCTTGGCTTGGTCGGGCGCTTCGGGCGTTTCGACGCTGAGTGCGTCGTCGTTGGCGGAACCGTACAGATACGCCGTCCCCGGCGAATACTGGTAATCGCTCGCGTCGGTGATCTCCACGAGCGACGACAAGTCTGTCAGCGGCATCTCGGTCATCTCGCCGCGCACGGTTTGAACGAACACGCTGCTGCCGTTCTCGTCGATATCCACGGCGCGCGCGGGAACGAGCGTCCGGTTGTGCGCATCGTAGAGGTAGAGCCCCGAGATTTCGTACGCGTCTGCGATCACCCGGTGCTGCAACCCGCTGAACATCCCGGCCGTCACCGTGGACATCACCAACGCCAGCAGCAGGAATCCCAGCATGTACACCATGAACGAGGTTTTGAGCGACGCGTGGTGCCAACGCGCCCGCAAGGCGTCGAAACGCTCGGCGCCCCTTACGCGTGCCATCGGTACCCCATGCCCCATACCGTTTCCACCGGGTCGGGTTCGGCGCCCGCTGCGGCCAGCTTCTTGCGGATGCGCCGGATGTGCTCGGTCACCACCTGCGAATCACTCTCGTTTTCCCAACCGCCCACGCGCTCGTGGATGCGGTCGCGATCGAACACTTGGCCGGGATGCTTCGACAGGAATGCGACGATGTCGAACTCGCGCCGCGTCAGCTCCACCGGCCGTCCGGCCGCTGTCACGGTGCGCGAGCGGTAGTCGATGGCGATGTCGCCGTCGAAGCGTACTTCGGCGCGCACGTGCTGGCGGTTGTCGCGGGCAAGATGCGCCTTCACGCGCGCTCCCAGCACGGCTAACGAGAACGGTTTCAGCACGTAGTCGTCGGCACCGGCTTCAAAGCCCTCCAGCGCGTCGACGTCCTCGACGCGTGCGGTGAGAAACAGGATAGGGCAGGTGAGATGCTCGCGTAGGCGGCGGCACACGGCGTAGCCGTCCATGAGCGGCATGCCCACGTCCAGCACGATGAGGTCGGGGCTCTGCTCGGCGCGTTTGAGCGCGGTTGCCCCGTCTTCGGCGGTGAGCACGCGGTAGCCTAAACCCGTGAAGTACTCGTCCAAAAGCGCGACGATTTCCGGCTCGTCGTCGACCACCAGCAGCGTGGCCTCGCCGTTCCGCTCGATGGCCGCTTTCTGTTCGCTCACGTTCTTCTCGCTCCTCCGCATTCGTCTTGCCGCGCATGCGAAGGAGCATAGCACGAGAATGTCAAGAAACCATCAACAGCCCCCGAGCGCCGCTCGCTCGGGATGACAGCTCGTCCTACTCGTTCGTGCCTTCCTTGACGATGAGCACCGGAACGTCGGCGTTGCGCAGCACGTAGCTGCTGACGCTGCCCAAAATGCCGCGCAACGCGCCCAGACCTCGCGAGCCCATGACGATGAGGTCGCACAAGTTGTCGATGGCGTACGTCACGATCTGTCCGCCGGTTTGCGTTTCCTGCAGCAGTTCGATGTACACCTTGTTCATGAGCCCGCTCAGCAGAGGGTCGATTTCGCGATGCAGCGCCTTGCTGGCCTCTTCGGTAACCTCTTCGTAGGTTTTCTGGAGCATCGCCGATGAAGCGACGGTCTGTTCGTCGCGTCCTTCGGCTTCCAGCTTGTCGATGGCAAGCTGGTCGGTATCGATGATCTGGACGATGCGAAGGGTCAGTCCGGGGTCGTCCTTCGCGAACCGCACCGCTTCCGCAAGGGCTGCTTTGGACGAAGCCGATCCGTCGTAGGGGATCATAATATTGTCGTACAGCATGGTGCATCCTCTCTCGCGAAGGTTGCTCGATACGCCCAGTATACCAGCGTCGTGCGGGCGAACGCGGCGGGGATCGGCTCCGCGAGGCACGCAAAGGGGGCGTCCGGTCCCTACGCCGAAGTTGGGGAAACGAATTCGTAGCTTGTTTGGGGCTCCATCTCGTCCAAAAGAGGTTCGCCGCCCTTGACGAAGCGGATACGCGCGGGTACGGAAGGGCTTTCGTGAATCGTGCGATCCATCAGACCCTGGGCGGGTGCTTGCAGCTTGTGCCCGCGATCGTCAAGCACCTCCACCCGCAGGCTCATATCGCCCTGCCGCACTTCCGCCATCGTGGGCGTATGCTCCACGATGCGCACGCCCCGGTACGTGGCGAAGCGGTATTCCGTCTCGCCGAGCGCGACTATGCCGATACAGCCGGTGAAGCGGATCGGACCCAGCGGTATTTCGGCGATGGCCAGCATGACGGAGGCATCTTGTCGAACGTCGAGGCACTGCATCCAGAAATAGCTGCGGGGAAACGTGTGGCCGCGGTCGCCTTCCATATAGCCGATGCCGTTGCGAATATCTAGCGCGTCACCGTTAAGGCGGATCGATCCGGTCACCTGGTGCCGCATGCTGAACACGGTATGCTTCGTTTCCATGGGCACGTAGGCGAACGGCCCCATGATGTCCGAGCGCAGCGGCAGCAGATGACCGTAGCGAACGCTTCCTACCAACTCGAAATCCGGTTCGTCGATGCGCAGCTGCATTCCGTACGGCGTGAACAAGCTGTCGCCGATTCGCATGCTGCCGTCGGTGCGGTCGAACGCCTCCAGGGGGTACGGCAAGAAGTGCGAGCCGCGGTTGGAGACCACCTGGATGAATGCGGAGTCCTGCGCGCGCCCCGGTATCACGGCCAGCACGTCTTCGCCTTGCTGCTGCTTCATGTACCAGCCTTCGTAGTAAGGTTTCATGGCGCGCTCCTCCGGTTGCCTTCGGTCGGGTCGTCCGGCGATAGTACCACCGGTAACGCTCGGCGCTTATTCCGTTAGCGGAAGCGTAAGGAGGACGAAGAAGGACGGTGATCCGAGTTAGCGCATCAATGCGAGAAAGAGCGTGAACCTTAGGTGGATAGGCGGTCGTTTTCGCGAGTAAAAATAGCGCGCGAAGCCGTTGGGGCTTCGCGCGGATTCAAAGTCGCTCAAGACCACCTATCGGCAAAGGGGCCTTTGCAGGGGGTTTCGACTTGCTTGAGCATGCGCACCGTCGAGACGATGATGGGGATGTACAGCAGGAAGAACACCCCGTACATGACGACTGATGCGCTGGCCATCATCGCGTCGTTGTTGACGTACGTGGTGGACGTGGTGCCGGAAAAAAGCGCGTCGCCCAGCATCACGAAAAGGTCGTTGAGGCCATGAACCAGCGCGATGCCCCAGATGTTACGCGTTTTCAGGAACAGGGCTGCCAGAAACGCGCCCAGGATGCCGGCTTGCAGGGTTTTGAGCGCCGCTTGGGCCATGTCCAAACCGGTGACCACTTGGCCGTTCATGATGGACGGCGTCACATGGACGAAGCCGAAGATCAGCGAGGAGACTATCACGGCTCCGATCAGACCTCGACGCGTCTCGCCGAAACGAGCCAGCAGCCCGCTGAAAACGACGCCGCGGAACAAGCCCTCTTCGAACGTGCCCACAAGCAGGCAGAGCATGATGACCAGCGCCAGCTGCAAGGGCCAGTCGGACACCATCCCCTCGTTTTTCATTGCGGTGCCGAGCAGAACGAACACGCCCATGACCAGCGCTACGACCAACGGGTAGATAGACTTCTTGAACGAGAGGCCGATGCTTTTGGCGTTGGGCACGATGATGTTGCATCCTGCCGCGACGGCCATGATGGCGAACATGACGATGGTCAATCCCAGGCGAATGAACATCATGTTCGCCAAAGACCCGTCGGATGGCACGAACCAGATCACGGCCAGTCCGATGGCGAGCCCGACGGCGGTTACGAGCAGCGGATGGGATCGTGCAAACGTGCGTATCGTCGACATGCGGTTCCTCTTTCATTGGCAGGGTCGAAATAATGAAGCATGCGAGATTGTAACCGGGTAGCAGGACGATTTTCAGATGCGCGGAACGAACGCCCCTTCAAACGAAACGAACGACCTCTTTCGAAGAGTCCCATCGGTGGAAGAGCTTGTCATACGGCTTCTCAATGCCCGTCGCTCTTGCCATTGCCGGTACCGTCCCTTGGTTCTCCCTACGTTGGATCGGGATTCGGAGAAGTTGAGGCTCCGAACGGCGTGCCGCAATCGGGGCATATCAGCGCGCTGCTGGTTTTCGTGACCGTTTTCGCTTCATGGCATCTGGTGCAGAAGAAGACGATCTGGTCGGGGCAGCTAATACCGCCCGACGCCTGGTCGAGGTCGCCATCGTCAAGCTCCATACCTTTGTCGGAAAAACAGGCGGCGAGCTTTTCGTCGTCTATCATGATCGAATCGCCGCCCTTCCGATCGCATTGCGGAACATTCCTATTCCGAAATCCCCATATACCACTGGATTATAGATCGAACCGCCGGCAAAGAGCGATCCCCTGAGAACGAATGCCCGTTCAAACGCAACGAACGCAGCGGTCGGCAGATTGCTCTGGCATGTTGCGCGGGAGAGGTCGGCGTCGTGCGACGAGGTGTGCTACAAGGTCAGTTCGAACGATTGCTTGATCTCCCGGCTGCGTCGCTCCGCGATGGGGTAGGAGGAGCCGTCGTCGAGCAGCGCCTGATGATCCTCGATGCTGGCGATGTGCCCGCGATGCACCAGACAACTGCGGTGCAAGCGAAGGAAGTCCTTTGCAGGCAGTTCCTTTTCCAGGCTTGCCAAGGCGCCTCGCACCGCGAACTTTCCGTGCGCATGCCTGATGACGCAGCGTGGACCGTCGGATTCTATAGCGTACAGTTCGTTGGGATGCAGGACGTGAACGTCTCCGTCCGTGTCTCGGAAGCTGAGCTTGCCGGCGCCGGATCCCTGGGCATCGAAGTGCTCGTACAGGAATTCGATGGCGTTCTGGCCAGGATCGAGCGAAGGCAAGAGCGGGTTCGCATCGGTGGCGTTCGACACGTGCAGATGCACGATGCGAGGCCCGTCCGGCGTAGGGGCCCATACGTAGGTAGCATGTTGCTTGAACGGCATGCTGCGCTCTCCGCCGGCCGACACGACAAGCAGCGTATAGCGTGCCGAGACGATCCAGGTGTTGGCGCGTTTACGGGCGCGCCAACGCTCGTCTGCCAATGCGAGCCGTATGCTGTACTCGGGTCGCAGGATGTCTTCCATGGTCTTCTTGTCCGAGGCGGTTTGACAGCTGAACGGACCCAGCCATTCAACATCGTCGGCCATATAAGCTAAGGCGGCATCCATGTCCCGCACTACGAAATGGTTGACGAGCGATCGTCTGCATAGCTCGATGACGGCGCGATCTTTGGAGAGCTGTTCAGCGACGAGCGCCTCGCTGCCGTTCGCTTTGGACATGAGCTCATCTCCTTCCAGGGCGCTGAAAGAAAAACTCCGGAAACAAAAGCAGGTCAGGCAACTCTCATCGCCTGACCTGCATTTTTTCTGGAGCCAACGAGCGGATTCGAACCGCTGACCTACGCATTACGAGTGCGTTGCTCTACCAGCTGAGCCACGTTGGCATACGGCTTCTAAGCGAAGCGCGAGTAAGCAGTATATCCGAACCCCCGCGCTCCTGCAAGGGGTTGCGGCGAGTTTTTCGCTCGTGTCGGTTGCGCCTCGCGCCCGTGCGCTTACGCTGGAGGGAAGCGCACCACCAGGTATACGCCGGCTATCAAAATGGTGAGCAGCATGATGGGGAAGCCGGTCTTGAAGAACTTCGCGAACGTGATCTCGTGCCCGTGCTTCTTGCTGATGTCGGACAGCACCACGTTGGCGCTGGCGCCGATGAGCGTGCCGTTGCCGCCCAGGCAGGCGCCCAGCGACACGGCCCACCACAGCGGCGTGACGTCCATGCCGGTGGATTCCATGGCCAGCAGGATGGGGATCATCGTGGCCACGAACGGGATGTTGTCCAGGAAGCTGGAGATCACGGCCGAGCCGATGAGCAGCACCAGCATGGTGATGAACACGTTGCCGCCGGTTGCGTCGATCAACCCGTTCGCCAGCATGCCGATGACGCCGGTCTCGGCCAGCGCGCCCACGATGACGAACAGGCCGGCGAAGAACGACAGCGTGGTCCACTCCACGTTCGACAGCGCTTCCTCGATGCTTTCGCCCGAGATCAGCATGATGATGCCCGCGGCGCCTAGCGCGATGATGCACGATTCCAGCCCCAACGCGCCATGCGCCATGAATCCGACTACCACCAGGGCGGTCATCACCACGCTTTGCTTCAGCAGCCGCCGGTTCTTGATCTGCGCGTGCTCGTCCAGCTCCATGATGCGGGCCTTGTGCTCGTCGTCCACGTTCATCTTGCGGCCGTATAGCGCGTAGAACACGCCGAGGATCGCGACGAGGATAATCGTCACGGCGGGCGCATCGTACAGGATGAAGTCGAAGAACGAGTATCCGGCTGCCGAGCCGATCATGATGTTGGGCGGATCGCCGATGAGCGTTGCGGTGCCTCCGATGTTCGACGCGAGTATCTCGGTCATGAAGAACGGGATGGGGTTGACGTCGAGCAGTTTGCATACGGTTAGCGTCATGGGCCCGATGAGCAGCACGGTGGTCACGTTGTCCAGGAATGCTGAAAGCACGGCCGTGAGCAGCACGAACAGTAGCATGATCTTCCAAGGGTCGCCTTTTGCAAGTCGTGCGCACTTGATGGCAAGGAACTCGAACACACCCGACAGCTTCACTACCGACACGAACAGCATCATGCCCAGCAGCACGCCCAGGGTATTGAAGTCGATGTGCTCCATGGCCGCGTCGAACGGCATGACATGCAGGGCCAACACGATCATCGCGCCCGTGATGGCCGCGAGCGACCGGTGCAGCTTCTCGGTCATGATGGTGATCATGACCACGACGAACACAGCAACGGCAACGATTTGGCTAACGTCCATGAAGCACCGCCGACCCCTCTTTCTGAAACGGTCGCACCCATGCGCGGCCCACGTGCTTTACTATAGCAATGTCTATGTTGAGGAAACAGGTGGTTTCGATGATGTTTGTCGCCAAAGGCACGACGTCTCGCGGCGAACGATCCCGAAGAAGATCAAAGGAGGCCTTCGTCCGGCGAGCGGCAGAAGCGAGGTTTAGGAGAGCGGATAGCCGAGCAGCTCGTCCATGGTGACGAAGCGGTAGCCCTGCGACTTGAGATAGGGGAGCGCGTCTTTGAGCGCCTCGACCGTTTGCGATCGGTCGCCGCCTCCGTCGTGCATGAGCACGATGGCGCCCGGCCAGGCGTTTTTCACCTGGTTGGCGATGGCGGCGGCTCCGGGCTTGCGCCAGTCTTGCGAGTCGATGTTCCAGCCGATTTCCGCGCTGATCAGCGGCCCGACATTGCGCATGACGCCTTCGCCGTAGTTGCCTCCCGGCGTGCGGAATACATGGCTGGCTTCGGCGCCGGTGGCGGCTTCGATGGCTTCGTAGCCCTTCTGCACTTCGGCGACCTGATCCTCAGGCGTCATGTAGCCGAGGTTCACGCTTTGACCGTCGCCCGCCGCGTGGTCGAACGAGTGCGAGCATATCTGATGGCCTTCGGCTGCTGCGCGCTTTACGAGGTCGACGCCTTCTCCGTCGATGCGATTGCCCACGGTGAAGAATGTGGCCTTCGCCCCTTGGTCGGCCAGCACGTCGAGCACTGCCGCGGTGGATTCGGGCCAGGGGCCGTCGTCGAACGTGAGTGCCACCACTTTGTCCTCGCCTACCTGCGGCGAAACGTTTCGGCGCACCACGTTGGAAGGCTCCTGCACGACTTCTTCCGTCGTCAGGCCGGAGACCGAGCCGGTTTTCGTGCGCTTCAATCCGTCGGCGCCTTGCCCCTCGAGCACGTGGATAGGTCCGCGCCCTTCCTCTTCGATCGAGTAGGGGATGCTTTCCTCGGCGGTTTCGCTCGGCTCTTCGATGGCGCTGCCGTCGCCCAGTTCGACCACGTCGCCGTTGTTCAGCTTCGTATCCATGTCGGTAGCGACTTCGCCGTTGACGGTGGCGTGAAACGGCTCGCCCTTTCCTGCTTCGATCACCGAGCCGTCCACGGCAACGAAATCGCCGGGTTTCGGCTTGATGCCGCTGGCGCGCAGCGCGTCTTCCAACGTCTTGTGACCGCCTACTTCCAGGTTGGCTCCATTGAGGGTTATGGAGGCAGGCAGGCTCTGCACGACGAAGTACCCTCCAACGGCGAAAGCGGCCACTACGAGCAGGCTGGCAATGATTCCAACAGCGCGCCGCCTCGGTTGTTCGGGGCTCGGCGGTCGATGGTAACGTCCTGGTTTCTGGTAGGATGCCGCATTGCGCGGTTGCTGTGTTGCGTTCGGGCGGGAGCGGGCGGCAGTGGAACGTGCGGTTTGCCTGGTGTTGTACTGGTGTGGTCGTGAACCTGGAGAAGTCGGCTCATCGGAACGACGGGAAGCTCGCTCGTCATTCGAATGCTGGAAAAAAGCGTCGTCGTAATAGCGTTCGGGCATAACCTTCCTGGGTCGCCGGGTGCATGCGGCCGCGTGCTTCGGCCGACGGCTGCACAATCACTTTATCTCATCAGCATAGCGGCATCAAGCTTAGTTGAGGATAAATCGGGGCGCGGTTCTTCTTTTGGTTGAAGCGGCTGTCAGGTTGACGAGGGGTGACGAGTGAGCTTTGCGCTGGCGCTGCTCGTCCTGAAATTTGTATGGAGGGCGGGTGTCAGTGCGGGCGGGGGCGGCGTGCGGGGTGCGGTGGAACCACTATACTGAACGCAACGTGATCGAAAGGAATGACCTATGGGTTTGCAGTTCGCCGGCGCGCGCGCCGTCAGCGCCGTTTCAACGTGGGGTCTCAAAAACGTGTTCCGCCGTCCCGCCGCGAACTTCCCGGGCAAAATCGCGCTGTACGTGGATCCGCGTCTCATTACCGACCTCGCGCCGAAGCTGGAGCAGGGCTCGGTGTGCGTGGTTGGAACGAACGGAAAGACCACGGTGACGAACCTGCTGGCCGACGCGCTTGAGCTGGCGGGCCAGCGCGTGGTGTGCAACCGGACCGGCGCGAACCTGGACTCGGGCGTGGCGACGTCGCTGCTGCACGCCGGCCCGTCGGATTGGGGCGTGTTCGAGTGCGACGAGCTGTGGCTGGCGAAGATCCTGCCGCAGCTGCAGGCCACCTACGTGGTGCTGCTCAACCTGTTCCGCGACCAGCTTGACCGTGTGGGCGAGATCGACCGCATCCAGGACAGCATCGTGGGCGCGCTGGAGAAGTCTCCGAACACCGTGCTGGTGTACAACGCCGACGATCCGCTGTGCGCCCGCATCGCCGAGCGTGCGGCGAACCGTTCCATCGCGTTCGGCGTGGACGAAGATCTGGGGCTGCCGCAGAATTCGGTGGCCGACGCGCAGATGTGCCAGCGCTGCTCGTCCATGCTGGAATACGACTATCGCCAGTACGGGCAACTGGGATCGTTCTCGTGTCCCACCTGTGGGTTCGCGCGTCCCGCCCTGGACTTCGCGGCAACGGGCGTGAAGCTGGGCCTGAACGGGTTGTCGTTCGACGTGCGTCGGCACGGCGAGGGGGCAGCCGCGGGCTCGATCGCCGCGCCGTACACCGGCGCGTACATGGTGTACAACCTACTGGCAACCGCTGCCGCTGCCGGTCTCGCCGGTTGTCCGCTTCCCGCGTTGCAGAAGGCCATCGACGCCTTCGACCCGCAGAACGGGCGCCTGCAAACGTTCGACATCGCCGGTCGGCGCGTGCTGCTGAACCTCGCGAAGAACCCCACCGGCTTCAATCAGAACCTCAAGATCGTGGCGCAGGACGCGGGCGACAAGGTGGTGGCCTTCTTCGTGAACGACAAGGAGGGCGATGGCCGCGACGTGTCGTGGCTGTGGGATATCGACTTCGAGGAGCTGGCGGACGATCCGGCCAAGCTCACCGTGTTCGCGGGCGGCTTGCGCGCGAACGACATGCAGGTGCGCTTGAAGTATGCCGGCATCGAATCGCAGATGGTTGCGGATGCCGAGGACCTGCTGGCGCGCATAGCCAGCCTGCCGGCCGAAGAAAACGCGTACCTGATCGCGAACTACACCGCATTGCCCCCGGTGCATGCGGTGCTGACGAACGCCTCGCAGGTCCAGCAAAGTCAGCGAGAAGAGCCCTCGCGTTCGAGATCGGCGTGTCATGCGGCCGAGCGCACTTCGGTGCGTGAGGGCAAGCATGAAAGCGCCGAGATCGGATGCGAGGGCTCTTCGCAGCGTCGGGCCGTTCCGTTGGCTGGAAAGCCGACGGAACTTGTGATCGCGCACCTCTTCCCCGACCTGCTCAACCTGTACGGGGACGGTGGCAACGTGCGCATCCTCGAACAGCGCCTGCGCTGGCGCGGCATCCCCGTGGAGGTCAAGCGCGTCAACCACGGCCAGGCCATCGACCTCTCCGGCGTCGACCTCGTCATGCTGGGAGGCGGCCCCGACCGCGAGCAGCGCCTGGCGTCGGCCGAGCTCATGAACATGCGCGAGCAGCTGCATGCCTACGTGGAGGACGGCGGCGTCTTGCTGGCCATCTGCGGCGGCTACCAGATTCTCGGCCACGAGTGGCTGCTGGGCGACGAGGTGGTGCAGGGCCTGGGCATCGTCGACATGACCACCGAGCGTGCGGCGGGCGGCTCCGGCGACCGGCTCATCGACAACATCGTGCTGACCTCGCCGCTGGCGAAGCGCCCTGTCGTGGGTTACGAGAACCATGCGGGACGCACGCACCTCGGCGCGGGCGTCGAGCCCTTCGGCGCCGTGGCGTCTTCCACGGGGCACGGCAACAACGATGCCGACAAGCAGGACGGCGTGCGCTACAAGAACGTGGTGGGCACGTATCTGCATGGCCCGCTGCTGGCGAAGAACCCCGAGGTTGCGGACGATTTGCTCGCACGCGCTCTCCAACGTTTCGCATCGCGAACGGGCCAGCCGGCCATCGAGTTGGCGCCGCTCGACGACGCCGTCGAGCAAGATGCGAACGACGCCATGGTCAAGAAGCTGGGAGTGCACAGGTAGCGGGAAGCTCGCCGGTGCGGCGTCAACCTGGTGCTCGCTCGGGATGACACCGCTTCCGCTGCGCTGCCCTGTGGGCTTTTCCTAGTAAACCGATGGAGGCGGTTGCGCGGGTAGAGCGCTGCCGCGAAAATGGCGCAATGGACAACAAACGCAGCCCTCAACGGCGCCCTGCGAGCACCGAGCGTTTTTCCCGCTCCTCGTACGGCCGCTCCCGTCAGACTGAACCGGGTCGTCGCCCCAGCGTTCAAGGCGAATCCGCTCCCACGCCGCGCCGCGTGTCGCGAGCCGATTACGAGCGCACGCGCGCACGCTCTCGTCGCCGCACGCTGGTTATCGCGCTTGCCGTTGTGGGCGTGCTGGTGCTGGGCGGGGCGGGGGCTGCGTTCGCGTACTACAACGTACTCTCGGGAAACCTTCACGACGGCGTCAGCGCCGAGCTGCGCAATGCGCTCGTGGAAACCGATTTGGCGAACGAGCCGTTCTATATCCTGCTCATGGGAACCGACGGGTCGAACGACCGCGAAGCGTCGGCGGAATTCGCCGGCGATCAGTTCCGCAGCGACAGCATCATCCTCGCGCGCATCGACCCGGTGGACAAGAAGGCGACGCTCGTCTCCATCCACCGCGATACCCTGGTAGACATGGGGGAATACGGGCAGAACAAGCTGAACGCTGCACATGCCATCGGCGGAGCCGCTCTCACGGTGAAAACCGTATCGAAGTTGGCGGGTGTGCCCATTTCCCATTATGCCGAGATCAACTTCGACGGCTTCAAAGACATTGTCGATGCGCTGGGCGGCGTCGAAGTGGATGTTCCGATGGAGATCGACGACGAGGATGCCGGCGGCCATCTGGATGCCGGGCTGCAGACGCTGAGCGGCGATCAGGCGCTCATCCTGTGTCGTTCGCGCCATGCCTACGACGAGTACGGCGACGGCGACTCCTACCGTGCAGCGAACCAGCGTCTCGTCCTGTCCGCCATCGCGAAGAAAATCCTGTCGGCCGACGTGGCCACGATGGCATCCACCGTCCAGGCGCTTTCCCAATACGTGACTACGGATCTCGAGATTTCCGACATCATCGGCCTCGCGCAGACGATGCAGGGCCTCGACCCGGCCACCGACATCTATTCGGCCATGGAGCCGACTACGTCCAAGTACATCAACGACGTCTGGTACGAAATCAACAACGTCGACGAATGGAAGAAAATGATGACTCGCGTTAACCAGGGCCTTCCGCCCACCGACGAGGACATCGTCGACGAGATGTCGAACACCGTGCTGGCAACCACCGGCAGCGGCCAGACGCATTCCAGCACGAACGAGGACGGCACGCAGAAAAAAGCGAAGCGCACGGGCAGCGTGGTGGTGCGCAACGGCAACGGCATCACCGGCGCAGGCACCGAGGCGTCCGAGCGCATCGAGGAACTGGGCTATTCGGTGGAGTCGGGCAATGCCGACAGCTTCGACTACCCTAAGACGCTGGTGATTTACGACGATGAGGCGAAGGCATCGCGCGCGCAGGAGATCGCGGATGCTCTTGGCGTTGGAAAAGCCATGAAAAACGACGGATCGTATCTGTTCGAGAGCGATTTCCTCGTGGTGTTGGGAAGCGACTGGAAGTAGCCGTCCTCTGTCATCCTGAGCGGAGACGCGCAGCGCCGGAGTCGAAGGATCCCGTGCGGCGTCAGCCTCTACAGCCCCAGCCCCCAATCGCCCAGCAGCAACCCCTTCGCCAACCCCAGCACCAGAATATGCGCGGGGTAGTATGCGTAGAACAGCCACTTCATCGGGCGGCCGCGCGAGCCGTTGTAGGCGAGCAGCAGCGGGATGGTGGCCGTGCAACCCAGCAGCGGATACAGCGCGAACGGCAGCAGCGCTGGATCGAACGCTGCCATGTAGTCGGAGAGCGCCGGCAGGCCGTTGCCCAGGATGGGCACGAGCAGGGGCAACACGATGCGTTGGCGCCGGTCGGGGATCGCGCGCATCATGAGGATCATGAGCGGCCCGATGATCCCCCAGTCGCACAGCGCGCTGGCCGTCACCAGCGCTGCGGCAGCAAGCCAGAATCCGCCGCGGCTTTCCATAGTGTCGTACAAGTACAGAATTCCCAGGCCGATGAGCAGGGTGAACAGCACGTTGAGGTTGTGCGCCAGAAACAGGCCGTACGGCACCTGCGAGACGAGCGCGAACGCCAGCAACCGACCGGCGTACCGCTTGATGTTCGAGGTATGATGGTAGCCTTCCACCAGCAGAAACGCCATGATGGGGAAGGTGAGCCCGCCGAATCCGAACAGCAGGAGCAACGCCTCGGCGGGCAGGTAGGGATAGAAAATGTAGCAGGCGTGGTTGAACGTCATGCCGACGATGGCCACGACTTTGAGCGTGAACGAGGAAACGCCCCGCATCGGGGAAGCTGCTGATATGCTCGATGTGACGCTCATGGCGTTCCAGTATACTGCCTGCATACGATGTATTCGATGGCAAAGGGCGATGAGGCTGCGTGACGCGCGCGAATTCCACGATGGGGCTTGAGGACGGCGGTTGCGCGCGCAACCATCGCGCCGCCGTGTTCGTGGCGGCGTTGGTGGCAACGGCGTGCTGCTTCTCGCTGGTCCCCGGCGACACCCTCGCCGGGTCGCTCGCGCAGGGCGCGGCGCTAGCTGCGGTCGCGCTTGCGGCTGTGGCGGCATCGCGGCCGCGGGCTTTGCGCGCGCCGCGCCTTTGCGACGGGCGCGGTTTGCTCGCGTGGGCCTTGTACGTGCTGGCCGTGGGTTTGGCTGTGGGCCTCGCGTCGCTGGTCGTGCAACCGCAAGGGGCCGCTTTGGACGCCTCCCCGTTGCACGTGATGCAAGTGGTCGCGCTTTGCCTCCTGACCGCTGTGTTCGAGGAGGGCGTCTTCCGGGTGCTGGCGCTCGATGCGTTCGCTCCGGCGTTGGGAGGAGGCCGACGCGGCATGCTGCGAGCGGCCCTCGTGTCGGCCGTGCTGTTCGGCGCGCTGCACGTGTCGCTGGGCGAGGCTGCCTCGGCCGTTCAGGCCGCCGATTTCGTCGCGGTTGCGCAAACGGCGTGCAAACCCGTGCAAGCCGCTTTGTTCGGCCTGTTCATGGCAGCGATGTACTTCGGAACGCGCAACTTGTGGACGCTCGTCGCCGTGCACGCCGCGTTCAACTTCCTGTACGCGGGCCCGCAGCTGCTGGCGGGAAACCTGCAGCAAACCTACGTTACCGGCGACCCGATCGACTTCGTTCTGCTTGCTGTCTCGACGGCGCTTCTGGTTCCCGCGGCTTGGTCGGCGCTGCGACGCTTTCAGAAAAATTCAAAGAACGTGTAATTTCTCCTTGTCACGATCCATGAACTCAGGTATCATGTTCAATCGCTTCGATAAGAAGCCTTTGTTGTGCGGGCGTGGCGGAATTGGCAGACGCGTACGGTTCAGGTCCGTATGGGGGCAACCCCATGGAGGTTCAAGTCCTCTCGCCCGCACCATCTGAAACACCAGGTCAGAAGCCAAAAACATCGGCTTCTGACCTTTTTTTTGACCAGGTGGTATACCAAGTGGTATACCGAAATACGCTTATACGGGCATCAGCCGTACAGGAACTCGCTGCGCACCCACCCTTCCGCTCTGTACAAAACGCGGCACCATTCCCCGTCGCGCTCGAGCACGTCGCATTCGGCGCCGCGGGGCAGGACGTGGATCACGTTGCCGTTCTGCTCGTCGCGCATGTTCAGGCCGTGCGCCGCCGATACGACGGCTCGGTCGTGACCGATCTCCTCGGACCGCTCGCCATCGTCGGAACCGTCCCAGGCTTGCGGAGAGCCGTTCTCGGCTGCCGTTTCGGCCTTGTCGGCATGCGTCTGCGATTCGGTCGCATGCGAGGCGTACAACGTCTCCAGCTCGGCCAATTTCGCATCCTTGCCGTACTCCACGCCCATCTCGTCCAGGATCCGCTTGATCTCGTCTTTGGTCATGTTTCGTCCTTTCTTAGCCCAGCACCATGTCCCCGCCCTCGGCGGTCGGCACCTCGCCGGAGATCATCGCCCCCGACGCGCCGAATGCGTACCACTTGCCGCCGATGCTGCGGCACGTGGACTCGGCCATGGCGCCGGAGTCGTCCAGCCAGTACCAGGTGCCGCCAAGCTTCAGCCAGCCGGTCTGCATGGCGCCCGAACCGTCGAGCCAGTACCATTTTCCGTCCACCTTGCGCCAGCCGGTGGCCATCGCGCCGGAGTCGTCCAGGTAGTACCACTTGCCCCCGACGAGCTGCCAGCCCGTGAGCATGCGGCAGTCGTCGCCGAGCAGGTACCACTTGCCGCCGACCTCGCGCCAGCCGGTCGCGGCGTAGCCGTCGTCGTCGAACCGGTACCACGCGTCGAGCAGCAGCCACTCGCCCGCCGGCCACGAGCCGTCGGCGCGGCGGTACCACCAGCCCTTCGCGTCCTTGACCCACTCGCCGCCCGACGCGCCGCCGACCACGGCGTCGGCGATGGCGCGCGCGACGGCGGCAGGCCCCACGCGGTTGTAGGCGGCCTCGTCCGCGCGGCTGTCCACGAAGCACACCTCGACGAGCACCGCCGTCATGTCCGTGCCGTTGAGCCAGCCGAGGTCGCCGCGCTGCTTCGCGCCCCGGTTCGGGATGCGCATGAGCGAGGCGAGCGCGGAGCTGATCCTCGCGGCGACGCGCTCGCCCTCGCCGCCCGCGCTCGCCGGGTGGTACAGCGCCTCGCAGCCCGTGCCGCCGCCCGCGTTGAAATGGATCGAGATGGCGAGCGCCGCGCCGCTCGCGTTGGCGCGCGCAACCTGGGCGTCCAGCTCCTCGGGGTACGGCATCCGGTCGTCGGCCGTGCAGTCGGTCACGGCATGGCCGCGCGCGCGGAGCTCGGCGATGAGCGCGTCCTTGACCGCGCGGTCGCAGCGCACCTCGTCGAGGTACTTGCCCGCGCCGGGGCTGGTCGGCGTGTGCCCGCCGTTGACGGTGATCCTCATCGTCACTCCTTGCCGTTGAGGCCGTCGAGGTAACGCTGCGCGTCCTGCGCGGCCTCGGTCACGTTGTTGTTTCGCCACCAGGCCACGACGGTCGTGCCGATAGCCAGCACTGCCGCCACGGCGCTGGTGAGCGCGTCCGCGTCCACTGCGCCGAACGTGATTGCGAACACGAGTGCCAGCGCGCCCAGCGCCACCGCCAGGGTGCTGATAGCCTTGATCTGCTCCTTGTTCATTCCTGCTCCGATCTCTAGATGTTTATGCCGAGATGAGTTGCCACGATCCCGACCACGAACGCCAGGACCGCCGTGAGGGCGTAGTTGACGACGCTGTCCCATCTCTTCGCGGGCGCGGCCTCCAGAGCCGCTATGCGCTCCTCGGCGGCCGTCTGCCAGGCTGTGTTGGCCTCTTGTATCGCGGTGAGCCTGACAACGCACTCGCGCAGCTCGTCGATCTCCCCGCCGTGCGCCTCGAGGCGCTTGTCGTGCAGCGCGATGGCCCGCTCATGGGCCGAATGCTCGAGGCACTGGTCCAACCGGATCACCTCCTGTCGTGTACGCCGCTTTCCGTCTGCGCCATAGTCCCGCACGAGTCACCTGATCCCGGAAAATCCCAAGCGCGCTTATGATTGGAAACGCGCGAAAAGCGCCTGGGATTTTTGAGTCGAAAAGGAGCCGAGCCATGAACATCGCGGAGATCTACGAGAGCCACTACCTGCCGGAGAAGTCGAAGAAGCGCCGCCCCTCGACCGTGGCGGGATACGACAGCTCGGTGCGCCTCCACGTGCTGCCGAGGTGGGGTTCGTGCGAGATCGAGGACATCGATCCCGACGACCTGCAGGAGTGGGTGGACGGGTTCGATCGTGCCGGCGCCGCCGAGAAAGCCTACAAGTGCCTGCGCCAGATCGTGCGGTGGTGGATTAGGGCAAAGCGCCTGCATATCCCCGATCCGACCCTCTACGTCGAGCTGCCGGCGAAGGAGCCGTACCGTCCCGACGTGCTGGACGCGGAAGGCGTCACGGCCATGCTGCGCGGCATGTGGGGCCATGCCATGGAGGCCGTTGCCATCTGCTCCGTGACGATGGGGCTCCGGAGGGGCGAGGCGTGCGCGCTCACGTGGGGGGACATCAATCTCAAAACAGGCGAGGTTCGCGTGAGCAAGTCGCGGCAGTGCGTGGGCGGAGAGGTCGTGACCGAGGGCACGAAAACCGACAAGTCAACGAGGTCATGCTACCTTCCCAGGTTCGCCATCAACCGCTTGCGCCAGATCAGGGGCAAGGGCCTCATCACCGGAGACGTGTCGCCCGACAAGGTTGCGCGCTCGATCAAGTCGTGGTGCAAACGCATGCGCCTGCCGCACGTCAGCATGACCAATCTGCGCCATACCTGGGCGACGCTCGCTATAGAGGCCGGCATCGGCATCGAGACGGTCGCCATGATGCTAGGGCACACCGACATATCGACGGCGTACGACCACTACATAGTCCCGCGCCGCGCTATCTGCGTCGCCGCTCAGGACGCCGTGGAGACTCTGCTGGTCAAGAGCGCGGGCAAGCCAAGGAAGATGCTGCTGGCCGCATAGTTTTCCGTATCCCAGGTAGCGGAAGCTGCACCCGCTACCGGCACGGGAAAGGTTCGGTTCGTCCGGTACGGGACGCTCGTCGTCGGCTTCGCGAACGTCTCCGGCACGTCGATCGGAACGTCCGGAGCCAAGCTATGCGTCATACCCGAGATAGCGAGGCCGCGAAGCTGGCAGCGTCTGCCAATCAGCGGAGACAGCGTTAATGCGGCTGCAGAGGTGTCGTCAGACGGCACGATGAAAGTATGGAGCATGGAGGCGGAAAAGACTTTGACGCGTTTAATAAGCACGTTCTCGTACTACCTGATATAGGCATAGCTTTCCGTATCCCAGGCCGCTGTTGGCAACTGGGCCACATTGCAAACATACGGCAAAATTGCCGTGCTGGATGTCGAGCTGATCATCACCGGGACAATGCAGCCGTGGCAAACCCTCGAAAACAGTGAGCTGCCGACCGGCATCGCTGCGGCTAAGACTGCGTTCGGCGTCGTGGCGGTCGAAAGCTACGGAGAGGCGACTCTTGACGTCACGGTCGAAGGATCCAGGGCTTTTCTGCGAAACAGGGGCGCTTCCGCCATCACGATGTCGCAGAAGGGAGCCTATGCTCACGGCCAAGCCGTGTTTTTTTTGGCGTAGCTTTCCGTATCCCATATACAATCCGGCAGGCTGATGGTCATGTCGAGCGCTAAAGCTGTAGTCGAGAAACGCGTCGATTTCAAAACGCCTTTTTCCGATGTACCCGTTGTGGTCGTCAACGCAAACTCGGCAACGCCAAACGACGTTGACGTCAACGCAGGGAGCGTGGACGCAAACGGATTTAGTGTGTTTCTGTATCGCGGAACCAACACAAACACGCACGTTGCATGGCTGGCCGTCCTCTAGCCTAGCTTTCCGTATCCCAGCGCGAGCTGATATGGTCGGGAGCGTTCTTCATGCGGGCTACGCAGTCGATTCAGATCCCGAAGGGCGTCAACGCGTACTCCACAGGAATCATGCTCGTTTGGTCGGCGTATGCGGACGGGGTGGCGCAGGATTACAACTTCCACAGCTTCATTGTACCTAAGGAGGTCGTTTCCAGTCATAACGGCTTTGGCCACAATTTTTTCCTAGCCACGCAGTGGTTCAGCAGCTTCGCGGACAAGTACGTTTACATCAACGAGAACAGCCTGGTCGGGCACGAGAGGAACGATGCCTCGGGGACCGGCGCTTCGGGGGTGGTGTACGATAACAGAGCATTCGTTTTGCGCGAAGTATGGGGCGTATAGCTTTCCGCGCTCGTCACGGAACGGCGATCCATGCGACCCGAGGGCCGCGAGGGCCTTGCGAGGCGTTGGCGACGCAGATATCGAAGCCGTCCGTCGCAACGTTGCACGCGCAGACCGTCACGGATCCGTACACGTACGTCAGCTCCGCATCCAGCGACGCTACTACGGCTGGTTTTGATTTGTACGGCTCTCCGAACGCGACATGCGTCATGCTCGTCCCATTCGGCGGGGCCTCGTTCGCTTTCATCACGCCATGGGATACGGAACCCCAAGCGTCCTTCGCAGAGGTGAATTCTTTGAAAAGCTGCACCGGCGTGCCGACCGTGATGCCGTTAAGAGGGATGCGCCACAGGGGCATGTCATTCGCCAACGCGTTGCCGTTGAGGATGTCTCCGCGCGTGTACGACGGGTCGGCCGGCGTGCCGGTCGTGGGCGTGCCCTTGATGACGACGAGGCTCACGGACTCGACGCCCGTGGATGCGTTCTTGGCGTAGCGGGCCACCACCAGGTCGTTGCGTTTCTGGCTCTGCGTGCCGGTCTGCACCGTCAGGTCGACTCCAGCCGCGTCGACCCAGAAATGGCGACCCTGCATCATGGCGTTGCCGGAGGAGATATGCACCTTGTTGGACGATGCCATGGTGGCCTTGAGCTTGTCGTCCTTGACGCCTGCGAACACGTACTCTCCGGAGCCGAACGCCCCCGCGTTGAACTTCGCCACGTCGAGGGACGAGATATGCGCCTTGCCCGTGAAGCCGGTTACCAGCTCGATGCCCATTATTGCGCTCCTTCCAGATACGAGTTCACGGCCTTGTCGTTGGCCTCGGCCACGGCCTTGTAGCCGGGGTAGCAGTCGGGGCACAGCGTGATCGTCGCCTCCACGCCGTCGGCGGTCAGGCGCTTCACCGTCTTCCAGGATCCCGTGCGGGGATCGTTGCCCTGCAGGTACTCGACCGTGTCGCACGTCTTGCGGTCGCACGCGAGCCTGCTGTATCCGTCCGTCTTGGCCATGGGGCCTCCCTTACTTCGTGCGCTTCCACTTGTACGGCCCGAGGCTGGGCTCCTGCTGCCAGGTGCCGCCCCAGGCCGTGGGGTTGGTTCCGTCGGTCTCCAGGTACGAGCCGACCCGATGGGCGGCCAGGAACATGGCCTGGTCGGTCGGAGGGATCGCCTTCAGCACGCCGTCGCCGTCCACCGTCGTGGTCGTGCCGTCCGGCCTGACCGCCCCGATCGCCGTGGAGGTCGCCTTGTCCATCGCCTGCTTGGGGTGCACGTGGTTCGCGTTGGCCACGATGCCGTTGGCCGTGCCGGCGGAGGCCGTCCCGTTCGCAGCCGCGGCCGACGACGAGAGCTTGACGTGCCCGTAGCTGCCGGACGAAGCCGCTCCGTACGAGGTGTCGGCCGACGCGTGGCTCTTGGGGGCTAGCGTCGATTTCAGCTTGGCGACCAGGTACCGGAGCCCGTCGTCGGTCAACGCTTTGATGGACATGGGGGCGCCCTTAGAACATCGCGTCGATGTCGGCGTTGGTCACGGTCGAGAGGTCTGCGCTCTTGAGGTAGGGCGACAGGTCGACCATGCCCGCCAGCACGTCCCACATGTATGTGGTTCCCGACGTGTTGACGCACACCACGTTGGTGCCCTTAGGGTACGTTTGACCTGCTCCCTCGACGAATGACGCCGTCGTGGTGAACGCGTTGGTGACGTTGTAGACCTTGCCGAGGTTTGCCTTCGACGGCGCGGGGAGGCTCGCGAAGGCGACGGATCCGGCTGGTTTGTAGGTGGAGCTCACGGCGCTCTCGATGGCCGACTGCAGCTCGCTCTTCGCTGCCCCGACGGCGCCGTCCACCGAGGACTGCACGTCGGCGGACGTCTGGTATCCGGAGTCGTTCGTCAGCTCGGACACCTTCGCGGGGACGTGGATCGCGGCCGCCTTGTCATCGGCGTACTTCTTTGCGCTCGCGAGCGTCGCCTTGTCCCCGGCCGCGATGTCCTCGCCGACCGTCGTCGCGACCGCGAAGCCGCTGTCGTTCGCCAGCTGGGACACCCTCGTCGGCACGTCGGCGGCCGCCGCTATGCCGAGGTCGGCGAGCGACTGGGATCCCTCGAGCGTCCTGCCGTTTATCGACGGCTTCGCCGTCAAGTCGGAGTAGGAGCCGCTGAACACGTGGCTGTCCGCGTTCTCGATCTTCGCGACGAGGCCGTCGGTCAGGTTGTTGTCCGACAGCACCTTGTACTCGCTCGACGAGCCAGTGCGAAGCTCGCGCGGAACGAACAGCTGGCGCAGCTTCTGCAAAAAGTAGAGCAGCCCGCCTTCAGACGTCACCTTGATTGCCATAGTCCGGTCCTTTCGGCCATCTTCTCGTTGAACATCGACTCGATTTCGACGTTTCCCAGCTCGACGACTCCGATGTCCTCGAGCGCCATGTCCCCCTCGAGCGTCTTCCCGCCGATCGACGGCTTGCCGACCAGGGCGGCGTAGTCCTTGGCCCCTCCGTCGACGATCAGCTGCCGCATCTCGTTCATCAGCCCGTCGAGCTCGGGGCAGTACGAGCCCGACTCGCCCGCGCCCGCGCTCTCGATCGACGGCAGCACCTCGATCGCGAACGGGCCAGCCGAGTCGACCGCGCCGTCTCGGATCAGGCGGAAGCAGGCTCCCTCGATGAGGCCCTCGACGGCCGACACCTGCGGCGGGAGCACGTACTCAACCACGCCGCCGGGCTTCGCCGCCGCCTCCTCGCGCACCCACGTGCCGTCCGGCTTGACCGCCTCGAACCTCGCCTGGGCGTGCGAGAGGTCGGCCGGCTCCCCGCCGTCGAGGATATGGGCCCGCACGACCGTAGCGTCGGCGTCGCCCCGCATCACGCGCACGGGGGGTCTGTCCCAGTCGGGCTTGCGCAGGTCGAGCCTTATGTCGCATACGTGCATCCGTCGATCACCTCGCAGCCATTAAAGCGCCATTGTCACCCGGCGAGAGGACGCGCCTCCCGCCTCGCACGAGGACGTCACCCCGCGCCTGCCGATGGTCACGACCTTGCGCACTATGGTCGCCGTCACGAAGACCCCGAGACGGCTCTCGCGCCCTCCCACGACGTCGCCGACGTCGAAGTCCGCGTTCGGCGGCAGCTCCGGCACGTCGCAAGTGCTCGCGTCCTGCAGCTCCTTGAGGCGTTTGATCCCCTCCTGCTCGAGGTCGGCGTCCTCGGCCGAGCTGTAGTCGTAGGCGCGCTCCACCTCGTCGACGCCGAACATGCTCTGCGTCTTGGACACGTTGCCCGACTCGTCTGCGTACAGGTCGATCACGGTCCTCTGGGCGAGCTCGCCCTTGCCTAGGCACACGAGGTGGTTGACCGGACGGCTCGCCTGCTTGATCTTGATCGGCGTGCGCCGGCCCTCGAACTCCTCGCGCGACCAGTCGCGGCGCGGCATGGCCGAGAGCACCACCTTGCCGCCGTCCCAGCGCATGGCGAGCTTCGCGCCGGCGGACGCGAGCATGGCGCGCAGGCCCGCGTAGCCGGCGACGTAGCGCGCGAACCGGTAGCCGACGCGGATCCCGCTGTCCGACGCGTCGACGGCGAACAGCCCGGCGAGGCCCATCCTGTGGACGAGCTGCAGCAGCACGGCGTTGGCCTCGCCGGAGACGGACAGGTAGTCCGCGCCCCGGTCCGGGCGCAGCACGCGGCCCTCCAGCACGCCGTGCCACGTGCGCCCTCCGTACACGGCCTTGTGGATCCTGCCGGTGGTGTCCGAGCCGACGTCGTCGACGATCCCTCCGTACTCGGTGCCGTCGACGTAGACGAGCGAGCCGAACGTCAGGCCCTCGGGCGCCGACGCGACCGGCATCCGCAGCTCGAACGTGTTGGCGTCGCCGCCCCCGTCGCCGAACTCCATGTCCATGGTGCAGTCGTCGAGCGCTCGCAGGTCGCGGCGCGACGCATCGGTGCATATCAGGAGCATGGCGGCGTGTCCCTCTCCGCGTAGACGGTCAGATCCCAGCCGAAGGCGTTGGACCACGACACCGACGATATGCCGGGGCGGACGCGCTCCCACATGTACTCTCCGGATCCCTCCTTGCCGCGGATGCGCCCGGCGAACGCGTCGGTCTCGTTCCCGTCGACGTCGCGTACGGTTATCGACCAGTCGCGCGAGTCGGCCACGAGGATCCCTCCGTCGGGCACCTCGGCCTCGACGGCGTAGCGGTTGCCGGCGACGACCACGTAGGGGTCGGTCGCGGGGCCGTACACCACGAGCCTCCACTCGCACGGGCCGTCCGCGTCGACGTCGATGCTGCGCAGGGGAGGGTTCGGCGTGTAGTCGTACGGGAAGCCGTACGGAAAATCGAGCTGCGTGCCGACTACGGCGGGGGAGCGGTCGGGCACGAAGGAGAACTCCTGGGCGCGCGTCCAGACCGGCCTCGCGGCGAGGAGGCGCACCAGCACCTCGCAGTACGACTCGTCCATCCACCATCGGTCGCGCTCGACGGCCACGGGCACGACCGAGAGCCGCCAGCCGCCTATGCCGATTGAGCCGGGAACACCCGTCGATGCGTCGGCTGCGAGCACCGAGCGCAGGCGCTCGCGGGCGGCGAGGCCGTCCTCCCCGTCGGAGCCCTGCACCATGACCGGCAGCTCCCGCTCGGCCGGATCCCGCGTGAGCGGGCCGACCGAGCCGTTCTCCACCTCGTAGGCCAGCTCGGCGTCGAACAGCGTGTGCTTGCCGTAGTGGTAGACCGACTCGGGGCCGAGCTCCAGCGTCTCGCCGAGGTGGTTGGCGTACTCGATCCTCATGTCCATCTAGCCCACCCCCAATGCCCTTCTCGCGCCGCGCGCGTTGGATATCGTCACTTCGTCCGGCGAGTTGTCCGCGATCTTGCGCCCGAGGCCGCGATCGAGCCTGTCGACGCGTTCGGTGAGGCGCTCCACTGCGTCGACGATCCTGCCGGATTCGCCGCCGTCCTCCTTCGGCTTGCGTCCTCGAGGCGACGAGGGCGAGGATCCCGACCTGGCGAGCGCCGCGTCGAGTGCGAACGCGGCGGACGACGGAGCGCCGATGCCCGGGAAGTCCGGCACGTCGAACTCCACGGGCACCTCCACGGCGGGCACGTCCATGTCCGCCGCGTCCACGACCTCCGCGGCCATGTCCCTCATGGCCTGCACCGCCTCGTCTGCGGTGTCGGACACGCCGACGGCCAGGCCCTTGGGCAGGTAGCGCCCGACGGCCGCCAGGACGCGCGAGGGCGAGTGGATCCCGAAGAAGTCCTTGACCGCGCCGAGCGCGTTGCTGCAGACGTTGACGATGGCGTTCCAGACGGCGCCGCCCGCGCTCGTGATGCCGGACACGAGGCCCATGAGCATGTTGTAGCCGGCCGAGGCCAGGCTGCCGGCGAACGAGGCGACCGCGCCGGGCAGCTGGCCGAGAAGCGACCGGAGCGCGCCGAGCAGCGACCCCGCGATTCCGGGCACGGCCTGGACGATCATGCCGAACAGCTGGCCGGCCGCCGATCCCAGGCTGGGCATCCACGAGCCCACGGTGGAGAGCACCTGGCTGATCAGCTGGGGCAAAGACGAGATCAGCTGCGGCACCATCTGCAGAAAAGCCGAGACCAGAGCCTTGAACAAGGTGAACCCGGCTTTGAGCAGGGCCGGTGCGTTTTTGACCAGGATTCCTGCCAATTTGCTCACTAAATCGGGCAGCAGAGGGGTCAGCTGGGGGACCATCTCGGCGAAGGCCTCGACCAGTGCGATGAAGAGCTGCAGCCCCGCGTCCAGGAGCTGCGGGGCCATGGTAACGAGCATGGTCGCGAGCGCCGTGACGAGCTGGACCACCCCGTCGATCAGCGCCGGCATGATCGTCGGCAAAATCCCGACGACCTGGAGAAACGCCTGCTGGATCGCGGAGAGGAAGGCGGGCAGGTTGTCCACCACCTGCGAGACCAGCGTGGGGAGGATCTGAGACGCCTGATCCGCCAGGGCCGGCAGGTTGGCGGTGATCTGCTGCATGTTGGAAACGAAATCGTCCGCCATCTTCTTGAGGTCGGCCCCGCCGGCGGCGGCCGCAAGGCCGAGGCCGAGCAGCCCGGTCGCGGCCGCCCCGAGCACGCCGGTCGCCACGGCCGCGCCCTTGGCGAGCCCGCCGGCTGCCTGTCCGACCTTGCCGAGGGCGCCCTTCGCCTTCTCGGCCGGGCCAGACAGGTCGAGCTTGGCGGCGAACGTGTCCACGGCGTTCTTGGCAGACTCGCCGAGCACCGACGTCAAGCCGCCGACCTTGTCCTTGATGGGGGCGAGCTTCGCTCCGACGGTATCCGAGATGCCCGAGAACTTGGACGCGATCTTGTCCTTGACTCCGCCGAACGCCTCGGCGATGTCGTTCTTGGCGTCGCGGAACCCGTAGGCGAGATCCGTCGACAGCTGCTTGGCCGTATCGAACGCGGACTGCGGGATCAGGCCGTGCGCCAGGCTCTGTGTGAAGTCCTTCGCGGCCGGCAGCGCGGCTCCGAGGATCCCGGACGCGAACTCGCCCGCGCCCTTGGCGGCAGATTTGAGCGTCCCTGCGGCGGATGCAACCCCGGACGCGAGCGCGCCGATGGGACCCATGGCGGCGCCGACGAGGGACACGGCCTTGCCAACAATCACGAGGCCGGGCCCTGCCGCCGCGAGCGCTACCAGCGCCTTAACGATGGCGGCGAATGTCGCGGGATCCATTTTCTCGATCCCGCCCGCGATCTTCTCCAGGGCGTCGCCGACGGCAGAGGCCATGGGCTCGATCGACAAGCCCGCATCGCTCCATTTCTTTGATGCCGCGTCGATGATCGCTGTGGCCTGCTGCACGATGCGGGTGAGCGAACCGAGGAACTTCGACGATTCGGCATCGGTGGTGCCGTACTCGCCGACGACCGCCAGGCCGAAGTTTCGGATCGAGGACGTCATCGAGTCGCACGCGCCCTTGAACGTGTTCTTCAACTCGCCCATCATGCCGCCCATTTTGGCGGTTTGCCCGGCCATGCCGTCGGTTCCGTCCTCGATGCCCTCGACGAGCGCCTGGATGGCCCAGTTGGCGTCCACCGTGCCGTCGCTGATGGCCTTCTTCATGTCCTCGATTGACTGGCCGCTCTTGTTGGCCAGGATCTGCAGCGCCTGCACGCCGTTGTCGGAGAGCGACCACAGGTCGTCTAGGGACACCTGGCCCTGGGCCTGCATCTTGCCCAGGGCCGTGGTGATGGCCTTGAAGCCCTCCTGGCCCTTGCCGGACGCGGCCGCGGCGTCGCCGACGGCGGTGAGGGTGGGGATGACGTTGTCGGCGGCCATGCCCATGGAGATGAGCTGCTGCGAGCTCTCCAGCATGCCGTCGAATTTGAAAGGGGTCTTCTTCGCGAACGTGTAGAGGTCGCCGATCATCTTGGAGGCGGCTTCGCCGCTCCCGAGCATGGTTTCGAACGCGGTTTGGGCCGACTCGCGGAGGCTGAGGAAGCTCACGGCGGTGCCCACGGCCGCCGTGCCGATGCCGACGACGGGCGCGGTGACCGCGGCGGTGATGCCCTTGCCGATGGACTGCAGGCCGCTGCCGAGCGCGGCGACCTGCTTCTGCGTCGACGAGACGAGGGAAGAGACCGCCGCCCGGTAGCGCGACGCGTCGCCCGTTATGTCGATTACTACCTGTCCGTCAGACATCCAATCCCCAGAGCAGGCTGGTGAGCCTCAGCCGCTCCTCTTCGGTCCTCGCAGGCAGCGCCAGCTCCCGCTGCCTCTCGACCAGCCGCCTTCTCGCGTCGCCCTCGTACTCGGACGGGTCCGCGCCCCTCGCGGCCATGGCCGTCATTGTGAGCGACGAGTCACCCAGGCCGCGGAACAGCGGCCAGAACCGCCACCAGTGCATGTCGAGCGCCGGATCCGCGAGGTCGATGCCGTACTCGCGTTGGAAGTCCGCGATGACGCGCGGAGCGTCGTAGTCCCAGTCCCAGAGCCTGGCGCCTTTCGCGGCGGCCTTGCCGAGCATGCGCTTTGGCTTCTGCGGCTCGTTGAGGTTCAAGAACCCGAGCGCCGCCTGGAGGGCACCGGCGGGGTCCGCGTTGACGGCGCCGGGCAGCTCGATCCTGCGCACTCCGTCGTGGACCGCCCCCCGGCCGAAGTAGATCAGCAGGATCGCTTGCGCGCGCCCCGCGTCGCCCAGGTCGGGATCGTCGGCGGCCTGCATGGCGCGGATCCCGGCGCGAAACGACGTGGCGATGGAGACGGGCGCGCCGCCCACCTTGACGGAGGACGGCGCGCGGCCGAGGACGATGTTGGGATCCATGCGCCTACTCGGACGATTCGGCGGCGTCCCAGTCGACGTCGGGCAGGTACTTGGCCAGGTTCGCCCGGAATCCCTCGTCGACGCGGCTCTTGGTCACCTCGGCGTAGAGGTAGGCGAAAAGCTCCAAGCCGTCGATGAAGTCGAACTTGCGAGCCTTGAAGATGTCGGCGAACTGCTCGTCTCCGAGCAGCGCCTTGAGGTAGCCGCGCACGTCCTGCGCGAGCAGCGCCATGCGGCCGCTGTCGCCGGCCAGCTGCGCGTAATCGACGCGGCCCAGCTTCTCGCTCCACTTCTGCACCTTGTCCAGCACGTCCGCATCGCCGAGGTTTATCTCGTACGACTTGCCCTCGATCTCGACGTCCACCGTGTGCTTTGAAAAAGTGAAACCCATGTCTAACCCTCCGTCTATCCTGATCGTCGTCGTATGCGTAGGAGGGCGCGGTGAAAGGAGTAAGCCCGCGCCCTCCGGAACGCCTTGCTATCCCTGCGGGCCCGCCTCGGGGACGGACGGCGCCTGCCCTGCGGGCGCGAACGCCTTGGCCGACGCGTCCCACGTGCCCTCGCTCCACGCCTCGTCGCTCATGTTGAACGTGCCGGCGCTGGTCACGGGCTGGCCTTGGTTGGAGTTGGAGTGCGGGTTCGCGGTGAACTTGAACGCCGCCTTGTCGGCGAGCGCCTTGCCGGCCTCGTCGAGCTTCCAGGTGTAAACCTTGGCGATCTCGCAGGGCACGTCGAGGTCGTTTCGATGCTTGAAGATCCACTCGTCGAGCTCGCCGTCCCGCACGGTGTCCTTCTCCATGTTGATGGAGCAGGATCGGCCGTAGGTGAGCGTCGGCGGGGTCTTCCGGTCGATCCATGCCGGCTCGTAGGTCTTCGACTCGCCGGACTGCTCCCAGCTGAGCAGCTCGGTCGCCTTGACCCATTTCGGGGCCTCGGGCGTGCCGATGTTGATGTAATTCTCGAGCTCGTAGCCCCACGCGACGTCTTCGTTCGCCATGGACGAGCCTCCTTCCTATCGCTGCGTCTTGTATTTGACCACCAGCGTCACCCGGTAGTCGGTGGTTCCGGGCGCCGCCTGCACTCTCGCGGGCAGCGTCCCGGCCTCGATCTCGCGCAAGCGCGCTCCCGACCCGAGGTCGAGCGAGTACCCTGCGGACGGATCCGCGAGGGATCGCACGGCGGCGCAGAGCGATCGCAGGATCTCCTGCGCGTCGAGCCGCTCGGCGGTGTCGTCCGCCGCCTGCCGCAGCACGAGCGCGACGGGCAGCCGCCAGACCGTCCCGCCGTCGAGATAGCGCCGCTCGATCGGATCGCCGTCGAGCACCTGCATCGACACGCACGGCAGCTCCGAGCGGTCGGTCGGCAGGTACTCGTACTCGCACCGCAGGCCGGCCGGTGAGGACAGCACGAGCGCCTCGACGGCCCCGTACAGCCGCTCCACCACGTCGGCCCGATCCATGTCACCTTCCATTTGCCACGCCTCCCGCCTTGGTCCCCGCTATCCTGATCCACTTGCTGATGTTGGCCGCCTTCGCCGGGTCGAACCATTGCATGCACGTGCCCGGCCAGCGCTTGTTCGGCAGCCCGTAGTATTGCGCCCTGGCGTACGGCACCGACGCGTTGCCCCAGACGAGCAGCCCGTCCTCCGGCACGCTCTCGGTCTCCGCCGTGCCCCTCAGGTGCCCGTCGAGGTACGGCACGTAGGGCTTGCAGTCCTCGCGGGCTGCGAGCGTCACCCCGGTCGTGACGGCCCGCTCCATGCCTTTGGCCTTCGCGATGGCGCGGGACAGGTCGCAGCTTCCGAGCTTCGCCGAAACCTTCATCGCGCCGTCGCCTCGTAGTGGTCGACCGCCCGCCCTCGGCGCACCGGCTCCACCGACTCGACGGCGAGCGCCTGCGGCTCTGGGCCGGGGGACGACGACGCGCCGAGCATGGCTCGGTCGCCCCTGCGCGGCTCCCACGACGTGCCGCATCCGCCCGTGCCGCGGGGGACGAGCAGGCGCGCCTCGTCCCTCGCGGAGTCCTCCATGCCGGAGCTCTTGGCCCTGGCCTCGATCCACCTGACCCCGCGCAGGACGCGCCTGGCCCACACGGCGCGGCGCTCGCCGTCCTCGCCGTCGCGGCGCCACACGGTGACGGTGTGCGGGTACGCGCGGCTCACAGCCAGGCCCCGTAGAGGATCCGACCCGGCGCCTGCGCGAGCATGCGGTCGATAGCCCGGTCCACCGACATCGACGCGGCGTCCACGAGGCGCTCGGACACGCCGCCGGCGGTGTAGGACGATGCCGCCGGGTCGGCTAGCGCCTCGCAGGCGGCGCACACGGCGCGCTTGTACGCGTCGATCTCGCCGTCCGGCATCGCCGACAGGTCGCGGTGCGCGATCCTCTCGTCGACGCGCGCCTCGGCGTCGGGCAGGACGGCCTCGTATTCGTCCTGCCCGAGCCTGCCGGATCCGCACTCCGCCGAGTACCATGCGTATGTCGGGGCGTGGCCGAGCATCGCCTAGCCTGCGGGGTTCGGCGCGGGCGTTGCCGACGGGGCCTCGATGGCGCACACCACGATGCCGTCCATGACCTCGGCGAACAGCTTGGAGCCGGTGAGCACGGTCGTCTTCGTGGTCAGGTCGTCGTAGTCTACGGTTCGATGCACGCCGATGAGGCCGGTCGCGTCGGTGACGAACTCGAACGCCTTGGCCACGTCCCCGTTCTTGGGGTTCGTGTAGTAGAGGATGATGTTGTCCTTGGCCGTCGTGATGACCTTGCCCTTCGGCACGCCGGTGTACACCAGCACGTCGTAGATGCCCAGGAACGCCTCGAGGTAGGTCATGCCGAACGCCGTCTGCACGGTGACGTCCTTCTTGGCCAGGTACTCGCCGATGTCCTCGGGGTTGACGAAGTAGAGGTAGCCGCTCGCGTCGGTGTCCTCCCACAGCACCTGGTTCTTGGTCCAGCAGGCGGCGAGCGCGCCCTGCAGGCCCTCGCCGGATGCCGCGCCCGTGCCGGTGGGCAGGAAGTCGAAGAAGTCCTTGCGGATGCCCTCCTGGACGTCGCGCAGCATCTTCGCGTCGGTGTCCTCGACCGCCTGCTCGTAGCCCTTGTCGTTGATGGCCTCGTAGGAGGTCTGCTTGCGCCACTTCTTGAGCTTGAGCTCGAAGATCTCGCCGACATCGGTCTTGTACTTGGACAGGGGGATGACCTCGCCCTCGGCGACGTTGCCGTCCTCAAGCTTGCCGGTCACCTTGTAGGTCTTCACGACCTGGCCGGGCTTCTTCTCGATCCTGCGCGTGATGCCGAGCAGCTCGGCGAGCTGGTTGATGTTCGTCTCGAATCGCGCGGCGAAGTCGACGGCGCTCACCTTCGCGAAGTCCGCCGCCTTCTGCATGTTTGCGTCTGCAGGCATGTTTTTTTCTCCTTACTCGAAGAGATCCATGTGCTCGGCGATCTTCGCCCGGCGCTCGGCCGGGTCCTTGATCGCCATGATCTCGTCCTTGGTCATCTTCTTGGCCGGGCCGCCGGGCGTCGCCGCCGAGCTGACCACGGTTTCCGCGTCGAACAGGTGGGGGTAGGACTCCTTGACCTTGGCGACATCGAGGCCGGACACGTGCCCGTCCTTGGCCACGTCGATGCCGTCCATGTCCAGGTGGGCGATCGCGCCCACGGTGTCGCTGCATCCCGCGGCGATCAGCGCGTTCTCGACCACGAGGGACTTCTCGCGCTGCTTCCACGCGCTCTCGGCGGCGTCAGCCGCCTTCTTGGCCTCGCCTTGCGCCTCCTCGACGGCGGCCTTCACGTCGTCCTCGGTAAGGGCTTTGGCCAGGCTGTCGTTGAGGTCTTTGAGCTGGCCCTCGGCCTCCTCGGCGCGCTTCTTCCAATCGTCGCGCTCCTGGGTGAGGCGCGCGTTCTGCGCTTTGAGGTCGGGCTCGCCCTTTGCGCCGCCGTCGCCGTTCGGCTTCGGGTCGGTCTGCTGGCCCGCGCCCGCGGGGTCGGTGTTGGGATCCTGGTTGGCCATCCTGCTCCTATCGTCGTGTTTTGTACGCGCTTCCCTGCGCGCTTGACGCGCCCCTCTCCGCTCGGGGCCGGCGAACGATGCGCCTCTTCGCTCGGCGCTCGCGATGGCAGCATGATGGGGGAGGTGTCACCGGGCATGAAAAAAGCCGCCCCGTAGGGCGGCTCATGCGGACGATTGCCGCTAGTTGGTTTTCTCGTTATCGACCGCTTTTCGCAGTGCCTCCTCGTACTCGGCCTCGCTCGTCGGTTCCAGCCCATGGGCTTCTAGCACGGGGTCGAACAGCTCCTGCTCCGCTTCCCTGCGCGCCTCGGCTGCGGCGGCTATATCATCGAATAAGCCAAGTCTTCGCTTCTTCCCCTGGAACTTGATGTAAGCCTCCCACTTGCCTTTCTGTCTGTTCCACGACACACCCCTGACGCCGCTGGTGTTCTGGCATGTCGGCGTTCCACCTAGATTTCCGAGCTTGGTGCCGTCCACCGCGTCGGAGGGCATGCGCTCGACCTCTGAGGAGAGGCACCCGCACGAGCGGGTGTTGCCGTCTTTGAGCGACACCGAGCGCACGGTGACCTTGCGCCCGCAATCGCATCCGCACAGCCACATCGAGTAACCGTTGGAGTTTCCGGCGTACTCTTCTGCTACGAGCTTGCCGAACCTTTCGCCCGTCAGGTCCTCGTAGTCCTTCTTGCGGCACCCGCACGATGTCGTGTTGCCGTTGCGCAGGTCGCGCGTCAGGACTACCGTATCGTTTCCGCAGTCGCATCTGCACAGCCATTTCCTCGGCTTCGACTGTGCGACCCTCACGGCGACGAGCCGTCCGAACCTCTGGCCGGCAATATCGACTGGCGCTCCCATGCGGTCACATCGCCTCAATGAGTTCTTCGACGATGCGCGATTGCGTCTTGCCGGTGCGCGACGCCTCGCGCTCAAGCTTCGCCTTCGCGCTCGCGCTGATGCTGAGCATGGCGGGAACCGTCGCGCCGTCGTCGTCCGGATCGCCGAACACGGAGGCGTACCCGTCTGCGTCCATGTTCTCCTCGGCCCATTCGCGCGCCTCTTCGTACGACTGCGGGCTTATCTCCTCGCCGCCGGCCCATCCCGAGCCGTCGCGCTTGGCGCACCTCGTGCGCGGCCCGCCCTCGGAGTGCAGGAAGAACTCGCCCGTGCGCTTGCGGTAGAGGGTCTCGCAGTAGTAGTCCAGGTCGCCGACGTAGCAGCCGTTGTCGCTCTGCGCGATCTGCTCCGCCTTGTCGGTGTCGTACCGCTTGCCGTTGATGACCTTGTTCATTTCGTCTCCTACCACTCGACGATCTCGTCTTTGTATTCCTCGACCCACGTCCCGGCGAACACGTCGCGCAGGTTGTCGAACTGGATCTCTTCGAAGCCGATGCCCTCGCGCTCGCAGTAGTCGTTGATCTCGTCGGTCACGTCTTCGGCAACGTCCTCGTAAAGAACCTCTCCGTCGTATTCCGCATCGGAGTCGATCGCCTTGAGCGCGGCGAGGCGGTGCGATCCGGTGACGAGGCCCATGTTGCACACGAGGATGGGGGCGCCCTTCCAGCCGTTCTCCTTCATGGACTCGGCAAGCTCGGCGACCTTCGCGCCGTCGGTTGCGTTGACCGTGGCGTAGCAGCTGATCTCGTCGAACTTCATTTCCGTTTCCTTTCCTCGTCCCTTTCGATGCAATCATTATAGCATACGTAGATATCAACGTAAAGTGAAGTATAGTATATATATACGTATTTTTTTGGCGGCAAAAAAGCCCGCCGAAGCGGGCTCGCCTAGAACGCGTGCTCGAACCCTCGCCACCTCGTGCAGGCCGGAGGGTCGAACAGCTTGTGCGCCCTGATCTCGTCGCGCCCGAGCGAGACGGTGAACGTACCGCTCTCCATGGAGTAGCGGTACGATGCGCCGCATCCTTCCAGCGCGTCGATCTGCGCTTTCGTCCCTTCGAGCAGAACGTCGAATATGTCCTCGATCTTGTTCATGATATGCCCTTCATTCTAACATAGCGGTCGATGATCTTCTGGATGTACGCGTGCCTCTCGTCGTCTCCGGCGCTGTTCAGGCGCCAATAGCGCTCGCTTCCGTGCCTGTTGAGCCAGATGCGCGCCTCCAGCTCCTCGTGCAGGATCGTGTCGACGAGCTCGGCGTCCCCGGGCTTGGCCTGCTTGCCGATGTAGACCGGGCCGGCGTACTTCCGGCCGTCGCCGTCGTAGCCGACCTTCGTCAGCCCCGGAGTCCTGATCCTGCCGTTGTACGTCGGCGGCGCCGAGAACCTGACGCCGGCGAGCGCGCCCGACGCCAGCGCGTCGATCCTCTCCTGGCTCGCCGGGTGCCTGTAGCGCCCCGCGGCCTTCGCCTTCGCCGCGGCTCTCAGCGCCCTGGGCTGCGCGCCCACGCCGTACGCCTTCTCGCGCGGGTAGTTGCGCACGAGGCCGCTCTCCTCGCAGTGCTTCCGCAGCGCCTGCTGCTGGCGGCCGAGGAGCAGGCGCTTCTGCGCGTAGCGGGGCGTCTCCAGCCCGATGCCGGCCTGCTCCATGGCCGCTATCTCCCGCTTCGTCCCGCGCACGCGCCGCTCCAGCTCGCGCTGGCGCTGCATGGCCTCGTAGCACTCCTCCGACGTCATCCCGAAATGGCCGGACTCGCGCGGGAACGACAGGTCGGGCAGCTCGGTGACGCCGGGGTAGTACGGCCCTATGGAGTGGCGGCAGTTGACCCCTTTGAGGCCGCCCACGCCGCCGTACCCGGTGAGCTGGATGAGTCCGGGGTACTGGACCCCTCCGACGAGCTTGGGGCCGGAGACGCAGCACGGGCGGCCCTGCCACTCGGCATGGGACGGGCGAGCGCCGTAGTGGGCGGACGTTATCACGAGATCGTGGCCGATCGCGGCCAGGCGGGCGAGCGTCATGCGCCCCCCGGCCTGGGACGCCTGGCTCACGACGTGGCGGCGCACGGCCACGTCGATCTGGCTCATGATCCCGCTCTTGTAATCGATCGTCTCGACGCCGTGCGCCGCGATCCTGCAGACGGCGCGCGCCAGGATCCGGTCCAGGGGGTCGACGCCCAGGTTGCGCGCCGCTATCGCGTCGCCGGCGACCTCGTACCACAGCCGCTCCGCGGCGCCGGCCATGGCGATGTTCTGCCGCGCCACGATCTCGGCGAGGCCCAGGGCGGTTTGGTGGGAGATCTCCGCCCACGCCGCGGACGCGCCGTCCATGGCCCGAGCGACTGCCGCCGCTCCGTAGTACGCCTCCAGGTCCGACACGTCGCGCGCGTCGGCGCGCTCCAAGGCGGCCAGCGTGCGCGAGCGCACCTCGCCGGACACCTTCGAGGCGTGCTCGGCCAGGATCTGGTCGAGCCTCGCGCGGTTGGCCCTGGCGAGCGCTTCGAGCGCTTCCGCCTGGGAGCCTCCGATGATCCCGTCCGCCAGGCCGTCCACCAGCGCTCGCGTCAGGTCGGCGACCAGGCGCTCCTCCGCGCCGTGCACGATCGCGTCGGCCAGCGCTCCGACGTCCTCGGGCTCGACCGCCATGGCTTAGGCCTCGACGGGGAGCGCGGAGGACGCGTCCGCGAGCCCGCACTCCTCGCGTGCCTCGTCCTCGCTGTAGCCCTGCCAGCGCACCATGTAGCGCCACGGGGCCAGCAGGCCCGCCGCCACGTCGGCGCGGTCGCGCTCGCGAAGGCTGTCGTCGTCCTGGATGATCGAGTCGCCCATCACGACGTTGACCGCGCCCTCGATATCGGGGATCGCCAGGCCGCCCAGGCTGCGGCACACGGATGCGGCGGCCGTGACGATGCCCTCGATGGCGGGGCGCACGATCTGCTCGTGCTTGTGGACGGTGCGCATCATCTCGGCGTTGTCGGACGCGACCTGCTTGGCCGTGGCCACGCCGCCCGACTCGTCCAGGGCGTAGTACTTGGTGCCGAACCCGCAGCGCTTGCCCAGCACCTGCAGCGCGGTGGACAGCATCCTCACGTCCTCGTCGGCGCGCAGGCTCGGGTTGTACTCGGTGATCATGGGCCGCCCGTCCGCGTACACCGTCGCGTCCTTGAGGGCGACGTAGAACTGCAGGCGCTCCTCCTGCGGCAGCATCATCCGGCCGGTCGCCTCGTCGCGGCGCAGCATCGCTTCGGGAATCATCACCATCTTGCGCCCCAGCACCAGCTCGTTGCCGATGTTGTCGAACGCCAGCTCGGTCGTCTCGATCGCTCCCAGGGCCGCGTCGAACAGCGCCACGCCGAACGGCGACCCCTCCCAGTACGGGTTGTCGAGGGCGAGCGTGACAAGCTCGAACGTCTTGCGCGGCTGCCGCGTGCTGATCGCGCCGTCCGAGTAGCCGTCCGGCACGACCGTCTCGCCGTCGTCGCGGAAGAACCGGGTCATGATCTCGTAGTCTCCGCGGTCGTTCGGCCGGTGAACCTCGACCTGGGTCAGCAGCTCGCCGCGCACGGCGACCTGCGAGACGAACGCGCAGGCCGTGCACTCCTCGCCGTCCCAGTCGAGCGGCGCGATGTGGCGCGCGTCGTAGCGCTGCGGCGACACGCCGAGGCCGGGCGATCTGCCGAACGCCTGCACTCCGCGCAGGTGCAGGGCCCACGCCCCCGTTCCGGTGGCGCACATGCGCTGCACGAGCTGGGGCGCGCCGTCGTCGAAGCGGGTGCGCGCGAGCCAGCCCGCGAGCCATTCGGCGGCCTGGCCGGCTTGGCCGTCCTCGGCCACGCTCACGCTCGCCCGCTCGTTGTAGATCAGGCCGGCCATGTCCTCGCACACCATGCGCGCCGGCGTGCAGCTGCGCACCTTGACGGTGTGAGGCGTGCCGTTGACGTCGCGCAGCTCGCTGACGTAGAAGTCGGCCTCGGACCTGTAGTAGCGCCACCACTCGTCCACGAATCCGCTCATGGGGGTCTCGATGCAGGCCGCCGGGTAGCCGAGCCCCTGCAGCCACCTCTCGGCCGCGCCCCTCCAGCCGCCGCCCTCCGTCGCGATCTTTGCCATTGCCTGTCTCCTTACGGTGTGTCGGGGTCTGCTATGAGGTCGAACACCGCGTAGCGCACGGCGTCGATAGCGTGGTTGTCCTTGTCCGGGTACCCGCGGAAGCGGCCCTCTTCGTCGATCTCCGCGCGGTAGCGGACGAACTCCTGGTAGGCGAGGGGCGCGCGGCGGCGGTCGATCACGATGCGCGCGCGCCCCTTGAGCCACACGATGCCGTCCGCGACGGGGACGCGCTTCGACGCGCCCACGGCGTTGATGCCGTAGGCGCGGTAGTCCGCGATGCTCTTGCGCTCCGCGATGTCGCAGCGCACCTCGTTGGCCGGCAGGTCGCGGCGGAACACGGGCTCGCCGTCCTCGTCGCGGATCGCGCGCCCGTCCGATCCCCGCTCCGCCAGGTGCTCCTTGACGACGGCCGCCGTGTCGGCGTTGAGCATGTGATGGCGCCACTCCTCGCCGTAGATGACGAGCTCGCGCCGCTTGCGGTCGTAGGCTACGTCGAGGAGCACCCAGGGGTCCGTCTCGTAGCCCCAGTCCAGGCCGCGCCGGATCCACCCGAACTCCGCGATCTCCTCGTCGGTGACCTCGCACTCCTCGACGTTGCGGAAGACGCGGCCCTGGAGCTCTATGCACTCGCCGTCCAGCTCGTTCCTCGCCGCCTCGGGGCTCTCGCGGTACATGCGCTCGGCGTTGGCGACGAAGCGCGCGCCCAGGAACTCCTCGGGCACGTCGCGCCAGGTGGAGTGGTGCACGAGGACGGCGGGGTCGTCCGCCTTGTCGGAGGCCTCGCGGTTGGCCCAGTGCTCCGAATCCGGGGGCGGGTTGAACAGCTTGAACTCCAGGCCGTAGTCGGCGCGCAGCACCGAGTACTCGACGTTGCGCACGTCGGCCGGGTCGAACTGGGAGTACTCCTCCCACGTCAGGATCTCGATCTTCTTGCGCGGGTCGTCGAACGTGATGGACTTGAGCTTCTCAGGATCGTCCAGGCCGCTGAACAGGATCTTCTGCCCGGTGGCGTTGTAGACGACCTCCATGGGCGACACCGATGCCGTGAAATCCGCGTCCTCGCCGGAGCGCCCGATCGTCATGCCGCGCTTTCGGATCGCCCACAGCACGTTGGCGAAGCAGCTTCGGCGCAGCGTGTTGGCGTAGCGGCGCATGCACAGCCACATGGAGTCGGGGCGCGAGAGGAACACGTCGAGCTGCTTTTGATACGCGTAGCTGGACTTGGCCGAGCCGCGCCCGCCTTTGAGGACGACCTCCTGGATGCCGGCCTCGACGGCGCGGGAGACCGCGCAGAACGTCGGGGCGATGGCGGCGGACAGGTCGAACGGGGGAGCCTGGCGGGCCGCGGGATCCGCGTCCTCCCGCTCAGCCTGCCGGTCGGAGTCGAGCAGCGCCATGTTCTTCGACAGCGCCTCGTAGGCCTTGACGTCGCCCTCGGCGGCGCGCATCACCATCGTGGCGGTGACGGCGGCGGCGTTGGTGCGCTCGTCGGGATCCAGCCCCATCAGCTCCATCGCCTTGTTGTGCTTCGGCGACGCCGAGTCCATCGACAGGATCAGCCGCGCGGCCTCCTTGAGGCTCGCCAGCTCGCGCCTGCGCGCGCCCGAGCGCAGCCCGCCGGCGCGCCCCTTCTCCCGCGCTTCGCTCGTGCTTCGGATCTTGTGGGGCTCTATGTTCTCGGGATTCGCCATGCCGGGCATCTTGCCAGGCGCGTCACACGGATGCGCCCCGCCGGAGGGGGACGGCGGGGCGCGAAGAGGAGGGTGCCGACACGTCGTCGGCACGTTGCATGATGGGGGAGATGTCACCCCAGCGAGCGCACGAGAGCCCGCTCCCTGTCGGACAGCTCCCATCTGCACGCCGATGCGCGCTCTGCTGCGGCGCGCTCTGCTGCGGCGCGCTCTGCTGCGGCGCGCTCTGCTGCGGCGCGCTCTGCGCGCTCATGGTGCCCCGCCGCCTCGTCCGACAGCAGCAGCCCTCCTCCGTAGATCCTCTTCCCGGCTTCGCGCTGGGCGTCCAGGGCGCTCACGCGCGCGCAGTCTCCCGGCTTGACCTCCAGGCGCACGCCGTACTTGGCGTACTTCCCGAGCATGGCCGCCGTCAGCACGTGGCTCGGATACGAGTACTTCGGGAGCCGCTGCCTCTCCTTCGACCGCCTCTCGTCCTGGACGCGCTTCACGGCGCGGAATAGGTCCGGCGCTGTCTCCGCCACGTTGTCGCCGAACGACGTGACGAACGAGGTGCGCACGACTGCGCCGTTGTGGTACTCGATGTCGCAATCGGCGAACACGTGGTTCGTGCGCATGCACGTCTTCGCGCCGCTGAGCGCCGTCAAGGCCGGGGCGAACAGGAAGAAGCCGATCCCGCGGTCCAGGTAGAACTCGCATATCTTGGACAGGATCGAGAACGGCGGGTTGTCGAGCACCGTGCAGCCCTCCGGATAGTCGAACGACTCGTAGTCGCCTCCTGGCCAGAACGGGCGCACGATGCCGCTCGGATCGATACCGAACCGCTCGCACGCCCAATCACTCACGCAGTCGTAGACGTCGGGAGGGGTGTAGCAGTCGTCGGTGGTCTTCTTCGGCTTGAACTTCTCCACGAACCCGTCGTAGTCCTCGAACAGGTGCTTCTGCTTGCTTGTCGACGCCATGGCCCTCCTATCGCCTCGCTTCGTACGGCGGCGATTGTCCGCCACAGGTCACCCGGTCCATCGGGACAGCTCCCGCACGTCCATGTCGAGCCGCATCGCCAGCAGGTACTCGGTCTGCGCGCCGCGGCTCCCCCTCCATCCGGGCAGCAGGCACACGCCGTCGCATCCGGTCAGCAGCGCGACGCAGCGCCTCATGGCGACGTGCCATTCCGCCTGGGCGGGGACGTGCCGGTGCGGCACGACCGAGACGTGGCCGGCCTGCACGAGCTGCTTCGCCGCATGCTCGAACATCGCCAGGTTGCGCCTCGGCCTGCCTGTCACGGGACCCGCCACGTACACCCTCATAGCTCCTCCATCCTCACGTAGATGCCGGCCGGGTCGCTCCACAGCTTGGAAGTCGAATGCAGCGCGACGCGGCTGTCGTTCTCGAAGTAGCCGAGCTTGGCCATGATGTCGAACACGGTCTTCTCCACGTTGTCCGCGTCGGGCTTGACGGCGTGCCACGATCCCTGGGCGTGCTTGCCGCCCGTCGGCCAGCAGATGCGCATCTCCACCGCCACGGGGCCGTCAAACGGCTTCTGCGGGGCATGTTTTGCAAGATGCGCCTCCCACTTCGCCTCGGCCGCTTCCAGCGCCCCAGATTTGCCGAGAACCGCCTTTCCGGCGATCCTGTGGATCTCCATGTCGTTGTGCGTCGCGGTCGGCGGCACCATCGGCTCGAAGAACTCGATCATCGCTCCACCTTCCTCGCCTCCGCCCAGAACCCGCACGTCGCCTGCGCGCCCTGGATCTCGTTGTCGCGCATCAGGGCCTCGTACTTGGCCTCTCCGTAGCGCTTCTTGCGGCGCTCCCGGTCGCGCAGCACGTTGGCCACGAGCACGTCCGCCTCGTCGATCGGGTAGTAGTGCCGCGGGCACCTGCCGTCGTGGTCGTGCCAGCGCTTTTTGATCCACGGGCCGATGTTGTAGCGGTAGGCGAGGTGCTTCTTGCCGCGATGGTCGCTGATCCTGATCGAGTTGCACATGCCGCAGTCGAGCTTGAGGTAGACGCTGGACGTGCTGTAGGCGTCGTAGCGGTGCACGGTGAAGCCCTCGGCCAGGAACCGATCGGACAGGCTGTCCGCGAGCGCCTTGAAGTCGCAGCCGCTCATGCCCCGTCCACCTCCTCGATCACGGCGGCGCAGTAACCGTACGACGCATCGCCTCCGGACAGCCGTACGGCGCACCTCTCGCACGCGCAGCTTCCGAAGTGCTCGATCCTGCTGCAAACGAGCTGCAGCGCCTTGGCCCGGTACCTGTCCCGCTCGTCCTGCGCGCGGAGCATCGCGCGCCGGTGGCGCGCCGACAGCATCCTGACCCGCTCGAACAGCCTCTGCTTGGATTCGGCGGCGCGCCTCCATTCGTCCCGCTCGGCCTCCGCCATGCGCAGCATGTCGCAGCTGCACCAAGCGGCTGGCACCCTGTCGGCGCAGTGCGTCACGTCGGCGTGCCCGCACGCCTGCTCGTGGCCGCATCCCGGGCAAACGCTCTTCATCATCGGTCGTCGTCCTTCCTCTTCGCTTCCCATTCGTCTCTCAAAAGCCCGTACACCCCGACGAGCACCCATGCGCAGAACGCTGCGAGCGGGGCCGTCGATGCGAGCAGCAACCACGCCGATGTCATGACGCATCGCCCCCGTCCAGCTCGCGCAGCACTTCCTCGGCCAGCTCCCGCGCGTCCTCGCCCGCGTCCTCGTAGTCGAGCACGACCCGGCAAAGCGCGACCACGCCGTCCGTCCGCTCCTTGAGGCACGCGAGCAGCGACGAGAGATCCCATCCGTCGTAGAGCGCGCTCATGACGCATCGCCTCCCTTCCCAGGGCGCTTGTAGCGGTAGTCGCGGCCGCATCCGGCGCAGCGCAGCGCCTCGTACCCTTCGGCGTCCGCCGACGCGAGGCGCCAGTACCCGTCGTAGAGGCATGTCGGGCAGTACGGCACGTCGCTCACCTGCTTCGGGACGTCCCCGTCCTCGACGGCCTCCCGGATGCGCCCGGCGGTCTCGGCCTGCCACGACCCGTAGTCCGCGTCCTCCTCGAGCTTCGCCGCGATCCTCAGCAGCGCCGCGACGTCCACTCCCTGCCTGAGGTAGCCGCGCTCGGCGGCGATCCGGTCGAACAGCTCGGCGTCGATCTTGCCCGCCATGTCGCGGATGGCCTCCTCGTCGAACCGCATGGTGGCGAGGACGCCGCCCTCGTCCGCCACTATGTCCGTCCTCACGATCCTGTCGAAATGCATAATTGCTACCTTCTTCCTGTCAATTTGTTCGAATCTCGCCGCTTGTCAAGGGCAGGGGAAGGGAGGACGGCGGGCGCAGCTTTAGCCCGCCTTCCTTCACCCCTTGACCCCAGGGAAAGGGAATCTATACCCCCCGTAGGGGGGTACTTTTTCCTTCCCTCGGAAAAAAGCCGGATTGCCCGCTTTTTTCCCTCGCAGGGAAAAGAAGGAAAATCCCCGCTTCGCGTCTTTTTTGACGGAAGGAAAAAAGCGTCGCTTCGCGTCTGAAAAGCCGTCGGGAAGGGAAAGAAAAAACCCGCTTTTTTCCTTCCGTCATGCCTGCGCCTTCCGACCGACGGAGGCCCCGTCGATCCAGAACCCGCCGTGCTCCTTGATGCGGTTGCGCACCGTCTTCTCGGTCACGCCCATGAACTCGGACACGTCCTTGACGGTCACGCCGCCGCCCATGTCGCACGCCGAGAACGCCTCCTCGAGCGCCGCCCTGCGCTCCTTCTTGCGTTCCTCGGGGCTCTTGGTTCGCCGGTCCCTGCCGGCCTTCCCGGCCCACCTGTTGCCCTCGCCCTCCGGCTCCACGTCCGACAGCGCGCCCGTCGAGTCGGGGCGGTGCACCGGGTAGTCGAACCACAGGTTCAGCGGATCGAAGCGCGGGAACTCGCGCAGCGTGCCCTCGATGCGCCACGCCGTGCGGGCCTTGGCCGCCTCGCGGGCCGCGTGAACGGCCTCCAGCATGGCGGCCTCGCCCTGCCGGTCGAGCAGCGCCCGCGCGCCCTCTAGGAAGCGCTTGGCCGTGAGCCGGTCGTCGTCGCCGATCACGTCCCGCCATCCGTCCGGCCCGACGTCGGCCATGACGCGCTCCAGCGCCGCGCACGCGGCCGCGTCCTCCTGCTGCTGGCGCAGCGCGTCGGTCTGCTCGAGCTCGATCATGTCGAGCAGCGCGTCGGGGTCGCGGGCGAACACGCCGGACCCGCTCACGCGGTCCATGGAGCGCTTGGAGCCCTGGCTGCCCTTGGAGTGGTGGTGGCAGTACACGACGGCGCAGCCCAGCTCCGTGGCCACGCGGTCGAACTGGTTGCAGAACGCGGCCATCTGGTCGGCCGAGTTCTCGTCGCCGGTGATCACCTTGTAGATGGGATCGATCACCACCGCGATGGGCCGCGTCTTGAGCGCGCGCCGGATGAGCGACGGCGCCAGCTGGTCCATGGGCTTGCTCTTCCCGCGCAGGTTCCACACGTCGATGCTGGCCAGGTTCGACGGCTCGACGCCCATGGCCCCGTACACGTCGCGGAAGCGGTGCAGGCAGCTCGCCCTGTCCAGCTCCAGGTTGACGTAGAGCACCCGCCCCTTGGCGCAGCCGAAGCCGAGCCACGGCACGCCCTCGGCGATGCTCACGCACAGCTCGATGAGCGCGAACGACTTTCCGGCCTTGCTGGGGCCGCCCAGCATCATCTTGTGGCCCTGGCGCAGCACCCCCTCGATCAGGGGAGGGGACAGCTCCGGCAGCGCGTCCCAGCAGTCGGCCAGGCTCTCGGGGTCGGGCAGGTCGTCGTTCTGCTCGTCGATCCACTCGCGCCATTCGGCCCACGACGCCTTGCCCGCGTCCACGGCAACGAGCCACTGCTTGCGGCCGGCGCGCGTCACGCCCGGCATCCTGGACAGGCGGCTCGGGTTCTTGTTCTGGACGTCGACCTTCAGCCCGTTCTCTCGGCACGTCGAGTAGAGCAGGTCGACGCGCTTGCGGTACTCGTCGTAGTCCTTGGCGTCCACGTGCACGACGGCGTGCACGCTCTTGCCGCCGCTGTGCACGATGGCCGCCGCTGGCAGCTCCAGCTCCCGCATGATGGCGAGCTGGCGGCCAACCGACATGTCGTCGCTCTCGACGAGCGCGTAGCGGTACTCCGCCACGTTGTCGTTGCGCACGCCGTTGCCGTCGAGCGGGTTGAACCGGATCCACGCGCCGCCGTCCTCGTCGTTCCAGCCGATGGACGAGGCCAGGTCGTCGTCGTACTTCCGCACGCGCTCGATGATCTCGCCCGCCGTCTCGGTGTGCGGCCCCTTGCCCGACGGCACGCGCCTGCCCTCGTTGTCCCACGACTCGACCACGTAGCCCACGACCTCGCCGGGGTCGAACAGGGCCTCCAGGTAGGCTATCAGGTCGTCCGACCCCCGCCATTCCTCGCCCGGCTCCGCGAGCTCGGCGCTCTCCACCCACGTCGGGTCGACGATGCGCCCCGGCGCGGACGCCCCGCCCTGGACCTCGGTCACGTCCCAGCCGAAGGCCTCTCCCTTGTCCCAGGCGGGCGACCATCCCGCGTCGCGCGCCATCTGCACGAGCGTGCCGCCCTTGACCTCGTCCGCCCCGCGGCCGAAGCCCCTCCACTTCCGCGCGCACTCGCCGTCCTTGTAGCGGGCCGCGTCGCGCCGGCTCCAGTCGTCCCAGAGCGCCAGCGGCATCCCCTCGGCGTGCAGGGCCATGCCCGCGTGCAGCCACTCCTCGTAGCTGCACGCGGCGGGGTCGACCGCCGCAAGGCACTCCTCCAGATCGTATCCTTCGGTCATCCGTCCTCCTCTTTAGGCTCCGAGCCGGAGCGTCGGGACGCGCGCCGCGCGCGCTTCCCGGCTCGGCTCGTACGTCGCCGGGTCGATGCTCGCCGGAGTGCGCCATCCGTTGGCGGCGATGCGGCTGATGAGCGCCGACGCCTGGTCCATCGTCCACTCGCCGACGCGGCGGAACCCGCGTCCCTCCAGCTGCCTGATCTGCTTCGGGGTCGCCAGGCCCTCCGCCCGGCGCTTGGCTATCTTGTCCATCAAAAGCGACGCCTTGCCTGCGCACCCGATCTCGTCGGGGCAGATGCCGGCCTTCTCCAGCGCCTCCTTCTGCGCGTCGCTCGCCGGTGCCATCTCCCAGGCGAACTGCGGGACGTAGCCGGTGAGGTCCTCGGACGCTATCGACATCTCGAACTGCAGCGGGTCGACGAGTTTGCGCTTGCGCTTCCGCATGGACTCCAGCTGCTCGGCGAGCGCCCGCTCGCGCTCCTCCACGACGTCCTTGGCCGCCTCGCGCTCGACCTCCTCCAGGTCCTCGGGGCAGCCGGCCTGCTCCAGGCGCTCGGTCATGGCGCGGGCCACGTCCTCGCTTTCGGCGATCAGGTGCGCCGGCCGGCACAGCTCGTGGCGCTCGACGTGCCAGAGGAAGTCGAGCAGCAGCAGCTCCGTCTTGCCCGTCTCGGGGCTCAGGCGCGTGCCGCGCCCGACCATCTGGCAGTACAGCGAGCGCACCTTGGTCGGCCGCAGCACCACCACGCAGTCAACGCTCGGGCAGTCCCAGCCCTCGGTGAGCAGCATCGAGTTGCAGAGCACGGCGCCGCCGCCGGCCTCGTCGAACGCCGCGAGCGTCTCGGCCCGGTCGGCGCTCTCGCCGTTGACCTCCATTGCGCGGAAGCCCTTGGCCTCCAGGATCCCGCGGAACTTCTGCGACGTCTTGACGAGCGGGAGGAAGACCACCGTCTTGCGCTCCGCACACCCAGCCGCCAGCATCTCGTCGGCGATGCGCTCCAGGTACGGGTCGAGCGCCGTGCCGAGGTCGCCGGCCGAGTAGTCGCCCGACTGCGTGCGCACTGCGGCCAGGTCGATGGCCAGCGGCACCGTCTGCGCCTTGATGGGGCAGAGGTAGCCCTCCTTGATGGCGCGCGGAAGCGTGTACTCGTAGGCGATCGAGTCGAAGTAGGCGCCCAGGTCCCGGCGGTCTCCCCGGTCGGGCGTGGCGGTCACGCCGAGCACGTCCGCCCCGTCGAACCAGTCCAGCACCGCCTGGTAGCTGGCCGACAGCGCGTGGTGCGCCTCGTCGACGATGATCGCGTCGAACCAGTCATGCGGGAACCGCTCGAGGCGCGACGGCCGCATCATCGTCTGCACGCTGCCGACGGTCACGCGGAACCACTCGCCGACGCTCGTGCGCTCGGCCTTCTCCACGCTGCAGCCGAGGCCCGTCGCCTTGCCGATCTTGTCGGCCGCCTGGTCGAGCAGCTCGCCCCGGTGGGCGAGGACGAGCACGCGCCCGCCCCCGTCCACCACGTCCTTGGCCACCATCGCGAACACGATGGTCTTGCCGCACCCGGTGGGGAGGACGAGGAGCGTCTTGGCGCGCCCCTCGTCCCACTCGCGCTCTACCGCCCTGCGCGCCTCCTCCTGGTACGGCCTCAGATCGACCGCGCCCATCACATCTCGTAGGACGAGTGCGGGCGCGGAGCCGCTTGCTGCGGGGCGACCGGCAGGCTCGTCTGCTCGGGCGCGGCGGCCTGCTGCTCCGTCGGCCATTCGCACGGCTTGAGGTACGCGTCGATGTCGTTGGCCTGCCGGGTCTCGCCGTTGGACTGGTAGTCGCGCACCTTGATCTTGACGTATCCCTGCTTGCCGACGGCCGCGTTCCAGTCGACCCGCACGCCGCCGGTCTGGGGGTCGCGGCCGAAGCCCAGCCCTTCGAAGAAGCGGGCGATCCGCCATGCCATCTTGGTGTTGAGCATGAGACGGTCGACGACGGGCGCCCACCCCTGGCTCGTCCACACGTTGAGGGTCACCTTCGCGCGGGGGCACGCCTCCATCTTGTCGGAGCCCTCGAAGCGCTCGCGCTCGATCTTGGCCACCTCGAAGGCGTACGTTCCGGCGGGGAGCAGCGTGAACCCTCCGTCGTCCACGACCTCGGTCACGTCCCAGTCGAGCGCCTGGCCCTTGTCGTTATCTGCCATGTTTCAATCCTCTCTTAGATCTTTGTCATGTCCGGAGCGCCGAACGGTACGGGCTCCGCTTCCTCGCGAATCGCTTTGATGTTGGCCACGCACTTGTCCCACTGCGCGACGATGCCGCCGAGCACGTAGTCCTCCGGATAGTTCTCGACCGGGGTGTCCGGCGTGAAATGCCTCCTGTAGACTGCGTTCGCAACGATGTCGTCCAGGGTCACGCCGTCGCGCTCCATCAGCTGCAGCGCGGGAGCCCAGAAGTCGGGCAGGCCGGCCGCCTTGGATTTCGCCGTGTCGCTCACGACGCTGCCGTCGTCCGCGAACACGATGCTCTGCACCGGCTTCGGCGCAGCCGGCGCCGCCGGGGCAGGTGCCGCGGCTGCGGGGGCCGTCGGCGCGGCGGGGGCGGTCTTCGCGGGCGGCGCTGCCGGGGCAGCCGGGCGTGCGGGGACGGAGGCGCTCGCCGCCCGGACCCTGGACGCGGCCGGAGCCGCCGGCACGAACGCGGCGATCTGCGCGAAGTCGAGCGGCACCTGGGGCGGCAGGTCCCAGCGGTTCTTCGCGTCCCAGCAGGCGTGGTGCTGGGCGTGCAGCACCCGCTTCTGCCCGCCGCGCGCCTTGCCCTTAGAGCCCTTGCCCTCGCCGACGACCTCGACGATCGTCTCGTAGTTGGCGAACAGCACGGCGTCGGCCCACTCCTTGGCCTTCGCGGCGTTGGACATCTTGGCCGCGTCGATGAGCGCGAGAGCCCACCGGTTGTAGCTCGCGGCCTCGTCCGGCTGGTCGAACTTGCGGACCGCGGCATGCGCCGTGAGCACCACGTTGACTCCGGCCTCGGCCACGTCGGAGAGCAGGTTGAGGAGCTTGCCGAACTCCTCCACGACGAACGTGTAGCCCTTGCCGTAGCCGGGATCCTCGATGCTCTTCCAGCTCTTCTCGTCGCATACGTGGCGGATCGCCAGCTGCTCGGCCCAGTCGGCCGTGTCGATCACGAGGGTCGCGCAGGGCCTGGTCTCCTTGACCTCCCGCACCTGGTCCAGAAGCATAGGCCAGCTCCGCGGCGTCTCGGTGCGGGCGACGTCGTAATGCTCGGTCGATCCCTCCGTGTCGATGAAGAGCGGGTCGGGGAACTTCGCCGCGAAGGACGTCTTGCCCACGCCCTCCGGCCCGTACACGATCACCTTCTGGGCCTTCGGCACGGCGCCGCGCGTGATGTTGAGCGCCATCTACATCACCCACTTGTCGGCTGGGAGGAGGATCGGGACGCGCGCCGGCTCGTTCGCGTCCGTCCGGACGGTCGGGGCGTCGGCGAACTCGGGAGCGCGCTCGGCCGCCTGTCCGAGTTCCGCGCCGCCGTATCCGTCCTCGATGACGATGGAGCATTCGCCGCCGGTGGACACGCGGGTGGCGATCACCTGCAGGCCCTCGCCCTCTGCCCACTCGCCGAACTCGCGCATGGTCTCGGCGTCCATCTGCTCCAGCTTGTCCACCAGCACGAACCCGCACTCCGGCTTGAGCTTGCGCACGATGGCGGTGGCGACGCGCAGCTGCTCGGACCCGCTCATGCAGTCCCACCTGCGGCCCTGGTAGGCCAGCAGCCCGTTCTCCACGGCGAGTCCCGGCAGAGGCAGGTCGGCCCCGTCGAGCAGCGCCATCTTGGACGCGCGCACGGCCTCGATCCGCTCGGTCATGTCGTCGTACTGCTCGGCCAGCTCCTCGGCCTCGCGCTCGGCGTCCGCGCGGCGCTGGTTGTCGCGCACCTTGGCGTTGACCGCCTCGATCCGCTCGAGCTGCGCCTCGATCTCGGCTGTGGATTCGTCGTGCAGCTGCTCGGCGGTCTTGCTCGCGACGCCGAAGTCCTCGACCGACTTGAGGTACTCGACGTTGAGCGCGGCGCGCTCCGACTTGAGCTCGTCGATACGGCGCGTCAGGTCGGCGAGCTTGTCGCGCATCTGATCGCACCGGGCCTCGATGTTGCGCGCCTCCTCGCGCTTGCGCTGGTTCTCGCCGTTCCTCGCGAGGATCTCCTGCTGCGCCTGGATCAGCTCCATGGCGCTCACGGGCTCGGTTGGGGCGTCCGGGTGCATGGGCATGTCGGCCGCCGCGCCCTTCTTCTGGTCGCGCATCTGGCCGACGCCGGTGCGCCGGTTGTAGAGCGCCTGCTCCTCGGCCTCCAGGCGCGCGAGCTCCTCGCCCACGCCGATGATGCCGAGCAGCGTCTTGGCCTTGTCCTTATCGCTCATCGCCAGGAACTTGGGAAGGTCGAGGGCGAGCGACTCGACGAACGAGTCCAGCAGCTGCTGGCCGCCCTTGCGCCCCTCGGGGTCGGTCACCTTGAGGGAGCCGGCCTTGCCCCTGCGCTCCACCACGATGCCGTTCGACAGCTGCACCTTGAGGTGAGGGTCGGTCGCGCTGCCCGCGCGCTTGGCCTCGCTCGGGCGCTTGCGGTCGCCGCCGAGCGCCCAGGCGATGGCGTCGAGCACGCTGGTCTTGCCCTGGCCGTTGCGCCCGCCGATGACGGTGAGCCCGCTCTCGGCCGGCTCCAGCGCCACCGCCTTGACGCGCTTGACGTTCTCGACCTCCAGGCTGTTGATCTTCACGGTCATGCTACTCCTCCTCGTCTTCGTCGTGCGCCAGCGCGGACTCGCACAGGCTCTTCAGATCTATGTCTGCCGCGGTCGGCTCGTATCCGTCGGCTGCCAAGGCGGCGAGCCAGCCGAGGAAGCGCTCGACGTTCGACGCGTAGCATGGGCACCTGCCGTCCACGAGGGCATCGGAGATCCACGGATACAGCTCAGCATTGCCGGCGGCCATCATGTAGCCGTAGGCTGCCAGCCGGGGGCAGAACATGCCGTCGACCTCGGTGCCGGTCGCACTCTCGAACTTGCTCACCTTCTCGCCGATGCCGCCGTATCCGGACAGCGCCGCGTCCTCGACCACCTCCATGACGCAGGGCATGGACCCGAGGTCTTCGATGCGCGCGTGGAACCAGGCCAGGTGCGCGGCCTTCGCGGCTTCGATCGACTCCTTGACCTCGTCGACGCGGCGCTTCCGCTCCACTTGCTCCGGATCGACCCTCTCCTCGTCGGCGGAGACGGGCTTGCAGATCTCGATCGCAGGTCCCGTTCCGGATTCGAGGATGTACGCGGCGCAGCCGTCGATCCCGGCGACCGCCTGCGCGAGGGCGTCGGGATCCTTCACGTCCTCGCACCACGACCACCCATCCTGGCTGTACAGGCGCTTCTCCGAGATCGCGACTCCCGCGTCCTCGCATGCGCGGACGAGCGCGGCGCGGCGCTCGTCGCGCTGCATCCGCTGCCGCTCGGCTTTCGCGACGTCGCGCCATTCCTCCTCGCGGCAGCTCGTCAGCTTCTCGACGGCGGCGCCATCGCCGAGCTCCTCGAACTCGGCGATGGCCAGCATGCGGTCGAGGGTCATGTCGTCGCCGGCGTCGTCCACGGCGGCGCGGGCGCGGCGCAGCTTGGCGGCGGCGCCCTTCGGCATGCGCCCGGCGCGCTCCACGCGCTCGGGATCCACGCCGAGCAGCAGCATCTGCTGCACGCCCCGGCTTCGCTCCACGTCGGTCAGAGGGCGCTTGTCGTCCGTGGCCACCATGGCGACCATCGCGTTCGCCTCGTCCATGTCGTCGCATACGACGGCATGGCAGCGGGCGAGCTTGTTCTTGCACATGGCCTTGTAGCGGCGCTCGCCGTCGACGATGCGGTAGATCCCGCCGTCCTCGACGACCACGATGGGGTTCACCGGCTCGCCGGGGTTGAGCGCGTTGAGCATGCAGCTCTCCGCGAGCGCGGCGATGTCGCCGAAGTCCTTGCGCGGATTCTTCTCGTCGGGGTACACGTCGTCTATGCCGATCTCGCGTAATTCCATATATCCTCCTCTGACTAGGTAAAACGTTGAAAAGTAACACTCATTTCGATTTTCTGGGATTGGTGCCCAAGACCTCTCTCATCCGTTTGAGCCTGGTCTTCGCCGCGTTGTAGGGCAGCAGCAGCCTGCGGTGCTCCCACTCCTCCAGGGCGAGCAGGTAGGCCGTCTCGGCCTTGTCCCGCTCGTAGCGGCTCACGGGGCAGCTCTCGCGCCTCTTCGGCCTGGGGCCGAGGGACGAGGGGCGCGTGCCGCGCTTGGCCTCCTGGTCGTCGTAGGCGGCCCTTTGCCGAGGGGTCATCGATGCGTACACCTCGACGCACGCCGCCTCGCGGCCTGCGAGCTGCTCGCGCATCCGGCAGACGCGGCATCGGCCGTTCTTGTCGACGGCGGAGCGCCATCCGGCGCACTCGTCGCACCATACGAGCCGGGTGCGGCAGCACCTCAGAGACAGGCCCAGGCGCTTGGCGGCCATCTTGACGGCTCCGCTCGAGCGCTTGAGCTCGCGGCAGATGTCGCGGCGCGGGAGCCTGCCGGCCATGTCGCGCAGCCGGTCGATCTCGTCGGTCGTCCACGGCCTCTGGGCCGAGCCCTTGCGCGTCATCGCGCGACCGCGCCCTTCGCGTGCCGCCAGCTGCGCGCCTCGGGGCGGCGCCCCGTGACGTCGGCGAACATGATCTGCAGCCATGCGGTGCCCGCCTGGCTGTCGAGCGCCTCGACGTACTGCGGGTGGATGCGCCATGCCAGGGACGGCTCGTCCATGACGAGCATGCGGCTCAGACACGCCCAATGCGCCATGGCCATGGGCACGGAGACCATCGTGACCACGGGGGTGCCGGCGTCGGTCGTGCGGACGATGCGCTGCACGTCGAGCTTGAGCGCGTCGTAGTTGGTGACGGCGGGGTTGACCATGGACGGCCTCTTGGCCCAGGCGACGGCCTCCTCGGCGGTCTGCACGGCGGGGTTGCGCTCCATGCCTACCACCAGCCCTGGGAGATGCCGTGGGCGGCGAGGGCGATCAGCAGGTAGACGGCGCACGGGACGACGGCCGCGAAGCACAGTTCCGCGCGCTCTTTGTTGCTCAACCTCATGCGATCCCCGCCTGGCTGCCGGACATGTACTCCACGAGCGCCGGCTTCGGGATCCTCCACAGCTTGCCGACCTTAACGGCGACGAGCTTCCCGCTCGCGCACATGTCGCGGATGCACTTCGGCGTGACGTGAAGCACGCGGGACACCTCGTCCGGGGTCATGACGGCATCGTATCCCGACAGATCATGCTCGATCTTGCCGGCAAGCCCTGGGCTCGCCGTTGCTTCCGGTTCCATGTGATATCCTTTCCTTCATGCGGGCGTTCCTGGCAGGGATTGCCGCCCGCGATTGTCTGCGGCCATGGCTTTACGCCGTGGCCTTTTTCGTCACCACGTAGCCCGGCAGGCGCATGTCCACGGCGGTGACGGAGCTTCCGTCCGCGCACGCGGCGTGCAGGGTGGCCTTGCAGGATCCGGTCGCCTTGCGCAGGACGATCTCGCGAACCTCGCGGCCGGCGCCGCCCTCCAGCGTGCCGATCTCGTCGCCCACCGCGACGGGCGTCCCGTACGCGTCGACGATCCCGATGCGCTCGCACGCCTCGACGGCGTCGACTATCACGGACGACCTCTCGGGCTTGCTGGACAGCCGCGCCTCGATGCGCGCAACGGCCTCTTTGAGATCCTCGAACTCGGCGAGGGTCGGGTATTTCCTCGGTGTCGTCATGATTCACCTCCTTTCGCTGATCGGCGAACTTCGCGTTTCGAATAACCCGGAGGACGGCAGCGTGGTACGATGCGGCTTGGCTTGCGAGAGGGGGTGATTTTGATGGAGAGCTTTCAATCGTTTCTCGATCATATCGACATCGATCAGCTGAGCGATTCGGTTATGAACGACAGCGAGGCTGCTGTTCGCCTTTCTCAAATTGCTCTGGGAGGCGAGCGGCCTGAATCATCTTCGCTGCAAGATGCACGGATGGCTTCAGCTTTTGCGACCCCGACGGTTCTGGGGATACTGGGGCTGTACCATGAGTGGCTTTGCGTTCAGCTGGAGCAACGGGGGTAGGGATTGTGCGCGGGTGCTCGATGCCACGCTTGCCCGCGCGAATCCTCTCTATTGATCCCATGGCGGCTCCTTTCGGCTGCCGCCTTCCGGGCTATTCGATTCTCAAAGTTCGATGCGACAATTTAGAATTTACTCACAAGACAAAAAAATTTCGTTGATAGACTCCTGAAGGATTTGCCGACTATAGCGGTTCAACTTTGGCAGCAATGACTTCACCATGCCAAGTGTCATGTTGTCAGGGTCGCTCTCGATTTTCCTGTAAGTCTGCGGATCGACCTCGAGGAATTCCGCAAATTCCTTCTTTTGATAGCCCGATGCTCCACGAGCTACTTCAACGAAGTTGGTAACCTCCGGCATATTCACCTCCTTTCGACAACGACAATAGTAAATTTACCCTATACCGAAGTCAATACGGAGTATATAATTTTTTTACTGAACGATATAAAATTACCTTTGGAGAAGAAATGTTAACCGAACACGAAATCCAGAGCGTTCTGATAGCCAATCTCAACGCGTTAATGCGTAAGGAGGGGGTTTCGCAATCGGAGATCGCTCGACGAGCTTCGATTGAAAAGCAAACTGTTTCTTCTTGGATGAGGGGTGTTTCTTTTCCTTCGGCTAAGAACATCCAGAGCATAGTGGATGCCTTTGGGATAACAACCGACGATCTACTTAGCTTAGAGAACGGGCTAGCATCTAAAGAACGTTTTGCAAGCTCCGAAATAATGAAGCCTTCATATTCCTATCATGTTGTCCCAATGCTGGGCAATGTCGCAGCAGGAGAGTGGCGAGAGGTGTATGAGCAGCACGGCGAGGAGGTTACCATTCCCGACGAGTTCGCGGAGAGCCACCCTCGCGCTTTCGGAGTCAAGCCGGCGGGGTCAAGCATGGATCTTGTATTTCGCGACGACGAGATCGCGATTTGCGATCCCGATATGGAGGTGCGCGACGGGAGCGTGGCGTTGGTCGGCGTCAACGGGGACGAGGCGACGATAAAACGCGTATTCTTCGCCGGCAACACTATCGTCTTGCATGCCGAGAGCACCATGGCCGACGAGTACCCGGACATAGCTATCAACACCAAGGACCCGGCTTCTCCGCCCGTGCATCTCATCGGTGAGATTTTCTGGAAGACGCTTCCAGCGAAACCGATTAAGTTTTAAAAAGTTCCAGACGAAAGGAAGATGAAAAATGAAGAGGATAGTAGGAAAGGTTGCCGTTGTCGGTTGCGCTGGAGCGCTTGCATTGACCCTTGCTGGATGCGGGTCGCCTGAGAAGCCGGAGGGTGGATCCGATCAGCCGACGACGGCTCAGGAGCAGCCGAAGCAGGAAGAGAAGGCGCAGCCGCTCGATCTGACGGGTGAGTGGACGCAGTCTAATAAGAACTCCGAGGACAGCTACCAGATCGCTACAATTTCGGGTGAAACCATCACGATCAATTGGGTGTCCAACGGAGGAGATACCAAATCGCTTTATTGGGCTGGCTCCTACGTTGCTCCGACAGAGGAGACCGACAGCTACAGCTGGGAATCTGCCAATGATACCGAGCAGACGGACAAGGCGATGCTGGCTTCAAGCGATGCGACGAAAGCGTTCAAATACGAGAACGGAGTTTTGAGCTACGAAGCATCGGCTATGGGAACTACGACCACCGTGAAGATGGAGCGTGAATAAAACAGACGGGCGGATCGACTTCGACGATCTTGCGGAAACAGGAGAGCGCAATGTGCGAATACTGCGAAGACGGCAGAAGGCTGATCAATAAAGATAAGGCAGGATCAGGCGCTGAGGTGTGGATCGAGGCGGGGCGCTTGGTGGTGCGCAGCGAATGCGAATGCGGATCGAGCTCCACGGTCATGTCGAACCAGATCAAGGTTTGCCCGATATGCAAGCGAGACCTGTCCGAAGATCATCTTTGGCGCGAGTTCGACCCGTACGCCTGGCCCGGATTCAAGAAAGACGAATAACATAGCGCAGCCCCGCTCTAGTTTGGCGACCGGTGGCGGGGCTGCAACCTAACCTGATGGAAAGGCAAGGTGAAGTATACCATGGGCAAGGCCAGGGGCGGTGGATCTATCGTCCAGCTCGACAGCGGCAAGTCCAGGGCGCGCTGCAGAAGGTGGCGCATCGTCATCAGCATGGGCAGAGATCCCATCACGAAAAAGCGGCTTCCGCCGAGGACCAAGAGGGTTTGCGGAACCTATACCGAAGCCCAGGCGGCGTTGCGCGAGTTTCTGATCGAAGTCGAGAACGGGCCTGACGGCGGCGGCGAGAGGATGGCCGCGCTGGTCCAGGATTGGATCGAGTCGCGCGAGATGCTCGTGCAGTCCGGCGCCTTGGCCGCCGGAACGTGCCGAAAGGACAAGGTTCGGGCCAAGACGATCTCTGCATGGTTCGGCCAGGCGAAGGTCGCGGATGTGGGCCCTGACGATGTCATGAGGTTTTACGCCGCTATGAGGACGGGATCCTCGAGCCTGTCCGGCGAGCCCTTGTCCGGCACCACGGCGCGGGGCATCGCGGTCGCCCTTTCGGCCGTCATGGATATGGCCGTCAAGCGGAGGATCATCCTGGAGAACCCCTGCTCCGGCGTCGACAAGCCGAAGGTCGACACAGACGAGAAGCAGGCCCTGTCCGTGGAAACGCTCCGCTCGCTCATGGTCGAGCTCGCGGGCGGGGAGCCGGAAGCCCGGAAGATCGGCGTTTTGCTGGCCGTGACGTGCGGGCTGTCTCGCGAGGAGCTGCTGGGTCTGTCGTGGAGGGATGTGTCGGACGAGGTTCTATCGATCTCGAAGGTGCGCAACGTCGATGATCCGGGGCTCGCAAACACCAAGACCAAGCACCGGAAGCGCTCCATGCCCATCCATCCGAAGGTGCAGGAATGCTTGGCTGCTTGGAGGGCGGTGCAGCGTGCGAAGCTGAAGCGCCTGCGGATCGTCCAGGACGCATCGACGCCCGTCGTCACCAATTCCGTCGGAGGGCGCATGCATCCCGAGAATTTCGCGCGCTGGTGGCGATCCTGGCGCGATGAACACGGGCTCGACGGGGTGGGGCTCCACGAGCTGCGGCACACTTTCGCCACGTACGTCGTGTCGAAGGGGACGGACATGATCACCGCCGCCGACCTCATGGGGCACTCCGGCACGCAGATGCTGGAAAACGTGTACGCGCATACGGTTCCCGAGAACAAAGTGTCGGCGATGAAAGCGGTGGGCGATTTCATGTTTGGATTAGATGACTAAACGAATCTGGTATACCAAATGGTATACCAAAAAACAGTGCGGTGAAACATCAGCAGTTCGGTGGGTTGCCTCTGACGTGCGGAAACGGTTTTTGAGTGCGTGAGGTTTTACGAATGGCAAACCCCATGGAGGTTCAAGTCCTCTCGCCCGCACCATCTGAATTGAGAAACCCGCTTCGGCGGGTTTTTTGCTGCCCTGCTATGCGTCTGCTACACTTTCCCCATGACTTCCTACACCACCATAGCGGGGCGGGCGACCGCCGAGATCGAGGAGAAGAAGAGCCGCTTCATCGCTAGTTTGGCGCATGTCGAAACCGAGGATGAAGCGCTGGCGTTCCTCGAGGAGATCCGCGCGGCCAACCGCATGGCGCGCCACAACGTGTACGCCTACGTGCTGCGCGAGGGCGGCGCGGGCGTGCAAGGGCGCGTGCGCTATTCCGACGACGGCGAGCCTCAGAAGACGGCGGGGCTTCCCACGCTCGAGGTGATCCAGCACGCGGGGCTGACCGACGTGATCACGGTGGTCACGCGCTATTTCGGTGGGGTGCTGCTGGGCACGGGCGGCCTCGTGCGCGCGTACACGCAGGCCACGCAGGCGGGCATCGAGGCGGCGGAGCTGGTGGTGGTGTCGCGGTGCGTGGACATCGAAGTGCGAGCGGCGTACGGCAAGTACGACCAGCTCGTGCGCATTGCGTCGGACTGCGGTGCGAAAGTGCTCGATACCGTGTACGACGATGCGGTCACCCTGCGCCTGCGCATGCTCGACGGCACGCAGGAGCCCCTGCTGCTCAAGATCACCGAGCTTGAACGCGGCCAGGAGCGCGTGCGCGTGAGCGAGCCTCTCGAGGCTGCGTTCTGAGTCTCGCGGCTGTTGGGGCGGAGCGAGGCGCAGTTGCTTGCGCTATGATGTGCTCGCTGCTCGCTGCTCGCTGCTCGCTGCTCGCTGCTCGCTGCTCGCTGCTCGCTGCTCGCTGCTCGCTGCTCGCTGCTTGTCGCCCTCGCTGTCGCATAATTCTTCAGCGCTATGTGCAGCAAAATCGAGCTTTTGGCAGTCTTGCTTGATTCTCAAGCGACATGGGCAAAACGCGACCTGCGGTTTCTTTCGCTGACGGCTTGCCAGGGCTCTTCCGCGTGCTTTTGGAGCCGGCGAATGCGAGCGATCACTGCCAAAAACTCGATTTTGCTGCACATAGGGGTTAAGGTTTTTGCGCAAGGCATGCGTTGCGGCAGCTCGCGTGGGCATCTGCGGCCGCCTGCCCTATAATAGGCGCATGGCACGCGATCGACAGCTCATATTGAACCGGTATCGACCCATCGGCGAAGCGAAAGCCGGCGGCTTCGGCACCGTGCGGGTGGCGTGGGACACGCGCATCCAACGCAAGGTGGCCATCAAATGCATCGAGCTGGATGAGGTGGACGCCGCGCGCGCGGCGCTTCCAGGGGCGAACGCCGTCGCGCAGCGCGCGCCGCAGCACGAGCCGCTTCCCTGGGAAGACGATCCCGTTTTCAACGATGCCGACGAAGCCGAAGGGGATGCGACTTCGGTGTTTGACCTGGTAGGCGACGGGCCGCTGGTACATTCTCTCGCGCACGTTCCCGGCTTGGACGAGGCGCGCACCGCGGCAATGCTGTCGGATGCGAGCATCGTCGCGGTGTACGATTTCGAGGTGCAGGAGTCCACCGCCTACCTCATCATGGAGTACGTCGAAGGCGTCACGCTCACCGAGCTGCTGCATCGTCACGCCGACCGTCTCACATTGGATGTGGTGGCTGCCGTGTTCGCGTCGGTGTCTCACGCGTTGGAGGTGGCGCACGCCAACCAGGTGCTGCACCTCGACATCAAGCCCGACAACGTGCTGATCAACCATCAAGGCCAGGTGAAAGTCACCGATTTCGGCCTGGCCACGCTGGCCGACGCGTCCGGCTACGGCGCGGCCGGCGGAGGAACCATCGGGTACATGCCCCTGGAGCAGATGCGCCAGGAGAACCTCGACGTGCGCTGCGACGAATGGGCGTTGGCGTCGCTGACGTACGAGATGCTGGCGGGCGAGAACCCGTTTCTGGCACCCGATCTCGAGCGCGCTGAAGCTGTTATCGAAGATGCGGAGCTGGTGCTGCCGTCGCTGTGCTGGGACGAGCTGGACCCCGCCGTCGACGACGTGATCTTCTTCGCGCTCGACCCCGACCGGGAAGAGCGCTACGCGACGGTCGCCGATTTCGCGGAGGAGCTGGAGCCGTTCCTGGGCGATCCGAAGCGCGGCGTGCGCGAGCTCTCCGTCATCGTCGGTCACGCCGACGATGAGGAGGAAGAGGAAACCGAGACCGCGCCACCTGTTCCGTATGTGCCGCTCCGCGAGCGCATCACGCCGCTGCAGCGCACGGTGGCGGCGCATGCGGCGGGCGCGCTGGGCAGCGGGGCGGTCGCGTTCGTGGCGTTCGCGAATCTGCCGCAGACCAGCGGATTCGCCAACCCGCTGTTCTGGGGGCTGTTCGCGCTCGTGACGTTGGCGGGAGCGTTGAAGCCGCATCTCGGCGCGCTGTTGGCATACTTCGCGTTATCGGCGGCGCTCATCGCCGGAAACGCTCCCGCCGCAGGATGCGTTCTGCTGGCGGCGACGGCGGCCTGGTGGTACTTCACCGGGCGTTTGGGCGACGCCGATGCGAACGCGACGCTCGTGCCGCCGCTTGCCGGGGCGTTCGGCTGCAACCAGCTGACGCCGCTCGTGGCCGGGTTCTGCCTGCCGCCTGCGCGCGCGTTCGGAGCGCTGGCGTTCTCGCTGGTGGTCAGCGTGATGTTGGCCGCATGCGGGTCGCACAGCCTGCTTGGTTGGGACGCGCTGACGAACTGGCAGTTCTCTGCGGGGCTCGACGTGCAGGCCAGCATCGGCAGTCTGTTGATGCAGCCGGCGCTGTGGTGCATCGTGATCAGCTGGATTGCGGCTACGGGTGCGCTGTCGGCCTTCCGCCTGCGCCCGACGCGTGCGTTCGCCGTGCTGGGCACGCTCGTGGCGAGCGCTCTGCTGCTGGCGGGCATCGTCCTGGCCGCTTGGGTCGCGTCGGGGCAAGCAACCTGGATGCCGTCCTTCAACAACCTCGTGTTCACGCTCGTTCCCATCGTGGCGATGCTGCTCATGTGCGTCCTCGTCCCCGAGCCGGATTACTACGAGGAAGATTACGAGGGCGAAGCGTAAACTCGCGAAAGCGGTCCCCCCCCGCTTGATTGCTCGTCGTATTTTTCGAGCAAGAATCCGACACAAGAGATGCTGCCGAGCCGGCCCCCTCCGTAGTACTATTAACCTCAGCACAATCTTGTAGAAAGGGTGGCCTCATGCAGGAACTTAACGACGAGCGCGTGCTGTTCGCGTTCGCGCGCGATTTGGAGCCGGCGCTGACGGTGGCATCGGGCGAGACGGTGCGCATCCGCACGCAGGACTGCTTCGGCAACCAGGTGCAGACGCCCGAGGACGAGCTGGACGAGATCGACTGGGATCGCATCAACCCGGCAACCGGCCCCGTGTTCGTGGAGGGCGCGGTGCCCGGCGGCGCGCTGAAGGTGACCATCGAGAACATCGAGCTCGACCCGCAAACCGCGTCGTGCACGGGCAAGGACGAGGGCGTGTGCGGCGACCGCTTCGACGCGTGGAGCACGCACCTGTGCGCTATCGACGGCGACAAGCTAGTGTGGAACGACCAGCTGTCCATCCCGCTTAACCCCATGATCGGCGTCATCGGCGTGGCCCCGGCGGGCGATCCGGTGAACTGCGGAACGCCCGGCAGCCACGGCGGCAACATGGACAACACCGCCATCACCACGGGCGCGACGCTGTACTTCCCCGTGGCGGTGGAGGGCGCGCTGTTCGGCTGCGGCGACATGCACGCGGCGATGGGCGATGGCGAGATTAGCGTGTCGGGCGCCGAGGTGGCCGGCTACGCTACGGTCACGCTCACTGCGCTGCCCGACCTGCACCTGGTTGATCCGCTTATCGAGAACGGCACGCACCTCGGCATCATCGCGTCCGCCGAGTCTCTCGACGCAGCGGCCGATCGCGCCGTGCACGAGATGGTGGATCTGCTGCACGACCGCACCGGCGTCGACGAGGCCGAGCTGGTCATGCTGCTGTCGCTGGTGGCCGACGTGCAAGTGTGCCAGATGGTGGACCCCCAGAAGACCGTCCGCTTCATGGTTCCCAAGTACGTGCTGGAATCGCTGGGGTTCAAGCTGTAGAAGAAGAGAAGGTGGTCGGGCGGTCGCCTTCTCGCCCGACCCCATCGGAGGACATCTTGGAGGATGCGTCGTGCCCGAAACGTGCGGTTTCGCCGCAAAGGCCGGCCGTTTCGGCAACGCGTTGACAGGTTGCGTGCGTCTCCTACAGCAGCTCGCACACCTTGCCCAGCAGCGGCTCGAAGCTGACGCCGCGGTCTTTGAAGTCGGGCTGTTCGGCGCTCACCAGCATGGCGTCGTGCACGAAGTCGCCTGCGAACGCGACGGCCTCCTGCAGCGAGCGACCGGCCATCACGGCGGCCATCAGGCATGACGCGTACAAGTCGCCCGTGCCGTGCAACATGTAGGGCAGGTATTCGTTATGCGCTTCGAACGTCTCGCAGTCCTTGCCGCCCACGAAGTTGCGGATGCACGACTCGCCCTCGCGCTGGATGCCCTTGAGCACCACGTGCTTCGCTCCCTTCGCCACGAGGGCATCTACCAGGCGGTGCGCTTCTTCGTCGGAGATGTCGGCGCCGCCCCAATCTTCGCCGATGGGCTCGCCCAGGATGATGGCGGCTTCGGTGAGGTTCGGTGTGAGGATGTCGGCGCCGCAAGCCAGCTCGGCCATGGCGGAGCACAGCTCGGGCGTATACGTGGGGTAGACCTTGCCGTGGTCGGCCATCACGGGATCTACCACGCGCAAAGCGTTCGGATACATAGCGTACAGATCGCGAATGCGATCCACCTGCTCGGGTGCGCCCAAGAAACCGGAGTACACGGCATCTATCTCCACGCCGATGCCCTTCCATGCGTTCAGGTAGTCGGCTAGGATCTCGGTGGTGTCGTGCATGTACCAGCCGGGGAAGGCGGTGTGCGACGAGAACAAGCCCGTCGGCACGGGGCATACGTCGCAGCCGGCGGCGGACAGCACGGGAATGGCAACTCCCAGCGAGCACTTGCCGTAGCCGCACAGATCATGCACGGCGGCGACGCGGGGGATGTACGCTCCTTCGCGCTGGTAGAGATGCGTTTCGGCTTCGTTCATGGAAGTACTTCCTTTCCGGGTTGTCAAGAGGCGATGAGGTTCAATTATATGGTTTGAGTGTGCGGGAGAATTGACGGCTTGAAAACAGGAGCGCGCAGCTGAAAAGCTGCGCGCGTCGAGACTCGAAAGCAGTGATCGCGCGCACGTGCAAGGAGCTTTTCAAAAGGCGATCCTCATCGTTTGGTCGCCGTTCGGCACGAACGCGAAGACGTTACTTGTCGTCTTCGTCGTCGTCGAAAAAGGACCAATCGTCCTCGTCAGGCTCATGATTGACGAACGTTTTGCGCGTGCGGCGCTCCATGATGACGCACGCGATCAGACTTACGACCAAACCGATTCCCACCAGGCATCCGATGCCGGCGTAGGTGTTGAAGAGAAAATCGTACAACGCACCGAAATCCATGGTTACCTCGTTACTCTAACTCGTGACATCACCATTGCCACAGAGTGTTTGCAGTTCAGCGTTAGAGTATACTATGTCGAGCCGATCCGGTACGGGTCGGCTTGGATATTCCTTTATTCTTTACGCGCGCTGAAGAAGGGCAAGCACCAACACGCCATGGGCAAAGACAAGCGCAAACGCAAACGACGCATAACGGCATCAATCGCAATCGTCGCCATTGTGGCGGCGATTGTTTCTGCTGTGCTCGGATTAACGTCTTTTATCGACAAGAAGCTCAATCAGAGCGCCGAGCAGCAGGTGGTCACGTTCACCGAGCAATCTGCCAGCAACGTAACCGACCGCATGTATATGTCGCAGAACGCCATCGGCGCGTTTACCGTGCAAACTACCGATCCTGCGTTGGTTGCGCCGGCTCTCAGCAGCTTCCAGGAGCACCACGGCTTCGCGAATGCGACGTTTGCCGGGATGGACGGTCGAGGCGTTCGCGCGGATGGCTCCGCATTTTCCGTCGACGAGCTGGCTCAGCCCGAAACGGCTTTGTCCGAGGGTCGCAGTTCGTACTCTGCCACGTTCGCCAACGAGGCGGGCGCCCGCGTGCGTCTCGCCCAAACGCCGCTTTATATCGATGGGCAGCAAGTCGGAGCCCTGTACGTGCAGGTGCCGTTAAGCTTGTTCTCTATGTCCCGTCAGCTGGATATGTTCGACGGCCGCGGCTACTTCATGTTGTTCGAGGGTTCCACCGGCGAGGTGCTGGTGCCTCCCACGGGCGAAACCAAGACGCCGGTGTTCATCGGCACGTCGCTGTACGACTTCCTTGACCGGGCGTCTCAGTACAGCGAGCCGGCCTCGAACACCGATGCCGCGGTCTCAACCGAAGCTGCCTTGCAGTTCATGCAGTCGCGCTCGCGGAGCGACCTTTCCACGCTGCGCGACGTTGTGGCGAACAAGCAGACGGGGCTGCTCACGGCCACGGTAGACGGCAAATCCAGTTATGTGTGCGTCGCGCCGGTCGACAACGGGTATTGGTACGTGTGCAACGTGGTGCCCGTCGAGAACGTGCGTGCCGAAGCTGCCGTGGTCACCACCACGTTCGAAGCGGTGTTCGCCATCATCTTCGCCTGCCTTGTGGTGGTGGCGCTGTTGGTGTTCGGCGCGTACCGCCGCCGCCTGCGCGAACAGAACGTCGCCATGCTCGGCCAGTTGTACGAGGCGCTGTCCGACAGCATCGATATGGCGGTGAACCTCTATTCGCCCACCGACGGCAAGGTCACTCCCATTGTGGCGAAGGCCGAACGCATCATCGGCTATCGCCTTGACGCCTTTCTGCAAAACGAGCGGTTGGCGGCCACCATAGGGCTTTCTCCCGAGGGCGTGGCTCTGTTCGATCGCATTAGGAAGGACGAGACGAAGGGCTTCGAGCAAGGGGAGTTCTCGTTCCGCAGCAAGCAGACCGGCAAAGAATGCTGGGCTTCTTACTCGGTCAAGCGGCTGACGTTCGAAGATAAGCCGCAGCTGCTCGTGGTCATGCGCGACGTGACGGCCGACAAGGAGATCCAATTGTCCATGAAGGATGCGATGGACGTTGCCGAGGCGGCGAATGCTGCAAAGTCCGAGTTCCTCTCGCGCATGAGCCACGAGATCCGCACGCCTATGAACGTGATTCTGGGAACGCTGCAGCTTGCGCGGAGCAATCCGGACGATCGCGAGAAAGTTGCCGAGACGCTGAAAAAGATAGGAGACGCATCTGACCATCTGCTCGGGCTGATCAACGACGTGCTGGACATCTCGAAAATCGAGAACGGCAAGATGACCCTGGCCAGCGAGCCTTTCCGTCTCAGCGCCGTGCTGTCGCACGTGGCATCCGCCGTTCGCGTGCAGTGCGAACAGCGCGCCCAGGAATTCGTCGTGACAACTCCGCCATGCGCCGATGCCGTGTTCGTGGGCGATGCGCGGCGCATCAAGCAACTGTTGCTGAACTTGTTGACGAATGCCGTGAAGTACACGCCCTGCGGCGGCTGCGTTCGGTTCGAGACCACGGTGGCGAAGGGTGCCGCCATGGGGTATCGCCAGGTGAAGTTCACGGTATCCGACAACGGCATAGGCATGTCAGAGGAGTTCAAGGAGCATATTTTCGAGCCGTTCAGCATGGAGGGACGCTCGCGCGAGCAGGGCACGGGCCTCGGCATGCCCATCGTGAAGAACATCGTCACCATGATGGCGGGCGATATCGCCGTCGAGTCGACGAAAGGGCAGGGCACTACGTTCACGGTGACGTTCAACCTGCGTATCGCATTAGAGGCGGAGCGCATCGTGTTCGAGGAGGGCGAGGGCGCCGAGGCGGACGATGCGCAGCCCCTCGAACTCGATGCTGCGAGCGCGGCGGCGCTGCGATCCCTCGGCGCGCGCGATCGGCTGGCGAGCCGTCCCGTTTCGGCTTACGAAGCCCCTATGCCGGGCGCGCCGCGTGTGCTCGACCGCACCGAGTTCGAGGGGCTGCGCGTTCTGCTGGCCGAAGACAACGACCTCAACGCCGAGATAGCCTGCGAACTGCTGGCGGAAGCGGGGCTGGTAGTGGAGCGAGCGGGGGACGGAGCCGAGGCGTGCGTCATGTTCGAGGCGTCGAAGATAGGCTACTTCGACGCGGTTCTCATGGATGTGCAGATGCCCAACATGAACGGCTACGAGGCCACGCGGTGCATCCGCGAGCTCGATCGCGAAGATGCGGATGCCGTGCCCATCATCGCGATGTCGGCCAACGCCTTCGCCGAAGACGTGAGCGCCTCGTTGGCCAGCGGCATGAACGCGCATCTGTCGAAGCCCATCGACATGCGCCGCGTGCTGGCCACCCTCATCAAGTACGTGCGAAAGCGCTATGAAGGATAAGGGCGTCGGCTGGCCGCCCGACGGAACATGCCGGGTGCGTGAAGGAACGACGAGGTGCGCCGCCCGTGAGGTATACTAAAGGCACTATTGTTTCCCATCGTGAAGGAGCGCGACTATGCTCGACATCAAGTTCGTCCGCGACAACCAAGAAGCCGTCGCCGAGGCGATGAAGAACCGCCATGCTTCGTGGGACGCGGCGCGCTTCTCCGAGCTCGACGAGACTCGCCGCGCCGCCATCGCGAAGGAGGAGGCGCTGCAGGCCGAGCGCAACGCCACGTCGAAGTCGATCGGCCAGATGATGGCCGCCGGCCAGAAGGACGAGGCCGAAGCCGCCAAGCAGCGCGTGCGCGCCATCAACGACGAGCTGGCCGTCATCGGCAAAGATCGCGAAGCGGCCGACGAGGCCCTGCGCGAGGTGCTGCTGCGCACGCCGAACATGCCGGCCGATTCCACGCCGGTGGGCGACGACGAGGACGACAACCCCGAAGTGCGCCGCTGGGGCGCGCCGCGCGACTTCGCCGCCGAGGGCTTCGAGATGAAGCCGCACTGGGATCTGGGCCCCGAGCTGGGCATCATCGACTTCGAGCGGGCGGTGAAGCTAGCCGCCAGCCGCTTCATCCTGCTGGGCGGCCTGGGCGCCCGTCTGGAGCGCGCCCTCATCAACTTCATGGCCGACACGCACGCGTCGCGCGGCTACAAGGAATGGTGGTGCCCGGCCATGGCCAACGCCGAGACGCTCACCGGCACCGGCCAGCTGCCGAAGTTCGAGGAAGACCTGTTCCACACCACCGAGGGCCTGTACCTCATCCCCACGGCCGAGGTGCAGCTGACGAACATCCACGCCGGCGAGGTTCTGGACGCCGGCCAGCTGCCGCTGAAGTACTGCGCGTTCACGCCGTGCTTCCGCGAGGAGGCGGGCAGCGCCGGCCGCGACACGCGCGGGCTCATCCGCGTGCACCAGTTCGACAAGGTGGAGATGGTGAAGTACGCCAAGCCCGAGGAGAGCTTCGACGACCTGGAGGCCATGGTGGCCGACGCCGAGAACATCCTGCAGCTGCTGGGCCTGCCGTACCGCGTGATCAGCCTGTGCACGGGCGACATCGGGTTCTCCGCCGCCAAGACGTATGACCTCGAGGTGTGGCTGCCGTCGTACAACGGCTACAAGGAGATCTCCTCGTGCTCGAACTGCACGGACTTCCAGGCGCGTCGTGCGAACATCAAGTACCGCGACCCCGAGAACTTCAAGGGCTCGCGCTACGTCCACACGCTGAACGGCTCCGGCCTGGCGGTGGGTCGCACCATGGCCGCCGTCATCGAGAACTACCAGCAGCCCGACGGCACCGTGCGCGTGCCCGACGTGCTGGTGCCCTACATGGGCGGCGTCGAGGTCATCGCGCCGGAATAACGGCAGGCGAAGCTATCGAAAAGAACCAGGGAACCTTCAAGCGTGGCAACGAAGCGTAAACGAACCAGCAAACCGAATACCGCTGCCGCACCCGCGACGGACGCCTCGAAGCCAGGGGCGTCCGGCCGCGTCGCGCCGCGGAAGCGCACCGACGTGCCGCCTGCGAAACCGAAGCCGCGAGCGGCCGGGACGCCTCACGTTGAGGAGAATGAGGGGCAGACGCCCCTCGAGCAGACGTCGCGCGCTGCAAAGGTCAGGGCGAAGGCGGCCGCCAGGTTGAAGGAGGACGCGGCGGCAATCGTCGATGACGCTGCGAAAGACGATGGGGCCGAAGCGTCGACCGAGGCCGAGCGCGGGAAGCGTCGGCGCGAGCGTGCGGAAGCGAAGCCGCGCAAAAAGCGCTGGCCGCTTGTTGTGGCCGGCTCGGTGCTGCTGGTCGTCCTGCTGATCGTGGGCGGGTTCTCGTGGGACCGTTGGCTGCGCTACGACGATGCAGCCGAGTTCCAGGGCGAATGGCAAACTCACGGCACCACGGCCGTCGTGGTCATCGACGGCGAAACTATCAAGCTGACCGAAGATGTGAGCTGGTCGTACAAGCTGGACACGGACGCGAAGACCATCTCGTACACGTTCGGGAACATGGAGGGCTCCGGCCGCTATCGTTTCTCGCTCGACCGCTCTCAGCTGGTGATTTCCGATGGAAGCGGGTACACATGGCTCTCTACGCTGGCGGACGACATCGCCTGGCAGTTCGACCAGCTCGTGCGCGCGATTCAGGGCCAGCCGCAGGAGGAACCTCCGTCGGGAGCTGGATACACGGTGCTCGACCGCCTGTCGCACGATGCGGAGGCTACGCCGCAGAGGGGCGAGCCGGTGGCGCCTGAGCCTGAGCCCGAGCCTGCGGCGGAACCCGAGCCGGAGGCTGCGCCCGAGCCCGACCCGGGCGATCGGCAGAAGCCGGAATCCGATTCCGCTTCTGGGCCGGAAGACGCCTCTGCAAGTGAAGCCGCAGACGAAGGCGGCAGCGCCTCCGACGCCGTCGACAAGAACGACGATGCTGCCGCATCCGGCACGCGCGGCGTGTTCGATGTGAGCGACCTGCCCGCGTGAGCGCGCAGGGCACAGCCCCGCTTGTCATCGAGCGGCTCACGGTGCGCGCCGACCGCGTGGTGTGCGACGTGGTTCTGGCGCCCGGCGTCCCGCGCCGCACGACGCCAGAGCTTGCGGCGCGCGTTCGCGCGGCCCATCCGCACGTGCCGCGCCATGCCTGCGTGAACGACGAGGGCGACACTTTCGCCGCCGTCATGGACCACACGTCGCTGCCGCATCTGTTGGAGCACCTGGTCATCGATTTTCAAACGCGGGCGGCCGTGCGCAGGGGCGACGGCGCGGAAGCCGGTTCGGCCGCCGCTTACGCCGATGCCGGCGCCGCTCTCGATGCCGTGTTCGTGGGCACCACCGAGTGGACGGACGAGGCGGCGGGCCGCGCGCGCATCGAGGTGAGCTTCCTCGACGATCTGGTCGCTTTGCGCGCTTTTCGCGATGCGATTGCCTTCCTCGGCGATGCGATGGTACGCTAGCCGCTCTTGTGTGGACGGCAGAAGGAGCATCATCATGAAGGTAGCAGTGTTGACGGGCGGCAGCTCGACCGAGCGCGAGTTATCCCTGGCCAGCGCCAAGAACGTGTGCGCAGCTCTTGAAGAGGCGGGCCATAGGACGGTGCTGTTGGATGCTTCGTCCGACCTCGTTTCCGCCCTGCGCGTCGAGCGTCCCGACGTGTGCTTCAACGCCCTGCACGGCAAGCTCGGCGAGGACGGAACCGTCCAGAGCCTGCTCGAATTCGTGGGCGTGCCCTTCGTCGGATCGCCGTCCAGCGTGTGCCGGCGCGCTTGGGACAAATCCTCCCTCGGCTCCGAGATGGCGGCCTACCGCGCCATCACCGGCGATGAGCCGACGGCTTCCTGGCCGCAGGGCGTCTGCATCGCGCGCGAGGCGTTCGAGAGCATGGGCGCTGCGACGGCGTTTGACCTGGTGGAAGACCGCGTGATCGGCGGGTATCCCGTGGCGGTGAAGCCTGCGCACGGCGTTTCGGCTTCGGGCGTGCGCCGCGTTGATTCCGTCGACCAGCTGGGCGAAGCCGTGTCCGATGCGCTGTCGTTCGACGACGCCGTCATCATCGAGCAGTGGATCGACGGCGTTGAGGTAACCGTGCCGGTGCTGGGCTCCGGCTGGGATGCCTACGCGCTGCCGCCGGTGGAGATCGTGGCGAAGGAGGGCTTCTGCGATACGGTCGCCTGTCGCACGCCGGGCGCGGTCGAGCTGTTCGCACCTGTGCGCCCCGCCTCGTTGTCGAACGACGAGGCCGATGCCCAGGCCATCCGTGCCGAAATCGAGCGCGCCGCCTTGGAAGTGTGCCGTGCCTATCAGGTGCGCGACCTCGCCCGCGTTGATCTTGTCTGGGACGGAGCCCAGGCGCGCGTCCTGGAGGTGGACGTGTCGCCCTCCCTGGCCGAATCTTCGCCGTTCTCCCTCGCCTGCGAAGCCTCCGGTTTGTCGCTGTCCGGCGTCCTCAACGAACTGGTCAGCCAATATGCGCGGTAACCGCTTGCGGCGAGAGCGCAGTATGCGATTCACGGGTCGTAGGCCGGCGGCCCGTCTTCGCGTCTGTTCGGTCGGCAACGAAACAGCAACTGAATCATAGAGCGCTCATGTTTTCGCGCATGGGGCTGCGCGGATGCCCCTATAATGAACGAACAGGCAAACATCCCGAAGGAGGCCGTCATGGGCAACAAATTTGGAGCTTTTTTGGCTGGTGGGTTGGCCGGTGCGGTTGTCGCGCTGCTGTACGCCCCCCGGTCTGGTCAGGAAACGCGCGCTATGGTCACCGATAAGATGAGCGCGGCATGGGGCGAGGCGCAGGAGCTGGGCTCTCAGGCCGGCGCCAACATGCAGCACGCGTATCAGGATGCCGCGTCCAAGGGTCAGGAAGTCGTGCAGGACGTGGCCGCCAAGGGTCAAGAGCTGTACGGCCAGGCCACGCAGCGCGTGCAGGAAGCCGCCGACAACATCAAGCCGGCGTTCTCGCAGAAGAACGACGAGCTTCGCGACAAGATCGAAGCGGCGCGCCAGCGCATCGCCTCGCAGGTGGCCAAGAACGCCGAGCAGGCGCACGACGCGGTGAGCGACACCATTCCTGTCGCGGCCGACACGGCGCACGAGGCCGTCGACAAGGCCGAGGACAAGGCGCAGAGCGCGGCCGATGCCGTGAAGGACAAGGCCGAGGACGCTGCCGACAAGATCTCCGGCGACGACAAGTAGCATACGCATCTATCATGAAGCGGCGAGTTGGTCGACGTGGGCGCAAGCCCCGCCCCTCTCGCCGCTTCCTGACTGTCCGACAGGGCAACGGCGCTGGGGGGTTGCGGTTCCATCCGCGGCAAATGCGCAGGTTGTCGAGTGGAGAAGAAGGCCATGGCAAGCAAACTCATCACTACGCATGAGCTCACGGGCGTCCGCGTCGTGGGCGGCAAGAACGGTACGAAGCGCATCGGCAAGGTGCGCCGTTTCGTGTTCCACCCGAAAGAGAAGCGCTGCGTCGGCTTCATCGTGAAGCGCCCCGATCTGCTGTGGATGTTCCGCCGCAAGGACAAGTTCGTATCCATCGAGGGTTACGACATCGTGGACGGCCGCATCGCCATCCGCAACGTGCCCGAGGCCACGGACCGCGCCGCATGCAAGGCGCTGGGCGTCAACTGGGACGATTGCGTGCTGTGGGTGGGGCTGCCGGTCATGACCGAAGACGGTACTTCGCTGGGCATGGTGGGCAACGTCACCTTCAACCGCATCACCGGTATGGTGGACACGTTCGACACCGATTCGGGCGCCACCGCCAACGCACTGTTGGGCAAGCGCACTATTCCGGCCGACCTCGTCAAGGGGTTCCGCCGCGGAATGGGTGCCGCGCTGGCGCAGGTGGGCTCCGAGGGGCGCGAAACCGACGAAGTGGTGCTGGGTGCGATGCTGGTTGACGACGCCGCGAAGGACCTGGTTGCCGAGGGCGGCGTGGCCGAGAAGGCCGGCGCGGTCACGGCCGTCGCCGTCGACAAGGTGCACACCACGGTGGACAGGGCGAAGCCGGTGGTCAGCGAGGCCGCCAAGAAAACCGGCGAAGTGGTGAACAAGGGCGCGTACGCCACGGGCAAGCAGATCGCCGCCACGAAGGGGATGTTCTCCGGGTTCAAGGAGGAGTACGACAAGGCGCGCGGTGTCAAGCCCGGTTCCGACGACCAGGCTCTGGCCGTGACGGACGAGGCGGAAGACGAGGGCGTTTCCGCGCCTGCGAAGCCCGCGTCGACCGCGCCCAAGAAGAAGACGACCGCCAAGAAGCCCGCGCCCAAGAAGAACATGTTCGCGGCCTTCAAAGAGGAGTACGACAAGGCTCGCCACGATGACTGACAAGCTGAAGGACAAGCTGCACGAAAAAGCCGAGCAAGAGGTAGAGGTGCGCGGCCATAAGATGGAGAAGGCCGATATTTTCAAGTTCGTCGGGCTCATCGCGTTCTTCGCCATCATGGTGCTGATCGTGGTGATGCTATGGCCGTACTTCCACGAGTTGTTCGAGCCGGGCGGCCTCGACCGCATCATCAACGACGTGCGCGGCGCGGGTCCCGTGGGGTTCCTCATACTGCTGGGACTTCAGTTTCTGCAGATCGTCGTGGCGTTCATTCCCGGCGAGGTGGTGCAGATCGCGGCGGGCCTGCTGTACGGCCCCTGGATCGGCGCGCTGGTCATTCTGGCAGGGTGCGTCATTTCCAGCGCGTTCATCTTCGCGCTGGTGCACAAGCTGGGGGCGCCGTTCGTGCAGAGCATGGTGCCCGTGCAGTACCTCGAAAAGTTCCGCAAGTTCGAGAAAACCGGCAAGCTGAACATCATCGTGTTCATCCTGTTTTTGATCCCGGGTCTGCCGAAAGACGTGTTCACGTACCTCGTGCCGCTCACGGACATGCGAATGCGCACATTTTTGCTGCTCTCCAACGTGGGGCGCATTCCGGGCATCGTGGTGTCCACCTACGCCGCCGACGGGCTGGCTGACGGACGCCTTATGGAAAGCGCGATCATCTTCGCGGTGGCGGCCGTCATCGCCGTGTTGGGCATCGTTTTTCGCGAGCGCATCATGAAAATGCTCGAGAAGCATTCGCATAAAGACAGCTAACGCGATCAGGCTTTTCTTCGGCCCATGCGCAAATCTTAAGAAATGCTGAACGTCGTTGACGGTATTGTGACGAAACCTCCTTGGATGCGACGGCGCGCACTACTATGGCGGTACAGGACATCGACGCAATTTGTAGAATGAGAGGTGGGTCCATCATGGCCACCAACGAACCTTTGAATAGCGCAGCGGACGAGGTTGCCGCTGCTGAAGCGGAGCTCAAAGCCGCTCAGGAGAAACTGGAAGCCGCGAAGGCGAAGCTTGCCGCGACGACGTCCGACGATGCATGCGACGTTGAAAAGGAGACGGTTGCAGCCGTGGTCGTCGACGAGGCGACGGGCGAAGTGGAAGCCGTCGTGGTCGAGGATGTGGCGGTCGTCTCGTGCGATGCCGGGTCCGAGGATAAGGAAGAGGCGCCGAGCGACGCATCGACGGATGCGTCGACAGAGGATGCTTCCGAGGCTTCTGCGGCGGCTCCTTCTGCGGCTCCTGCCGAGCCCGCCAAGGCTGCCGAACCCAAGCCCGAGTGGGTTCCGTACTCGACGGCTCAGGCGATTCCGCCTACGGCTGCACCGCAGGCTACCCCGGCTCAGCCCCAGCCCCAGGCTCCGGCTGCCGCCTCTGCTTCCACCGCTTCCTACACGCAGCCTGCGGGTGCGCCTCCTGCTCCCGGTCAGCCTGCGCCCGGCTATTACGCTCCTCCCGGATACGGCGCGCCGCAGACACCGCCGCACGCCGGCCCCGGAGCCGTGCCTCCGCAGCAGCCGTACTACGGCTATCAGCAACCGTACTACCAGCAGCCGTACAGCCAGCCTATGGTCACGACGAAGGATCACGTGGCCGCCGGTTTGCTGGCCATCTTCCTGGGCGCGTTCGGCATCCACAAGTTCTACCTGGGCTACAACACCGCCGGTTTCATCATGCTGGCTGTCACCATCATCGGCGGCGTGCTGACGTTCTCGCTGGCATCATGGGTGATCTGGGTCATCGCCATCATCGAGGGCATCCTGTACCTCACGAAGTCCCAGACTGAATTCGAGCAGATCTACGTGCTGAACAAGCGCGAGTGGTTCTAGTTTGGTTCCGGCGGCCTCCCGGCCGCCGGAACTTGCCGGTGCTGTGTCGCGAAGCAAGTCCCCGTAGGGGGCGGGCACCACGGCCGCCCTCGCTGACTCACTGCGCCAACCTGCGAGCGCGTGCTCGCGCTCCGCGCGAGGCGCAGGTCGCTTCGCTCCTGCGCGGCCACCTGCGAGTCCGATATGCGCCCTTCGGGCGCATGGGCGGGTCGCTTCGCTCCCGCCCTGTTCGCGCTTCGCGCGACCGGATGTTTCACGTGAAACATCCGGGTTCTCGCTTCGCGCACTGTCCGTCGGGTGCCGCTTGTTCGCCGTTGCGCCTCCTCCGCCTACCGCCCGCCCGCGCTTCGCGCGAATCGGTGGCTCGTTCGCGGGGTTTTTCGGTGAAACGGCGCGTCCCGTCTCGCTTTTTCGCTAGAATGACCGTATCGATAAGGCTCTGAGCCTCATCCGTTGAGTTGGATCCTATAAGGAGGAAACCATGCCCAAAATCACTCGTGACCAGGTGAGGGTGCCGGCCGACGTCATGCCGGAATCCCGTGACGAGTACATCGAGAACTTCATGAAGGCGACGCGCGGAACGGGCCGTCTCATGCTGTTTGCGTGCGATCAGAAGATCGAGCACCTCAACAAGGACTTCTACGGCGAGGGCATCGACATCGCCGATGCCGAGCCGCAGCACCTCTTCGAGATCGGGCGCCAGGGCGTGTGCGGCGTGTTGGCCGGCCAGCGCGGGCTCATCGCGCAATACGCCGCCGACTATCCCGAGATCAACTACCTCGTGAAGATGAACTCCAAGACCAACATCGTGGGCGGCAGCCAGGACGACCCCTATTCGCCGCAGCTCTACGATCTGGACGCCGTGCTGGCCATGCGCGAGGCGGGCGTGAACATCGTGGGCATCGGCTACACCATCTACCTGGGCAGCGAGTACGAGTCCACCATGATGGCCGAGGCCGGCGAGCTCATCGCCCAGGCCCACGCCAACGGCCTGCTGGTCGTGCTGTGGATCTACCCCCGCGGCAAGGCCGTCAAGGCCGAGAAGGATCCGGCGCTCATCGCGGGCGCGGCGGGCGTGGCCCTGTGCCTCGGCGCCGACTTCGTGAAGGTGAACCCGCCGAAGCCCGAGGACGGCTCTTCGCCGGCCGAGGCGCTCAAGGTCGCCACGATGGCGTCCGGCCGCACGGGCCTCGTGTGCGCCGGCGGCTCGACGGTGGACGCCGAGACGTTCCTCACGCAGCTGTACGACCAGATCCACACGGGCGGCGCCGTGGGCAACGCCACCGGCCGCAACATCCACCAGCGCTCGCTGGACGAGGCCGTCCGCCTGACGAAGGCCATCAGCGCCATCACGCTGGCCGACTACTCCGTGGAGGACGCCCTCGACGTCTTCAACGGCGACGAGGACTTCAAGCTGTAAGGTTGACGCGATCCGCGTAGCCGCGCAATCGCGCACCTCGGCGGGGCCGTCCGAAAGGGCGGCCCCGCTTTGCATGAAGGCGCCTTGCGCTCAACCAGCCACGTCGATCCTGCTTCGCACGAAGCCGCCTTGTGCGCAATCGGCAACGCCGCCCCGTGTGGCGTCCCGCGCCGGTTGCCCCGCGTCGCAACATCGCGCATCTGCTCGTCTTGCGGACGGAGGAGCACATTATCGGCCCAAAGGCACGGAATTCCCGCGAAAACCGTGTCTTTGGGCCGATAATGCACCCGCCGAAGCCGCAACGCCCCCCGCGTCCATCGTCTCACGACCAATTTCGCTCCGGCCCCCAGCCGAAATGTTTCACGTGAAACATTTGTACGGAACTCGTGTTTCCCTTTCTAGCATGCTCCTTGCATGCGATGTCCTCTCCAATGCACTAAAATCCGCGACGTGCGACGTTCGAAGGATCAAAAAGCGCTTTTCAGACCATGCTGTCGAAGAAGCTTCCCTCGTTCCTCCAAGCACTACAATCTCGATCAGGCGTTTTCCAAAACAAACGAAACCGTTCGAAAAGTCGTTTCCAGCAAGACGTCGCATACCGTGCCTTTTTGTGCGAAAGCGCCCAGTTTTCATGCGCCAACCCGGATCGGGTCCTTTCCATGTCGCAGAGTGCATTCGAGGGGCTTCCTGTGTTTCACGTGAAACATCCGTACGTTTTTGTCATCAGACGATCTGCTCTTCAGACGTTGACCTGCGGTGACAACCGCCGGTTGGCAGCGGATGCCGCGAAAAAGCATCCCGAGGTTGGTTGAGGTAACCGCCGTTTCGGTGCATGATGCAAGTCGAAGGAACAGCCGGACGCACCCTGCGAGAGGAGATCGACCATGAGCTTCAGGGACAATCTTCAGCACCTGCGCGACACGCGCAACATGACCCAGTCCGAGCTTGCGATGCTCGTCGGCGTCAGCCGGCAGTCGGTGGCGAAGTGGGAGGCCGAGAAAAGCTATCCCGAAATGGATAAGCTGCTCAAGCTGTGCGATCTGTTCGAATGCACGCTGGACGATCTGGTGCGGGGCGACCTAACCGGCCGCGCGCCCGACCCGACGCGATCGCTGCCCGAGGACGCGCCGCCCGTCGACGCCTGCGGCTACGACGAGCACATGCGCCGCCGAGCGTGGACGGTGCCGGCGGGCCTCGCGATGTTCGTCGCGGGATTCGGCGTGGCCATCGCCTTCTCGAACATGAACGGAGCCAATCCCGGCGCGCGCCCGTACATCGCGTACTTCGCGTGCGCCACGGTGGGCTTCGCCTTGCTGATCCGCGCGTTCGCCGTGCATGGGTCGTTCCGGCGGCGGCACCCGTACATCGAGGACTTCTACACGGACGACCAAAGGGTCGCCGCACGGAAGGAAGGGAAGCGCAGCGCCGTCGGCGGGCTCGTCCTGCTGTGCGCATCCCTCTTCTTCGCCAGTCCCGGAGCTATTGCTTTGGCCGATACCCTGAACCTATGGGGGCTGATGGCGAACGTCTGGAACGTCTACGGGACGCTCCCCCTCTTGCTTTTCGCATTACTCGCGGCGAGCGTCGCCCTGCTCGTGCATGCCGCCATGGTCGTCTGTCTCATTAACGTAGCTCGCTACAATCGCGACTCCGAGCGTAAGGCCGAAGCCGCATCCCACCTCGTCGCGGCGATGCAAGCCCGCTTGGCGCAGTCGGCGGGCGCGGCTGAAACCGGGGCAGGCGCGGACGCGGACACCCCGTCCGTTTCGCATTCCAACGAAACGCACGAGCGCAAGCCCTCGCAGTCCGACGGGGAAGCATAGAGCAGTCCAATCGCGCATCTGCCCATCTTGCGGACGGCGGAACGCATTATCGGCCCAAAGACACGGAATTCCCGCGAAAACCGTGTCTTTGGGCCGATAATGCACCCGCCGAAGCGAACGCCATGCGCAGCCGCTCCCCGACCGGCCGACCATGTTGCAAGATCGCTCCCTCCCTCCTCTGGCGCGCGCCTTCCATAAATGATACTATTGCAATAACATATAAGACCGAGCAACAAACGCGGTAAGGAGCGGGGCATGGAAGCGGTTATGGGCGTGGCGAACGCGATGGGCGACATGGTGGTCAACGAGCGGCTGACCGTCGACGGCGTGGACGTGCTGGTGGGCTATGCCAACGAAGGCGACCAGCACGTCACCGAAACGGAGATCCGCGCCTACCTCGAGCGCGGCGCGCTGAAGCATCCGAACAGCGCCGTTACCGGCCTCGCGCTGCTGGTGGACGGCGAGGACGTGGACATCCGCTACGAGCTGGCACCGGTGCCGTTCGATCGCATCCGTCGCATCACGGGGTATCTCGTGGGAACGATGGATCGCTGGAACGATGCGAAAACCTCCGAGGAATCCGACCGCGTCAAGCACGGCGTTTGTCGTGACGACCGCGCATTCGCGTGCGCGAACGGCTGTTAACGCTGCATTGTAAAATCTTCCGCGCGTTACCGGGCTGTGACCGCGAGGCCGCAGCCCGTTTCGTATACTGTATTCATGCCATCTGAGAAAACCACACCCGAATCAGAAAGTCGCTCATCGCGTGAAGGACGCGAGGTTTCCGAGGTTCGCGAACGCCGTCAAGCACCTGCGCAGCTTGACCGGGCGTCGCAGCGTGAAGGCTGCCGGCTGCCTGCCCGCCCCGACCGTACCCCGCACGACGAGGCGCCACCCGCCTGTCTGAGCGGCGATCCCACCTGTGCGCCCACCGAGCGCATCCTCGAGCCGGAAGTGCGCCGCCACCATCGGCGCAAGCGCAAGCTGCTCGAATTCACCCACTCGTCCACGCGCGCGACCATGCTCATGCTGGCCGCGGCCGTGGCGGCGCTCGTCATCGAGAACACGCCGGTGCTGCCGTACTTCGCCGAGTTCTGGCGCACGTTCGACATCGGCATCTCGCTGGGCGATTTCGCGCCGCACCTCTCGCTGGAGCACTTCATCAACGACTTCCTCATGGCCATTTTCTTCCTGCTGGTGGGCCTTGAGATCAAGTTCGAGATGACGGCGGGCGAGCTGAAGAACCCGCGCAAGGCGCTGCTGCCCATCCTGGGCGCGGCGGGCGGCGCCATCGTGCCTGCGCTCGTGTACACGGCGGTGAACGTCGGCAGCGGGTTCGAGCAGGGCTGGGGCGTTCCCATGGCGAACGATATCGCGTTCTGCCTGGGCATTCTCGCGCTGTTGGGAAGCCGCATCCCGGCGGGGCTGCGCTCGTTCCTCTCGACGCTCACCATCGCCGACGACATCATCGCCATCATGGTGATCGCCGTCTTCTACACCGCGAACCTCGACGTGGCGTGGCTGGCCGGGGGTTTGGGCCTGTTCGCCGTGCTCATCGTGTTCAACCGGCTGCACATCTACGATCTGCTGCCGTACCTCGTCGTGGGCCTGGGGATGTGGGCGTGCTTTCTCATGTCGGGCGTGCACGCCACCATCGCCGGCGTGCTGCTGGCGCTTGCCATCCCGGCGCGCTCGCAGGTGAAGCTCGACCGCGCTCCGAGCTGGTTCGCCGCCCGCGCCCGTCGCGCCGATGATCGCTACGACCCCGGCGAGCCCGACATCGTGCAGAAGGAGTACCTGTCCGAGGTGGCCGAGATCGGCCGCGTGTCGCGCTTGTCCATCCCGCCTATCACGCGCCTCGACCATCGCCTGCACATCCCCGTGTACTTCTTCATCCTGCCGCTGTTCGCGTTCTCGAACGCCAGCGTGGTGCTGACGGGCATGGATCCCTTGTCCATCGTCACGAACCCGGTGACCATCGGCGTGTTCTGCGGTCTGCTGTTCGGCAAGCCGCTGGGCATCTTCCTGGCCACGTGGCTCACCGTGAAGCTGAAGCTGTCCGATCTGCCGCAGGGCGTGAACTGGGGCCATATCGGAGGCGTGTCGGTTCTGGGCGGCGTGGGCTTCACCATGGCCATCTTCGTGACGAACCTCGCGTTCGTCGACCCGAACATGATCGCCATGGCGAAAGCGGCTATCCTGGCGGCATCGCTGATCGCCGGCATCGCGGGATTCTTCATCCTGCGCGCCGTGACCGACGAGGAAGATGAGGAGCCTATCCGTTGAGATGCCCTACGCTTCGCCTCCCGCTTTCGCGGCCGCCGCGGCCGGGGCGGGCAGCTCGGCGGTGCAGTGCGGGCAGCGGGTGGCGCCCTCGTTCACTTCCTCGAGGCAGAAGGGGCATTTCGGGGCATCCTGCTCTTCGATATGCTTGCCCCGGCGCGTCAGCATGCGCGCCCGGCTGAGGGCCTTCACGATGAGGAACACCACCAGCGCGATGATGAGGAACTGGATGACCGCGTTGATGAAGTTTCCGTAGGTGAACGCGGCCGCATCGGGCCCCGTGCCCAGGGGTATCTTCATGTCCGAGAAATCGATACCGCCCGTGACCAGCGAGATCAACGGCATGATGAGGTCGCTCACCACCGAGTTCACGATGGCCGTGAATGCCGTGCCGATGACCACCGCTACGGCCAGGTCCATGACGTTGCCCTGATTGATGAACTCCTTGAACTCCTCGAAGAACTTTTTCATAGTGTGCCTTTCTTGCGTGCTTGCGGGCGAGGATGCGTGCGTCCGCCGTCGGACAGGAATAGTGTAGAAGACGTCGTGCTAGAATGCGATGCGGGCGCGGAAATCGTTGACGATTCGGCGCGCCGGGAGCAAGGCGACGAAGGCGGGAGAGGCCACGATGACGAGAATCTTTTCATACACGCAACCGATCGAGGCCGACATCGTCGATGCGTATTGCGCGCTGCAGAAGGGTTTCACCGACCAGTTCGTCTACTATCGCAAAGACCGCCCCGTCCGCTTCATGGGCATGGGGCGCTGCATTGCGCTGCCTGCGCTCGACGGCATCGAATGCGAGCTCGAAGGCCCCGTCGGCCAGCAGCCCGTCTTCTTCTCGTTCAACCGTTTCGACGCCGAGAACCCGTCGCCGACCGACGAGCTGTTCGAGGCATTTCCCCGCTTGAAGTTCATGCTGCCCGAAGTGATCCTCGTCGAGGACGATCGCGGCGCGTATTTGCAGGTGAACTCGTTGAGCCCGGTCTATCCTGGCCGCATCGCGCGGTTCGCCCGCCAAGCCGCCGCTGCGCCGCGTCGCAACCGCCGTACCATCCCGTTCAAGCTGGAGCCCGACTCGCGTGACGCGTGGCGCGCGAACGTGGAAGCGGCGCTCGACGCCATCGGGCGGGGGCGCATCAGCAAGGTGGTGCTGTCGCGCCGCCAGCGCCTCGAGGCGCTGGAGCCGTTCTCGTCGAAGGACCTGTTGGTGAACCTCATCGACGGCTCGGCGCGCGGCACCGTGCTGCTGTACCGCTACGCCGACGTGTTCTTCTGCGGCTGCACGCCCGAGCTGCTGGTACGCAAGCGCGGCAACGAGGTGGAGAGCATGTGCCTGGCCGGCACGTGTCCCGCCGGCGCCACCGAGGAAGAGCGCGCGCGGTTGGCCGATGAGCTGATGGCCGACGCGAAGAACCGCGCCGAGCACGACTACGTGGTGCGGTTCATTCGAGAGGTGTTCAACCGCACATGCTACGACGTCGACGTGCCCGCCCAGCCGGGCATCCTGCCGCTCACCCACGTGCAGCACCTGTGCACGCCCGCCCGCGCGCGCATGTTGGAAGGCGTCGACCTGGGAACGATGAAGGACGATCTGCATCCCACGCCCGCCGTGGCGGGCACGCCGGTGGGCGAGGCGCAGATGCTGATCAGGAGCATCGAAGCGTACAACCGCGGGTTCTTCGCGGGCGCTTGCGGCTACGTGGACGGCGCGGGCGACGGCGAGTTCTCCGTGGCGCTGCGCACCGGCGTGTTCGACGGCGAGGTGGGCTGGGTGTACGCCGGCTGCGGCATCGTCGAGGGCAGCGTGGCCGACGACGAGTACGACGAAATCGGCATGAAGCTGAAGACGGTCCTGTCGGCGTTCGACGGGGAAGAGGTTCCGTCGGCTTGTCAGCCGACGGAACGAGTCGACGCTGCGGCTTCCCGCAGCACCCGATCTGTGGCCGCTGACGAAGACTCGCGTACCAAAGTATCCCCTGCGGGGACTTCCTGCGAGGCGCGCCACGCCCCCGCCATCGACCCCAGCTTGGGCACCGCGGAAACCCTCGCTGACGTTACGAACGACCGGCGACATACGAGTGACGGGGGTGCGCGATGAGGGCCGATCCTACAGCCAGCGCCCTGTTCCTGGGCGCGTTCTTCGACGAGCTGGAACGATGGGGCGTGCACGACGTGGTGGTCAGCCCCGGGTCGCGCTCGACGCCGCTGGCCATGACGGCCTACGAGCTGTCGCGCCGCTTCCCCGATCGTCTTCGGTTGTTCGTGGACGTGGACGAGCGCGGCGCCGCGTTCTTCGCATTGGGGCTGGCGAAGGCGAGTGGGCAACCGGCGGCCGTCATCTGCACATCCGGCACCGCGGTGGCGAACTACTACCCGGCCGTGTTGGAGGCCGAGTCGTCACGCGTGCCGCTCGTCGTGCTGACGGGCGACCGTCCGGCGCGACTGCAAGGCTTGGGCGCGCCGCAAACGTGCGACCAGTTGAACGCGTACGGCTCGCACGTGCGCGCGTTCCGCAACATGCCCGAGCCCGCTGCCGATGCGGCCGCCATCGCGTTCGCGCGCCAAGCTGCGCGCGAGGCGTGCATCGCCGCAGGCGGGGAGGCGGCCGGGCGCGCGACGGACGGCGAGGGCGCACCGCGCATCGCAGGCGCGTGCCTGGGCGGGCCCGTGCACTTCAACTTCCCGTTCGACGAACCGCTCAAGCCCGACCTGCGGGTCGAAGGGCTGTTCGAAACCGGCCGAAGCGCGTTGAATGCGCCGTCCGATCTGCGCCTCATCCATCCGTCGACTTACCTCGATCCGATGGATTCCGCTCGCGTGCTCGAACTGCTGCGCGGTCGTCGGGTGCTGGTGGCGGCGGGCGAGGGGTCGTGCGCGACGACGGACGAGATGGGTGCGCTGTTGGCCTGGGCCGAGTCGTTCGAGTACCCGCTGCTGGCCGATCCGCTTTCGGGCTTGCGCACCGCCGCCGACCCGCTGGTCATCGACCGGTACGACACCGTGCTAGGCGCTCCATTCGATGCACTGGTTCCCGAGGCGGTCATCCGCTTCGGCCGTTATCCGGTGTCGAAGCGCGCCACCGCGTTTTTGGCGAACGCGGGCGCGATCAACATCGTGGTGGATCCGCTCGAGACGCGCGATTTCAACTGCGCCACCGACGTGCACCTGCGCTGCACGCCGCTCGATTTCTCGCAAACGATGCTGGCGGCAAAGCAGAGCCTCGGCGGCGAAGATGCCGCTGACGACCGGCAGCGTGCTTTCGCGGCGGCGTGGTTGGAGGCGAACGCCGCCGCCGCCGTGCGCGTCGATGCGGTGGATGCGGTGGAAGCCGGGTTCGAAGGCGCGTTCGTGCGCCGCGTGGCCGAGCGCGCCCCGGAGGGGTCGTGCCTGTTCGCGGCGAACTCCATGAGCGTGCGCGCCCTCGACACGTTCTATGCGAAGGGCGGCAGGCGGCTGACGGTGTTGTGCAACCGCGGGCTGAACGGCATCGACGGAACCGTGTCCACGGCGCTGGGCGCCGCGCAGCATTTCGAGCAAACGACCCTGCTCACGGGCGACTTGACGCTGCTGCACGACCTGAACGCGCTGGCGTTGCAGCGCGAGCTGCGCGTGCAGCGCGCGTCGGGCGGCCTGGATCGCAGCATCGTCATCGTGCTGCTGAACAACAACGGCGGCGGCATCTTCGACATGCTGCCCCAACGCTCGGAAGACGCGTACTTCGAGCGGCTGTTCCTCACGCCCCAGGACGTGGAGTTCGGCGCCGCCGCCCAGGCGTTCGGCGTGCCGCACCGCCTGGTGGAAACCGTGGCCGAGTTCGACGCGGCCTACGACGAAGCGCTTGGCGTGCCGGGCATCTCGCTCGTCGAGGTGCGCGTGCCCCTCGAAGGCCTCCCCGAACGCTACGCCCCGTACTGGTCGTAACGGTAGGCGGCGAGTTGGGGGGGGCAAGGCGGATGGCATGGATATCTGGCGAATGCGGTAAGCGCCCGTTCGACGACGGTGGTTCGAGCGGGGGTTTCGCGGTTCGGTTCTCAAAATGTGGCACGAATGTACGGTTAGGGCAGAAGGTTTCGACCGAGAAAAACCACGACCTGGGATTATGTCGAGACACATCGGCTCTTCAGGTGATTTCCGAGGCGAAAGCGTGCCCAATCCGTAGATCCGTGCCACATTTTGAGGTTCCGGCCGAATTCCGCGGCACGCGCTCGCCGTTTCTCGGTTGCGTGGAGCATGGCGCCGCGGCATGCGCTCTTGGGATCCGATGATGAGCGCCGTCGAGACGCGCCGCTTCTCGTGCGGTGGAGCATCCTTCTCGTTTCAGGTGTGGAAAGCGCCGGCGGCTGAGGCTTCTGCGGCCGACCTTGCGCCCGACGAGGGCTGCGCGATTGCTGCCGCGTGCCGCGAGTCCGCTGTGCCCCTTATCTTGCTGCACGGGTTCGCGCAGAGCTCGGCGTCATGGAACGCGACGGCGAGCGAGCTGGCCGCAACCGGCCGGCCGGTGTACGCCCTCGACCTGGTGGGACACGGTGGAAGCGAGCGCCCGGCCAATCCGCGCGCTTACGCGCTGGACGCGCAGGGCGAGGCGCTGCTGGCCTTCGCGCGCTTGATCGCCGATGTCGAGGGCGTCCGTCCCTCGGTTCTCGGCTACTCCATGGGCGGCCGCGTGACGCTGGCAGCGCTGCACCGCGACCCACGCGCGTTCTCCGCGGTCATCCTGGAAGCCGCCGGGTTCGGTTCCGCCACGCAGGCCGAGCGCGAAGCGGCCGCCAAGCGCGATGCCGCCTGCGCGACCCGTCTGCGCGCCGACGGGCTGGAAGCCTTCATGGATTTCTGGGAGCAGCTGCCCCTGTTCGCCAGCCAGCGCGACCTGCCGCCGGACGTGCGCGAGCGCCTGCGCGCCGGGCGCATGGCGAACGACGCCGAGGCTCTTGCGCGCACGTTCGAGCAAGCCGGCCAGCACGTCATGCTCTCGCGTGCGGAAACGCTCGAAACGCTCGCCGTCCTGCGCGCCGGCGGCACGCCGTTGCTCTACCTGGCGGGCGAGCGCGACGAGAAGTACCGCGCCCTCGCAGCTCAAGCTGCCGAAGCGGGTGCGACGGTCTGCATCATTCCCGGCGCGGGCCATAACGCCCACCTGGAAGCCCCCGCCGCGTTCGTCCAGGAAGTATCGCTGTTCCTCGGGGAATGACGAATCCGCATTGGAAAAGGTGGCAAGAAACGTGGAATGCGCGTGGGAACGGCGTTGGAACCGCGCAAGATCGGGAAGGTTTTCCATGGTGATGCGTGCCATGGAAACGTAGAACGGGCTCGCTATACTGAGAAGCACGGATTCGATCCGGCGGCTTGGTGCCTCTCCCTCTCATTATTCTAGAAGGATGGAGGTGAAGACCATGACCGTTTTGGGGATTGCTTCGTTGGTGATTTTGCTCTTGGAGTTCGCTACCCGCGTCATCGAGCTGTTTCTGGTGATAAGGAGCGCGCTCCTAACCCGCAGGGGAAAGGAGCGCCACAAGTAAACCCAAACCGCCGAAGCGATCCGAGAGCCGTGGGGAGTACACGCTCCCTGCGGCTCGCCCTTATTATACAAAACGATTTACTATTCGCAAGAAGAGTTTCGGGCCGATTCGCGAGTTGCGCTGGCTGCGAAACGGTTTCGCTCCTCGCCTCTTGTCGAGGTTGCGTTACAGCCTGTCTCTGGTCGTTCCCGAACGAGTATAATGACGCGGCGAGAAACAAACGAGGCGAAATGAGACATTGACGCCGTCCCTTTGTCTCATTTTCCAGGAGCAGGAGGCATCATGGCCGATCTCGAAGGCGGAACAACCCTTTCCCTCGACCGTCATCTGGGCGCGTCGGACACCGCCGAGGCTATCAAGTCCTACACGGAGATCGAGATCCCCGAGAGTCTGCGCGACAACCTCGTGCTGTTCCTCCGCATGGAGCGAAAGGTGCTCAAGGAGTACGATCCGGCCGTCTGCGCTCTCTTCGACCGTCTGTTCAACAGCATGATCAGGGCGAACGAGGGCAACCCGGGCACCGTCGCCGCAGACGAGCCCACCGATGCCCAGGGCATCCCCACGGCCGACACCGAGGGCGCGCGGGCGTTCCGCGAGGCCGTCGAGCTCATCGACGCGTTGCCGGTCGACCAAGCGCAAGTGGTGGTGCGCGCGTTCACGTCGTTCTTCCATCTGGCGAACCTGTCCGAGGAGAACTACCGCGTGGAAACGCTGCGCGAGTTGGAGCGCAACGTGTCGATGGAGTCGGCCGTGGACACATCGAACGAGCTGGTGGTGGCGTACGGCCATCTATTGGACGAGGTGGGCCCCGAACGCACGGCCGAGCTGCTGGGTCGCTTGGAATTCCACCCCGTGTTCACCGCGCACCCCACCGAAGCGCGCCGCAAAGCGGTAGAGGGCAAGATCCGCCGTATCGCCGCGTTGCTGGACGAGCATCCCTACCTGGGCGGATCGGCCCTCCTGGAGAACGAGCGCCACATGCTGCAGGAGATCGACGCGCTCGTGCGCACCTCGCCAACCGAGCTCAAGAAGCCCACGCCCCTGGAAGAGGCCGACACCATCATCGACATCTTCGACAACACGCTGTTCGACACGGTGCCGCAGGTGTACCGGCGTTTCGACGACTGGGTGCTGGGCGAGGACGCCGGCAGCGTGCCGCCCGTGTGCCCGGCGTTCTTCCGTCCGGGCAGCTGGATCGGGTCGGACCGCGACGGCAACCCGAACGTCACTGCGAAGGTGTCGCGCCGCGTGGCGGCGAAGTACTTCGCGCATATGGTGGCCAAGCTGGCCCAAGAATGCCGCAACATCGGGCGCAACCTCACGCTGGAGTCGCGGTACACCGCGCCCTCGGAAGAGCTTATGAACCTGTGGAGCCATCTCGTGGAGATGAGTGAGACGCTGACGGGACGGGTGGCCGACGACCTGGGCTTCGAGCCGCACCGCGCCGTCATGCTGGTGATGGCCGCACGCCTCGAGGGCACCGTGGCGCGCAACGCCGACATCATGTACCTGTCGCCCGAAGAGCTGCTGGCCGACCTGCGTACGGTGCAGGACTCGCTCGCGCGCGCCGGTGCCGCACGCGCCGCGTACGGGCCCGTGCAAACGCTGATATGGCAGGTTGAGACGTTCGGGTTCCATATGGTGGAAATGGAGTTCCGCCAGCACTCGCTCGTGCACGAACGCGCGCTAGCCGATATCCGCTCCCATGGCGTGCTGGGCAAGCTCGACCCCATGACGCGCGAGGTGCTGGACACGTTCCGCGCCATCGGCGCCATCCAGAAGCGCTACGGGCAGAAGATGGCCCGACGCTACATCGTGTCGTTCACCAAGAGCGCTCGGCACATGGCCGACGTCTACGAGCTGGCAGAGCTCGCATTCTCGCACGCGCAGGACGTGCCCGAGCTGGACGTGATTCCCTTGTTCGAGCAGCTGGAGGACTTGGAGAACTGCGTCACCGTGCTGGACGGGATGCTGCAGCTGCCGGCCGTGCAGCGCCGCCTGGCGCAGACGGGGCGGCGCATGGAGGTCATGCTGGGCTACTCGGACTCTTCGAAGGACGCCGGCCCCGTCACCGCCACGCTCGCCCTGCATTCCGCGCAGGAGCGCATCGCCCGCTGGGCCGAGGAGCGCGGCATCGACGTCGTGCTCATGCACGGTCGCGGCGGCGCGGTGGGCCGCGGGGGCGGGCCGGCGAACCGCGCGGTGCTCGCGCAGCCGAAGGGGTCGGTGAACTGCCGATTCAAGGTGACCGAGCAGGGCGAGGTCATCTTCGCACGTTACGGCAACCGCTCGCTTGCGCTGCGCCATATCGAAAGCGTCGCGGCGGCCACGCTCATGAACTCGGCGCCGTCGGTCGAGCGCGTCAACACCGAGGCATCCGTACGCTTCTCCGATGTGGCCGCGCGTTTGAACGAAGCCGCCTACGAGCGCTATCTGGATCTGCTGCATACCGACGGCTTCGCGCCGTGGTTCTCCACCGTCACGCCTTTGGCCGAAGTGGGCCTGCTGCCCATCGGCAGCCGTCCTGCCAAGCGCGGCTTGGGAGCCCAATCGCTTGACGACCTGCGCACCATCCCGTGGGTGTTCTCGTGGTCGCAGGCGCGCATCAACCTGGCTGCGTGGTACGGCCTGGGCGCGGCGTGCGAACGGGTGGGTGACCTGGAGCTTCTGCAGCGCGCGTATCGCGAATGGCCTCTGTTCGCCACGTTCGTCGACAACGTGGAGATGTCCATCGCCAAAACCGACGCGCGTATTGCGAAGATGTACTTGGCGCTGGGCGACCGCGACGACCTGGCTCAGGCGGTGTTCGACGAGATGCAGCTGACGCGTTCGTGGGCGCTGGCCATCGTGGGAGACGAGTGGCCGCTGCAGCACCGCCGCGTGCTTGGTTGCGCCATCCGCGTGCGCAACCCTTACGTGGACGCGCTCTCGCTTGCCCAAGTGCGCGCGTTGCGCGTGATCCGAAACCGACAGGAAGAGCTTTCGGACGAGGTCAAGACCGAGTATCTGGGGCTCATCCTGGCCACCGTGACCGGGGTTTCCGCCGGCCTGCAGAACACGGGGTAGCGCTCGCTTCAACCATTGGCGAAGTGTACCTGATCTTTCCGGAGAAATTTTGCTTTGAGGTGCGAAAACGCGCGATACGCGCTACTATAGGGAACATCTAGTCGGAGATCCCCTTCTACACACGGCGCAGCCGCTTCTCACGGCGCGCGACGAAAGGACGGCCATGGGCGACATTGCGTGGCAGGCGGGCAAGGCGTACCGCGAGATCATCTACGAAACAGCAGGCGGTATCGCCAAGATCAGCATCAATCGGCCCGAGCGACGCAACGCGTTCACCCCGCTCACCGTCACCGAGCTGTACGACGCGTTCAGCGAGGCGCGCGACGACGCGTCCGTCGGCGTCATCATCCTGACCGGCGTCAACCACGGCGGCCGCCATGAGGACGAGGCGTTCTGCTCCGGCGGAGACCAGAAGATCCGCGGCAACGGCGGCTACGTGGGCGAGGACAACATCCCGCGCCTCAACGTGCTGGACTTGCAGCGCCTTATCCGCGTGGTGCCCAAGCCCGTCATTGCCATGGTGAACGGCTATGCCATCGGCGGCGGGCACGTGCTGCACATCTTGTGCGACCTCTCCATCGCCGCCGAGACTGCCAAGTTCGGCCAGACGGGCCCGAAGGTGGGCAGCTTCGACGCCGGGTACGGCGCGGGCTATCTGGCGAACATCGTGGGCCAGAAGAAGGCGCGCGAGATCTGGTATCTCTGCCGCCAGTACACGGCTGCCGAGGCGCTTGAGATGGGCCTGGTCAACAAAGTGGTTCCCTTCGAGGATCTGGAAGCGGAGTGCGTGAGCTGGGCGCAGGAGATGCTGGAGTTCAGCCCCACGGCGCTGCGCTTCATGAAGGCGTCGTTCAACGCGGCGACGGACGGGCTTGCGGGTATCCAGCAGCTCGCCGGCGACGCCACGCTTCTGTACTACACCACCGACGAGGCGAAGGAGGGTCGCGACGCGTTCAAGGAGAAGCGCGCTCCCGACTTCACCCAGTTCCCCAAGTTTCCGTAAGATCGCACGTCTGGCAGGCGGCAACCGAAAGGCAGGAATCCGGCAGCGATGATCGGTGCGTTCGAGAGCACGGTGCGACAGTTCCCGCAGCGCACGTGCTTCACGTACGTTGACGAAGCGGGCAACGAGACGGCGTACTCGTATCGCGAGACGCGCATGCTGTCCGCTGCGCTCGCGCGGCTCTTGCTGGACCGCGGCGTGCGTCCGGGCGATTGCGTCGCCGTGGATCTGCCGAACGATCCGGCGTACGTGCTGGTCATGCTGGCTGCCGCGTATGGCGGCTTCGCGTTGGTCGCGCTCAACAACCGCCTGACCGATGCCGAGAAGTACAGTCGGTTGCTGGACATCGACCGCAAGCCCGGTGTGTCGCTGGCTTCGTTGCGCGTCGATGCGACCAACGTGTCGCGCCTGTTGGAAGGCGCGAAGGCCATGTTGACGGGCGAGATGGCCGCACCGTCCGCCGTCCGTGCGACGGGGCGCGGCGTGCGCCCTAGCTTCGCCGCCCGCGTGAACGCGGCGTCCGCCGAGCCCCGCACTACGAAGGCGCTCGGCCGCGCCAGCTCGGGCCGCGCGTCGCTGCGCCGTCGCAGCGAAGTGGCGCAGCAGGATGCTGCCGAGAGTGTCATCCACTTCGCCGAACACGCCGCGCACGTGTTCGACTTCGACGCCCGCGCCGTGGTCATGTTCACGTCGGGCACCACGGGGCGTGCGAAGGCCGTATCGCTGACGTGGGGAAACATCTGTTTCGCATCCGAAGCGTCCAACCGGACGCTCAATCGTCGCGGCGAGGGCATGTGGCAGGCGGTGCTGCCGCTCTACCATATCGGCGGTTTCCAGGTCGTCGTGCGCAGCGTGCTGAACGGCAGCCCGTTCGTGCTGTACCGCCGCTTCGACGCCGTCCGTCTGCTGTCCGACGCGGCGAAGAAGGGCGCGACGCACGTGTCGGTGGTCGATAAGATGCTGCAGGACATGGTGGCCGCGGACAAGCCGGAAACGCTCGCGCGCTACTCCTGCATCCTGCTGGGCGGCGGCGCGCTCAACCCGCAGACGCTCGATCGCGCGTGCCGTGCGGGCGCGCGCGTGTACGCAAGCTACGGCATGACCGAGACGTCCAGCCAAATCGCCCACGCCCAGGTGACGGCTTCGTTCACCGGCGGCTTGCGCCTGCTGCCCGGCTACGAGGCGCATATCGTGGATCCCGGCGACGACGGGTTCGGCCGCCTGGCCGTGAAGGGCCCGGGCCTGTTCGGCGGCTACCTGAACGCGCGCGCCGCGTACACGGTGGACGGCTTCTTCCTGACGGGGGACACGGCGGCGCTGTACGGCGGCAAGCTGTTCGTGAAGGAGCGCACCGAGGACATGTTCGTGTCGGGCGGCGAGAACGTGTACCCGGCCGAGATCAAGGAGAAGCTGCTGCGCGTGGCCGGGGTATCCGACGCCCACGTGTTCGGCGCGCCCGACGCCCGCTGGGGAAGACGGCCTGTTGCGTTCGTCGAGCGCGAGAAAGCGCCCGCGCCGCGTCCGAGGGCGAGCCGCTACGCGCAGCGGACGCAAGCGCAGACGCAGGCGGATCAGCTCGCATCCCTGACGAACCGTCAGCTGGCGTCGTACGTTCGCACCAGCTTGGCGCCGCGCCTGTCGAAGCTGTACCTGCCGAAGCACGTGTGCGTGCTCGACGAGTTCCCGCGCACGGGCATCGGGAAAATCGACCGCGTCGCGCTCGAGCGGCGCTACGACCAGCGCATCGAGGTGGCGCGCGTCACGCTGCACCGCATCCGGCTGCCGTTCAAAACGCCGTTCAAAACAGCCAAGGCCACTCTGACGCATCGCGAGTCGATCATCGTCGAAGTGACGGATCATGCCGGTCGCACGGGGCTGGGCGAGTGCGTGGCGTTTCCGACGGATTGGTATCTGCCGGAAACGCTCGACCAGGACGCGCGCATCCTCCACGACGTTCTGGCTCCGATCGCGCTGCGCGAGGCGTTCCTGCATCCCAGCGAGGCGAGCGCCGCCTTCGCCGCCGTTCCCGAGGCGAAGGCGTTTCCGTTGGCATGCGGCGCGCTCGAGCCTGCGCTGTGGGACCTGTACGGCAAGATCGTCGGCAAGCCGCTATGGCAGCTGATCGGCGGGGCTGCGAACGCCGCGACCGCGGGCGCTTCGGCATCCGTGCCGGCCGGCGCGGCGATCGGGCTGGGCTCCGCGGTCGAGACGGCCGCGGCCGCGCGCCGCTGCGCCGAGGCAGGCTACAAGCGCGTGAAGCTGAAGGTGAAACCGGGAACCGCGCTCGCATGCGCGCAGGCCGTGCGCGCCGCGTTGCCCGACATGATGATCACGCTCGACGCCAACCAGAGCTTCTCGGAGCGTGAAGCCGAGGAGCTGCGCGGCTTGGACGGCCTGAACGTCGCCTGGATCGAGGAGCCGCTGGATCCGCGGCGCCTGCCCCCCGTGGGGCCGACCGACCTGTTCAGCCGCCTCGCGCGTCTGCAGCGCACGCTGCGCACCCCCATCTGCCTCGACGAGTCCATCGTGCGCCCCGAGGACCTGTCCCGTGCGTTGGCGCAGCCCGAGCTGCGGTGCTACGCCCTCAAGCTGGGAAAATGCGGCGGCGTGCAGCCTGCGCTCGATTTCGTGCAAATGGCGCGCAAGCGGGGCATCGAGGTGTGGATGGGCGGCATGTACGACACGGGCGTGTCCAGGCGCCTGCATGCCGCGTTCGAGACGCTGAGCGCGGTGGGTGCGCCCGGCGACATCGGAGCCACGGCTCGTTACTTCTCCTGCGACATCACCGATCCGCCCTACACGGCCGAGCGCGGCATGGTGACGCTCAACCGCGAAGGCCATGCCAGCGGCCTGGGTTGCGACCTCAACCGCTCGGCGTTGGAAAACGTCCTCGTGGAGCGCCTCGTCATTGCGTGACGTCCCGCCCCTTGCCATCTCCGTGCCATGCGCTCCGCTCGGGACGACAACCGCTCTGCATGCAAAATGTTGCATAACGGTGTGACGGAATGCAATGTTGTGGAGTATCATGCTACCAGTTGTCCATCAAGGAAACGGTGATTACATGAGCGAATCCGCATCGCACCACGCGTCCGCCACTTCGGGCATTCCCCAACCCCACGGAGGACTGGGCATCTTTCGCCTCGTCACCACGGTCATCACGCTCATCGTCGGCGGCGGCGTGTTCACGTTGGCGGGCGACCAGGCTGCAGGCGGCGCCAGCGGCGCGGCTATCCTCACTGCATGGAGCATCTCGGGAATCGGGGTGCTGTGCCTCGTCATGACGTTCTTCGCGCTCTCGCGCATCAAGCCGCAGTTGAAGGGCGGCATCTACAGCTATGCGAATGCGGGGTTCGGCGACTTTTTGGGCTTCAACAGCGCTTGGGGCTACTGGATCAGCGCGCTTCTGTGCACGGTCAGCTTCTCGGCGCTTCTGTTCGGCGCGCTTTCGTACTTCTTCCCCATCTTCGGCGGCGGCACGAACCTGCCGTCGGTCATCGGCGCCAGCCTGCTCATCTGGTTCTACGTGTTCCTCGTATCGCGCGGCATCAAAGAGGCTACCGGCGTGAACGCCGTTATCACCATCTCGAAGTTCGTGCCTATCTTCGTAGCCATCACGGCCATCATCTTTCTGCAGAAATTCGACCTCGGCATCTTTCTGGCGAACATGTCGCAGGGCGCCGATCCGGGCCTGCCGTTCTTCGACCAGGTGAGCAACACCATGATGATCACCATCTGGGTGTTCGTGGGCATCGAGGGCGCGGTCGCGATCTCCGGTCGCGCCAAGAAGGAACGCGACGTGGGCAAGGCCACCATCATCGCGTTCATCTGCGTGCTCAGCATCTACCTCATGGTCAGCGTGCTCAGCATGGGCGTCATGCCGCTGTCCGAGCTGGCCCAGCTGGAGAACCCGGCGCTTGCGGGCGTCATGGAGCACGCGGTGGGGCAGTGGGGCGCCATCCTCATCAACGGCGGCGTGGTGCTGTCGCTGGTGGGCGCCATGTTGGGCTACACCGTGCTGTCCAGCGAGTCGCCTTACGAGGCGGCTGAGCAGGGCGTGTTCATCAAGGCCTTCGCCAAGACGAACAAGAAGGGCGCCCCCATCGTCACGCTCGTGGTGACGAACGTCATCATCGAGGCGTTCCTCGTGGTCATGCTGTTCTCGGACAGCACGTACCAGTTCTTCTACGCGCTGTCGGCCGGCATGATCCTGCTGCCGTACCTGCTGTCGGCGGCGTACTTCGCGAAGCTCACGTTCACCGAGCCCGACGCGTTCAAGGGCAAGGTGGGCGGCAGCCTGGTGCTGTGGCGCATTTTCGGCGTGTTCGGCGTGGTGTACAGCTTCTTCCTGGCGTGGGCGTCGGGCGCGACGGGGCTCACCCTCATGTCGCTTCTGTACGCGCCGGGCATCCTCATGTACATCAAGGGCAAGAAGGAGCGCAACGAGCCGTACCTCAAGAGCACGGTGGACAAGGTGGTGGTGGCCATCATCCTCATCGCCGCCGTCACGTCGCTCGTGCTGCTGTTCACCGGCCAAGTGGTGCTGTAGGGACGCGAGCTGCATCGCTTGGAAACCCTTGCGAGCTGCCGTTCGATGCGTATAATATGAGGCGAGCCGCAGGGAGTTGGTGCTCCCCACGGCTCTCGGATCGCTTCGGCGGTTTGGGTTTACTTGGAGCGCTCCTTTCCCTTGTGGGACTGGAGCGCGTCTTCTATCACCAGGGCAAACTCGATGATACGAGACATCAGCTTCAACAGCAATTCGGCCAACGCAAGCAAATCCAAAGCGGTCATGGTCTTCACCTCCATCCTTCTAGAGTAATGAGAGGGAGAGGCACCAAGCCGCCGGATCGAATCCGTACCTACAAGTATAGCGGGCCCGTTCTACGTTTCCATGGCGTGCAACACCATGGAAAGTCTGCTCGATCTTGCGCGTTTCCAGCGCCGTTCCCACGCGGATTCCACATTCCTTGTCATCATTTCCCACGTGGTTTCCATGCGGGCAACCCGTCGATCTAGCGAATTCCCCGTTCCCCTGGCGGCATGCGTCCTTTACACTGTCCTGCAAAGGTTCGTTGCGTCTGCGAGATGACGCGACGCATGAAGACGGAACGACGACGGAGGCGGCACGTGGAGCTTTTGGAGGAACGCATCAGGCGCGACGGGGTGGTGAAGTCGGAGGGCGTCCTCAAGGTGGACAGCTTCCTCAACCACCAGCTGGACATCGATCTGTTCGACGCGATGGGCGAGGAGTTCAAGCGGCTGTTCGCCGACGCTCCCATCACGAAGATCCTCACGATCGAGGCGTCCGGCATCGGCATCGCCTGCGTGGTGGCGCGCCATTTCGGCGTGCCGGTGGTGTTCGCAAAGAAGGCTCAGAGCATCAACCTGGACGGCGAGATGTTCACGACACGCATCGAGTCGTTCACGCACGGTCGCGTGTACGACGTCATCGTGTCGAAGAAGTTCCTGAACGCCGACGACCATGTGCTGATCATCGACGACTTCCTGGCGAACGGATGCGCGCTGAACGGCCTCATCGAGCTCGTCGGCGAGGCGGGCGCCACGGTGGAGGGCATCGGCATCGCCATCGAGAAGGGCTTCCAGCCTGGCGGCGACGACCTGCGCGAACGCGGCTACCGCCTGGAATCGCTCGCCATCGTGGAGCGCATGGACCCCGAGACGGGGGAGATCGCGTTCCGATGAAAGCATTCGTACACGAGAACCTGTTCAAGCTCGACGGCGACATCCCCGTCGTCCGCGCCATTCCCTACGGCATCCAGCACATCCTCGCGATGTTCGTGGCGAACCTCGCGCCCATCCTCATCGTGGGCGCGGCGGCCGGCCTCGCGGACGATCAGCTGGGCATGCTGGTGCAAAGCGCCATGCTCATCGCGGGCATCGGCACGCTCATCCAGCTGTTCCCGCTGTGGCGCGTGGGGTCGGGCCTGCCCATCGTTATGGGCATCAGCTTCACGTTCGTCACCGTGCTCGTGGGCATCGCGGCCACGTACGGGTACAACGTCGCCATCGGCGCCATCATCGTGGGCGGCATCATCGAAGGCGTGCTGGGTCTGTTCGCGAAGTATTGGCGGCGCATCATATCGCCCATCGTGGCGGCCGTCGTGGTCACGTCCATCGGCTTCTCGCTTTTGGGCGTGGGTGCCTCTTCGTTCGGCGGCGGCTCCGGCGCTGCCGACTTCGGATCGCCGCAGAACCTGCTGCTGGGCACCATCTCGCTGGTTTCGTGCCTGGTGTTCCAGGTGCTGGCGAAAGGCAAGACCAAGCAGCTTTCGGTGCTGTTCGGCCTGGTCATCGGGTATGCATGCGCCGTGGTTGCGGGGGCGGTCGACTTCAGCGGCTTCCAGAGCATGGAGCTGTTCGCACTGCCGCAGCTCATGCCGTTCACGCCCGAGTTCAACCTGGGCGCCATCGTGTCGGTGACGCTGATCTTCCTCGTGTCGGCCACCGAGACTATCGGCGACACCTCCGCGCTGACCATGGTGGGCCTCAACCGCGAGGTGAAGGAGAAGGAGCTTTCGGGCTCCATCGCCTGCGACGGTTTCGTCAGCTCGCTGTCGGCGTGCTTCGGCTGCCTGCCTATCACGTCGTTCTCGCAGAACGTGGGCCTCGTGGCCATGACGAAGGTGGTGAACCGCAAAGCCATCGCCACGGGCGCGGTCATCATGATCCTGGCGGCGTTCCTGCCGGTGATCAGCGTGATCTTCGCGTCGCTGCCTGAGGCGGTGCTGGGCGGCTGCACCATCATGATGTTCGGCAACATCATCGTCAGCGGCTTCCAGATGATCGCGCGGGCGGGCTTCTCGCAGCGCAACATCCTCATCGCGGCGCTGTCGCTGGCCGTGGGCATAGGCTTCACGCAGGTGTCGGCCCTGTTCGCGAACTTCCCCGAGCTGATCCAAAGCGTGTTCGCGCAGAACTGCGTGGCCGTGGTGTTCCTGGTGGCCGTGGTGGCGAACCTCGTGCTGCCGAAGGACGCCGGCATCGAGGGCGCGACGGCGATGTCCGAACGTTCGACCGCCGAGGCGGCGCCGAGCGTCGACGAGGACGGCGACCTGGCGACGGCGTGACGCCCCGCGGTTGCCTGGGCGCGTGCGGCGACGCGCCTCGCGGATGTTCCTGAGTTTCCGGTCGCATCATCGCCCCAAAAACACGCCTCAGTCGCTGGAGCGTGTTTTTGGGGCGATGATGCGTCTTTGCGAGGCTTCTGGATTCCTGGGTCGCTCCTCCATAGGCGGATGGCTTCAACCCCACTTGTGGAAACCTGCGGGTTTCCGGTAACGGGTGTATGACCAGATGGACGGATGCCGTACGATTACATGGCGAATAGTCATATAAAGGAGGACCATCCGCAATTATGCCCATAGCACTCAGTTTGCTGCTCGTTCTGTTTTTCCTGCTCATGAATGCGTTCTTCGTCGCCGCCGAGTTCTCGCTCGTGCGCGTACGCAAGTCGCAAGTCGAAATCCTCGTGGACGAGGGTCGCAAGGGCGCCAAGTACACCAAGCTCGTCGCCGACAACGTCAACGCCTACCTGTCAGCCTGCCAGCTGGGCATCACCCTTGCCTCGCTCGCCCTCGGCTGGTTGGGCGAGCCTGCGGTGTCAGCCCTGTTCGAACCGCTGTTCAAGGCACTCAACGTGCCCGAGGCGGCCACGCACGGCATCTCCATCGTCATCGGTTTCGTCATCATCACCGCGTTGCACATCGTGGTGGGCGAGCTCATCCCGAAGTCGCTGGCCATCTTCTCCACCGAGCGCTACGCCCTGTTCACGGCCACGCCGCTCGTGTGGTTCTACCGCATCACGTACCCCGTCATGTGGCTGTTCAACAGCATTACGAACGGCGTCATGAAGATGCTGGGCCACGACGTGGCCAACGAACACGAGGTGTACACCGACGAGGAGATCAAGCTGCTCATCGACGAGAGCACCGAAAGCGGACTCATCGACCCCGAGCAGAACGAATACGTGGACAACATCTTCGACCTGGGCGACAAAGACGCCGAGGCCATCATGACGCCGCGCACCGATGTGGTGTGCATCGACCTCGACGATCCGCTGGAGGAGAGCCTCCAGACCGTGCTGCAGTACAAGTACACGCGCTACCCGGTGTGCCGCGGCAGCAAGGACCGCATCGTCGGCTTCGTGCACGTGAAGGACCTCTACACGATGCCTAAGGACGCGACGGTCGACGACCTGCGCGTGCGCATGATCCAGGCCGTACCCGAAGGCGTGCCCATCGCGAAGTTGCTGCAAACGCTGCAGGAGAAGCGCACGAAAATCGCCGTGGTCATCGACGAGCATGGCGGCACGGCCGGCATCGTTACGATGAGCGACATCATGGAGCAGATCGTCGGCCGCATCGACGACGAGTACGCGCATGGCGGCTCGGACGAGATCGTGCAGTTGGACGATGGCAGCTACCTCATCGACGGCTCGCTTCCCATCGACGAGGTGGGCGAGCTCATCGGTTTCGAGCCTCTCGAGTCCGAGGAATGCGAGACGGCGGGCGGCCTGCTGCTCACCGTGTTCGACCGTATCCCCGACGAGGGCGATTCCGTGACCATCGAGGACGGCGACGACAGGGCCACGTTCACCGTAGTCGACATGGACCGCCACCGCATCGACAAGATTCGGGTGGTGCTCGAGCACGCTCCGGAAAGCGACGAAAGCTAAACGACTTCAGGCCCCGTCAGCAATGGCGGGGCTTCTTGTTGCGTGCGCTATCCCACCTTCACGCCGGCGAAACGCTCGGCGTTGTGCCACAGCATGTTCTCCAGCTCGTCCTCCGAGAAGCCGGCGGTGACGAACTGGTCGTATTCCGCCGCAGGGCTCCACATGGGGTAGTCCGAGCCGAACATGATGCGGTCGGTGCCCCACATGCGCGCCAGCTCCACCGTGCGGCGCTGCCCCAGGAAGAACTGGGAGCTCGACGCGTCCACGAACAGGTTGTCGGCGTTATGCAGGATGTCGTAGCCCACTTCATAGCGCGACCAGCAACCGAAGTGCGCCGCGTCCACCACGAGGTCGGGGAACGTTTTCAGCACGTTCATCAGGCGGCGCGGATGCGAGTAGTCGTAACGGTAGTCGCCCGTGTGGATGACGATGGGCAGGCGCCCCTCTATCATCTCGTACACGTTCATGAGTCGCGGGTCGTCCATGTTCACGTGCTGCGTGTCGGGATGCAGCTTCATGCCCTTGAGTCCCAGGCCGATGGCGCGTTCGATTTCCTTCTCGGGCTCGGGATAGTCCTGGTGCATAGCCATGAACCCGATGAACTCGGGATGCTGCCGGCACTGCTCGGCGATGAAGTTGTTGATGGACTCCACGCTGCCCGGCGTCGTGGCCACCGAATGCACGATGAAGTGCGTGATGGGCGCATGCTGCTGCGCGGACAGCAGGTGCTCCACCGTGCCTTCGCCGAACATGTCGATGAGGTAGAAGTCGCCCACGGCGTCGACCGCTCGCGAGGCGATCTTGTTGGGATATATGTGAGCATGGGCATCGATCACTGCCATGGAGGCGCTCCTTCGCGTCGTGCTGTTTCGGCGGCGCGGTGCGAAACGGCTTCGAGTTGAACGCTCGGCCAGCATCGCGCAGCTCCTGATTGTAGAGCATCGGCGTTCGCGGCGCATTAGGCAGAAGCATGTTTCTGGGTGCCGCTTTCGAGGCTTCGGTGCTGAGCCTTCCGATTGGCAAGAGGTTCGAAGCCCTTCAAAACAGCGCTGCTTTCCATTCGTCACGAGGAAAAAGCTTGTTATGACTAGCACTCGAAGCAAAAGAGTGCTAACTTTTTCGACAGTGATTTTTATGAGCTTCCGCATGCTCGGGTCAGTGGTTTTTCAGCCGAGCGGCAGAGGCGCCTATCGTGCGCGCGGTGATGGCGAAGCGCCGCACACCGATGAGAAGGGAACCAGACTATGTCCAAAGACATTGCGTTCGACAACGAAACCCGTACGAAGATGGCTGCCGGCGTCAACAAGCTGGCCGACGCCGTGAGGGTGACGATCGGCCCGAAGGGGCGCTACGTCGCCATGCAGAAGGAGCACGAGAAGCCCAACGTTTCCAACGACGGCGCCACGGTGGCCGCCAATGTCGATCTTGAAGATCCCATCGAGAACATGGGCATGAAGATCGTGCGCGAGGCCGCCATCGCCGCGAACAACGACGCGGGCGACGGCACCACGACGGCGACCATCCTTTCCGACGCTATCGTGAGCGAGGGAGTACGCTGCGTCATCTCCGGTTCCGATCCGCTGGCGCTGCGCCGCGGCATCCAGCGCGCTGCCGACGTGGTGGCCGACGAGGTTCTCAAGAACGCCGTCGAGGTTACCACGCGTGAGCAGATCGCCGAGATCGCGACGGTTTCCGCAGGCGACCGCCAGATCGGCGAGAAGATCGCGGAGGCTATGGATGCCATCGGCCGTGACGGCGTCATCTCGGTCGAGAAGTCTCAGAACTTCGGCATCGAGGTGAAGATCCTCAAGGGCATGATGTTCGATAACGGCTTCATCTCCCCGTACATGGCCGACGACCCGGCGCGCCTGGAAGGCGAGCTCACCGAGCCCTACATCCTGTTGACCGACCAGCGTCTGGGCGACAACTTCGCAGACATCGTGCCCGTGCTGGAAGAGGTCATGCAGTCCGGTCATCCGTTGCTGATCGCCGCTGAAGACGTGCGTGGCGAGGCGCTGAACACGTTGCTGATGAACCGCCGTCGCGGCACGCTGACCAGCGTTGCGGTGAAGGCGCCGGCTCTGGGCGATCGACGCAAGGCTGAGCTCGAGGATCTGGCCATCCTCACCGGCGGCGAAGTTATCACGCCTGATCGCGGCCTGACGCTGGCCGATGCGCGCAAGAGCATGCTCGGCCGCGCCGCCAGCGTGCAGATCACCAAGGACCGTACCACCATCTTGGGCGGCAAGGGCAAGCCCGAGGCTATCGAGCAGCGTTGCGATCAGCTGCGCGCGCAGATCGAAACGGAGAAGATCGACTACGACCGCGACGTTCTGCGCGAGCGTCTGGCCAAGCTGTCCAGCGGCATCGCGGTCATGGAAGTGGGCGCCGCCACGGAGTCCGAGATGAACGAGATCCGCAGCCGTATCCAGGACGCTTTGCTGGCTACCCGCTCGGCCGCAGAGCAGGGCCTGGTGGCCGGTGGCGGCGTGGCGCTGCTGCAGGCCGCGTCCGCGCTGGACGGCCTCGTATGCGAGAACGCCGAGGAGCAGCTGGGTATCGACATTCTGCGCAAGGCGCTGGAGGTGCCGCTGCGCGCTCTGGCGGAGAATGCGGGCTATCGCGGCGACGTGGCCGTTGAGAAGGTCAAGGAGCTGCCGCTGGGCCAGGGTCTGGATTGTATGACTGGCGAGTACGGCGACATGATCGGCCGTGGCATCGCCGACCCGGCGAAGGTTACGGTCACGGCGCTTCAGGCCGCCGCTTCTGTGGCGTCGCTGATTCTGATCACGAACGCCTCCGTCAGCGAGATGGTGCCCGAGGAAGACTAACGTCCTCGTCGAAACCCGGTTCTGCCATGCGGGCCCGCGCAATCGCGCGGGCCCGCTGTCGTCCGACATGGAGTGCGCTCGTTTCCGTTTAACCGGTATGCCGCGCCGGTTATAAGAGCTTGTCCTTGAGAAGCTCCAGCATCTCGGCGATTTCAGAAACGGGTTCGGGGTTTTCGCTGCTCAGCCAGCTACAGAGGACGGCGAAGGTGCCCTGAAAGATGAACTCGCGCGTATACTGCGTCTGCGATTTCGTGCAGCTGCTGGCGATGGCGAGGTTTTTGAAGAGCCCGTTGATGCCCGGCAGGGAGAAGAGGTGCGTTGCGAATTCGTGGCTCGGGATGGCCCGCACGAGCGTGCAGAAGGTCGTGCGCTGCTCGTAGAGGTTGGCGAGCACAGACGCTACGGCGCCTTCTTGTTCGGGGATGAGTGCAAGGCTTTCGTCGAGCTGCGCAAGAAAATCGCTCTCGATCTCGTTGAGCAGGTCGGTTTGGCTTCCGTAGTACTTGTAAAAAGTAGTGCGGTTTATCTGGGCGGTCTCGCATATCTCGAGTACTGAAATCTTGTTCAAGGGCTTCTTCTGGAGCAGGTGCACGAGTGCGTTTTTCAACAGCGTCTTGCTCAGGCGTATCCTCTAGTTCTCCATCAAGCGCTCCCTCGACAAAAATGCTTCGAATGTTCATTTCAAATCAAATACTGCATAGTGCGTTGAGCATGCGACATTTGTCTATCAACAGACTGTTGACTACAAACCGTTGTGTTTACTATTGTACAAACCATAGCGAGATGTCAATACGCCAAAACTCAGTTCTCAGCAGTTGAAGGAGGCGGTTCGCATGAAGTTCTGGCAGAGGTATTGGTACTACATCGGAGGGGTCGCTTTCGTTATCCTCGCGTTCGCTATGGGGCTTTGGGGCAGCGCCGCCCTTGACTACGTGCAGGTTTTGCTCATCTTCAGCTGGATGGGCATGTTGGTGCATCAGTTCGAAGAGTATGCCTGGCCGGGCGGTTTTCCGCTCATCTCGAACATGATCGTCTTCAACGAGATCGAGCGTCCGGATCGCTATATCTTGAACCAGCGCCAGTGCTTCGTCAGCAACGTCGTCCTGTGCTATCTATGCTATATCGTTCCGATCTTCTTCCCGCAGCTCATTTGGCTTGCCGCGGCTCAGATATTCCAGGGTCTCTGGCAGATTCCGGCGCATGGCATCGTGCTCAACATGCGCTTGAAGTCCAAGTACAACCCCGGTCTTTTGCTTTTTTGCTTCCATTAAATCTTCCTTACTATATTCCATTGTTACCCTCCATAACTTCTGATTGTTGCCGTCTTGACGATTATGTATCTTTACATTACCTTCTGAAACATATGGCGCACCTTGTCCAGGCGGCTGTTTGGACGGCGGGGCTGGATGACCGGCTGACCGACAGCGGCCTGATATCCTTTCAGCTCTGTAAGGCATACGCTCCGCCCGTTGGTGTAAAAGGCCAGATCAGTACGGTATGCCTGTATACAGCGGGCGGGAATCTCGCCAGTAAAGACAACTTCATCCTTTTTTACCTGGGCCGTTTCGATGGTGGCACAGTATTTCGGTGCATCATGATAAGCCCTGGAAAGGTATTCCTGGGGCGCATAGAGGATGAAGGAGAGATAAGGTTCCAGCAGCTGCGTCCCCGATTCCTTCAATGCCTGTTCCAATACAATCGGGGCCAATGAGCGGAAGTCCGCCGGCGTGCTGACCGGACTGTAATAAAGCCCGTATTCAAAGCAAATCTTACAGTCCGTTACGTTCCAGCCGAACAAGCCCTGCTCCAGCCCGTAACGGATACCATCCCTGACAGCGTTTTGAAAACTCTGGTTCAAGTATCCCAGCGAAACCCGGCTCTCGTATTGTACACCGGAGCCAAGCGAGAGTGGTGTAACAGACAGTCCTATGGATGCCCAAAACGGGTTGGGCGGCACCTCGATATGGATGGTGTGGCTGGCTGCTTTGAGCGGCCGCTCCATATAAATGACGGAGGGTTCCTTTACCACTGTTTCAAGCTTGTATTTTTCCGACAGCAAAGCGGAAACAACCTCCAACTGCACCCGGCCCAAAAAAGAAAGAATGATCTCATGGGTGATGGAATCCACTTCGCAACGCAAAAGCGGGTCAGTATCCGCAAGTTGCGTAAGAGCGTCCAGCAGCCGTTCTCTTTGCGCTGCCGTTTTCGGCGCAATCGCCGTCCGCAGCATGGGGAGGGGGTCCTCGCGCCACCTTTTACGAGGGAGCCGGGTTTGGTCCCCTAATACATCGTTTAACCTCACGCTGTCGCTGGGAAGGATAACAATTTCACCCTGATAAGCGGTGTCTGTCCGAACAATTTCCCCTTTGGATGGAATACGCATCTCTGTGATTTTCAGCTTTTCTCTCCCGGCCAGGGCCACCGTATCCCGCAGGCGCAGCGTTCCGCTGTATAACCGTAGATAGACACGCCGCTGGCCGCAATCGGTGTACTCAACCTTGAAAACGCTGCCGCATAGGGCGGCGCCCCCCTGTTCCCCAATCGGTTGGAACAGCCCTGTCACCGCATCCATCAACGGTTGAATGCCAAGGCCATTTTTGGCGCTGCCATGATAGACTGGGAACAGGGAGGCGTCTTGAACCCGCTGCTGTTCCTCCCGCGCAAGTTTTTCCCGGCTGATTGGTTCTCCTGCGATATACTTTTCCAATAATTCATCGTTATTTTCGATGACCGCATCCCATGCTTCTATGTCGGTATTTTCCTCCAGGACTATTTCCGGGGACAGCGACACCGTCTGCTTGATGATAATATCGGCGGAGAGCTTATCCCGAACAGACTGAACCACGCTCTGCAAATCAACGCCAGCCTGGTCGATCTTGTTGATAAAGATAACGGTGGGAATGTTCATTTTCCGCAGGGCATGGAACAGAATACGGGTCTGGGCCTGCACGCCATCTTTAGCGGAGATCACCAAGATGGCCCCATCTAAAACAGCCAAAGAGCGGTACACCTCCGCCAAAAAATCCATGTGGCCGGGCGTATCCACAATGTTAACTTTACATCTGTGCCACTGGAAGGAAGTGACTGCCGCTTGAATGGTAATCCCACGCTGCCGCTCCAAAAACATGGTGTCCGTCCTCGTTGTCCCTTTTTCGACGCTCCCCGGTTCTGAAATGGCTCCGCTGGCATATAGCAGGCTCTCCGTCAAGGTCGTCTTTCCAGCGTCTACATGGGCAAGAATTCCAATATTGATTATTTTCATGTGATTGTCCTCCCTTTACAGCCCCAAAGGGCATAAAAATCCCCAGCAGTAAAATACTTTTACCACTGGGGATTATAAGTTGCGGACATACACATATACAGCATACACCTGTTTGTGATTGCTGTTTTTGGGGATATGTCAAAATTGATAAGGCAAAAGTATTCTTAAATTGGGTACAAAAAACTAAGTCCCTACAAAAGGAGCTATCATAATCCTTTGTTCCCACTATTTGATTATAGTTTTATTTAAGAATACCTTGCCGCATATTTTTTACTCCTTTTCTGGATTAAATCATTGTATCACATCAGTTTTAGGAAAGCAAGTACCTAAAAGAAATTTTTCTTCCCCTTATATGTAACAATCATACCGGCTTCCTAGCGTTCAGAATGTTTTCTGCTGTCTGCTGTGGTGTTTGGTTGGAATTGTCCAACCAAAAGCCGATCCGTGGTGTTGTCTGCATTTTACTAAATACAAATTCAATGTATACAGAAAGATATAAGGAGTGGGAGGGATTCCGCCGTAGTTGGCATTGTAGGAAAATCCAAAAGTTTAGATTTTCCCACAATGCTTATCTTTTGGTCTTTGGTTCGGAATAGTGTAGTGCTGGCGGTCTATCTCTTGTTTTCGGTTGCTTGCTTCCTTACCGTACATGAGCATTCGCGGCGGTGTTCTTGCAGCTGCCCGTCGCCATCGTGTTCATATGGTACGTGCTGACGTTCATGCCGGAAGCCGCTAATCAGCTTTGGTGGGGCATTCCCGGTTCGCTCGTGCTGCTGGGCATCTCGTTCGGCTTGCCGATCCTCTTCATGCATGACCGCGATTCTAAGGATCCGTTCGAAGAGCGAGAGCTTTGGGGTTACAAGCGCGAGTACGTTGCGAAGGTTTGGGAAGAGCGCAAGGCTGCCGCAGCGGCAGATCCCGGCAGCGTTCCGAAGGGTCTCTTCGGCAAAGCGAAGAAAGCGAAGTAGGAAAGCGAGTAGACAAATGGCAAGCAATTTCGTTAAGAAACTGGACAAATGGTGCGATAACCAGTGGATCGTCTTCCTGTGCGTCACGGCGACGGTGGTGGCGGTGCTTGCCGCCGTCTTCTGGGATGTCATGCCTCTGGGCAGCAAAGCGGGCGTTTTCGTAGCTTTCATCATGGCTTTCCACGTGCTCGAGGAGTGGAAGTTCCCCGGCGGCCTCCATTGGTTTTACAACACGAGCGTCTTCCGCCCGAAAGACGAGAGCCTCTACGATCCGACGCGTTATCCCATGAGCCGGCTCACGGATATGGTCACCAACGTGGGGCTGCAGTGGATCCCGCTCGTTTACGCAGCGCTCTGCTTCTTCCTTCCTCTGTCGAACGCGGTTGCGCTGTGCGTCATCCTGCTGTGCGTCATGGAGCTGTTCGCCCATACGGCGGGCGGCGTCGCCACCTACCTCTGGTATCGTGACAAGGGCAAGAAGACCATCTACCATACGGGGCTCGCCACGTCGCTCATGATGTTCTTGCCGGCCGCAGCGTACCTGATCGCGCATATCGCAGGTGTCACGGCAACCGATTGGCTGTGGTGTCTGGTGTTGTTCGCTGTCATGTGCTGCGTGTGCGTGCCGCTTACGGAGACGCCTCTCAAGAAGTGGGTTCGCAAGCAGGAGCCGGGCATGTTCGCGTTCGAAGATGCCAAGTACTACATGCGTTATGGCGGCTATTGCAAGGAGGATGTCGAGCAGTCCGAGGCTCGCGTTGATTAAGAGGACGCCGAGTATGGGGTGCGATAGGGCGTGGCTTGTATTCATGTACGCTGCGAGGCTCGCCGCGCCGTCAAGGGTTAGGAGTTCGCTTTCGATCGAGTTAAAAACGTGTAGACCTTGTGAATCACTGAGAAATGATTTGCGTTCGTTAAGACAGACGGGTAATATTCTTTCTTGCCGCTTTTCCTGTTTGAAGGCACTTCGGGCAGGAGAGGTAGGCGCAACATAACGATGCGGGGTGGAGCAGTCTGGTAGCTCGCCGGGCTCATAACCCGGAGGCCGTAGGTTCAAATCCTGCCCCCGCGACCAGTAACTTGCAGGTCGGAAGCTGAAAACGCTTCCGACCTTTTTTGCGTTCGGATCCATTTTCGACACAAATCTGGGCAAAATCCGGGCTAAACGATGAAATGCCTTGATCGGTGTTCATTGTCGCGGTAGTTGCAAAGCTTGCCACCATTGCAGCGCCACGCGATCCTTCGATGATTTCGCCGTCCGCGCCGCGGCATTGAGCGATACGCGCGTTTGGCGCTCGAGGCATCGGCACGTTTTTCTTTGAGCGAAATGAACGCCCCCTCACGCCCATCTGCCCTGCTTCGTTCGGCTCCATGCACGAGCGTTCGTTCGCTGTAATCGGTCGTTCGTTCGCGGCGGCTTGCGGACGGCAGAAGCGGTTCCCATACTGATTCGCAGACACCGGTCGCGACGCGCGGTCGGACGAGAAAGGGGTAATCATCATGGCGGCAACCGAGCAGGAGATGATGGAGCGCACCGCGCGTATCCAGACGATTGAGGAGTTGCGCGAGGCATGCGCTGAGTTCGGCGTGGAGATGTCTCCCGAAGACGAGCAAGCTTTCATGGCTGCAAAGGCAGAGTTGCGGGAATTGTCGGAGGGGGAGCTGGACGCCTCGGTCGGCGGATCGAGTTTTTTCGGCCCCGGATCGCCGTATATAAACCTGTTCGACACCTGCGACCAATGGGATGGCCGGGATTTCGATAATCGCATATGCGCCACGTGCCACAACAAGCAGATGCTCTATCCGTTTTTTGCCTGCCAGTTCAAGCCGAAAAACGCCTCATCGTAAGCGGGGAGGGAGAGGGTCGCCGAGGCGGCGTGCGCATGTAAAGGAAGAAAAGAGCGACATGAAGCGACTTTTGAGAGAAGATCTGGTTCTGCGGGGCTGGGAGAAACTGCCCTATGCCGTGGTCGAGCGGCCGCACAACGGCGTGCGCTTCGTCGACGCGCGCACGTTCGAGGCGCTTTCGCTGTGCGATGGGCAGATAGACCTATCGCTGCCCATCATCAGCGACGAGGTGCGCGCCTTCGTGGAGAAGCTGGAGGAGCAGGGTGCCGTGCGTCGGTGTGAACCGGGCGAGCGCCTCACGCCCGACCAGGAGTACCGCCGCTATCAGAACCGCTTCGTCCGAACCGCGCACTGGTCGATCACCGGCAAGTGCAACTACCGGTGCCGCCACTGCTACATGTCCGCGCCCGACGCGAAGCTGGGCGAGATCGACCACGACACCATGATGGACCTGGCGCGGCAGATCGCCGACTGCGGCATCCTGGAGGTGTCGCTGACCGGCGGCGAGCCGCTGGTGCGCCGCGATTTCATGGAGCTGGTGGACGCGCTTTTGTCCTACCGCATACGGATCGCGCAGATCTACACGAACGGCAAGCTGGTGGACGAGAAGCTGCTCGACCAGCTGGAGGAGCGCGAGATTCGTCCCGAGTTCAACATGAGCTACGACGGCACGCAGGGCTGGCACGACTGGATGCGCGGCGTCCCCGGCGCGGGCGACGCGGTGCTGGCGGCGTTCGACCTCTGCCACGAGCGGGGTTTTCCCACCGGAGCCGAGATGTGCCTGCACCAGGGCAACAAGCACCTGCTGCGGGAGAGCGTCAGCACGCTGGCGGCGCACCATTGCGAGAGCTTGAAGGTCAATCCCGTGGCGGACACCGACACGTGGGAGCGCCTGGGCGAGGACAGGTCGCTCACCTTGGAGGAGACCTTCGAGGTCTACCTGGACTACATCCCCTGCTTCTACGAGGACGGCGCGCCTCTGGGCCTGCATCTGGGCGGCTTCTTCATGGGGCGTCCGGGCAGCGGGGATTGGACCATCCCCAACATAGGGAAGCATCCGGAGGAGCGCGACCCCGCCGCGTGCGCGTCGCAGGTGACGTGCGGCCACGCGCGCCAGACGCTCTACCTGTCCCCGGAGGCGCGGATGCTGCCGTGCATGGCGCTGTCGTCCATGCCGATGCAGGAAAGGTACCCGCTGGCCACCGAGATCGGCTTGAGGCAGGGTCTGTCCGACTCGGAGTACCTCTCGCTCATCGATACGCGCGTGAGCGCGCTGTGGGAGCACAACCTCGAGTGCGCCCAGTGCGAGCACCGCGGCGCATGCGCTGGCGGGTGCCGCGCGAGCGCGCTGTTCACCGCCCCTGACGACATACTGTCGCCCGATCGCGCCCAGTGCCTCATCCTGAAAGGCGGCTACGCGCCCCGCATCCGCGAGGCGGTAGAAAAAGCCCAGGCGAGGATCGCCGAGAGAAAGGAGAACGAATGAAGCAGGACATGAAGGAATTCATGGCGAAGGTCAGCGAGGACGAGGGCCTGCGGGTCAAGCTGGAGGCCCTCGCTGGTCTGCCGGAAGACGAAGTCGCGGCGAGAATGGCCGCCATCGCGTGCGAGGCCGGTTTCGAGGTGGCGGTCGAGGATCTCGACCCCGCCGAAACGGAGCTCGACGAGAGCGAGCTTGCTGCCGTGTCCGGCGGCTCCGTAATCGTGTCCCCACTCTTCAAGTGCAATTACCAGCAAGATAACACGCTTTGCTGCGCCTCCTGCGCGTATAGCCGTTTTTCGTACCCAAATCTCTACTGCTTTTTAGATAAAAACGAAGGCGGGCCGAAGCCTGCCGAAGTCATGCCTTTGCAGTCCAACGGAAACCTTCAATAGAGAGGAGCGCGCATGAACGAGCAATTGAAAGGCTTTTTGAAGAAGGCGAGCGAGGACGGGCCGCTCAAAGAGGAACTCGGCGCCCTCGCCGGCCTGCCCGAAGAGGAACGTGCCGAGCGGGCGGCAGCCATCGCTCGGGAAGCCGGTTTCGATGTGTCGGTCGAGGACTTCGCTCCTGCCGAAGCGGAGCTTGACGACGACGAGCTCAACGTCGTGGCAGGAGGAGGTTACGCCTGCTGCTGTAGGCAAACCGGTACGGGCCTGATGGATGATCGCCCTGTGCTGTGCGATTGCCCAAGAGAGGGGACAGGAGCCTGGACCGACGGAAGCGGGTTCGTCAACGTCGATAGGGTCTGCCACTCGATGGGCGCCGTTGGCTAGGCCTTCCCCGTGTGGTCTTGCTGGAAGATGGCGAAAGGAAGACGCGCGAACAAGCAGGTGAAAGCGTTCTTGGCGAAGGGCAGGGTCGAAGCGAGCGGTTTTCTCTGTCGGCTCAGCCCTTCGCATTTCCCCGCCGTATTCAGCAGCGCGTTGCATGTGAGCCCTGCCGCCACATCGCAGTGCTTGGCGGAGATGGAGGGTTCTGAACGATTTTCAGTCGTCTTTTCCAAGCTTAGATGCTGAATTCCGCGAACGGAAGATCCCCTCCCCTAGCCGTCCCAATCCCAAGGGGACGATGTTCTTACGCAATCGAAAGAGTGCGGGCCGGTGTCCAAGAAGAAGCGGCAATGAATGCAATAGTGCCTTTCGTCATACTCGTGTCCGGGGTTGGGAACCCATAATCCGCATCCGAAATGGTAGCGATTGGGGTTTATTATGCGGTCAAGAGGGATCCCTGGCCCTCCTCCGGTTGCATCCAATTCCTGATCGGCGAGCTTTTCCGCAGCTTCTTCTGCCGTTGTGCTGGTTTCTTTGCCAGTTGCCATGGCGGGCCTTCTTTCTCTTTCTGAACCGCCTGCTTGAAAGCAGCTTGCGACGCCTAGCATACGAAGCGACGGCGTCCGTCCGCAACTCCTTGCGAACGAAAGACCGCTCGCGCGCAACGAAAACCCTTGTTGCTAGCCGAATAGCTCTTTCTTCACCTGGGATAGGCGTTTGGTGGGAATCTCGATGACAAGCCCGTTGTCCATCACCAGATCGCGTTTCTCCAGGCTCGCGACATGGCGCGGACTGATAGCGAAGCTACGATGCACGTACATCATGTCCAATCCAAGTTGCTCCAGCACGTTTCCCATGCAGCCGTGCACCGTTACGTCCGTCTTCTCGCAATGAAGCACGGTGCGCTGCTTTCGCGCCTCCACGCACACGATCTCATCGGGCTTGATGCGCCATGAAGTGCCGTCTACGTCGCGCACGGTAACGGCCTCGTCTTGGCGTTGGCGCATCAGGACGGCTTTGAGGTACAGGTATGCCTGCTTGCTCACGCTCACGGAAAGCGGCTCGCTATCTGGTGCAGGAGGCAGCGGATGCGATACATGGCAATAGCAGATTTTCAGGGAGTCGTCGTTTTCGTCGCGCTTCCACACGAATGTGAAGCGCTGCTCCTGTGCGGCAAGTCGGCCGGATGCCGGGTCGCCGAAAACCAGGTAGCTCCCTGCCACGATGCACAGGGTCTCCTGGGCGGCAACGGGCAGGTACTGCTCGCACATAAGAACCACGCGGGGTCGTTCGATTGCGATCTGCTCCATCTGGCGGCGAAACGAATCGCTTGATAAGTCGGACTGGTCGTCCTGTGCCCCCATCCATGCGAAATCATCGGAAAGGCGGGCGGCGCACCAGCTTGTCCCGCCGTTCCAGTACCGATGGACGAACTCACGCGTCAGCGAAATCGTCTCGTCCATCAGGGGATGAGAAGCAGGATCGTCCACGGGAGCCTCGCCCCGAACATGCCTGCTGCTCTCGCTAGTCACGGTATGTTCTCCTGGAGACATGCGCCGAACGGCGCGAGAACGAAGTATGCAACACGGCCTTCTTCACTGGCAACCTTTCAAAATGCAGAAAAGGATGAAGGCGACGAGCGCCTTCCCCGCAGTATAGAAGAAAGCCGCAGACGGCTCGTCGATGCCAAACGAGGTCGAAACGAACGCCCCTTCAAACGAAACGAGCGTTCCCTTTGCCTACCGCTGCGCACTGCGCAACAGGCTTTTCGTGCGGTTGAATAGGTCGTTCGTTCGTGACGCCTTGCGTGCGAAGGCCGGCGATTCCTACACTTATCGGCAGGCATCGCTCAAGAAGGACGGACGGAACAGGAAGGGGGAGCTGCTATGGCGGCTACCGAGCAAGAGATGATGGAGCGCGCCGCGCGCATCCAGACGATTGAGGAGCTTCGCGAGGTCAGCGCCGAGCTCGGCCTTGAGTTGAGTCCCGAAAAAGAGGCAGCCTTCATGGCGGTGAGAACCGCGGAAGGCGAGCTCACCGAGCAACAGCTGGATGCGACCGTCGGCGGGGCCTATCATGTCGTGTCCCCGTCTGACGTGTGCGACTTCCAGGCATCGGAGACGAAGTGTTGCGCCACCTGCAAGTACGGTCAGTTCGATTGGCCGAATTACTATTGCGTGTTAACGCAATAAAACTAGCAAACCGAAGAAACGGAGAGGATTGCGCATGAACGAGCAATTGAAAGACTTTCTGAAGAAGGCGAGCGAGGACGAGTCGATCAAAGACGAGCTGAAAGCGCTTGAAGGCCTGTCTGCGGAAGAGAATGCAGAACAGGCGGCTGTAATCGCACAGAAAGCCGGCTTCGACTTGTCGGCCGAGGACTTCGCTCCCTCATCGGCGGAACTCGATGAAGACGAGCTGGGCGCCGTCGCCGGAGGCGAAGCCTGCTGCTGTCAGTACACCGGTTTGGGCTTGGTTAACGACCGCGGGGCGGTGTGCGAATGCCCGACCACGGGAACGGGAATTCGGAGGGATACGGGCGAGATCTGCGAGATCACTTCCATCTGCCGCTTTATGGGGGAGGTCGGCTAGGCACGGACGCGACTGCGGCTGCATTAGCTTGGGCGGGGGTTCTTGAAGAACCGCCGCCCGTCGCCGCTTGCGAAACCCGTAAGCGGCGACGGGCGGCGCAGGCGCGTGAGCTGGGCGTTGAGGAGATGGTCGGCGATGCCCATGCCGCGACGGCCGGTACCGCAATCGACGTGAAGCGAAGGAGCGAACACATGGAGAACGAAGATTCCTTGAAGATCGAGAGGCTTGAAGACGACGGCTTGCAGGATGTCAGCGGCGGGGCCGGCGATTATGTCTCCCATTACCAATGCCCCAAAACGGGGAAGCAGCTATCAAGCTACGATCCGTACTTCGCAAGGGATTGCACGATGTGCCAATATTGGAAGCAGGTTATCCCCGGCATCCGGGCGGAGTGCCGCTATTGATCCGATGAAAATGCGCGGTTTTAAGCGCTTCTCTCGAACGAGCAACCGTCCTTGGTCGTTCGTTCGTTGAAAGTGGTCGTTCGTTCGTGGGGCGTTGTCAGTCGCGTGTTCGTACCCCATCGTTGTCGGTTGACGAAAAAGAGCGTCGCCCGCGCTTCATCCGTTCACGATACGCAGCGATGCCCGAAAAAGGGGAACCGTTTCTTTTGACCGCGCGAGCAAGGAGCGACGATGGTCGAACCCGATGCGAAGAGCCCTCGTTCCGACCGTGACGAGGCTGCGATGGATGCCGCCCGCCATGCGGCGGGGGGCATGTCGTTTGACGACTTCAAGAGCCTTATAGAGCAGGAAGGCCTGTGGGTGAACGACGCAGCGGCGCAGAGCGCCTGGGGGGCGCTGGGCGAAGGCGAGCTGGCGCTTGACGAACTGGATGAAGTTGCGGCCGGTTGCGAAGGAGTCGAGCTTCCCATCGTTCTGCCCGGCTTCGACGGTTTGACCGAAACGGGAGGTTCACGATGAGCGCACGCGACGGAAAAGACAAGGCGGCTTCGCCCTTTCGCCAGGAAAGCCTGGATCGGGCAAAGTCGCCCGAGCAGCTCGACGACTACATCCGCGTGTCGAATCCCGGGGTGTGGATGGTGCTGGGCGCCGTGCTTCTGTTGTTGCTGGCCGGCTTCATATGGGCGTGCTGCGGGCGCTTGGTCGACACGATGCCTACTGCGTTGGTGGTGCAAGGCGGCCACGCGACCTGCTACGTCGCCGAGGACGAGGTAGGTCAGGTGGCCGTCGGCGACACGGTGAGCGCCGACAGCGCCAAAGGCGCCGTAGCGTCCGTGGGAACCACGCCCCTCTCTCCCGACGCACTGGTCGCGCAGCTGGACGAGTACGCAGCGCACAAGGTGAACGCAACGAGTTGGATGTTTCCCGTCGACGTGACCATAGACCTGCCCGACGGCGTGTACGATGCCCATGTGGCCACAAGCGAGTTCGCTCCCATCAGCCTGATTCTGGGGGGCGCATCGTGATGCTGCCGGGTAAGGGAGCGCGCCGCGCTCGCACTGCAGGCAAGCCTGGCCAGATGGCGGGCAAGGTTCCCGTTATCATGCAGATGGAAGCGCTCGAATGCGGGGCGGCCTGCCTGGCCATGATAGCGGCTTATTACGGTAAATGGGTGCCGCTCGAGCAGGTGCGCGCGGACTGCGGCGTATCACGCGACGGATCCAAGGCTTCCAATGTGGTGCGCGCGGCTCGCGCCTACGGATTCGAGGCCTCGGGTTTCCGTATGCAGCCCGAGGCGCTGCGCTCGCAGGGCGTGTTCCCTTGCATCGTCCACTGGAACTTCAGCCACTTCGTGGTGTGCCGCGGTTTCAAGGGAGGCAAGGTGCATCTGAACGATCCGGCACGCGGCGAGGTGACCGTGACGGAGGAGGAGTTCGATGCCGCCTTCACCGGCGTCATGCTGCGCTTCGTGCCGGGTCCCGACTTCCAGCCCAGCGGCAAGCCCCGGTCGGTATGGGAGTTCGTTGGCCCGCGCCTACAGAGCTCGCGCGCCGCGCTCGCGTTCGTGGCCATCACGGCGGCGGTGACGGCCGTCGTCGGCATCATCAATCCGGCGCTCTCCCAAGTGTTCATGGACCGGCTGCTGGGCGGGAAGAACCCGGAATGGCTGTACCCCTTCATTGCCTTGCTGATAGCCGTGGGAGCGGTGCGCATCGTGGTCGAGGTGCTGAACGCCATGTACCTGCTACGTCTCGAGGGCAAGATGGCGGTAGTGTCCAACTCGTCGTTCATGTGGAAGGTTCTGCACCTGCCCATGGAGTTCTTCTCGCAGCGCATGACCGGCGACCTATCGGCTCGTGCGGCCACCAACACCACCATCGCCGCATCGCTGGTGAAGCAGTTGGCGCCGCTGCTGCTGAACTTCGTTCTGCTGGTGCTGTACGCCGTGGTGATGGTTGCCTACAGCCCGCTGTTGGCCGCCATCGGCATAGCGTCGGTGGTGATAAACCTGGGCATGGCGCGCTTGATCTCGGCGAAGCGCGTGAATGTGACGCGCGTGCAGATGCGCGATGCGGGCAAGCTGGCCGCCGCCACGGTTTCCGGCATCGAAATGGTGGAGACCATCAAGGCCGCCGGCGCGGAGGGCGGCTATTTCGAGCGCTGGGCCGGCTTCCAGGCAGGTTTCAACACGCAACAGGTCCGCTTCGCGCGCTTGGGGCAGCGACTGGGGCTGGTGCCCCAGCTGGTCATGCAGGTGACCAACACCGCCGTGCTCATGACGGGCGTGTACTTGGTGCTGCAAGGCCAGTTCACCGTGGGCATGATCCTGGCGTTCCAAGGCTACCTGTCGCAGTTCATGGCTCCCGCTTCCACGTTGACGTCCGTCATGCAGACGCTGCAGGAGATGCGCACCGATATGGAGCGCATCGAGGACGTCATGCGCTATCCGGACGATCCGGCGTTCTCCCAGGCTCCGCTCGACCGCGCCGCATCGTGCGAGAAGCTCAAGGGCGCCGTGCATATGGAGGGCGTGACCTTCGGATACTCGAGGTTGGAAGAACCCCTGATCAAGGATTTCGACCTTGATGTGGAATCCGGACGCAGCGTGGCCTTCGTAGGCCCTTCGGGGTGCGGCAAGTCCACGCTTGCCAAGCTGGTCAGCGGCTTGTTTCGCCCTTGGTCGGGTACGGTGAGCTTCGATGGCTCGCCCATGGACGAGGTGCCGCGCGAGGTGCTGACCGGGTCGGTGGCCGTGGTCGACCAGGACATCGTGCTGTTCAACGACACCATCGCCAACAACATCCGCCTGTGGGACACCTCCATCGAGGACTACGAGGTGATCCTTGCCGCGCGCGATGCCGGCATCCACGAGGTTATCATGCAGCGCGACGGCGGCTATAACGCCGTGTTGTCCGAAGGCGGGCGCGACCTGTCCGGCGGACAGAGGCAGCGCTTGGAAATCGCTCGCGTGCTGGCGCAGGATCCCACCGTGCTCATTATGGACGAGGCGACTAGCGCGCTCGACGCCAAGACCGAGCAGGAGGTCATGAGCGCGGTGCGCAAGCGCGGCATCACCTGCATTGTGGTGGCGCATCGTCTGTCCACCGTGCGAGACTGCGACGAGATCGTGGTATTGGACAAGGGCCGCGTGGTGGAGCGCGGCACTCACGAAGAGCTGTGCGAGCGCGGGGGCATGTATCTGCAGCTGGTGACCCAGGAATAGGAGGAGGTGCGCATGGGTTGGTTCGACAGTCAGATCAAGGAACGGCTGGAGCATGACGAGGACCTGGTCTCTCAGGCGGCCTGGGACCTTTCCGTGGCCATCACCGGGCGGGCGGCGGGCGGCGCGGAAGTGGATGCGGGCAAAGCCGCGGCCGATGCCGTGGGCGAGGTGCTGGCGTACTACCGCGTGAAGCCGGCCGATGCCCCGCGCGACCCGAAGAGCGTGCGCGACCTCATAGACGCCCAGCTGCGGGGAACAGGCGTGATGTGCCGGCGCGTCGTGTTGTCGAAAGGCTGGCAGCGCGACGCGGCGGGGGCTATGCTGGGGTTCGTCGACGGCGCGCCGGTAGCGCTGATCCCTCAGCCAGCGGGGGGCTTCGCGTACAGCGACGCCGCCACCGGCGAGAAGGTACGCGTCGATCGCGCGAATGCGGCGCGGCTCGCGCAGGAAGCGTACTGCTTCTACCAGCCCCTGCCGCAGCGAGAGCTGGGCGTGAGGGACGTGCTGCTGCACATGGTGCGCAGCCTGGACCTTTCGGATTACGTGATGATCGTGGCGGCGACGTTGGCCGTGACGTTGCTGGGCATGCTTCTGCCTGCGGTGAACAGTCTGATTTTCGGACCGGTGGTGGATAGCGGCAACGTGGGCGTGGTGGTGCCCATCGCCGTGCTGTTGGCGTCGGTCACGTGCGCCCGGGTGCTCATCGGCGGCGCGAAAGAACTGGTCATGTCGCGCGTTGGCACGAAGCTGAGCCTGTCGGTGCAAGCCGCTGCCATGATGCGTACGCTTTCCCTGCCGGCGCCGTTCTACCGCGCGTACGCATCGGGCGATCTGTCCGCACGCCTCTCGAGTATCGAGACGCTGGCGAGCATGCTGCAGAACATCGTCCTGACCACGGGTTTGACCTCGGTGTTCTCTCTGGCGTACGTGGCGCAGATAGCTGCGTACGCACCCGGTTTGGCCTTGCCTGCGCTGGGCGTGATCCTGGCCAGCGCGGCAGTGTCGGTGGCGTCCGTGCTGGTGCAGGTGAGCGTGACCAAGCGCAAGCTGGAGCACTCCGCGCGCCGCAAGGGATGGGAATACGCCTTGTTCACCGGCATCCAGAAGATCAGGCTGACCGGTGCGGAGCGTCGCGCGTACGCCACCTGGGTCGATTCGTACAAAGACGAGGTCAAGCTGACGTACAACGGCCCGCGCCTCATGCGCTACTCGAACGTCGTGCAGACGGCGGTCTCGGTGGTGGGCACCATCGTCATCTACTTCACCGCCGTGCAGACCGGTGTGTCGACATCGGAGTACATGGCGTTCAATCTGGCGTACGGCATGGCCACGGGCGCGTTCATGTCGCTGGCCGGCGTCGCCGGCAACTTCGCGTCCATCAAGCCGCACCTCGATATGGCCGCGCCCATCATGAAATCGGTGCCGGAGTCCGCCGGGGGCAAGCAGGTGCTTGAGCATTGTTCCGGTCGCATCGAGATGGACAACGTCACTTTCCGCTACGCCGAAGGCGCGCCTGCCGTGCTGGATGATCTGTCGCTGAAGATCCGCCCCGGCCAGTCCGTGGGCGTGGTGGGCAAGACCGGCTGCGGGAAATCGACGCTCATGAGGCTTCTGCTGGGATTCGAAAAGCCGCAGAAAGGCGCCGTGCTGTACGACGGGCGCGACATCGAGACGCTGGACGTGGCCAGTTTGCGCCGCAACATCGGCACGGTGCTGCAAGACGGAAAGCTGTTCACCGGCGACATCTTCTCCAACATCGTGGTGGCTGCGCCGTGGCTCACGATGGAGGATGCGTGGGAGGCGGCCGAGCTGGCGGGGATCGCCGACGACATTCGCGCCATGCCCATGGGCATGAATACGATGGTGTCCGAGGGCGCGGGCGGAATCTCGGGCGGCCAGCGCCAGCGCATCCTCATCGCGCGCGCCGTTGCCCCCAAACCCAAGGTACTGTTCTTCGACGAGGCCACCAGCGCGCTGGACAACGTGACGCAACGACAGGTGAGCGAGGCGCTCGACCGGATGAAGTGCACGCGCATCATCGTGGCGCACCGGCTGTCCACCATTCGCGCATGCGACCGCATCATCGTGCTGGACGGCGGCCGCGTGGTGGAGGACGGCACCTACGAGGAGCTGTGCGCGTTGGGCGGCGTATTCGCCGAACTGGTGGAGCGCCAGACCATGTAGGGGTGGGGGTCTGTTCGCTTAAAGGGCTGACAGAAAGGCGGATCGAACATGAACGATTCCGATAAATTCCAGCAGCTTGGCTTGGACGATCTTGAAGAGGTGTCCGGCGGCGAGGCTCTGTCCGACAGGGCCGTGGCCGCTCTTCCGAAAGCGGTGCCCGGCGGCATCTGCCCTTACTGCGGGATGAAAATTGCCGTTAGTCTCTACGGCACCGCGTTTACGAACGACCATGAGCGCTTCGGCTTCAGCAACGCCACTGTGTGGCAGTGCAACAAGTCGGATCTGGATTACACGCTGTTTCGCGAGTAAGCGGACTTTCGCTTCAGACGCTGATCGTCGCGTCCCGTACGCGTCCGTCGCGCGATGGCCGCCGCAGTTGCGAGCGCGGCGGCAGCGAAAAGGGCTGTTGCTGCTGCGACGGTTCCCGGCGGGTCGCCAGTGCTTGCGAGCGGGGTCGCCATGCCTTTGTCCGCCGTCGGCGGGGACTAGGGATCTGCGCGGGCTCGTCGGCGTTCGTTTCGGGATATGCCGCGCTCGTGCCGTCCTTTCCGTTGTCGGGCTCTTTCGCGCGCCTATCGGACGCAGCGCTCCTATACTTCGACTTAAAAGATCCGTTTTCGAGAAAGGACGTACTATGGCGCATCCCCCTCGCACCGGTACGCAGAAAGCTCTGCGCATCACCTCTATCATCATGATCATCTTCGGAGTTTTGGTTGCGCTTTCGGGCGCGATCATCATAGCCTCCGGCGCGGCGGCCGACTCGCTCGGCCTGAACGACGCAGTGAACTTCCAGGGCACCGAGACGACGGCGGGCATCCTTACCATGGCCGTGGGCATTTTGGTCCTGATCATGGGCGCCCTGCAGCTGATCGTTGCCTTCCTTGGCCTGCGCGCTTCCAACGATGCGAGCAAGGTCGGCCCCTATCGCGCGCTCAGCTGGGGCATCTCCATCGTCATCCTGGCGATGATCGTGTACAACTGGTTCTTGGGCGGCACATTCCTGGACGACCCCTTCCTGCTTATCGGCGACGTCGTCTACCTGCTGGTGTGCACCACCCTCGCCGACGTGGTGAAGAAGGAGCATGACCGAGGCATCGTTGGTGAGGCCAAGGCCGAAGTCGAGCGCTCGGGCAGCCAGAAGGCGCTGCGCGTCATCTCCATCGTGCTGGTGGTGTTCGCCGTCATCTCCATCGTGCTGGGCCTCGCGTTCCTGGCGCTGATCGCCGCCGGCCTGGGCACCGACGCCGTGAACGCGATGGACCCGAACGACCCGGATCTGGTGGCCGGCATCGCCGTGGGCCTGGTGCTGGGCGTCGTGCTGGTCGGCAGCGGCGTCGTCGACCTGGTCGTGGGCGCCCTGGGCCTGCGCGGCGCTCGCGATCCGCGGAAGGTCAAGCCGTTCTTCGTGCTGTGCGTCATCGGCCTGGCCATCGAGGTCGCCGGCGACGTCTGGCTCGCGGCGCAGGGCATGCTCTCGTCCATCGGCGCGAGCGGCGCGGTGGAGCTGCTGGTCATCGGCGCCTGCACGTGGCTGGCCTACGACATCATGCGCCAGAGCCGCGGCATCGAGGCGTAAGCGCGAGCTTCCATTCTTCCGTGAAGGCCGTCGATCCCTCGACGGCCTTCACCATATCTCACCAGATTTCGTCGCCAGGATAGGTTTTGCATTCCACCTCGCAGAAACGCTCTCCTTCGCCAAGATATAGGTGAGTGTCTTTAAACTTGGGATCCTTCGTGCTCATACTGCAGAACGGGCAGAACGATTCGGAGGGATCCCTCTGAAAAAATACGCCGCCAGCCACCCCGTCCAGCTCTTCGGCGCTCAAAGAGTCGTGCTTCTTGGATTCGCTCATAACCTATCTCCTGTTTCAGATCGAATAACCGGTCGTTTTTTGCAAAGACATCCTTCTTTTACTTCCTTTGGCCCCGATAGGCTCTGGTGTGCGCATCGAGAAGATCCGGTGGCATCCGCTGCCGTCTTCATAGCCTGTTCTTTTTCGCTTTTCGTCGTGCAGCCGTGGCAACGCCTATGCTTGCGAGCATGACACCGGCGGCCAGCGTGATAGCCGGCACGAAAGCGCCTAATGGGTCGCCGGTTCTCGCCAGAGACGTTGCATCCCCCTTGCCGACAACCGGTTCCGGCGCAGCTGCAGGGCCAGGTTCGGGTGTAGGGCCGGGTCCAGGTTCAGGTAGGTCGCCGGGTTGGGGCAGCGTCTCCATCGGCGTGGCCCGTATCACCCGGCCACCGTTCTCGTAGACCGAGAAGCCCATGGTGTACAGCCATCCGTCATACGCTGTCGAGCTCGGGAAGTACAGCGGCACCCGGGAGGCGCGCTTGTCGATGCCTTGGAAACTTTTGTCTCCGTTCGCCAAGTCCAACAGATAGGTGTCCTGATCGAGCTCGCGTTCGCCGTCGGCTTCTTCGACGCTGATACGGCCCGACAGCACCACTCCGGCTTTGACCGCTGCCAAGCCGAACGAATCGTCGTAGCCGGGCGCAAGCGCAGGCAGGGCGGCGGACAGGTCGTTGCCAACGTACGAGTCGCCGGATCTCACGATGCGCTCGAATACGGGGCTCGTCGTCGAAGAGCCCGTCACGTCGTGCACATCGCCCAAGGCGACGAACAGCTCGGCCCCTCGCGCTACGACAAAGGGAGTCGAGCGGCCTGTCGCGAGGGATCCCGCAGCCGTTACCGCCCCCGTCTGCGTATCGTACACGGCGATGTTGCCTTCGGTCAGCTCGACCCATTTGGCACCGTCGTACGCGGCGCCGCCCACCAGCAGCATCGCTCCATCGCAGTTCACTATCGTCGCATGAAACGGCAGGCGGGAAGCGTCATGGGAAGTCCAGGCGTTCGTCGCCGGATCGTAGCTGACAAGACGAGGAGCCAACGCCCCATCCGTCTCGCCCGCTTCGCCGTATACGTACAGCTTGCCGTCGAACACGGTCATCGATGCGCTGCTGAGAGCCTCGGGTAGGTCGGCGCACTGCGTCCAGCTGTCCTGATCGGGGTCGTAGCTCCATAGCGCATAAGTACCCGCATGCGATATGCTGAAGTCGTTTGGCAGCAGGTATAGCGAACAGCCCAGCCCGGTCAGAAGACCGTACGACACGCCAACCGGCAGGCCCTCATCCGACGTGGGAAGCGCTATGGTCTTCTCGAACAGGGGCGTGGATTGGTCGTCCGGTCGCTCGGGAACCTGCAGCAGGAAGCCCTTCGATCCGCTCTTGCCGTTGCCGGCCGTTACCTCTACCACCAGCACGCCGCTTTTGAGACCCTGTGGGCACTCCGTTACGATGGAGCCGTCCGACCAGGAGCGCACCGCAGCCTCCTTGCCGCCGATGTGCACGCTTCCCGCACCCTGAGCTGCGCCGAAGTAGCTGCCCTCCACCATGACGAGTGCGGCGTCGCCGTCGGATTCCATCCGAGCGCCCGACACCACCGGGACGAAGTCGCCCGACGCAACCCTCAAATCAAGGTGTCCGCCCGACGAGCACTTGCCGGAGAACGCGTCCACCGGACGCACGGAGGCCTTCACGAGCGCCGCCAGCTTCGCAGCGCGCTCGGCCGGGGTGGAGCTGTCGACATCCTGCGCGAGCACCATGGCCGCGCCGGTGACCATGGGAGTTGCCATGGACGTCCCGCTCAAAGATTGATAGGGAATCGCGGAGCCGGCCCTGCCCGTTCCAACCGTGTCGAGGTACAGGGCATCGGTCGGGGCGATCGGCGTGCCGGCGCGTGCGAACGTCAGCCGCACCTGCAGCTTGCCGCCTTCGAACGCCAAGGTGCCGCCGGCATTCTGGGCAAGCGCCTGGGCGTCGAAGGCGATGGTCGTCCAACCTCGGTCCTTCCCAAGGGCCGCGACAGCCGTCTGTCCCATCGGCGTCCAATCAAGCGCGCCGTCTTTCATTATCGCAACCTGGTAAAGCAGGTTGTCGTTGTTCTGGTTCGTGGCCGTCGCGTTCATTCCTACGTACCGGACGCCCTCTTGGTTCGACGGATCGACTTCCATCGACACCACGACGCTTCGAAAACTGATGCCCAGCGCCGTCTCTTCCGTGAGCATTTCGGAAAAGGGGATCTTCAGAGCTCCGCCCCTCGCATCGAAATGGCTCGCCCCCTGCACGACGGCATCTATATCCTCGGACGACGTCGGCGTCGCGCGCGCCGTAACCGACGGGGCGTCGCTTTCGAACGTCTCGTAGCTCAAAGGGGAGCCGTCGGCTTCGGGAGCGTAGGCCGCCCTGCCGAGGGGCACGGTGGACATGATGTTCATGCCCGGAGCCACCACGTCGGTCGTTTCCACGCCGTAGTTGCTGAACGAGGCGAGCTGCCCTGAAGAATCCGACGCATCGACAGCGACCGCATACGGGTTATGCGCGAGCACGGATGCGGTCATCGGTATCTTGTCCACGTCGGCGGCATCGTTGCCCGACCCGATGACGGTCACGGCGCCTTTCTCGCCCAGCTTCGTCGCCGCCAAGCTGAATGCTTTGCTCATCGTCCTTCCGGCCCACGAGTTGTTGATGGCGCGCAGTGGCAAGCCGGCATCAACGGCTTCGGCAAGATACTCGTATGCCCTGATGGTATCCGCACTCTCGATCGTGTTCTGCCTACCTGCGGCCCTAACGGCCACCAGCTGCACGCCGGACGCGACGCCGCTCGTCCCCACGCCATCCCATTGCGACGCGATGATGCCCGCGCAGTGCGTTCCGTGGTAATGATCGTCCATCGGATCGGTGGGATCCATGCCGGGCACGACGTTGATCCCGTAGCGTCCGCCCCTGTCCGTGTACTGCGTCATGTCGCACATGATGCCGTTGAGGTCGGGATGGTTGTAGTCCACGCCAGTGTCAACCACGGCAACGACGTCGGCGGCGTTCGTTGTGCCGACCTGGTTCCAGTTCGGCGGCGCGATGTCGAAACCGGCAAGGGGCGGCGCCTCTTCTTGCACCATGACTTCTCCGGTGTTGCGGCAGCCCCACTGGTAGCCGGACAGGTCGGCAGCGGCCGTGCCGCTTGCATCCGCGCTCGCCGGAGCCGACGGCGCCGCGTCCGACGAATCCAGCCCCAATGCCGCAGCGACTTGCGGCGTGCTCTCATCGAGCGCCGTCTGATCGGGGTCGTCCAGCCGCTGCACGTAGTTCGGCTCGGCAGACAGGATGCGCGGGTCGTCCTGCAGCTGGCGCAGGAGATCCTCGGTTGAGGTACCCTCCTGCCGCACCAGCACCATGCTCACCGCGTCGTCTTCAGGCAGGGATCTTGCGCTGCGCAGGAGAACCGGGCCGTTGGAAACAGATTGTTCCAACGGCACGTCGACGCCCGTAGCGGTGGCGTACGTTTCGGCCGACGCGTCCATGAGCGGTTCGGCCGAGGAGAGCGGGTCGACGCTGCGCGAACGGAGGCTGTTTCGAGATGCCGCGTTGTCAACGACGACGAGAGCCTCGCCCTCGACGTAGTCTCCGGCAGCCAGCAGATCGGCGATCTCGCTCGTCTGCGTCTGGGCAGCTGCTTCGTTTTCATCGGCCCAAGCCGCTCGGGGAGCCCAGGGGATCAGCATTGCCGCCAACATAGTCGCCAGCAGCAAGCGAAGCGCACCCTTCCCCTGCTTTATCGTTTCGTCCATCGCCGCGTCCCTTCTCTCGTGACCGCATATACTTCTTGTTGCAATTGCTCTTTTGGCAACTACGGCAACAGGCTCGGAAACCTGTGCAGGGGCACCTGGGCCGCTCGCGCTTACGCCTCGATGCCGCGGCTCTGGCGCATGATGTCGTAGGCCAGCCACGTGCAGGCGCCGATGACCAGCAGCACCTTCTGGCTGCCCGAGCGCTCGACTTTGGCCTTGGCCTCGCCCACGATGCCCGGGTCGTGCTCCCTCTTCACCGCGTCGGCGAGGGTGGAGCACACCAGCAGGTAGATCACGTTGCCGATGAGCAGAAGAGGGCTGTTCTGGATGTGCCAGTTGCCGTTGAAAAACCATCCGTACAGGATGGTCGCCAGGATGACCAGGGAGATGCCCCAGATGAGGATTCTAAACGGCCCGATCTTGCTTGCGTCCTTGGAGCCGCGCAGGCCGAATGCGGCGACGACGAGCTGAACCAAGCCCATGGCGAGGACGATGATTCCCAGAGCGACGGAGGTGGTGTCTGCCGTGGTCTCGGTATCGCCCAAAGTCATCGGCTGGTCCATTCCCATCGTGGCGGCCGACACTCCGAGCGCGATGAGGGAGGCGCCCGATAGGATTACCAGCACGCCGAGCACGATCATGATGATGGACACGACGTGCAGGACTTTTTGGGTTCCGGTACGCGCTGGATTGCTCATAGCGTGTCCTTTATCGTAGAGGATTGATGAGGCGAAGTATGGGTGCGGCTTCTACCAGACGTCTGAAAGTGCCTGATGACGAGCGGTGCCAGGTTGCAAAGAGCAGGTGTTACTGAAGAGGTTTGGGTTTCGGGGGGATGCCTGGCCCAAAACGAGACCATCCGCCGAAGCCGGCCGACACGGCATCCAAGCCTTCATCTTCAAGCTCTTCCGGGGCCTTCCGCGCGTCGTCGATTGCCGCGTCGCGGTCGTGCTCCTTTGGAAGGGTCTTCGCGTGATCGTCTTTGTTGGAGTCATCCATAGCCTATCCGCCTTTCTCGTGTCCAGGGGGCGCTCGGCTTCGTGCCGGACGTTTCGAATTCCTTCAGTATAGAAACGGCCTTCGCGAAGGCAAGCAGCGCGGAACGAAAGACCGATCCCGGCGAACGAACGATCATGCACGATGCCAAGGTCAGCCGCTCGCTGTGCGGCGAGAGCCGCTTGCTCTGTTGCCTTCGCTCGCTGAACTCGTCCTTCGTTCGCTGGAAATGGTCGTTCGTTCGGCGCGCCTTGCCAGCGATCGCCTGACCGGCCTATGATCGAACGAATATGCGATGAAGACGCGATGCGGGGGTGCTGCGTGAAAAACGACGAAAGGCGGGTGGAGCGGTCGTCCGGCCGAAACGATGGGCATGCGGGAAGGCTCATTCGCAAGCTGGCGCTCGTGTTCCTGGCGTTCGCCGTAGTGGCCGTGGTGCTCAACTGCGCACTCGCGTACGTCAGCACGCGCGATACCTTCCTGCAGTCCGAAGCCTACCGCTTGGGGCAGGTGGGCGGTTACGCCGCGAACGCCACTCCGCAGGCGCTTCCTTCGGATGCATTGCAAGCGTGGAAAGACAACGCTGACGAGTTGGACCCCGCGACGACGTACGATCAGAGCCTCGCGGAAACGCAGGGGCTGATAAGCGCTTACAATGCCGAAGTCGACAGGCTCAAGGGGTCGGAGGAGGAGGCGACCGAGGAGGATCAGGATCGTCTCGACGGCATGCTGGCGGAGTACGAGCGAAAAAGCATACCCCTCTCGCTCTATTCCCTGGACGCGATGCTCGACCGGCTGCGCGCTTCGTTCAGCGTGTCGAGGCTTGCGGTAGTTGTTCCGGACGAGCAGAACGAGACCGTCCTCTACGTTGCGGAGGGGATTTCCGGCGATCAGAAGCGCGGGGTGGATGCTCACTTCTTCGGCGACGAGGAGCAGCGCCTCAAAGCTGACTACCCCGCCTTGTGGGAAGCGGTCGAAACCGGCGAGCCCAGCACGGATCCCGCCCTTGCGCCGGACGGCGAAACGTACGCTATGTACGTGCCTTTTGCCGTGGACGGCCAGACCTGGGTTTACGAGGTGTCGATGGGCACCGACGAGCTGGAAGCTGCAGTGCGATCGCAGGTTGCCAGCACGGTGGTGGTGTCGTTCGCCGTGTTCGCGGTTTGCCTGACGGCTATGCTTCTGCTGCTCCGCCGCACCTTGGTGAAACCTCTCGTAGCGCTCAGCTCCCAGGTGCGGGACTACGCTGCCAGCAAGTCCGCGGCCGTGGCCGACGTCATCCGCTCGCAGTGCTACCCGAAAGACGAAGTGGGCGATCTGGCTGCCAGCACGGCCGACATGATCGACGAGCTGCAGGCTCACATGGACGACATCGCGCGCATGGGCGCCGAGCGCGAGCGGGCGCGATCCGAGCTCGCTGTGGCCAGCCGCATTCAGCTTTCGGCTCTGCCCACCGTGCGCCCGCCGTTCTCAGGATGCGATGACTTCGGGCTATCGGCATCCATGCACCCGGCAAAGGAAGTGGGCGGCGACTTCTACGACTTCTTCCTGATAGATCAGGATCACTGCGGCGTGGTAATAGCCGACGTATCCGGCAAGGGCGTACCGGCGGCGCTGTTCATGATGCGCGTCAAGGCTCTGCTGAACCAGCTCCTGCGCGAGGACCTCTCGCCCGACCAGGTGCTTGCTCGAGCGAACGACGGCCTGTGCGAGGACAACGAAGCCGGCATGTTCGTTACGGTGTGGCTTGGGGTGTTGGATTTGAGATCCGGCAAATTGGTTTACGCCAACGGCGGGCACAACCCGCCGCTGTACCGACACGCTGACGGTTCGGTCGAGTGGATGCGCGACCGGTCGGGTCTGCTGTTGGGCAGCTTCGAGGGTGTGCCCTATCGCGTGTTCGAGCGCACCATGATCCGGGGCGACTCCCTGATCCTGTACACCGACGGAGTGACCGAGGCCATGGATGCGTCGGATCATTGTTACGGCGACGAACGCTTGTTCCAGCTGGTGGAGCGGGAGTGCGACGGATACCCGGCATCCGTGTCGGGCGTTATCGAGGAGGACGTGCGCGCCTTTGCGGAAGGGGCCGATCAGGCCGACGACATCACGCTGCTGGTGCTGCGCTACGACGGACAGGAAAACGGCCCCGCGGCGTCGGCGGCCGGGAATCGAGGGTAACCATGGATGTGAACATCGCAGTAGACTATTTCGGAGACGAGGCGGTTCTCAAGTTGGGAGGGCATCTGAACACCAATACGGCTGCCGATTTGGAGGAGGCTCTTGAGCCGGTGTTCGAGCGCACGAGCAAGGTGGTGCTCGACTTCGCCGACCTGGAGTACCTGTCGTCGGCGGGTCTTCGCGTGTTGGTGGCCACGCAAAAGCGGGTCACAGCCGCGGAAGGAACTCTGCGTATCGTGAACGCCAGCGACGACATTCGCGAAGTGTTCGACATCACGGGTCTTATCGACGTCTTCGACGTGGAGTAGGAAGGTGGAGGCGGCGGAGACGTGCACCATGCGCATCGAGGCGGCGTTGGGCAACGAGCCTGCCGTGCAGCGGTTCCTGACGGAGGCTTTGGAGACGACGGAGTGCCCGCCCAAGGCGCGCAAGGAGTTGCGCTTGGCGGTGGAGGAGCTGTTCGTGAACGTGGCTCGCTATGCGTACGACCCCGGGTCGGGCGATGTGGAGGTGTCGGTGTCTCTCGCGTCCGACGGGTGCGGGACGAGGGTGGTGCTGCGCGACGGCGGCGTGCCGTTCGACCCGTTCGGGCACGCCGACCCCGAGGCTCCCCGCTCGGTGGAGGAGACTCCCATCGGGGGTTTGGGCATCATGATGGTCAAGCGTCTGATGGACGCGCATTCGTACCGCTACGTCGACGGGTGTAACGAAGTGACGATCGCGAAGCGCTGGTAGGGCGCGTCGCAGAAGGGAAGGGGTCTGAAGCATGGGATTCATGGGTACGGGTAAGAGCGCCGAGGATAAAGCGCTGGAGAAGCTGGCAACGTATCTGGAGAACATGGATCTGCGCCCGAAAGACGGGATGGTCCACGCGGGCGCGTTTGAAATGGCGGGCGGCTACAGCCGCAAGAACACGTCGCGCATCTTGAACGGCGTGCTGGAGTTCATGCAGAAGCAGGGCTACGAGATCCTGGACGTGCAGTTGTCGCCCAGCGGCATGGGAGACAGCCTGCTGTGCTGTCTGGTGCTGATCACGTACAAGTAGCGCTGCCTTGTGCTGCCGGTGTTTGCAGCTGCGAGGCTCTCGCAAACGCCGGCGTTCGCTTGGTAAAAGACTCCGTGGCCTTTTCTGCCAGTGGGTGGTGTCGATTTTTCTCGAACAATAGCATTCGCCAGCGCATGATCGTTGGCGCGAGGCGAGCGATGGGGAACCGCCGCTGGACGCGGCGGTGTTCGCTGCGTTTCGCGGGAAGCTCGTTCGCCCCGTCTTCGGCCTTGCTCGCATCTGGGCGATTGCGGGCGCGCTCTTTAGAACAGCTCTTCGTCATCAATGATTAAAAAGATTATATACTACGGTAGGGATCGTTGTTTTTTTGCTGCGGAGGGTTGCGTGGGCGACCCTTCGTTCCAGGGCATCGAGAGGATTTGACGCGCGGCGCCCTATACTCGGAGGTAAGGAACGGTGATGACGATGTTTGAGACGGCCGACATGAGCGAGATGGAGATTCGCGACGCATTCGGGTTCACGAAGACGAAGCCGATCGTATTCAAGGAGCGCGGGGAAGACGGGCAGACCATCAAGACGCTGTCGGTCTCGTCAATGAAGCTTATCCGACTCGATACGGATGGAAAGATGGGCTCGCTCGCCATCACGCTCGAAGACGGCCGCGAACTGAGGATATGCTCGGCGTACCTCAAAGAGATGCAGGCTGCACGCTTCACGTTCGAGACGAAGGTGGACGACGAGGAGTAGCAAGGGTCGCGGCGGTTCCGCTTGTTTTCGTTCTTCTATTCGAGCCGCTGCTTGGTCGGGGGTTCGCTTGTCGCCCTTCCGGGAGGCGGGGCGGCGCGAGTTGGTTGGTAGGGGGCGCGTTGTCGCATGAAAGCCTCGCTCTTGGCGGCAAAACCGCGGCTTTCGGGCGACAAACGATGCGGCGTGCGAGCGGGGGTCGGCACGCCGCATCGCGCAGATGCTAGGCGCTCTGCTCCTTGGCGGCGTTTTGGCCGGCGATGCGGCCGTTCACCAGGCAGTCGGCCGTGGCGCAGGAGCCCAGACGACACGCGCCGTGGATGCCGCCCACTGCTTCGCCCGCTGCATACAGGCCGGGGATGACCTGCAGGTCCATGTCGACGACGCGGCACTCGAGGTCGGTTTTCACGCCTCCCATGCAGTGGTGCACCTTCGGCCACAGGCGCACGCCGTAGAACGGCGGCTCGTCGATGGTTTGGGCGTCGTCGGGGATGGGCTTCTTGAAGTCCTCGTCCAGCTTGTTCTCCACGAACGTGTTGTAGCGGGCGATCTCCTCCTTCACGGCGTCGACGGGCATGCCGTAGTGCTCGGCCGCTTCTTCAATGGACGAGAACTCGGTGGTGATGCCGGCCTTCAGCGCGCCTTCCAATCCGCTACCGCCGTCGTACAGCGCCTTCTTGCACGTGATTTGCACGCACGGCTGACCGGTTTCGAGGATGGCATCGGCGTAGCGCTTGCGGTCGGTCAGTTCGTTGACGATGCGCTTGCCGGTGGCCACGTCCAGCGTGGGAGCATAGCTGGCTTGGCCGTCGGTGTAGAAGGCGGCGACGCCGTAGCCCTGCTCGTCCGGGCTCATGAAAGGCAGCAGCTGGATCCAGTCGGTGTGCACCGCCATCGCGCCGGCGGCCACCGAAGCGCGCAGGCTTTCGGCGGTGGCGCCTTCCTGGTTCGTGCAATCCACGGAGTCGTCGAGACGCGGATCCTGTGCCTGGCGGAACGCCAGGTCGCGGCCGAACCCGCCGGTGGTCAGCACGACGGCCTTGTTCGCCTTGATGGCGACGGGCGTGCCGCTTTCCACGTCGTTGCCGCTGGGCTTGTCGTGCACGATAGCGCCGATCACGCGGCCGTTCGCGTCCTTCACCAGCTCGGTGAGCATGCGCTTCGTCTCGACTTCGACGCCCAATTCCTTCAGCTTCTCGGCGAAGGGGCCCGTGACGTTCGCGCCGCCGCCGTCGCCCTGCGCGATGGAGCGCATGACGGTGTGGCCTCCGTACGGGTAGAGGAAGTACTCGTCGTTGTCGTTTTTCGCCCAGGTGGCGCCCATCTCGATGGTCCACTCCCACGTCTCGTTGGACTTCTCGGCGATCACGCGGCACTTTTCCTTGTCGTTGAGGTACAGGCCCGCCACCATCATGTCGTCCACGTACTGCTCGACGGAATCCTGCACGCCCTCGCGCTTCTGCACGCTGGAGTTGCACACGGCGAAGTCGCCGGCCGCAAGCGCCGAGTTGCCGCCGACGCGCGCCGTCTTCTCGATCACCTTGACGTCCGCGCCGGCGTTCTTCGCCTCAAGCGCCGCGGCCAGACCCGTGTACCCGCTGCCCACGACCAGGACGTCGCACTCCTCATCCCATTTCGTGTCGGCGCCGCTTGTGGCCGCCGATGCAGTCTGCTTATCCTGCGGCGCGCATCCCGCCAAGCCCAACGTTGCCAGCACGCCGGCCGCCGCCGCTCCCGTGATGAACGAGCGACGCGATACTCCTGCTGCGTTCGATGCGATGTTCCCCATGCTCAGCCTCCTCTGTTTTGCGATCCTTCGCGATTCCCATGCCCGACGCGCCGAAGCGCATCTGCCGGAATCAACCATACGGACGCAAACGCCCGCGCGCACCCCACCCGAAGCGGGAAACTGCGAAACCCCCCTTGAGGTGGGGTGCGCGACCAGGGGTTATGGGAGAGGAATCGTTAAGGCGAGCTTCAGGATGAGCTTGCTTTAACGGCGAGGTCCGTCGGGCTTCCCATGCACGAGGTCGATGATCTCCTGCTTGCTGTGCACGTCGAGCTTTGCGTAGATGGTCTTCTGGTAGCTCTTCACCGTGTTCTTGGACAGGAACAGCGTCTCGCAGATGAACGCGAGGTCGCGCCCTTGGGCAAGCAGGTACAGGATGTCCTTCTCGCGGTTCGTCAACCCGTGGTCGTCGGCCAGCGCGTCGCAGCGCAGCTTGCGCACGCTCTCCTGCTCCTGCGCGAAACGCCCAAGCAGCTCGTCTGCCGCGCGCGCCTGCGATTCGGCGCGCTTGCGCTCGTGCGAGTTCACCATCCAGATGACCATGAGGATGAGGTACAGCAGGAAGAACGCCACCGCCGTGGTGCGCACGAAGTCGGCCGTGCTGCCCACGCCCAGCAGCTGCGCCACGTTCTGCCCCACGAACAGGCCGAAGCGCGGCAGCGCGTACGCCAGCGAGATGCCCACGAGCAGCTTCGTGCGGCTGTGCGCGTAGGTGGTGACCACGAGGTAGAACAGCGCCAGCATGACGAGCTTCCATCCGGCGGCGGCCAGGATGTTCAGCGACACGGCGTAGTCGTTCGACAAAAACGGCAGGAACAGGATGCCGGTGGCTAGGATGCCGAACACCACGTTGAACAGCATGGACGGGTTCGGCTTCGAACGGGTTCCGAAGTACGCGAGGAACACGGCGGCCGCCGCGATGCCTCCGAACTGGGAGATGAGGATCGACGCAGCGGGCGAGGCGCTGGTGCCCGTCGCCGCGGTGTCGAGGATGCCGTACACGATGGACAGCGCGAACGTGCACACTCCCGATACGAGGAACACGTTGAGGAAATCGTGCTTCGAGAGCGCCCCGCGGGCATGCGACGGGGGATCGCGGCGTTCGCTTCCATCGGCTTCCGCACGGTACGCGAAGCCCAGGCACAGCGCCGACGCGCCGAGCAGCACCGCGTACGCTGCCAGCGAAGGCGTCGGGCGCGAACCCCAGCAGCATGTTCGCCGCCATGCCGCCCAACGACATGATGCCGAACGCGATGGCGATGCGGCGCGACGAGTAGCGTGCGAACGCCTCGAAATAGAAGGGCATGACCAGTCCCATGCCGATGCCGGCCGCTATCGCCGAAGCGGCGACAACGGCAGGGTCGAGCGACTTCGTCGCGGCGAAGAACGTGCCGCCCAACGCCAGCGCGAGCCCGGCGTAGCCCGCCGCAAGGTATGCCGTGCGGCCGAGGGGCAGTTTCGAGCGCACGAGCAGCGAGAATAGCAGCGAAGCGGCGAGGATGGAGGGATTCAGCACGTTGTCGAACGCCGTGGGCGCAAAGCCCGGCCGTCCGACCAGCCAGCTGGAATAGAAGAACGACACGCACACGGCGTACAGGCATGTGAAGCCGATGACGGCGACAAGGTAGCGTCGGTCGGAACCGAGCTGCCCTGCGTCCTGCTGCTTGTCGGTGTTCCCCATATCCCCTCCGTCGTGACCCCCGAGGCTGCGTCGCATCATTATAATGCGCCCGCGACGGGTTTCGCGCGGCATCGTCGTAAGCGCGTGCGGAGCGTATCGGGGCAGCAACGTCGTTCGAAACGCTGCGAAATAACGGTCAAAGCCTCATCCATACGATTCTTGCGCTACAATCGTAACGCTTTTCTTACAGGCAATTTCGTGCAAGAATCATCGGGAGAGGTATGGTATGAGCAACGGCAAGGGGGCCGGCGCGGCGAACGAGGCCGGGGCAGGCGTCGCCAAGCGCGAACGGTTCGGGTCGCGTTTGGGCTTCATCTTGATTTCCGCGGGGTGCGCCATCGGTTTGGGCAACGTATGGCGCTTTCCCTACATCACGGGCGAGTACGGCGGCGCGGCGTTCGTGCTGATGTACCTCGTGTTCCTCGTCATCCTGGGCCTGCCCGTCATGGTGATGGAGTTCGCCGTGGGCCGTGCCAGCCAGAAGAGCTCGGCGGCGGCGTTCGACACGCTGCAGCCGTCGCGAAAGTGGCATTGGTTCTCGTGGTGGGGTTACATCGGCTGCATGGTGCTCATGATGTTCTACACCACGGTGGGCGGCTGGATGCTGTCGTTCGTGGTGAAGATGGGCACGGGCGCGTTCAACGGCTTGGACAGCGCGGGCGTCGGCGCCGTGTTCAACGACATGCTGGCGAACCCCACCGAGTTGGTGGGCTGGATGCTCGTGGTCATCGTGCTGGGCTTCCTCGTGTGCAGCCTGGGGTTGCAGAAGGGCGTCGAGCGCATCACGAAGGTGATGATGATCTGCCTGTTGGGCATCATGGCCGTGCTCGTGGTGCGCGCGGTCACGCTGCCGGGCGGCTTGGAGGGTCTCAAGTTCTACCTCATCCCCGACTTCGGCAAGCTGTTCGCGGGCGCGACGACGGCCGAGCAATGGGCCACGTTCGGCGATGCGGTGTACGCGGCCATGGGCCAGGCGTTCTTCACCCTGTCGCTGGGCATCTCGGCCATGGAAATCTTCGGCAGCTACATCGGCAAGGAGCGATCGCTCACCGGCGAGGCGCTGCGCATCTGCGGCTTGGACACCGCGGTGGCGCTCGTGGCGGGCCTCATCATCTTCCCGGCGTGCTTCGCGTTCGCGGTGGAGCCGGGCAGCGGGCCGGGGCTCGTGTTCGTCACGCTGCCCAGCGTGTTCAACCAGATGCCGCTGGGGCAGCTGTGGGGCGCGCTGTTCTTCGTGTTCATGAGCTTCGCCGCGCTGTCCACCATCATCGCGGTGTTCGAGAACCTCATCAGCTGGTCGATGGACAAATGGAATTGGACGCGCAAGACGGCGGTCGCCCGCACGGCCATCATCGTGACGGTGCTCAGCCTGCCGTGCGCCCTTGGGTTCAACGTGCTGGCGGGCGTGCAGGTTCCGGCCATCGGCGACATCCAGTCCATCGAGGACTTCATCGTGTCGAACAACCTGCTGCCGCTGGGCAGCTTGTTCTACGTGCTGTTCTGTGTGACGAAGGGCGGTTGGGGCTGGGACAACTTCCTGGCTGAGGCCGACACGGGCAAGGGCGTGAAATTCCCGGCTTGGTCGAAATTGTGGCTGAAGTTCGGCATTCCGGCGCTTATCATCATCATATTCGTCATGGGCTACGTGCCGAAGTTCGCCACGTGGCTGGGGCTGTCGTAGAAGGAGGACTTCATGCAGGTTATCACCGATCAGGTTCTGGCGTTTTCCAAGGACAACGCGCCGTGCGCGACCGCGCAACCGGGCGAGGTGCTGCTGTTCAAGACGCAGGATTGCTTCGCCGGGCGCATCCCCAACGAGGATGTCACCATGAAGGATCTCAACTTCTCGTACGGGTTCACGAACCCGGCGGCCGGCCCCGTGTACATCGAGGGCGCCGAGCCGGGCGACGTGCTGGTGGTGGATATCTACGACGTGCAAGTGGCCGATCATGGCGTAATCGCCACCGACGACCACTGCGGACCGCTGTACCAAACGACGGATTACCGCAGCAAGATCATCCCCATCGAGGACGGCATGGCCGACTTCAACGGCGTGAAGTTCCCCATCGACCCGATGATCGGCGTCATCGGCACCGCGCCCGACGGCGAGGACGTCATCGACGGCTTCGTGGGCGCGCACGGCGGCAACCTGGACAACAAGCTGATCACGAAGGGCACGCGTATGTACTTCCCCGTGCGCGTGCCGGGCGCGCTGCTGCAAATGGGCGACGTGCACGCCACCATGGGCGATGCCGAGCTGTGCGGCACGGGCATCGAGATCGCGGCCGAGATCACGGTGAAGGTGTCGCTGGTGAAGGACTTCGAGCTGAACTGGCCCGTGCTGGAGACGTTCGGCCCGCACGGCAAGTGGTACGTGAACGCCAGCGCGCAGGAGTTCGACGAGGCTCTGATGAACGTCTCGAAGGAGATGCAGCGCCTGCTCATGCGCATCACGGGTTGGGATGCCGTCGATACGTATATGTACATGTCGGTGCAAAGCGACGTGGAGTTGAGCCAGGCCTGCAAGCCCTGCGAGGTGCAGCTGAGCCTGCGCATGGGAACCCCGAAGCTGCCCCAGTTCCCGCCGCTCGTGCCGCAGCCGTAGCACGAGCGCTCGCGCCAAGAACGCAACGAAGCCCCGGCTCGCCGTAAAGCGAGCCGGGGCTTTTATCGTGTTACAGCAGCGCCAGAAGCTCGTTCACGCTTTCGGGACGGGTGGCCCAGCTGGTGGCGAAGCGGACGACGGTGCGGCCGTCGGGCGTGCGCTCCCAGAAGCCGAACGACGCATGTTCGGCCAGGCGCTCCTTCGTCTCGTCGTCCAGGATGACGAACTGCTGGTTCGTCGGCGAGTCGATGGCCAGCTCGTAGTCCTTCGCGCGGAAGCCCTCGGCGATGCGCTGCGCCAGCTCGACGGCGTGGCGCCCGATGTGCTGGTAGCGCAGCTCGCCGTCCTCCTGGCCGAACAGCACGTCGAACTGCAAACCCAGAAAGCGGCCCTTCGCCAGCAGCGCCCCGCGCTTCTTCATGAGCGTGAAGAAGTGGTCGTCCAGCCCCGGCTTCGTGAACACCACGGCCTCGCCGCAGAACGCGCCCACCTTTGTGCCGCCGATGTAGAACGCGTCGCACAAGCGTGCGATGTCGGCCAGCGTGACGTCGGCGCCCACGGCGGCCAGGCCGTAGCCCAGACGCGCCCCGTCCATGAACAGCCTCATGTCGAAGTCGCGGCACACCTGCGCCAACGCCTCCAGCTCGGCCAGCGAGTACACGGTGCCGTACTCGGTGGGGTGCGAGATGTACACGGCGCCCGGTGCCACGATGTGCTCGCGGTTCTCGTCGCCCCAGTACGCCTCGCACAGCGCGCGCACGTCGGCGGCCACCAGCTTGCCGTCGACGTGCGGCAGCGGCAGCGTCTTGCGCCCGCACGCCTCCACGGCGCCGGCTTCGTGCGCGGTGATGTGGCCGGTGGTCGCCGACACGATGCCCTCCCAGGGCCGCAGGATCTGGTCGGCCACGGCGGCGTTGGCCTGCGTGCCTCCCACCAGAAAGTACACGTTCGCGTGCGGGCACGCGCACGCTTCGCGGATGCGCTCGCGGGCGGCGGCGCACACCTCGTCGGTGCCGTAGCCGGAGGTCTGGTCGAAGTTGGTGGCGGCCAGGCGTTCGAGGATAGCGGGATGGGCACCCTCCATATAGTCGCTGTCGAAGTGGAGCATCGTGGCGTCGGTTCCTTTCTGATGAGGGGGTATGGTAGCAGGCGGGCGGTGTTGCGAATCGTCCGCGGTCAGCGGCGGCTGGGAAGCACGCGGCGCTTGGGTATGACGATGGCGCGCGGCTCGAGCGCGAACAGCTCGGAGACGGTGAGCGTCTCCTCGCAGGAGATGGCGCCGTAGCGACAGGTTTCGGTACAGGTGCCGCAATCGCGGCAGAGCGCGGCATCGAATTCCAGCAGGGTGCGCCCACCTGGCGCTTTGCCGGCTTTGCGCAGCGCCTGCGTGGGGCAGAAGCCCGCGCATAGCGCGCAGCCCGAGCAGCGCTCGGGATCGATGTCCACGCGCGGTGCAAGCGCGCGCGGCACGACGGCATCGCCAGCCGGGAGGCCCGCAGCGTGCAGGTCGTCCAGCAGCTGCCAGCGGCGGCGGTCGGGCTCGGGCTCGGGAGCGTCGGCGGTGTTTCGGCCGGTCAGCGCGTCCATCTGCGCTGACGCTGCATCGGCGGCCGCCTCCACCAGCGCCGAGCGCGCTTGCGAGAACAGGCCGCGCCGCGACACTTCGCCTGCGGCGTCCTCGTCCTCTGTCGCGGCTATATCGTCGACGGTTTCGACGATGCTCGCGGCGGCGTCGAACTGCCACGTGTCGAGGATGCGTTGGGCGGAACGCACCGTTTTCGGAAGGTCCACGACGGCTTCAGCGTACTCGCACGAGGCGCACGGAGCCGTCAGCAACGCGATGCGCTGCGCGCCCGAGCACGCCATGTGCACGATGAGCGCTTCGTCCACCCACGCCATACAGGGAAGGGCGACCGTACGCTCGGCATCGATGCGACCCGCGCGCAGGGCGCGCTCGCACGCGAATCCAGCGCAAGCGGGAGCGACTGCGGCTTGCGGAGCCTCGACCTGGGCTTCCGCATCGCGCGTCCCGATCGAATCTCCCTGACCCTCGGCCTCTTCCGCTGCAAAACCCGCCGCCCGCTTCGCCGCCGCGGCTCCCGCCCGCACGCTCGCTTCCAACAGCGCGTCGTCGTCGAGCGGTGCTATCGCCAAAAGCGCGGCGGTGGGGCACGCCGTGACGCATCGGCCGCAGCGCACGCAGGCATCGTCGTCGATACGCGGTCCGGCCGGACCGTCCTTCGTCACGGAGCCGTACGCGGCGGCGGGCGACGCTTCCGCATCGCGCTCCAACCCGACGGCGATCGCGTCGACCGGGCACGCTTCGGCGCAGCGCGTGCAGGTGGAGCCCAGATCGCGCTCCGGCAAGCAGCGCTCTTCGTGCAGCAGCGCCACCATCGGTCGCTCGGCCAGGTGTTGCGCTATGTCGATGAGATTCGGCATCCCGTTCCCCCAGGGTCTTCTCTCGTCTCTTCGTCTGCCGACGCATGCCGTATGCGCGGCGAGCGCCGGCATCCTATTCTACGACGCGTACTGTTCAAGATAGTCGAGGATCTCCTGACGGGAGTGCAAGCCGGTTTTAGCGTAGATTCGCTTGATGTGGGCATGCGCCGTGCCCTGCGTGATGAACAGCTCTTCGGCCACGCGCTTCTGCGTGTAGCCGAGCGCATACAGCGCCATCACCTCGATCTCCCGATCGGACAACAGGAACTGCTTGCCCATCTCTTCGGCGTTGTGCTTCATGGAGGCCTGTCGCATGTCCGCAAGGCTTTCGTGTTCGTCGAGTCCCATGATCTTGAGCATGCTCTGTCGTCGTGCGCTCTGCTCCTCCTGTTCCTCGGCGTTGCGACGCGTGATATTGAGGAATTGCACGAACACCACTTGCGTGGAGAGGACCACCATGGTGCCCATCGCGGCGCTCATGAGCATGTCGTTGGAGAACAGCTCGTGAGTCGCCAGCAACGCGATGCGCGCAACGGCGCGGCAGCCCAGCCACACCAGCCATCCCGCGATGGCGTAGTAATACGGGTCGCGCCAGCCGTAGCTCATGAACGCGATGATGACGTACCAGGTGAATCCCACCATGAGCGCGTTGAGCGTGGTGGTGAATACCGCTCCTATGTCCAGCATGTCGGGAAATCCGGCATAGGCGATCAGCGCGAAGCAGGCCAGCAGCTCCATGATCACGAAAATCCCTACGGTCATGACGCGTTCTCGCCGCTTCAGCACCAATACGATCAACGCGGCGCTCACACCGATGGTCAGCGCAGCGTACACGATGCGCGTAGCGGGCGTGAACGCGATGGAGGTGCCGTCGGGGTAGCCGCGCAGCAAGCCGATTACGATAGACAGGCATCCGATGCCCAGTGCAGTGGCAGTGAGGAACTGCTTGCTTTGCAACATGGTTTTTGAGAATCCGAAGTAATCGTTGGCCTGCGTTGGCGAGACGATGTCATGCGGTTGGCGTTGCCTGCGCGCCCATATTATGCAGGGATATTGCAGCAGCACGAGCGCGGCGGCAACGAAGTTTCCCGCGAATACGGGCAGCAGCGTGCACAGATAAATCTCCACTTCGCTGATGATGAGCGCGGCGAACACGAAGACGGCAGCCGTGGTCGTGCTCGTTCCGCGGGCGCGGCGCAGCCAATAATAGATGGCGCCTGACGACACGAGGGTGCACAGCGAGCTCAGCGCGAAGCGCTCGATTTCGTCGCCGATGCCGAAAAGGTCGAATACGGCGAGAGCCATCAGCACAAACGCTTCCAGTGCGACGCATGTGCGCATGATCACGTTGGTGACGTGCTTGCTGATCGTTCGTTTGCTGAGGACGATGAAGACCAGGAACAAAGCCAAGACGACTAATGCCACCAGCATGGCGCCGTCGGTGAAAATACCTTCGTCGGTGCTGGTGTAGCTTCCATAGCTGGCGACGATCAGTCCGGCCCGCCCGAAAGCCAGACCAAGGATAAGCGGCCAGAGCGGCGCGAAGCGATGTGCCGCTCCCTCGAGTCCGTTGCGGGCCTGGTTTTGCTCGGCGCCTGTTGGAGTCGGTGCTGTTGTCGTGCGTGCGCCCAACCGTACACTCCCTCCCCGTGCTTGGTACGTAGTCGACGCGGACGCGTCCTCCATTCACCTCGATTTATCCTCAAAGAGGGGATGGCGGATGCGCGCCGTGGGTCATCATACCATACGAAAAACAACGCAGGGGAAAGGAGCGATGCGGTGGTTGACTTAGAAGCTCAGCGAATTCGAGACGAAGTGATCCGGGCTATGGCTGAACAAGGAGAAGATATCGAATCGCTCGGTTTGAAGGTTCCCGACGAAGCGGAAAGCGTCAGCGCGCCTATAGCGATGCCCGCATGGGAGCGTGTTGCCGAAACGGCTGCCGATAGTCGCGAGGGGGAAGCTGCCGAGGCGCAATTGAGCGACGAAGAGGTCGAGCGTCTGTTTCTGACGGCGGTATTCGATGACGTGCGCGCGCAGTCTGCGGATGCCAAGCTTGTTCAGCCGTCGCAGTGGTTGAAGGCGGGCCTCGTACCGGCGCATTTCTCGGCCGAAGACTGGGAGATGTTCGTGTACGAGTACCTTGAGGATCGCAGGGCTGAGCGCGACGCGCGCGTCGTTGCGGCTTCTGCGACCCCCGTTCGCACGGCGACCCGTGCGGTGGGCGTTCCCCGCATTCTGCGCACGGAGGAGGAGCCCGAGTCGGAAGGCGCTGCGACGGCGAAGGGCGCAGAAGAGCCACGCCAGCCCGAGCGCAGCTCCGAAGCCTCAGAGGAGCTCCGTCATCCTGAGCGCAGCGCCGAAGGCGCGGAGTCGAAGGATCCCGAGCGGCGCGATAGCGCACAGGATGCCGAAACCCCGGCCGACCCCCCGTGCGTTCCCTGCGACGATATCGTTGCGCTCATCGGCAAGCACAGCTACTACCTGTACTCCACCGAGCGCATGACCGATGCGTACGCGCGGTGGTCGTTCCTCGCCAGCGAGGACGATCGCGTGCTCACGTTCGTGGAGTGCGTGCGCGACGAATCGCGGAAGTACCCGCGCCCCATGGAGGCGTCGTCGCTGTCCAACGAGCCGTTCAACCTGTCGGCCGATGAAATCGACGAGTTGTGGCGCACCGTGCGCGACAGCGGCGCCTATCCGGACCTCGACACCGTCGCTGCGTCGAACGGCGACGTGTACTACTTCTCCACCGAGTACCTGACGCCCGCCTACGCCAAGTCGCTCGCAGAGTGGAACTCCGTCGAGCGCGACATGTTTCTGTAAACGCTATCGCGCCCGTTCGGCGTACTTGCATTAGTCGTCCTGAGCGAAGCGCTGCAGGCGCGGAGTTGCAGGATCTTGCTAGAAAGAGAGGTTTTCCATGGAAGACGAAGCTCGCAACGTGTACCGCGAGGTGCAGGATCGCCATGTGCTGCGCACGGCCGACGTGTACCAAACCGAGATCGAGGACGGCGTGACGGGCTACTCCGACACGCTGCTGTCCGTGGTTGCGAACTTCCGCAACGGCGGCGCCCCCGAAGGGTTCAACGCCCAGAGCATGGTGGGCAAGTCGAAGCGCGGAGAGGTGGCGCTGCGCCTGTTCGCCGTGATCGACCCCGACACGCGGACGTTCGTGCGCGCCGGCTTCAAGACGCGCGGCTGCCTGGCCGTCACGGGGTGCGCCAGCGTGGTGTGCTCCATGCTCGAAGGATGCACGTTCGACGAGGCGCTGGCCATCACGACCGACGACGTGAAGACGGCGCTCGACGAGGTTCCCGTGGACAAGGTGTACACGCTCCATTTCGCCATCGAGGCCGTCCGCGCCCTCATCGGCGATTATCTCGTTCGCCAAGGGGCCTCCCTCGAAGAGCTTGACGCAGTCGTCCCCTGCAACTCCCTGAGCGTCCCCTGCATGATCTGCGAGCACTGTTCTTTGAGATCCACGAGAGTGGAGTTGAAGATGGCCGAAGCGTAGGGCTGTCGTCGTATTCTTCGGCCGCCTTTCCCGCTCAATCGAGAACGCCCCCGGATGCTGCATCCGGGGGCGTTCTCGTAGGGGGCGAGAGCCGCGGAGGGGTTGCGGCCCTGCGGAGGATTGCTCTACGGCAGCAGACCCAGGCTGTCCAGCTCTTCCTTCACGTCGGCCATGCCGTACTGGTCGAGGCAGGCGGCCGTCGGGCAGCCCTTCTCGTGATCCCAGCCGAACGTGTCGTACACCATGCCCAGGGCGGTTTGGAAGTCGTCGCGGTCCATCTTGATGGTGCCCTCGGTGAAAGGCTTCTTGTCCGGGTCGATATCGAACGTCCAGGCGCACATCACATCATGGACGTTGCGCATGTCGTTCTCGCCCCTGGTGCCGTCTTCCTTCGTCATGCCGCGCACGGTGTTGGCGCGCTGCAGCGTCATGATTCTGGCGCCGGCCTGGTACAGGTCGTCGGTGGTTACGTCCTCGCCGGTGACGGCCTTGAAGAACTTGGCCTCCAGGTCCAGGTCGCCGCGGTAGTTGCGCGCCTTCGTGGGGCTCATGGTCATGGGCCACGTCCAGTTGCACAGCGTCAGCGAGTCGTGCAGCACGTCGGTGACCACGCTCCACCAGGCGAAGTTCGCCTTGCGTTCGTTCATGGGCGTGTAGTTCTTGTTCTGGTCGATGGCGTCCTTGCCGCCCCACACCTCTTCGGCGATTTCCTGCTTCAGCTCGAAGGGCAGGCCGCAGCCCTGGAAATTCACGGCGGAGTGGATCATATCGTCGCGGTTGAACATCATGTTGTACACGCCGCCTACCTGGCCGAAGCACTCGATGGCGTGGTGCACGGGCCAGCCGCGGTAGTTGATCAGCTGGCTGGGCTGCTGATCGAACCAGCCCTTGTCGTCCCAGCGCTCGGTCCAGTGGTACGGGCCGTAGGCGATGTGGGCGATCTCGGAGTCGTTCCGGGCGATGTCGTTCAGCAGCTCCACCATGATGGTGGGGTCGTCGTTGTAGATGCGCTGCCAGTCGTACTTCGCCTTCTCCTCTTCGGGAAGTACGCGGTCGAACACGCCAGCCTTGATGCAGTGCGCCAGGTCGCGCCACAGCTGCGCGTAGTTGCACCACAGTCCCAACTCGTCAATGGTGGTGCCGATCAGCGTGTTCCATACAATGCCCGACTCGCTGTCCTCGGCGATGCCCGTCTTGAGGATGCCCTCCATGTATTTGAACGGGAAGTTGGCCGCGCAGGTGTTGCCCGACGTGGTCTTGCCGCCCAGCTCGCCGGTACGCTCGGTGCGCAGGTCGGAGTAGCAGTGGATGGGGCAGCCGTGGCAGCCGTCCATCTTGATGGTGTACTTCTCGGCCACCTCGCCCAGGTCGTACACCGACTTCATGCAGCGATAGCCCACCGTGTTCAGCTCGCCCGGCTTCGGCTCGCCCGTGTCGATGGGGCCGCCTTCTGCCATGCCCCAGGTCAGGCCGCTGCGCGCGGACCAACGGGAGCCCTTGTCGTAGAACTCGGCCCATTCCTGCTGCGTCTGCGGCACCACGTGGTTGTTATTGGAGCCGATGACCTCGCGCAGCATGTAGTCGGACAGGTCGGCCACTGCCTGCGGGTCCTTCACGTTCACGCTGCCGTTGCCCTGCACCACCAGCGCCTTGACGTTCTTCGAGCCCATCACCGAGCCCGTGCCGGCGCCGGCGGAGTGGTTGCGCGCGTTGATGATGCACGCGTACGGCAGCAGGTTCTCGCCGGCGGGGCCGATGGTGGCCACGCATGCCTCGACGCCTTCCTTGCGGTTCAGCATCTCGGTGGCCTCGCGGGTGCCCATGCCCCACACGAAGCCGGCGTCCTTGATCTCCACCTTGTCGTCGACGATGTTGAGGTACACGGGATGGTCGGACGCGCCCTCCAGCACCACGGCGTCCCAGCCGGCCAGCTTGATCTTCGCGCCGATCATGCCGCCGCAGTGGGCGTCCACCACGAGGTGGTCCTTCGTGAACGTGGACAGCGAGCAGATGGTGGTGCGGCCGGCCAGGGGCACGCCGGAAGCCGTCAGCGGTCCTACGGCGAAGATGAGCTTGTTCTCGGGGGAGAAGGGGTCGGTGCCGGCGGGCACTTCGTCGTACATGATCTTGTTGGCCAAGCCCATGCCGCCGATGTACTCCTTGTAGGGGTCGGTCGGCTGCGTCGTGATCGAGCCCGTGCTCAGATTGACGCGGAGGATCTTACCGGCCCATCCATACGATGTTTCGTCAGCCATGTTGCATCTCCAAATCTTGGATAGATTACTGAGGTTCGGTGTTGTGTGGGAACCTGCGTGGGCGATGCGAACGCTGACAACAATCGTCGTTCGCCAGTATGCCGACAGAGGCGGACGAGGCATCCCCTCTTTGAGGGTATTTTGAGGAACTAGCCGATCAGCGGTAAAAAGTACCTCAAAGAGGGGAGGGGCCGTGCACGGGGCCATCCTATACTTTCGTGCGTTGTGTGGGGCTGCGCGCGGAGCGATATCGAGCGCAAGCCGTCGCCGCGAACGTTCCATTCGGGGCGGTTCCCCTAAAAGGGGCATCGAACACTCGCGCGACGACGGGACGAGGAAAACGACACTCACCGTACCTATGTGAGGGAGGGAGCACTAGGCTATGTCAGATTCCAATCTGAACCAGAACACCTCCGAGGATACGAGCTTCCCGGCCGCTGCGCCGGAGACGAACGCATCCGCGCCCGCGCCTCAGAGCGCCGGGCCCGAAGAGGAGCCCAAGCAGAAAACCTTTACGCGCCGCACGGTGCTGGCAATGGCCGGCTGCGGCGTTGCCGGCCTCGTGGTCGGCGGCGTGCTGGCGTCGTGGGGCGTCACGTCGGCCTCGATCGCTTCGGGGCGCATCGAGATACGCACCACGCCCACGAAGATGATCGTGACCGACCGTGCCCGCTGCTCGGGCTGCCAGCGATGCGAGATGATGTGCACGCTGAAGAACGACGGTCGCGTGTGCCAGCACATAGCCCGCGTGCGCGTGTGGCCGAACTACAACTTCGGTGCCAGCGTCGATACCAAGGACGGCATCTACGATAACTGCGAGTTCACTGTCGAGCACTGCAAGCAGTGCGCCGACCCGGCATGCATGAACTACTGCCCGGTCCACGCGATCTACGCCGACGAAGAGTCCGGTGCGCGCACGGTGGACACGAAGAAGTGCATCGGCTGCGGCATGTGCAGCCAGGCGTGCCCGTGGAACATGCCGCGCGTCGACAGCGAGACCGGCGTATCCACGAAGTGCATTTCGTGCGGACGCTGCGCCGAGCAGTGCCCGAACGGCGCCATCAAGTTCATCGATTGGGAGGATATCGCGCAGAAGGTCATCGACCAGGGCGTCGTGAGGACGACGACCCTCGTGCAAGCGTAGGCGCGATCGCTGGACATGTCCGGTTTCGGCCCGCTGAAAGCGCGGCCGATCCGAAGAGATGCGGAAAGGGGGCAAAAGCCATGGAATACGACGAGATGTTCACGGTGCTGTCGATGTGTTTCGCGCCCGTCGGGCAAGACGAGTGGAAGCAGCTGGTAGACGGCCCGCTGTGGTCGGATTTTCTTGACGCCGCTCGGCGCGGCTTGCAGGACGACGACGCGCTCGGCGAGCCGACCAGCCCGATAGCCCGCGTCCGCAGCCGCTGCCCGCTTCAGGAGTTCCTTTCCGCCGGCGAGGTGAAGGCGCTGTTCACGCCGCCGACGTACGACGAGAAGCGGCTGTTCGCCGCACGCCACTTCACGGGAGGGCTGCCGGAATCGGCAGTGCCGGCAGAGTCGTTGTACACGACGTGGTCGAACGGGCCGCTGCCGTCTCCGTTCTCGAAAGCCGAGGGCATGTACCAGGGAGATTCGGCGCGCTATATGCGCGATCTCGTGGAGCGCATGGGCATGCGGGTGCCGCCGGAATTTTCGGCGTGCCCGGATCATCTGGCGCTCGAGCTCGACCTTGCAGCCGTGCTGCTGCGGTCGGGGATGCGAGATGCCGCCCGCCAATTCGTTTTGGAGCGGTTCTCGTGGCTCACCGCGTATCGCATGCGCCTGCTGGAGCTTGCCGACGACGCCCGGTTCTACATCGGGCTGGTCGACGTGCTCGTGGGCATGCGGGAGCATCTGGCGTTGACGTCGGGTGCTGGCGAGCAAGGGATCGACGCGGATGCGCGTGCCGAACGCAATCGTTTACACGCATGCATATAAGAGAGGAAGCAGCTATGTCAGAACACGCTATAACCAGGCGGAGCTTCCTGGCTGGCAGCGCCGGAGCGGTCGCGCTCACGGCGGCGGCCGGCTATGTGAGCTTCGACGCTTGGGAGCAGGCGCACGCTGATGACGGGGCTCAAGGGGGAGAAACCAAGACCGTCCATTCGCTGTGCAACGCCTGCTCGAGCAAATGCGGTTTCACGGCGTACGTCGTCGACGGGCGCCTGACGAAGCTTATCGGCGACGAGGACCATCCGTACGCCCAGGGCAAGCTCTGCGCCCGTGGCTACGGCTATTCCCAGATCGCCTATTCGAAGGACCGCCTCACCGATCCGCTCAAGAAGAACGACAAGGGCGCATTCGAGGCCATCTCGTGGGATCAGGCCTACAGCGAGATCGCCGAGAAGGTGAAGGCCATCATCGCCGACAAGGGGCCGCAGGCGCTTGCCATGGTGCAGGATCCGCGTCCGTCGGGCAAGTACTACACGAAGCGCTTCATGAACGCGCTGGGCTCGGCGAACGTGTACACGCACGGCGCTGCCTGCAATCTGTCGAAGGAAAGCGGCTTCACCCAGGCCATCGGCGCGGCCAGCTATGCGTCCGACATGGAGAACTCCAAGATGACGATGTTCATCGGCCGCAGCTACGCCGACGCCATTCGCCCCAGCTCGGTGGCAGAGCTGCAGCGCGCCCACGAAAACGGCGCGCATATCGTGCTGGTGGATCCGCGCTGCAACAACTCCATCGCGTTCGCCGACGAATGGGTGCCCATCAACCCCGGCACCGACCTGGCCTTTCTGTTGGCTATGTCGAACGTGCTGGTGACGCGCGGCCTGTACGACAAGCAGTATGTGGCCGATAACGCGGTGGGTTTCGAGGATTGGGCCGCGTCGCTGGCCGACTGTACGCCCGAATGGGCCGAGAAGATCACCGGTATCCCCGCAACCACCATCGCGCGCTTGGCCGTGGAGTTCGCCGAAGCGGCCCCCGCGGCGTCCATCGAGCCCAGCTGGCGCGGCGCGTTCGGCTGCTCGTACGCGAACTCCGGCGAGACGGCGCGCGCAGTATGCCTGTTCAACACGCTGCTGGGCTGCTGGAACCAGGAGGGCGGCGCCATCTTCACGCCCAGCGTGTCTGCGGGTGATGTGGACAAGGAGAAGTTCCCCAGCGTGCCGAAGCCCGAGGCCAAGATCGCCGGCACCGAGGAGTACCCGCTGGCGCTGACCAGCATGGGCACGAATCTCTTCGCCGCCGAGCAGGCCAAGAACGGCGACATCAAGGGCATGTTCTTCTACAACTCGAACATGGCCGCCGGTTATTCGAACACGGCGTACTTGGCTGAAGCGCTGTCGCAGCTGGACCTCATGGTGGTCGTGGACGTGCAGATGTCCGAGACGGCCCTGTTGGCCGACTACGTGCTGCCCGATACCAGCTACCTCGAGCGCCTCGAGCTGCCGGAGTTCATCGGTGGCAAGGTGCCGGCTGTCGCGCTGCGCGACCAGGTGCTGGAGAAGGTGCATCCCAACACGCGTCCGGTGGACCAGATCTTCTCCGAGCTGGCCGAGGCGTGCGGCGTGGGCGAGTACTTCCAGTTCAGCGTGGACGAGCTGGCCGACGCGCAGCTCCAAACCGTGGGGCTGTCGCTGGAAGCGCTGAAGAAGACGGGCACGGCGCACTTCCCCGAAAAGGAGTTCTCCTACGGCTCCACGCCGAAGTGGAAGACGCCCACCGAGAAGGTGCAGTTCGCCAGCGAGGCGTGCGAGAAGGCGGGGCTGTCGCCCTATCCGGTGTGGGTCGAACCGGCTGTCATGCCCATGGGCGACGAGCTGCGCTTGATCGGCGGCAAGCAGGCCATCCACAGCCACACCCAGACGGCCAACATCGAGGACCTCATGCAGATCACGAAGGACTACGACCTCACGCGCGTGTGGATGAACGCCGACACGGCTGCCCGCCGCGGCATCGCCGACGGCGACGAGGTGGAGGTGTCCAACGGCCAGCACACGGGTCGCGTGCGCGTGAGGGTCACTCAGCGCATCAACCCGACGGCGTTGTACATGCCCAGCCACTACGGTTGTTCGTCGCCCGACCAGCACACCGCCTACGAGGTGGGCCTGCGCCAGATGGACTACGTTCCCTTCCGCATGGAGCCGGGCTACGGGTCGGCCTGCACGCAGGAGACGGTCGTCAACGTTAAGAAGGCAGGTGCGTAATGGCTCGCTACGGAATGCTCATCAACACGAAGAAGTGCATCGGCTGCTACGCCTGCCGCGTGGCCTGCCAGCGCCAGAACAACCTGTTGCCCACCGAGGACTTCATCCGTTACGAGGAGCACGAGGTGGGAACGTATCCCAACGTGCGCGTGGAGACGGTGCCTTTGCAGTGCATGCACTGCGAGGACGCCCCCTGCGTGGCGGTGTGCCCCACCGGCGCCGCCTATATCGGCGCGGACGGCATCGTGGGCGTGGACCACGGCCGCTGCATCGGCTGTTTGTACTGCATGGCGGCGTGCCCCTACCAGGTGCGCGTGCGCAACGAGGAGACGGGCGCGGTGGACAAGTGCCGCTTCTGCACGGTTTCGGCCGAGACGACGGGCGCGAAGATGTGCTCGTGCGTGGAGGCTTGCCTGACGGGGGCGCGTATGTTCGGCGATCTGGACGACCCGGACAGCGACATCTCGAAGGAGATCGTCGCGACGAACGCGCAGCCTATCGCGGGCGACCTGACCAAGTCCAAAGTATTTTACGTGAGGTGATGAACGATGACGTTTGAACCTATTTGGGGTGCCATCATCGCATGGTATCTGTTCCTCGCCGGTCTCGGCGGCGGCGCGTTCGTGACCTCGGCTTTTCTGGGGTGGCGACATCCCGAGGCCGTGTCGATGCGCAAGATCGGGCATCTGGTGGCGCCTATCGTGGTGATCATCGGCCTGTGCTTGCTGATGTTCGATGCGAAGGCGGGCCTCATGAATCCGCTGCGCTTCGCCCTGCTGCTGACGAACTTCGGATCGGTCATGACATGGGGCGTCGTGTTTCTCGGCGGCTTCACGGTGATATCGCTGGTCGTGGTGGTCCTCGACTTCGTGAAGAAGCGCGTACCGGTGTGGCTCGACATCGCCGGCGTGGTGTTCGGCGTGGCCGTGGCCATGTACACGGGCGCCCTGCTGGGCGTGTGCAAGACGTTCCCGCTGTGGAACAACGCGCTGCTGCCTATCTTGTTCCTCGTGTCGGCCATGTCTACCGGCGCGGCGTCGGTGCTGCTCATCGGCATCTTCAGGCATGCTGACGAGTTCAACCGCGTGGGCGTGCTCAAGAAGTTCCACTTCTGCCTGCCCGTCATCGAGCTTGTGCTGATCGCTGCGCTCATGTTCATCACGTGCACGAATTCCACGGCCGGCTGGAACTCGGTGATGTCGCTGCTGGTCGGCGGATACGCGCCGCTGTTCTGGATCGGGCTCGTGCTCATCGGCCTCGTGCTGCCCACGGCGCTGGAGACGTGGCTTCTGTTCTTCAGCCCGAAGGAGTTCGAGGAGAGCCGCAAAGCTCACTGGATCAGCGCCGCGTCCGACGCGGGCGTGCTGGTGGGCGGCTTCCTGCTGCGCTACCTGGTAGTGGTCGCGGCCCTGCCGCTGACCATGGTGGTGCCCATGTTGTAACGGGCATCGCCCAGCCTGATGTTCCGCGCGCCGCTCCTCCGGGGCGGCGCGCGTGCGTTTGCGGGCTGCCGAGCGTTTTCGCTGCGCAACGCTGGGATCAAGGACTTCTCACGCGGCCGATCTGGTATCTGTTACCTGCGTTTACGTGCTTTTGCACTATAATAGATCACTTCATGGAAAGGTAATCTGATCAACGGTATCACGAAATATGCTCGCGAGTGGTCGCCCATGGGCTTGGCGCTGTCCTGCGTTCTTGCCGGATTCGCGCTATGCCTGCATGCCGATAATCTGCTGCTGGGCGCCTATGCGCTCGAAGGCGCGGCGGATCTGTTCATCCATTCTTTCCTTGTGGGCGTTGTGGCGTTGTGCATCGTCGTGTTCGTTTCAGCGCACGACGGCGAGAAGCGACGCTGGTCCATCGGCGTAGGGTTGCTCGCATCGATCGCGGGCGTACTGTGCGCGTTGCTCTACCAGGTTTTGCCTACTCCGGTGAGCGCTGCGGGCGCTGGTTTGTTCCTGGGCTTCGGCCTGACCTGCCTGCTGCGTCAATGGGGTCGCTACTATCGTCTGTTTTCCTACCAAGGGGCACTGCTCAACACGATGCTGGCATTCTTGGCGGCCTCGTGCTGGTGGTTCGTGGTGTCGCATGCCGGCACGCCGTTTCTGTTCTGCCTTGGAATGCTCGTCTTGGTATCGTGCGGGGCGCTGCCCTTGCTGGCGAGCCAGATCGTGCAGGCCGACGAAATCAAGGCCGGCTTGCGCAGCGTCGTCGCGGTAAAGCCGCTCGAAACCATGCGCGAAGTCATGCAGAAGGGATGGGCGGCGGTTGCCGGTCTCATGTTCAACTTCTTCACGATCGGTTTGACGCTATGGTCCGATCGGATCGGTGTCGAGTCCGGGGACGTCGCGTACAAGCCGATGGCGTATCTGCTGCTAGCCATAGTGGTATGGTGGGTAGTTGCGCACGCGTACCGCGCGCGAGGCGGCATTCTTCAAGCGTTCTACCGTATAGCGCTTCCCGTTGCAGCGGCTCTCATGCTTGTGTGCCCGATCGCCAACGCTACCGGCGCCTTATCGGGGCTGATGCTGTTCTCCACCATCTCCTATTTGGGCGTGGCGTTGATGAACGTGCTGGGCCTCGTGGTTCTGTTGTGGATGGCGAAGAGCTCCGACGTGGGATTCTCCAAAGTGTTCGCTGCGTTTTGCGCAAGCTGTGCGGCCAGCGTGGCGGTCGGCATGACCGTATTTCAGCTGTTCGGCGCTCACGCCCAGTTGCTGTGGTCGAGCGTCCTGTCGATCTACATCGTGGCTGTAGCGCTGAGCGAGGTGGTGGCGGCCATAGGGCGGCTCCATGCGGCGGGCGAACCCGCGCGGAGGGCGAGCGAAGAGGGCGAGCTGCTCGACTTGGCCGAAGAGGTCGAATAAGCATCTGGCATCCGGTTGGCCGCTGTGTTGATTTGGCGCGAGCGTGCGCGCGAACCTCGTCGGAAAGCCTTATGAGGTCTATCATATACGCAGATGAAACGGGGTGCCCAACCTGTTTACACCCCCGTACGACCCAAGAAGGAGATGCTCATGGACGCACGCGTGTACGAATTGCTGAACGATCAGATCAACAAGGAGCTGTACTCTTCGTATCTGTATCTGTCCTTCGCCGACTACTACGAGGAGGAGGGTCTCGAGGGCTTTGCCAACTGGTACGAGATCCAGGCCAAGGAAGAACGCGACCATGCTCTTATCTTCCGCAACTACCTGCACGAGAACGGTTGCAAGGTGAAGCTGCTGGCCATCGATCAGCCCGACAAGGAATTCACCACGTTCCTGGAGCCGTTGGAGGCCGCGCTTGAGCACGAGAAGTACGTGACCAGCCTCATCAACGACATCTACGCCGCCGCTGCCGAGGTGAAGGACTACCGCACCATGAAGTTCCTCGACTGGTTCATCGAGGAGCAGCAGGAGGAAGAGGACAACGCCGACAAGATGATCACGCGCATGAAGCTGTTCGGCTCCGATGCGAAGGCCCTGTACGACCTCGATCAGGAGAACGCCGCCCGCGTGTACTCCGTGCCGTCTCCGCTGGCTGCTGCGGAATAGCCCGCAAGCTTCGCCGAGCTATCGCGCCCCCGCCCATGCGGGGGCGTTTTTTCGTTTACAGCGAACCCAGGTACTGCCAGAAAAGCCGTGCCGACGACGAGAGTGGCGCTCCTTTGCGTTTTATGCCGTAGGTACCGAACGCACTGGCATGCGGCACGGCGATGCGCACGAGTGCTCGCCCCTCCTTCGGGTCGTTGAGCACGTGGGGTGGAAACCCGAAATACAGCCATGCTGTTGCGTGGCGCTTCGGACGAGTAGTTCGGCGTCGGACGTGGTCATGAGGATATCTGGATGCGCGCCTGCCGCCTCGCACGCCTCGACGAAGTAGCGGTGCAGGTGGTTTCGCTTGCCGAACGTCACGAACGGCTGCCCGTCGAGGTCGCTCAGCTCCAGCTCTTTGCGCGCGGAGAGCGGGTTGTCTTCGGGGACGAACGCGTACACGCCCGTCTCCACCACCAGCATGGGGTCGAATTCCTCGAGGTACTGCGGAGCCGATCCCACGAGGCTGATGTCGGATTCGCCCGTGCGCACCATGTCGATGGCTGTTTCCGTGGTCACCTCCTCCACCGACAACACGATGTCGGGATGCTCTTCCCGAAATGCGTCGATGGCTCGATCAGGCATGGAGAGCGCCGTGCCGTGCGCCATGGCCACCGAAAGCGTCCGGCGCAGCGCAGGGGCGCCGACGCAGCCGACGTGGCGGCGCTCCAGCTGTTTGAAAGCTTCCACAACCGGAGCGGCATCGTCGAGCAGCGTGCGCCCGGCATCCGTCAGCTCCAGATGGTTGTCGCGATTCGCCAGTAGCGGTTGCCCCAGTTCGTGCTCAAGGTTGCGCACGGCCTTGCTGAGCGCCTGGCGCGACAGAAAAAGCTCGTCGGCCGCCTTGGTGAAACTCCCCAGCTGTGCCACGACGATGAAGTAATCCAGTTGCCGAATATCCACGGTCCCCTCCCAGAAGCCGTTTCGTGTCGGCTCCCAGCATAGCGCATGCCGACGCCTTCTTGATACCTCCGATCATGATCGGAGCGCAAGCAGAAAACAGTTGCGGGTGGGCAACTCGAAGCTGCTTTCTTGCGATGCGGCTCGGTACGTAAGATGGGGATGCCTGCAAGGGGCAGGTATCTAACCAGGAGGGAGCACATCATGGGAAAGCAACAAAGATTCTCGCGTCGTGATTTTCTGAAGTTCGGAGCGGTGGGTGCGGCCGGAGCAGCGGCAGCGGGCATCGTGGGCTGCACGCCCAGCGGCGGCGCGACCGACGAGGCGAAGGCTGCATCGCCCGCAATGGACGGCGCGATCAACTCGTCCGACGCGGTGCTCAAGCTGACCGACGGCATGCCGAAGTGGTCGTTCATGATTCCGCCTGAGCCCGTTCCCGATGATCAGATCACCGAGACGGTGGAGAACGACATCATCGTGGTGGGCGGCGGCATGTCCGGCTTCACCACGGCTGTGTCGGCGGCCGAGCAGGGCGCGAAGGTGACGCTGTTCTCGGCGGCCAGCGCTCCTATCTCTCGCGGCGGCTCGAACTACGCGAAGAACTCGAAGGTGATGGAAGAGCTGGGCATCGAGCCGTTCGATCCAGTGCCGTTCTACTATCACGAGATGCGTGCCGCCTCGTTCGCCGTCGACCAGCAGAAGTGGATGCGCGGCTATAACGAGTCCGAAGAGGCTATGAACTGGATGATCGACATCGCCCGCGAGAGCGGCCTGCAGGTCATCATGGAGCGCGACAACACGTTCGACCTGGGGCCGAACTACGCGCACGCCTTCTCCACCGAGGGCAACAGCGCCATGGTGTCGACGGGCCAGCAGGGCGCCGTGGAGGCGCTCGAAGCAAAGGCGCAGAAGCTGGGCGTGGAGATTATCTACGACACGAAGGCCGAGCAGCTCATCCGGGAGGACGACAACAAGGGCCGCGTGACGGGCGTTATCGCTTCGAAGATGGCCGACGGCAGCTATGTGAAGTTCGTCGCGAAGCAGGCTGTGGTGCTGGCCACGGGCGACTTCTCCAACGACAAGGAGATGCTGGCCGCGTACTGCCCGATGGTGCTGCCGCTAGTGGGTTACGAGCAGGGAGAGATCGACTACAACACCAGCTTCAACCTCACCGGCATCTACGGCGGCGACGGTCAGAAGATGGGCCTGTGGGTTGGTGCGGCGTGGCAGCATGCGTATCCGAACGCGCCCATGATGCAGGGCGCCTGGGGCGGCAGCCACGAGCCGTGCGGCTTCCACATGGGTTTGAATGTGAACATGAACACAGAGCGTTACCAGCGCGAGGATATTTCGGCGCCTTACAGCTCGAATCACCTGTTGTCTCAGCCGGGCAACGTAGCGTATGGCATCTGGACGGCGAATTATCCGCAAGCCATCCTGGACAAGGGGCACGAGTGGTATTCGTTCGGCATGGATTACACCTTGCCCCCGCTTACTCCCGACGAGTTGGTGGCCATGTGGGACGCAGGTGTGGAGACGGGAGCGTACTTCAAGGCCGACACGTTGGACGATCTGGCTAAGCAGTTGGGCTTGGACGCTGCGAAGCTCAAAGAGGTGGTCGCGCGCTACAACGAGCTGTGCGACAAGGGCGTGGACGAGGACTTCTACAAGAATCCCGACTTCCTCGTGAAGATAGACGAGGCGGGCCCCTTCTACGCGGCGCAGAACTACGCGATGTTCATGACTGTTATGGGCGGTCTGCGAACGAGCAAGGACATGGAGGTGTGCGACGAGAACGACCAGCCCATCCCCGGCTTGTTCAACGTCGGGCTATGGTGGGCGATATGTACGCCAACACGTACAACTTCGCTATACCGGGCAACAGCTACGGCATCAACTGCCTCACGTTCGGGTATCTGCTCGGGCGTGACCTTGCGGCCGGGAAGTTTGCGTAGCCGACCAGAAACGGAGGCGTGACAACGCGGTGACGATTGGCAACGATTTGGTTGTTCACCTGCACAAAAACGCTTCTGAGGGTTCGCAAACCGAACAAAAGAGCGTACAATCGGCGTTGTCCGACAGTTGATAAAATAATCGCAATACGAACGAATAAAGACTATCTTCGCCAAGTAAACAGTCTCGTGAGGTATTGCTACGAACATCGTGTGAGCGGTGGGCTAGTAGGCTTTCAGCCAAGCGGTACTGTCGGTATTCCTTTCGATGAGGCCGGGGAGCATCCCCGGCCTCGTTGCGTCGGGGGGGGGGCTCCGCTGCAAGCCCCCCCATCATCGCCCGAAAAACACGCTCCACGCGCTGAGGCGTGTTTTTCGGGCGATGATGGGGTCCCGTGCGCTGGCAGCTTCAAGTTGACGCTGAGGGAAAGCATCGCCTGCGTGATCGATTATTGTCGTACACTGTGGATTGATACAAGGACACGGCTCCGCGCGATGCCGTCGGTTTCCCCGATTCCGTGCGACGCGCCGATGAGCACGAACGAGTGAATACGATAGGAGCAAGCATGCAAACTGCTTTGCTGTGGGCTGCCGGCGGGACCGGCTTCACCTTCTTGATGACCACGTTGGGCGCTGCGTCGGTTTTTCTGTTTCGCAAGCGCAACAGCATGGTGTTTCAGCGGATATTCCTAGGATTCGCGGCTGGCGTAATGATAGCGGCGTCTGTGTGGTCGTTGCTGATTCCCGCCATCGAGCGCGCGGAGGAAGCGGGGCAGGTCGGGTGGATTCCCGCTGCGGGTGGATTCGCCATCGGCGTGGCGTTCCTCATGGTGCTGCACCAGCTGTTGCCGCACCTGCATCCGGGCGAGAGCAAGCCCGAGGGCCTGCCCAGCAAATGGGATCGTCCCACGCTCCTGTTCACGGCCGTCACGTTGCATAATATCCCCGAAGGCATGAGCGTTGGCCTACTGTTCGCCATGGCTGCCCAGAACGGCGGCGACCCCGCCATGTTCGGCATGGCCGTGGCGCTGGCTATCGGCATCGGTATCCAGAACGTGCCCGAGGGCGCAGCAGTGGCGCTGCCCATGCTGCAGGAGGGCATGAGCGCACCGAAGGCGTTCGCATTGGGAGCGCTGTCGGGTTTGGCTGAGCCGGTGTTCGGCATCCTCGTGGTGCTGTTCGCCGGGCTCATCTCGCCGTACATGCCGTGGATGCTGGCGTTCTCAGCCGGTGCCATGATGTACGTTGTGGTGGAGGAGCTTATCCCCGAGGCGCATCTGGGCGAGCACTCCAACGCCGGCACGCTGGGCGTGATGGCCGGCTTCCTGGTCATGATGATCCTGGACGTGGCGCTGGGCTAGAGGCGCGGTGCAGGATGCTCTTTCTTGGAGACGCTGCTGGTAGTACTATGTGATACGTTGCACCACGAACAATCAACATGACGTGAACGCATGGCGGAAAGGAACGTCTATGGAGAACTTCGAATTCGTGTCGCCGACCCACTTCGTGTTCGGAAAGGGCGCTGAAGAGCAGGTGGGAAGCAAGCTGGCCGAGCGCGGTGCGCGTACGGTGCTGCTGCACTTCGGCGGCCAGAGCGCCGTGAAAAGCGGCCTGATCGACCGCGTGAAGGCATCGTTGGATGCACAGGGCATCAAGCACGTGGAGCTGGGCGGCGTGCGTCCGAACCCCGAGATCACGCTTGCTCGCGAAGGCATCGCGCTGTGCAAGGAACACGATGTCGACTGGGTGCTGGCCGTGGGCGGCGGCTCGGTCATCGACTCGGCGAAGGCCATCGCCGTGGGCGCGCACTACGACGGGGACGTGTGGGATTTCTTCGAGACGAAGCGGCTGACGGACGACGTGCTGCCCATCGCCGTGGTGCTCACCATCCCGGCTGCCGGCAGCGAGGCGTCGAAGAACACGGTGGTGTCGAACGACGCATTGCAGATGAAATCGGGCTACGCGAACAACGCCCAGCGTCCGAAGCTCGCGTTCATGAATCCTGAGCTCACGTTCACGCTGCCCCCGTTCCAAACAGCTGCGGGCCTTACCGACATGTTCTGCCATCTGCTGGAGCGCTTCTTCGACGACGTGGGCGCGGTGCCGGTGACGGACAACCTGTGCCTGTCGCTTATGAAGACGGTGCGCGCCGAGGCGCCGCGCGTCATGGTGGATCCTGAGAACTACGATGCGCGCGCGAACGTGATGTGGGCCGGCATGTTGTGCCACCAGGGCCTCGCCGGCGTCGGCCGTCACGAGGACTGGGCGACGCACGGCCTGGAGCACGAATTGTCGGCCCTCTATCCCGAGATCACGCACGGCGCAGGCCTGGCCGTCATGTTCCCGGCCTGGATGGAGTTCGTCTACGATGCGAACCCGGCGCGCTTCGCCTACTACGGTCGCGAGGTGTTCGGACTGGCGCCTACGGGCGACGTGAACGCCGACGCGCTGTCGGCCATCGACGAGACGCGCTCGTTCTTCGCCTCGCTCGGCATGCCTATCACGCTCGCGGAGCTCGACGTGGAGGAAGACGACATCGAGAAGCTCATCCCTACGCTCAAAGAGAACAAGGGCGAGCCCTTCGGCAGCTTCAAGAAGCTCACCATGGACGATGCCCGCGAGATCTATAGGATCGCGTTGTAACGGCGCTTGCTTTTGCGCCGCCCGTTCGTATAATAGAGGCGAGCCGCAGGGAGCTCTAACTCCCCACGGCTCTCGAATCGCTTCGGCGGTTTGGCTACTTTTCTTACGGCTCCTTGTCCTTGCGGATCGGGAGCCGCTCCACTATTGCGGTCAAAAAACCCAGCAAGCTGGAAGCGAACTCAAGGATCGCCGCTATCAAGGCCAAAACGGTCATGGCGTCCACCTCCCTCCGTGCGGTCCCTCGCTCGGGAGCATCTGGTGGAAAGGGGTGTGGTGCCGCGCCGCCTCTGCGCTTCGTACCTCTTAGTATAGCGACCGCGTATCATGCGCAGATGGCGCGCATCCAGCGCGGATCTTCCTCGATCTCGCGCGCGTCCGACGCGCTTGCCACGCGGATTCCACGTTTCTCGCCGGCGTTTCCGACGCGGTTTCCACGCGAATGCGATGCGAGGCTAGCTCATATACGAAGCGGTTGCGCGCAAAGTTCGCAAGCGAGGCGTTCATCTGCGAAAACGAAAGGGCGTCTCACGCGAAGCATTCGTGCCGCCTGCCGCGGAGAGGTGGCGTCTTCCTATAGAAAACAGCTTGCGACGATGACGATGGCGGTGGTCAGCAGACCTGACACGGCGATGGAGACGCCGCTCATGGCGCCTTCGAGCTCGCCCATCTCGAGGGCTTTCGTCGTTCCCACCGCGTGGCTGCACGTTCCGATGGCCACGCCCTTGGCGATGCCGTCGCGCACGCGGAACAGACGCGCCATGAGCGGCGCGGTGATGGCGCCCAGGATGCCGGTGACGATGACGGCGGCCACCGTGATGGACGTGATGCCGCCCAGCTGCTGCGATACCGCAATGGCGATGGGCGTGGTCACCGACTTCGGGATGAACGACAGCGCCAGCGCATCGTCGAGCCCCAGCAGCTTGCATAGTGCATAGGCGCTAGCCATGGACACCACCGAGCCTACAAGGCAGCCCGCGAAGATGGGAACGAAGTGCTCCTTGAGCGTCTGGCGCTGCCGGTACACCGAGTATGCCAGCGCCACGGTGGCCGGTCCTAACAGAAACGAGATGAGTTGCACGCTCTGCTCGTAGGAATCCAGGGGGATGCGCAGCGCCACGAGCGCTGCGATGATGAACGCGACGGTAACCAGCAAGGGATTGAGCAGCGGCGACTTCACGCGCTCGTACAGCAGCACGGAAAGCTTGAACACTGCGAACGAGGCGACGGTTCCCACTGCGAGTGTCAGTGCGAGTTGCGCTATGCCGTCCATCGCGCCTACGCCTCCTCGTCGGCGACGCGGGCGACGCCTGTCGCATCGACGCGCTTCGCCGTCAGCCGAGACACGAGCATCACCGTGTACGACGTGGCCAAGAACACGATCACCGTGGTGATTACGCATACGAGCGCGAACTTCAGCGCGTTGCCCTCCAAAAGGGAGACGCAGCCCATGATGGCCACGCCGGCGGGAATGAAGAACAGCGACATGTTGTCCAGCAGACAGTCGCAGGCGTCGCCCACATGCCGCGCTTTCAGCAGACCCGTGCCCAGCAGTACCAACAGCAGCACCATGCCCACGATGTTGCCCGGAAGTCGGACAGGAAGCACGCTTGCGATCGCGCATCCCGCACCGTACACGGCAACCACCAGGGCGAGCTGCGCGGCGAAGCGCGCTCCTCGCTTGCCCGCCCGTCCTGCTTTCGCGCGCCAAGAGACATCGCCATGAGCAGGTGCGGACGCGCACCCGGAGACGCCTGAGACGGCGTCGGTCTGCTGTTTCACGATTCCAATCCTCACGTGTATGCGGGCGCACGCGCCGCTTTGCTTGTGCGCCTGCCCAATTTTTGCCGCGCCCATTGTACGGCGGTTGTCGTGTTTGCGTGCGATCTGCGCTCAGAATTCACGCAAACGACCCTTCCGATCGTTTCGGAGCGCTCTCGAACCAAAGAAAGCGGCACTGCCGAAACCGACGGTGCCGCTTGCAGGTGGTTGCGATCCGGATGCTAGTCCTTGCCTACCAATGCGTTCACCAGCGCCGATACGATGCTGATGACGATGGAGGCCACGAACGCGCTGCCGAACGAGTCGATGACCAGTCCCACTTGGAAGATCCCGTTGGCCAGCCATGCCGCGATGTACAGCATGAGCGTGTTCACCACCAGGTAGAAGATGCCCAGCGTGATCACGCTGATGGGAAGGCTGAGCACCTGCATGATGGGCTTGATGCTGATGTTGATCAGCGACAGGATCAAGCCGAAGATGGCGATGCCCACCCACGCGTCGGTGCCGCCGAGCAGATCCATGCCCGGAACGATCCACACCGCAACGCCCACGGCGATAGCGGTGACGAGCCAGCGGATGATGAAGTTCATGGGACGCTCCTTGACGTGCGACGATATATCCGTATCACTGTAGCACGCTGAAAGCGAGACGGAAAACATCGGTCATGGAGCCGTAACCCAACGAACGGCGCCGACCCGCGCGTATGCGCCGCCTGCGCGAGCGAGCAGGCGGCGCAGTGGGAGCTACAGCACCTGTATCGTCCCGGTGGCCATGAGGGCGATCGATACCGCCATGAGCACCACGATGACGGCGGCTATCGCCTTGTCCGCCATGTTTGGCAGTATCTTCTCGCCGCGTTCGCGCTGGCCCATGGCATATACGATGATGCCGGGAGCGAACAGGATAGTGGTGATCATGATTCCCACCAGCCCGGCCGCCCACACGAGGAACACCGTGTACACGAAGCCGACGGTGCCGAACACGCGGGCTTTCTTCACCTGCTCGGGCGTCAGGTGCTCGCGCTTCCAGGCGATCTTCATGTAGTAGGCCGCCGAGCACACGTAGGGGATGAGGATGGTGGACACGGCGCACGCGTAGAAGAATTGGTACGTGGACGACGAGAACACCGACACGATCAGGAACAGCTGCGTGATGCCGGCCGAGATGAGCACGGTGACGATGGGCGCGCCGTTCTTGTTCGTGCGCGCGAACGACTTCGGGAACACGCCCTGGCGCGCGGCTTCGAACGGCGTCTCGGCGGCGATGATCACGTAACCCAGCATCGCGCCCAGAAGCGACAGCACCACGCCGAGGTTCACGATGCTCGCGCCGACAGACCCGATGGCATGTTCGAGGATGCCCGCCATCGACGGGGTGGCCAGCTCGGCCATCTGCGCGCGCGGCATGACGCCCATGCTCTCCAGCGAGATGATGAGGTACAGTACGAACACCGAGATGAAGCCGATGACCGTGGCGCGGCCCACGTCGCGGGCGTATTTCGCGCGACCCGAGATGACCACGGCGCCTTCGATGCCGGTGAACACCCACACGAGCGCGATCATGGTGGACACGATTTGCGTGCCAAGGTCGGGCCCGCCCGCTTCGCCCCAGAAGTTCTCCATGAAGATGGCGGGGTCGAACTTGCCCAGCAGCGCGATGGACAGCACGAACAGCGAAAGCGGCACGAGCTTCGCGATGGTGACGATGACGTTGATGCCGGCCGCTTCCTTCACGCCGCGCGACACGAGCCACACGAGCAGCCACAGAAACGCCGACGCGCACACGCACGACAGCAGGTTGTTGCCGCTTTCGAACGGATGGAAGAAGTACCCCAGCGCCGAGAACAGCAGGATGGCGAACGACACGTTCGACAGGCACGCCGACACCCAGTAACCCCATGCGGAGTTGAACCCGACGAAGTCGCCGAATCCTGCCGCCGCGTAGGCGTAGATGCCGCCGGTGAGATCGGGGCGGGCCTGCGACAGCCCGTTGAAGCACATCATGAGCGAGAACACGCCCACGAAGCAGATGGCCCAGCTGATGAGTACGGCGCCGGTGCTGGCGCCTCCGGCGGCCATGTCGCCGGCCAGCGCGAAGATGCCTCCGCAGATGCTGGCCGTGATCACCATCATGGTGAGGCGGAACAGATCGAGGCCGTTCGGGTCGATGATCTGACCTTTGTCGCGGGAGGCTCCTGCGCTGGCGGCGAGGCTCCCGTCGAGGGTTTCAGAGGCAGCGTTCGACATAGCCCCTCCTTTATCTGGGGGTCGAAGGGAATGCTGACGCAGGGCACGGCAAGGTGCGAGCGTCGGAAATGCAACGGCGCGCCGGGCAAGTGCCGCAGCGCGCCGTATGCGGCGATGTAAGAACGGAGGAGACGAGCTGTTTGTGACGAGTCGGATAGCCGTGAAGGTTCTGGGGGTTTGAGCTAGCGAACAATCCAGTGAATTGTTCGCTAGCGCTTTTCCCGGCCGAGCGGTCGGGGGCCGGGTGCGAAAGCCCCCAGGTTCTGAACGGCTAGGCGGCCGCCACAAACAGCCCCCAGGTTAGAAGCGCAGCGACAGGCAGCTCAGGCCGCCGTCCAGCTTGCGGTACTCGGACGTATCGACGGTGATCGTCTCGTAGCCGGCGTCTTGCACGGCCTTCAGCACGGTGGGATAGCCCTCGGGCACGATGACGGTGCCGTTCACCCAGATGCAGTTCGCGGCGTACGCCTCGTCCTCGGGGATCTCGATGCGGTTGTACTGCTCGAAGTCGGGCTTCGTCACGAACTCGCCGGACACCAGCATGTTGCCGTCCTCCAGGTAGTTCACGCCGGTCTTCAGGTGCAGGACCTTCTCCAGCTTCACTTCGGAACCCTCGAGGCCCCAGCCTTGCAGGATCTCGCAGAACTGGCGAATGCCCTCTTCGTTCGTGCGGGCGGACTGGCCCACGTAGAAGTGGTCGCCCACCATCATGACGTCGCCGCCGTCCAGCGTGCCCGGGCTCACGATGCGCTTCACGTGCTCGTCGTCGAAGAACTGGCGCACGGCAGGCTCGATCTCGTCCTTCTCGCCGTTGCGGCTGTCGGCGCCCGGGTTCGTGATGATGGCGCCGCAGCGCGTGATGACCGCGGGATCCTCGACGAAGCAGGAGTCGGGGAACTGCTCGAGGGCGGGCAGGACGGTCACTTCGACGCCGCACTCCTTGAGGGCCGCGATGTAGTCGTCATGCTGCTTGAGGGCTTTCTCGTAATCGGGCTTGCCGAGTTCGGGCGCGGAGGTGATGCCCTCGACCATGGACTTGGCGGGGCGGCGGACGATGACGTTGGAGAACTTGGTCATGACGGATCCTTTCGTGAGAGATCATTTCCGTTTGCTTCCTATGGCGCATATTGTATTCTGTATATTGTATACAATCAAGAGGAAACGGGAAGTTTTTCGGAGTTGTTGAAAAGGGGATGGTGGGTCTCATTCGGCGACGGCGAGGGGCACGCCGGCTCTCGAATTCCCTCGGGCGATGATGCGTGTCGGAATGCGAGCGCGAATGCGGCAGAACCTCCGTGCATGCGGGGCAAGCGCGCGAATGCGCCGTAGTGCTTGTGGTATATTGGCATACACGAAGGCCGTACGACAGGCGGATGAAATGACGAACGAATACCGTTCCCTCAAAGACCATGTATACAACCACATCGTCGACCTGATCGACGGCGGGACTTTGGCCGACGATCACAAGATCAGCGAGCAGCAGATATGCGATGCGCTCGGCGTCAGCCGCACGCCCGTGCGCGAGGCGCTCATCCAGCTGGCCGCCGACGGTTACTTGGAGAACGTCCCGCGCAAGGGCTTCTACGTCAAGCGTGTGACGGAGGACAGCGCCCGCGAAATCGTGGAGATCATCGGCCCGCTGGACGGCCGCGCCGCGCTGTTGGCCGTGGGCGACATGACCGACGACGACATCGCGCAGCTGCAGTTTTTGCACGGTTCCATGCAGCTGGCCATCGAGAAGGGCCTCTACAAGAAATACGACGACCTGCAGCACGACTTCCACGACTGCTATGTGCGCAAGTGCGGCAACACCCGTCTGATAGGGCTGATTCACCAGATGAACCGCTACTTCATGAAACGGGAGTACGCCAACGTGGGCGCCGACGAGCTGGACGGCCTGCTGCGCAAGGCCAACGAAGAGCATGCGGAAATCGTCAGGCTCTTCGAGCTGCGCGACGGCGAAGAGCTGCAACGGTTTATTCGCGACGTACATTGGAGCATCGACAATGCCAAGTTCCTCGTCTGGTAGCGCCCAACCCGCGCAGCGTTCCACGCAGAAAGCGCCCGTCTGTCCCGTCGAGCGCGAGTGCGGCGCCTGCCAGCACGTGGGCGTTCCGTACGCGCAGCAGCTCGCAAGCAAGGACACGCGTGTGGCCGAGCTGTTCGCCGACGTGGCCGACGCGTCCGCGTTGCGGCCCATCCTGGGCATGGACGAGCCGTACTACTATCGCAACAAGGTGGTGTCCCCCTACGCGCCCGGCCGCAAGCTGCAAGGCTCCGCGAACGCTCGGGCGGGGAAGGGGCGCGACGCGCGCGGCGGCCGCGACGGCAAGCGCGCCCAGAAGCCGCGCCGCGAGATCCTCTGCGGCATGTACGCGGCCGGATCGCACCGCATCGTCCCCACCGACGGCTGTCTCATCGAGAACGAAGAGGCCAAGCGCATCATCCGCACGGTCCGCGACCTCATGCCGCGCTTCGGTATCGAGCCGTACCGCGAGGATTCCGGCACGGGCTTCCTGCGCCACGCCGTGGTGCGCGTGGGACATACCAGCGGCGAGATCCTGGTCACGCTGGTCACGAACGGCCGCGCTTTCCCCGCATCGCGCGCGTTCTGTCGAGAGCTGGTGCGCCGCTGCCCTCGCATCACGTCGGTCGTGCAGAACGTGAACGAGCGCCAGACCAACGTAATTCTCGGCGAGCGCGAGCAGACGCTGTACGGTCCGGGCTTCATCCTGGACAAGCTGTGCGGGCTGAGCTTTCGCATCTCGTCGCAGTCGTTCTACCAGGTGAATGCCGTGCAGACCGAGGTGCTGTACGAGCGCGCCATCGACCTGGCCGGCTTCACCGGCTCTGAAACGGCCATCGACGCCTACTGCGGCACCGGCACCATCGGTCTGGTGGCCGCCAAGCGCGGCGCGCGCCAGGTGATCGGCGTGGACACGGTGGCGTCGGCCGTGCGCGACGCGCGCGAGAACGCGAAGCACAACGGCGTGGAGAACGCTCGGTTCGCGGTGGGCGATGCAGGGGCGTTCATGCGCGAGCGCGCCGCCGCAGGCGATGCCGTGGACGTGCTGCTGATGGATCCGCCGCGCGCCGGGTCGAGCGAGGAGTTCCTCGCGGCCGCAGCGACGCTGGCGCCCCGGCGCATCGTCTACATCTCGTGCAACCCGACTACGCAGGTGCGCGACCTGGCCTTTTTGCGCCAGCACGGCTATGCCGTGCGCACGGTGCAGCCGGTCGACATGTTCCCTCATACGGATCACATCGAGACGATCGCGCTGGTGGAGCGCGTCGCGGGCTTCTTTGAAAGGAGCGACCGATGAGCGATTGCGATATTCGTCAGTCGTCGAACGATGAGCCTGACGAAGCGGTTCCGAGGATGCGGCACGACGCGCCGCTCACGGTCGACGGCAGCCATGGCGGCTCCACCGATCTGCGCAGCTTCGTGTTCGATACGGTTCTCGAAGGCATGCGCACGAGCATCTACGTGACTGATCCGAAGACGGATCGCATTCTTTATATGAACGGGTTCATGAAGCACGATTACGGCGTGGAGGATCCGGAGGGCAAGGTGTGCTGGCAAGTGCTGCAGCGCGGCTTGACCGAGCGATGCGCCTTCTGCCCGGTTGACGAGCTTCTAAGCTGCGGCGACGAAGTTCCATTGGTGGAGTGGGACGAGGAAAGCCCCATGACGGGGCGTACGTACCGCAACTACGACAGCCTGGTGACTTGGGTCGACGGGTCGCGTGTGCATTTGCAGCAGTCGGTGGACATCACGGCGCTCGTTTCTGCGAACACCGACGAGCTCACCGGGATGCTGTCGCGCCGAGCCGGTAAGGAGCGGCTGGGCATCTCGCTTGCGCGGGCTGCGGTCGAGGGCGAGCAGGTGTCCGTCGTTCTATACGACATCAACCGGCTGAAGGATGTGAACGATCTTCATGGCCATGCCGAGGGAGATTACCTGATCCGTTCGGCTGCGAACGCCGTACGATGCGAATTCGGTCCCAACGATTACGGGTTCCGCTTGAGCGGCGACGAGTTCGTGTGCGTATTCCTAGGCGACGCGGCTTCCACGCGCGTCAAGATCGAGCGCGCACGCGCTGCGCTCTCCGCGACTCCGCGCAGTACCGAGCCTCCCTACGAGATGGGTTTCTGCTTCGGCATCGCAGAGGCGGACCCCGAAGCGCCGCTGGAGTTGTACGAGGTGCTGGCCTTGGCGGACCGGCGTATGTACGAGGAGAAGCGACGTTTTCATATAGATCGCAACATCAACGCCCTGATCAGCGCTGAGCGATCGGGCAGGGGGGTGTCGGTCGATCCGTGCTCGTTCTCGTACGATGAAAGCAAGCTGTACGACGCGCTGGTCGAGAGCACCGACGATTATCTGTACGTATGCAACATGAGAACCGGCGTGTTCCGCTACCCGCGCGCTATGGTGGAAGAGTTCGACCTTCCCTCCGAGGTGGTGGAAAACGCGGCAGCCGTGTGGGGTTCGAAGGTGCATCCTGACGACAAGCAGGCGTTCCTCGAATCGAACCAGGAAGTCGCCGATGCGCGCACGACGCGCCATTGGGTGGAGTATCGCGCCATCAACCGCAAAGGCGAATGGGTGCGTCTGCGATGCCGCGGCCGGCTCATCCTCGACGCGAAGGGAAAGCCGCTGCTGTTCGCCGGGTTCATCACGAACCTGGGAAAGAAGAGCAAGGTCGACCCGCTGACCGGACTTTTCAACAAGTTCGAGTTCGAGGACGATGTGCGTCGTCGTATGGAGACGATGCAGAGCGCGCGGATCAGCCTCATGGTGCTGGGCATCGACGACTTGCGGCACATCAACGACCGCTACGACCGTGCATTCGGCGATGAGGTCATTCGGTTTGTGGCGCAGCGCATCCAAAGCTCGCTGCCCGAGGACGCGCGCGTGTACCGTCTGGACGGCGACGAGTTCGCCGTGATCGTCGATGACGATGTCGACGTGCTGCGCAGCGCATACGCGCAGCTAGGCGGTATGTTTCAGCGACAGCACGATCATGAGGGCCGCAAGTTCTATTGCACGCTGTCCGGCGGCATCGCGCAATATCCCGGCGATGCCGAAACGTACGAGAGCCTCGTGAAGTACGCCAATTACGCGTTGGAACACGCGAAAGGGCATGGGAAGAAGCGCTGCGTAAACTTCTCACAGCCTATTCTGGCCGAGCGCGTGCGCGAGCTCGAGCTGATGGAGCTGCTACGGGGCAGCGTGGAGAACGGCTTCAAGGGATTCAGCCTGTGCTACCAGCCTCAGGTGGAAGCTGCAACGGGTTGCGTCGTGGGAGCCGAGGCGCTTGCGCGTTGGCGTTGCGACGAGTATGGCGACTTGTCGCCGCTCGAGTTTATCCCGCTGCTCGAAGAGAGCGGTCTTATCGTTCCTGTGGGCACGTGGGTTCTGCAACATGCTGTGGACACCTGTAAACGATGGAGGAAGGCGATCCCCTCGTTTACCATGAGCGTGAACCTGTCGTATCGCCAACTTGACGAGGACGGTCTGGTTCCTCTTATCGTGGATACGTTGCGAGAGGCGGAGCTGCCTCCTGAGAGCCTCGTCGTGGAGATGACCGAAAGCCGTTTCGCCGACGACGCCCAGGTCACTCATGAGCTGTTCGATCAGCTGCGCATGCAAGGCGTGCGCGTGGCCATGGACGATTTCGGTACGGGCTACTCGTCGTTGGGCGTGTTGAAGACGTCGCCTGCCGACATCGTGAAAATCGACCGCGCGTTCATCCGCGATATCCAGACGAGCACGTTCGATGCCACGTTCATCAAGTTCGTGGTGGAATTGTGCCACGCCGTGGGCATCAGCGTGTGCCTCGAAGGCGTGGAGACCAACGAAGAATACGAAGTGGTGGGCGGCATGGGTCTCGATTATATCCAAGGCTTCCTGTTCGGTCGTCCTCTGCCAGAAGAAGAGTTCGAGCGGAGGTTCTTGGAGGGGAGGGCATGATGGCTGCTGTGCAAACGGAAACGCTGGTCGATCGGGCGGCGGCGGTGCTCTCGGCACGCCGCTTGGCCGATGCCGATACGCCGGCGCTGCTGATGGTGTCGGGCGGGTCGGATTCGACGGCGCTCGCGTATATCGCCTGCGAGTTGCGGGAACGCGGGGCGCTGGGGCAGCTTGCCATGCTGCACGTCAACCACCGGCTTCGGGGCGAGGATGCCGACGAGGACGCTCGCTTCGTCGCTCAGTTGGCCGAGCTGCTGGACGTTCCGCTGTTCTCGTGCGACATAGACATAGCGGGAGAGGCGCAGCGCACGGGCGAGAACGTGGAGGCGGTGGCCAGGCGCGAGCGTTACCTGGCGGCCAACGAAGCGCTCGAAAGCCTCTGCTTGCATGCGGCGACACCGCTTGCCGATGGACGCATCCTGACGGCGCACACGGCCGACGATCGCGTGGAGAGCTTCTACATGCGCTCCATCGTGGGCACGGGGCCGGGTGGGTTCCGCGCCATGAAGTACCGCAACGGGCCGGTGGTGCGCCCCCTGCTGGATGCGAGCCGCGAGGAGCTGCGCGCCTACATCGCCGAGCGCGAACGCGACGGCGCGCCCGTGGCCTGCGACGACGCGGGTTGCTTATGGCGCGAGGACGCGACGAACGCGCACACCGACCGGTTCCGGGCCTACGTGCGCCATGAGATCGTCCCGCGCGCGAAGGAGCGCAACCCGCAGCTTCTGGAGGTGCTCGGCCGCACGATGAACCTCATCGCCGACGAGGACGATATGCTGGAGGATATGGTGGATGGGCTGATGGCGGGCCACGTCGAAGCGCTCGGCGACGAGTACGACGCAGGTTGCGTGCTGGCGCCCGCATTCGGCGCCGAGCCGTTGCCCCTGCGCCGGCGCGCCGTGATGCGCGCGCTGCAGCTGATGCTGGGTCGCGACGCCCGCGTGGAGACGGCCTCGGTGGAGGCCGTGCTGGCCGCGTTCGACGACGAGGCGGGCGGCAAGCCTCGCAGCGGCTACGTGGCCAACATCCAAGGCGACCTCGCCGTCAGCGCGAACAAGCGCGGCGCCCGCATAGAGCCCATGTCCGCCTACCGCGCCCGCCGAAAGCGCGGGTAGGTCGCGCTACGATCGTCTCCAAAGCGATTCGTCGGCGATGGCTTCGGGAAGCCATGCTCCTACTGACTTCGACGCGCCCCACCAAGCGAGCGTGTTGCGGTGCCACAGGGCGATGCGCTTGAACGCGACGGTGTTGTCCAATACGTGCGCCTCCTCGCAGTAGGGTAGCGCTTTGCTCAGACTCGCGAGCGACGCCCGGTACCGTTTTCGAACGAGCGCCTCATCTATATCGTGACCTCCCGCCTGCACGCGGCGTTCGATGCGTTGCAGGGCTATGCCCTCGTTTGCAAGGCCGATGTAGAACAGGAACACGCGGTATCCCTTCTCGCGTGCTTCGGCCATGGTGCGCAGGGCTCGATGGCCGGCCAGCGTTGTTTCCTGATTGAACGAGCGTCGTGCCGCCAGATGCTCGTCCACGCTGCGCAGCGCGATCCTGCCTGCGGCCACTTGATCCTGGCCGTTCGACCAGTCCCCGCCTTGCTCTCGGAGGATTTCGTCGGGGTTCACGCGCGCCATGGTGGCGGGCATCCCTCCCGTGTGCCAGAAATCGCTGCGGAACAGGGTGGATTTGCCTGCTCCGTTCACGCCGGCGAACACCACGTAGAACGGTTGCTCGCTCATCAGAAGACCCCTTGGCGAACGAGCTCCGACTGTTTGCGTTGGAGGAAGAAGTCGGCGACGGCGATGCGGAACGCGGCCTGCTCGGGGTCGTCGATCGCCGCTATCTCGGCAGCGCTCGGGCACGCTGCCAGATGGTCTTTGCATGCGCGATAGAGCTCGCTTGCTGCTGCGTGCGGCTTGCTGTCGTCTGCAGGGGACGGAACGTCCGCCTTGCGCGGACGGCCTGCGGACGGCCGGGTTGCGGCACGCTGCATCACGTCCTCCTCCCGGAGCGTCCACGTGCGTCCGACTTTCTGCGCCGGCAATGCTCCTTGTGCGATGAGCGCCCGCACCCGCGTTGGCGTGACCTGTAGGATTTCGGCGCTTTCGACGACCGACAGCATGCAACCTCCTTGGTTCTGCGCGAGCGGCATATGATCCGAGTATAGAATAATCATTGCGATATCGCAATGATTATTGAACTCGATGAGGGACGGCTTATGCGTTCTCAACGATATCGCGTACGCGCGTTCTCTTATCGCAGCGCATCGCGACGATTGTTTCACGTGAAACAATTCGGTGAGATGTGTAGCAGGGAGAATCGGGGAGGAGTTTGCGGTCGGGGTCAGAGTTGCCCGCGCTTGCGTCTGGGCGCTTCGCGTGGAACCTGCGTGCTCTTGGTGCAACGCTTGCGCCCGCTGCGCTACAATACCGCGCATGGATAACGAACAGAACACCCAACCGGCGGCCGCGCCCGCCGAAACGCCCATGCCCGCCCTCGACATCGTGCTGGCCAGCGCGTCGCCGCGTCGCAAGCAGCTGCTCGAAGACGCCGGCGTGCGCTTCGTCGTGCACGCGTCCGAGGTGGACGAGACCTTGGAGCCCGACCTCCTGGCCGATCCGCCCGAGGCGTGCAAGAAGCTGGCCGAGCGCAAAGCCGGCGCCGTGGTGCAGGAGGTGCTGGCCGAAGACTACACAGGCATGGCCGCCGTCATCGGCGCCGACACCATGGTGGTGTGCGAAGGGGAGATATTCGGCAAGCCCGTCAGCCTGTCCGACGCGAAGCGTATGCTGCGCTGCCTGTCGGGTCGCACGCATGAAGTGCTGACGGCTGTATCCGTATGGATGGTGGCCGCGCCCGAGCCCGAGAACATCTCGCTGGGCTTCCGCACGTTCGTCGATCGCTCGGCTGTGACGTTCCGCGAGCTGACCGACGAAGAGATCGTCGACTATCTGCGCAAGGGCGAGTCGTTCGACAAGGCCGGCGCCTATGCCGTGCAGGGGGCCGGAGCCGATCTGGTGGCGCGCGTCGACGGCGCGATGGACACCGTCATCGGCCTGCCCGTAGGTCGTTTGCTGGAGGAGTTCCCGGACTTCGCGGGTTCGGCGTCCTGACGGACGGCGAACGACTCGACGCTGGGCGGCTGCGCCGCCCGATCTCTCAGTCGAGTCGAGGGCTCGCACATCGAAATGCGCTTCGCCTGCGCTCTCCCCACGATCCCGCGCGCCGCAACCGCCCTTGCTGACTTGCTGCGCCAGCCTATGGCATTTTCAACCTATCGTCCCAGTTCCCATTGCGAAATGTAAAAATCGTGACAGGCAGGCTGGCGTTACCGTATCGTCTCCTTTTCCCGGAGAGGCAATGGTACACTAGCTGAATTCAAGGTAAGCGTGACGCTCTCGCCCATTGATCTCGCAGATTGATCAGGGGCGATAGCAGAAGCGAAATGCGACGATAGAGGTTAGGAACGTGCACAACGACATTTCGGAGATCCTGTTCACCGAAAAGCAGCTCGCCGATCGCGTAGGCGAGATAGGCGCAGCCATTACGAGCGATTACGCCGACGTTGCCGACGAGGGCATCATCCTGATCTCGGTTCTGCGCGGCGCCGCTATCTTCATGGCGGATCTGGCGCGCAAGATCGAGCTTCCGCTCGAAATGGACTACATGGCCATCTCGTCGTACGGAAACGGCGCCAAGAGCTCCGGCGTGGTGCGTATCCTGAAAGACCTCTCGTCTCAAATCGAAGGGCGTCACGTCATCGTGGCCGAGGACATCCTCGACTCCGGTCTTACCCTGACGTACTTGCTGAAAAACCTGTCGTCGCGTCAACCGGCTTCCATCGAGGTAGCCACGCTTCTTCGGAAGAAGACGCTTGCGCAGGCGAAGATCGATTGCAAATATATCGGTTTCGAGTGCCCCGATGAGTTCATCGTGGGCTACGGGTTGGACTATGCGGAGCGGTATCGCAACCTGCCCTACATCGGCATCTTGAAGCCGGAGATTTACTAGCGAAGCTATCTTGGCGGTCGACCGGTTCGGCGTTGCCGAGTCGCGTCGTGCTAAGGGTATGCGGCATCGGCCGCATGCGATGACGGGCGGGCACGCGGGTCTGTCCGTCTCGCAGCGCGAGTCGGTGAGAAAAGGAAAGTTAAACGCTATGGCACAGCAAAACAAACAATCGCAGTTCCAGCAACCCAGCCCGAGGACGACCATCATATCGGTAGTCCTGTTCATGCTGGTGGCTTTCTTCGTGGGCCAGCAGTTCTTGAACATGTCGTCTGCCGGCGCCAAGCCTACCGACCGTCTGATCACGTCCGAGTTCGTGCAGGCCGTCGAGCAGGATCGCGCGACGAAGGTGGTGTACAACGCCGGCGACTACACGGTGTCGGGCTCGTACTATCCCGCTATCACGGCGGGTTCCACGGGCGCCGATGCGTTCAACGAAGCCTTCCAGGCGCTCAACGCGCGCATGGCCACGCTGAAGAACCCCGAGACGGGCAAGGCGCTCGGCGGCGTGGGCACCACCGACATCAACGGGGCCACGCTGGGCGTGGAGCGCAACTTCACGTCCACCTATTACGGCGGCTCGCTCGGCGACCTCATGGCGGCGCATCCCAACGTGCCGTACGAGGTGGCGCTGCCCAGCCCGTTCGTGGAGCTGCTCGGCACGCTGCTGCCCTTCATCATCATCGGCCTCATCCTGTTCTTCTTCTTCAACCAGATGCAGAAGGCGAACAACTCGCAGATGAGCTTCGGCAAGGCCAAGACGAAGAAGTCCATCGAGGAGCGCCCCGACGTGAAGTTCTCCGACGTGGCCGGCGTCGACGAGGCCGTCGAGGAGATGCAGGAGATCAAGGACTTCTTGGCGAACCCGGCGAAGTACCAGTCCATGGGCGCGAAGATCCCGCGCGGCTGCCTCTTGGTGGGCCCTCCGGGCACTGGTAAAACCCTGCTCGCGCGCGCCGTCGCCGGCGAGGCGGGCGTGCCGTTCTTCAGCATTTCCGGCTCCGACTTCGTCGAGATGTTCGTCGGCGTGGGCGCGTCTCGCGTGCGCGACTTGTTCCAGCAGGCGAAGGATGCCAGCCCGGCCATTATCTTCATCGACGAGATCGACGCTGTCGGCCGCCAGCGCGGCACGGGCCTCGGCGGCGGCCACGACGAGCGCGAACAGACGCTGAACCAGCTGCTGGTGGAGATGGACGGCTTCGAGAGCAACGACTCGGTGGTGCTGATCGCCGCTACGAACCGCGCCGACGTTCTGGACCCGGCGCTGCTGCGCCCCGGCCGCTTCGACCGCCAGATCGTGGTGGACGCGCCCGACGTGAAGGGCCGCGAGAAGATCCTGCAGGTGCACTCGAAGGACAAGCCCATCGGCAGCGACGTCGACCTGTCGAAGGTGGCCAAGCTCACGCCGGGCTTCACGGGTGCCGACCTGGCCAACCTCATGAACGAGTCGGCGCTGCTCACCGCGCGTCGCGGCAAGAAGATCATCACGCAGCAGGAAGTGTCCGAGTCCATGGAGCGCGTCATCGCCGGGCCCGAGCGCAAGGGCCGCGTGCTGGACGAACAGACGAAGCACACCATCGCGTACCACGAGAGCGGCCACGCCTTGGTCGGCCACCTGCTTCCGCACGCCGATCCCGTGCACAAGATCTCGATCATCTCGCGCGGCCGAGCGCTGGGCTACACGCTGTCCATCCCCAAGGAGGACAAGGTGCTCAACTCGCTCGGCGAGATGCGCGACGAGCTGGCCGTGTTCATGGGCGGCCGCGTGGCGGAGGAGATCTTCTGCGACGACATCACCACGGGCGCATCGAACGACCTCGAGCGCGCCACGAAGATGGCCCGCGCCATCGTCACGCAGTACGGCATGAGCGCCGAGCTGGGCACGCAGGTGTTCGGCCAGCCGAACCACGAAGTGTTCCTGGGCCGCGACTACGGCAACACGCAGGACTACTCGGAGGAGACGGCGAAGCGCATCGATGACGAGGTCGCCCGCATCATGAAGGACGCGCATGACCGCGCCTACGAGATCCTGGCAAGCCATCGCGAGCAGATGGATCTCATGGCCAACGTGCTGCTTGAGCGCGAGACGGTGGAAGGCGAGGCGTGCCTTGCCCTGCTGGACAACACGTGGGATGAGTATCTCAAGCACGAGGACGAGATCAACGCCCGCAAGGAGGCCGAAGAGGCCGCCGCGCGCGCCCGCGACGAGCATCTGGCCGATCCGAACTGGAAGGAAGAGCCGGTCGAGCCGGGCGACCAGGATCCGAATCCGCCGTACCGCGAGCCTGCGGAGGGCGACGGCGACGATGCGCCCGCATCTGCTTCGTCGACGTCGGACGAGGCGCCTGTCGACGCTCCGGCTCCGCAAGCCCCTGAGCAGAAAGGCGACGGCACCGAACGATGATCTGGCGCTGCGCAACCTATGAGTTCGATACGAGAATGCCCATCGTCATGGGCATTCTCAACGTTACCCCCGACTCCTTCTCCGACGGAGGCCAGCACGACGGTTTCGATGCCGCGCTGGCTCATGCCGAGCGCATGGCGGAGGAGGGAGCCCGCATAATCGATGTGGGCGGCGAGTCCGCGCGGCCCGGCGCCGCGCCGGTGTCCGTGGACGAGGAGCTGGCGCGCGTGCTGCCGGTGGTGCGCGCATTGGCGCAGCGCGATGTGTGCGTGAGCATCGATACGCGCCACGCCGAAGTTGCGCGCGCGTGCTTGGAAGCGGGCGCGGCCATCGTGAACGACGTGTCCGGCTTCCGCGACCCCGCCATGGTGGACGTCGTGCGCGACAGCGACTGCGGGCTGGTGGTCATGCACATGCAGGGCGACCCCTCGACCATGCAGAACGCGCCTTCGTATGACGACGTGGTGGGCGACGTGCGCGAGTGGCTGCGCGACCAAGCTGCCGCTTTGGAGGCTGTGGGCATAGCGCACGACCGCATCTGCATCGACCCCGGCCCCGGTTTCGGCAAGACGCCGTCGCAGACACTGGAACTGGTGCGCAACTTCCAAGAGTTCGTGCGTCTGGGCTACCCGGTGATGGTGGCGGTGTCGCGCAAGAGCTTCTTGGGCTGGGCGTACGGCATCGACGAACCTTCTGCGCGCGACGAGGTTTCGGCTGCCGAGGCGCTCATGGCCTGCGAGCTGGGAGCCAGCGTGGTGCGCGCGCATAACGTGGCCGCGACGGTGGCGGCGTTGGAGGGGTTGCGGCCGTATGCGCTCATCGGCATGGGCTGCAACGTCCCGCTGGTGGCCTCGCCCGGCGAGGAGCGCGAGGGCAAGATCGCCATGCTCAACCAGGCCATCACCGAGCTGTGCTCGCTGCCCGATTCGCAGATCGTCGACATCTCCAGCTTTTACGAGAGCGAGCCGGCCTACTACCTCGACCAAGATTCGTTCGTGAACGCCGTGGTGCTTTTGCGCACGGGTATTCCGCCGAAAGAGCTTCTGGGCTACCTGCAGGCCGTGGAGAACAGCCTGGGCCGTGTGCGCGCTATCCAGAACGGTCCGCGCACGTGCGACCTCGATATCCTCGACTACCAGCTGTACGTCGTGGACGCCGATGTGCTCACGTTGCCGCATCCGCGCCTGCTGGAACGCGATTTCGTAGTGCAGCCCCTGTTGGAGCTGCTCCCTGGCCACGTGCTTGCCAATGACGTGCCGGTTAGCGTCGATGGGGTTACGGTGGGGAAGAGCGTGCGGCTGTGAGCAAGGGGCGCTCTGTGCCCTCGTTTTGCGTCGACGGCTCTTCGTCGCTCCGGAAAGGCGATGCGCGTGTTTCGGAATTTGGATTCGGCAACGAGGGGGAAGGCGGTTCGCCGAGCGGCTTCTCGTTTCGCATCGCTCTGCACGAGGAAGTTGCATCGACGAACGACGAAGTCAAGCGCGCGTTGGAGGCGGGAGAGCCGGAAGGCCTCGTGGTTCGCGCGCTTCTCCAGGTTTCCGGCTACGGCCGGCAGGGTCGTTCGTGGACCAGCCCGGAAGGCGGACTGTATTGCTCGCTGTTGTTGCGCCCCCAGGTGGCGCCGCGCGAACTTCCCACGTTGAGCCTGGTTGTGGGCATGGCGGTGCGCCGCGCACTCGTTGCGCTGGCGGGCGCGCGGGCTGAGGAGGCCGTGCGCATCAAATGGCCCAACGATGTGGTGCTGGCACAAAAGGCGCGCTATGCACGATTTCCTGAAGCAACCGAAATTCGCGACCTGGGGTTTTCCGAATCTGGGAAGGAATTAGGGCAGAAAAATCGTGCACAGCGGTTATTTTGTGCCAACGAAGGCGATGCTTGCAGTGCGCGAGACGGCCGAGCGCCTGATTTCGCGAAGCTTTGCGGCATCTCGCTCGAGGCGCACGGCGGCGGCGTGTGCGTGGGCGTGGGCGTGAACGTACTGCCGCCCGACAAGCGCCCCGACGTGGGAGGCAAGAATCGTCCTGCGTACGTGGCCGACCTCGCGGATTCCGTTGCCGCGCCGGCCGTCGCTGTCGAAGCAGTGCTCGAAGCGCTCCTCGCCGCCTTCGCGCCGCTGTACGGTGTATGGCGGCGCAACGGCTTCGCACCGCTTGTGGACGAGTTCAACGCCTACTCCAGCTTGAACGGACAAAACGTTCGCATGGTCGATCGTGCGGACAATCTGCTGGCGGAAGGGGCGGTTGTGGGCGTCGACGCTCAAGGCCGTCTCGTGCTGCGTAGCGAATCCGGCATCGAAACCGCAATCTCCTCCGGCGAAGCGCACCTCGTGTAGCACGCTCGTTCTGTCGAAAAGCCCGTCGTTCTCTTTGAATCTCCTGCTTGACCCTCGACATGGTTCAGGGTCTACCGTTGTCCCTGCGCCCTGAGCGGCGTCAAGAGGGAACGTACGTAAAGGAGGAGAGATGGAACAAGCCAGATTGTCACGGCGAGACTTTCTCAGAGGAGCGGGGTTAACCGGAGCTGCGGCAGCGGGCATGCTCGCGTTTCCCGGAGCAGGCAAGGCGTTTGCGGACGACGGGGCTGCCGATGCGCAATCAACGGAGGCGACGGATTCAGGCAACGAGTATTCCAAGGCTCTGGGTGACGATGCGTCGCTGTGCCCTCTGCGCAAGGCTGATTTTCCCGGTCCGCGCGGGCCGATCGCGTTCGAGGATCGTGATATCGCCGAATCTGAGATCAGCTCTACCGAGGAGTGCGAGGTTCTCATCATCGGCGCCGGCATCGGCGGGCTGATGGGCAGTTTGAAGGCGGCCGAGGAGGGCGCGAAGGTCATCACGTTGGAGAAGATGACCGAGGGACGCTCGGCGTGGGAGAGTTTCGGCGCGGTGGGCGCGAAGTTCCAAAAGGAGCAGGGGATTGATATCGATCCTGCTCAGCTGTGCGATGAGATCTACCGTGCTGCGGATTGGCGCGTCGACCCCTGCTCCATCGAAACGTACGTGAACCGGTCGGGCGAAGTAGCCGATTTCTGGCAGGATATGCTCGACAAGGGTGGTTCGGGTTGGCAGCTGTACAAGTTCGACCAGGCGCCGAACTACAACGGTTTCCCCGTCATCGACAGCTACGTCAACTTCAAGATGCCCGAGGGTATCAGCACTACGTGGCTGTTCGGCCTGTACGTGTGCAAGGAGCTGCGCGCGGTTGCCGAAACCTACGACAACCTGGAGATTCGCTATGAGATGCCCGCCGTGCAGCTCATCCGCGAAGACGGCGGTCGTGTGATCGGCTGCATCGCTAAGAACGGCGACGGATACGTGCGCATCAACGCATCCAAGGGCGTGTTGCTGGCCACGGGCGGCTACGACGCGAACCCTGAGATGATGCAAGCGTGGGTGCGCCCTGAAGACTACGAGTCCTCTGTGTGGTGGAATCCCAGCTGGGGAACCACAGGCGACGGCCACATGATGGGCCTCAGTATCGGCGCGGACATGGACTCATTGCCGCATCCGGTCATGAACTTCAGCAACGCCACCCCGTCCACGTTCGTCGAGAAGCGCGTGTACTTCCCCGGCGCTATGAACTACTCGATCATCGTCACCGAAGAGGGCAAGCGCTTTGTGAACGAGAACCAAGCGCGCCAGTACATGTCGAACGCCATCAACGTGCAGAAGCGCCGCGGCCATCAGTGTTTCCATATCTTCGACCAGGCTATGATCGCCTCTGCGTTGGAGAAGGAGCCGAGCGCCGAGAAACAGCTTGAGCGCGACGAGGCCAAGGGCCATCTGTTCCGCGCTTCGTCCTTGGGCGAGCTAGCGTCTAAGGCGGGCATCGACGCCGCCGCCCTTGAGGAAACGGTGGCGCGCTACAACAGCTTCTTCGAGGACGGCTTGGAGCGCGACCCCGACTACTACCGTTACACGGGCAACAACAAGCCTTTCACGGGTGAGACGTACTATGCCTTGGTCACGAACAGCGTCATCCTTGCCACGGTGGGCGGCCTCACCATCAACGGCGACACCCAGGTGCTGGACAAGGACGGCAAGGTTATTGAAGGACTCTATGCCACGGGCAACGTGTCGGGCAACTTCTACGCAGGCAACTACCCGCGCCATATTCCCGGCACGTCGGTGGGTCGTGCGGCGACGTTCGGCTACGTGGCGGTAGAGCATATGTTGAAAGGAGGCCAGGCATGAGTCGGTCTACCTTGCGTCTGGACATTATGATTGCCCTCGTGGCGGTTGCGTTGGTGGCGGTGTTCGCGATAGCGGGTTGTGCGCCGCAACAGGCCGATTCCGGGTCGAGCGAGGGTGCGAAGACCCAAACGGTGTCGAGCGAGGCGGGCGCCTACGTTTCCGACGAGCAGTGTCTCAGCTGCCATGGCGGTAGCTACGAAGCGCTTGCCGAGCGCACTGCTGACCTGGGTGATTGGAATCCGCATGATTCCCTGCACGGCGGCTACAATGCATGCGTGAACTGCCACGAGAAGGACAAAGAGATCACGTTCAACTACTGCGAGAACTGCCATGTGTACGCGCCTGACGAAGAGGTGCTGTACTAGCAACGCGGTTCTTTCCCTCCCTTGAAGGGCTTCGTCGCGTTCGCTGCGCCGAAGCCCTTTCCTTATGCACTTCAGCTGACGGGCACGTACAGAGTTTCGATGTCGCTTCCGAATCCGTCGAGATTGAGGAAGGAGGGGAAGAGGATGATGTCGTTCCTCACTCGATAACCGTGGCTGTCGAGGTGTTCGAACAGGCTCGTGAACGTTTCCTTCTGCACGCTTTCCGTTCGGGTCGCTTGTCTTCTAAAGCGAATGCATTTTCCCAAGCAGAGGCGCTTTACCTGCTTTCGCGCCCCTTCGTCAAGGCGGTAGCTCTCGTGTTCGGGCATGGTCATGACATAGTCGGGGTTGACCGTTGGGCGGTTGTCCAGCAGGTCGTCTCGCTTGATGATGCGTGCACAGCTGGTGATGCTCAGAAGGTTGTAATACTGCGAGATCGTTTTCTCGTGCTCGAGCGAGACATGGAAGTCTCGTCCGTATGAAGAGTTGATGTACACCTGATCGGCGGCATCCACCAGTTCGAACTCTAAACCAGGTTCAGACTGTATCGCGCCAAGGGTGCTTTCAAGCCGTCTTAGTCGGTACGCGATCAGGTCGGCTTCGTGCATGAGCTTTTCTTGTTGATGCAGCAGTGACCGCTCGAACTCTTCTGTGCCTTGTTTCGCGTCGAGCATAGCGACCGCTTCATCGATGCTGAACCCGTATTGCAGCAGCACACGAAATGCGTTTGATTTGAAGGCATCTTCGGGGGTGAACACTCGGTAACCGTTTTCCTGACGATCCGAGAGAATCAAGCCGTGCTTCTCGTAGAAACGGATCTTCGATTGCGGCAGGCCTGTCATGGCCGAGAATTCCTTCATCCGGTACATGCTTCCCCTGTTCTCCATGTAACGTGGCGATGTTGCTCCAATATAGCATACGCGGTGCGGCTTTACGGTGTATCCGATTTCCAGGCTGTGCGGCGGCGAAAAGATGGGTTACAATGTGCCGTTCCTCGAAATTGGAGAAGCTCGAAAGGCAGCGGCGAACTCATGGAATCAGAAGCAACGAACCCCTCTCTCGACCTCAATGAAGAACGTGCCGGAGCACCGATCGGCAAAGATCCGAAGCGCACCGGCCGCGACGATAAAGTCAGCCGCATGGGCACGGCGTCCATTCCGCGGCTTATCGTGGAATTCGCCATCCCGTCCATTCTGGGCATGCTGGTGAACGGGGCGTACAACGTCATCGACTCCGTCTTCCTGGGGCAGGCCATGGGCGAGATCGGCCTTGCCACCGCCACGGTGGCCATGCCCATCATGACGGTGTTCATGGCCATCGCCATGCTCGTGGGCAACGGCGGCAACGCGCTTGCGGCGCTGCGCATGGGCGAGGGCAACCGCGTGGAGGCCGAGCGCAGCCTGGGCAACACGGTGTGCCTGTCTCTCGTGTTCGCGGTGATCGTGGCCGTGCTCATGCATATTCCCGCCTGCGTCAATGCGCTGCTCGGCGTGTCGGGCGCCACGGCGGAGGATTGGGAGTACGCTCGCTCGTTCATCCAGATCATCTCGCTGGGCTTCGTGTTCCAGTGCATCGGCATGGGCGTGAACAACTTCATCCGCACGGCCGGCGCACCGAACCGCGCGCTGGGCACCATGATCATCGGCGCGGTATCGTGCACGGTGTTCAACTTCCTGTTCGTCATGGTGCTGGGCTGGGGTGTGCAGGGCAGCGCGCTGGCCACGGTGTGCGGCCAGGCCATCTCGTGCGCCACAGTGCTGTGGTACTTCATCGTTACGAAGAACGTGCCCATGAAGCTGCATCTGCACTACCTGCCGCTGCATCTGCGCACGGTGCGGCTGATTCTGTCGCTGGGTCTGGCCAGCTTCGCCGTACAGGCGGGCATGGCCGTGGTGAACTTCGTGCTGAACAATCTGCTGAACATGTACGGCGCCATGAGCCCGCTGGGAGCCGAGGGGGCGCTCGCGTCTATCGGCGTGGTGCAGCGCGTGGCCATGTTCGCGGTGCTGCCGCTCATCGGCGTGTCCATCGCCATCCAGCCGCTGCTGGGCTTCAACTACGGCGCGCACCTGTTCGAACGCGTGAAGAAGACGCTATGGTACGGCATCTTCGGGGCGACGGGCATCGGTTTGGCGCTGTGGGCGCTCGTGCACCTGTTCCCCGAGCAGATCGTCGGGTTCTTCGGCATCACGAACGAATCGCTGCGCGACTTCACGGTGTTCGCCCTCAAGGTGCAGCTGCTCATGCTGCCCTTCATCGGCTTCCAGATCGTGGGCTCGAATTACTTCCAGGCAACCGGGCAGCCGCTCAAGTCCATCTTCTTGTCGCTGACGCGCCAGATACTGTTCCTGGTGCCGCTGCTCATCGTGCTGCCGATGGTGCTGCCCAGCTGGTTCCCGCAGTTCGTCAGCCTCGACGCGCTGTACTTCGCCACCCCCGCGGCCGACTTCCTGGCCATCTTCACCACGGTGGTGTTCATCGTCTTAGAGATGGGACGCTTGAAGAAGCTCGAGAGCGGAGAACTGAAAGCGAAGTTCTAAGCCGCTCGTATCGCGCATCCAGATTGTCACCCTTGCTTAAACCCCGCGGTTCACAAAACTGCGGGGTTTGCTTATAGTGCGAGGCTGCTGAAAACGAAGGATCGTCCTGGAAGAGGAGCGGAGCATGGAAGCAAACAAGGTGAAACAGGGTTCTATGGGGGCATCGCGCACGCGCTCGATCGCGTTCGTCGCGTTGACTATCGCCCTCTTGGGCGTGTCCGCATGGGTGTCCATCCCGATCGGGCCGGTGATGCTGACGCTGCAGATGTTCGCGGTCATGTTCGCAATTATGGTGCTCACGCCGAAGCAGTGTATGGCTTCTATCGCCGGCTACCTGGCGCTAGGAGCTATCGGTTTGCCGATGTTCTCAGGCATGCGCGGCGGTATCGGCATGTTGATGGGACCGACGGGCGGATACCTGTGGGGATTTCTGCTGGCTGCGGCGGTTGCGCTGCTCGTTCGCGAGGGTCTGAGGCGTGCGATCGGCGAGAAGGGGGTTTCGGGTCCGATGGCTATCGTGGTCGACATGGTGGCCTGCTTGGCGTTCATCATCGTGACGTACGTGTGCGGATGCTTCCAGTACGCTGCTGTGGTAGGCGTCGATTTGGCGGCGGCTTTCATGGTGACCATCGCGCCCTTCGCCGTGCCCGACTTGCTGAAGGCGGTGGCCGCTGTGCTATGCGCTCGCGCTGTGCTTCGAGCTCTGCCCAAGCGGTAGGAAACATCGATCACCAAACGAAACGGGCGCCTTCGGGCGCCCGTTTCGTTTGGTGATCGATGGCAGAGGGACGTGGTCGATATCTCATCCCTCTGCCATGCTCGCTTGCTGATTTACGCTTCCAGCAGCACCGCGCCGGAGGTGAAGCCGCCGCCGAATGCGACGAGCACCACCTTGTCGCCGCGCCTGATGCGGCCGGCGTTGTATGCGTCGCATAGAGCCATAGGCAGGCTGGCGGCCGACGTGTTGCCAGTGTGGTCGATGGACAGCTGGAAGAAATCCATCGGGCGCCCCAGCTTCTTGGCGGCGTACTTGATGATGCGCTCGTTCGCCTGGTGGGGCACGATGCAGGCGACGTCATTCAGCGTGAGGTTTGCGCGGTCGAGCGCCTCGTGCACGGCCGTGGTCATGGCCTCGGCGGCGAACTTGAACACCTTGGGGCCGTCCATACGCAATACCTGGCGCGGTTCGCCCGCGTCGACGAATTCGGTAATGCCCAGCTCGGCATCGATACGGGAGAGCGATGCGTCTTCGGGGGCTTCGGGCGACGCGCCGTCGGTGTCGAACGGCAACGGGGCGTCGTAGGCAAACGAGCAGGTGAGCGCGTTCGTGTCGTCGTCGGCGTTCGTGATGAAGCTGCTCATGATGCCAGGTCGGTTCTCGTTCCACTCCAGCACCGCCGCGCCAGCGCCGTCGCCGAACAGCACGCAGGTGTTACGGTCGCTCCAGCCCGTCACGCGCGTCAGGCGCTCGGCTCCCACCACGAGCGCGCGGCGAACGGGGTTGCGGCCCGCGGCACCGGGCGCTCCGGCGGTCGAACCGGCCATCATGCACTCGGCCACGGTCAGGCCGTACACGAAGCCCGTGCAGGCGGCGTTCAGGTCGAACGCAATGGCGTTCTCGAGACCCAGGCGGCGGCGCAGCAGCCCGGCGGCCGAGGGCACCAGCACGTCGGGCGTGATGGTGGCGTAGATGACGAGGTCGATGGAAGCGGGGTCGATGGCCTCGTCGCCCTCGCGCCAGCCGCCGTCGGCAAGACCCAGCGCTTGGCGGGCAGCGGCTTCGGCCAGATCGGTGGCGGTTTCCTCGACGGCAACGTGGCGCGATCTGATGCCCGTGCGCGTGCTGATCCATTCGTCGTTCGTGTCGACGAGCGCTTTCAGCTCGTCGTTGGCCACTTCCAGCTTCGGGAGGGACTTTCCGCATCCGATGATCGTGCTGCCCATGCTGCTCCGTCCTTGGCCGCGCTTTCGAGGCGCGCCTTCAATGCTTTGATAATCAAACTAAATGAATTATAGCAAGCGCCCGCCATCCCGTGTGCGAAACCCAAGCGACCTTCACAAAGGGCGGGCGATGCGTGCCAAGCATGGATGGGCGGTGCGCCGACGTGGGCGCGAACCGGTACCCATGACAATGTTATCCATGGCAAACTCATGCAGTAATGGTCCCAAGATTTTCCGACCTGGGCATATAGCGATCGTATTGTCGATGCCTCAGTGCAAGACGTTCGAAAGCTTCGAAGAAATTGTCATGGCTGCCCCTTTGCGCCCACTTTTTCGCTCGTCCTATCAAGAGGCCGAGCGGGCGTGCTACTTCGCGGCGGCAACCAGGGCTTCGAACAGCGGGGCGTTGTCGTCGAGGTACTCAGGATGCCACTGCACGCCGAGGTAGAAGCGCCGCGATGGGTCCTCCAAACCCTCGACCAGACCGTCGCCGCTGACCGCGCTCACCTGCAGCGGGTCGGCCACGCAGGCGATCGCCTGGTGGTGCATCGTGTTCACCAGCAGCGAATGCGGCGCAGGCGCGATGCCCTCCCAACTCGTTTCGAGCGATGCGGGCCATCCCGCCTTGCAGCCTGGTACCATGCCCTCGCCCGCGCCGTCGCACAGCACCCGGTCCAGCACGCTGCCCGGCGCGATGTCGACGCGCTGGCGCACGACGTCGTAGGGAGGCTTCTGCTGATGCGCCGCGTCGGTGAGCCCGCAGGCGTGCACGTCCTGGTACAACGTGCCGCCCAGCGCCACGTTGAGCACCTGCATGCCGCGGCAGATGCCCAGCATGGGCAGATCGCGCTCGTGGGCAAGGCGCGCCAGCTCCAGCTCCAGAGCATCGCGCCCATCGAATACGTTCACGGTTTCAGCCAGGCGCGCTTCGTCGCCGTACGTCGCCGGGTTGAGATCCCCGCCGCCGGCCAGCACCAGGCCGTCCAGGCGCTCTACCAGTTCTCGCGCCGCTCGACGGTTCGCATCCGCGCCGCCCTCCACGGGCGGCAGCAGCACGGGCACGGCGCCGGCGGCGGCTACCCGTCGCACGTATTCCACCGTCACACGCTCGACGGGGACGACCTCGTCCTTCTGCTCCTCTTCAACGTATGTGGTGGTGATGCCGATGATCATGCCGCTCGTCCTCCGGTCGTCGTCTTCTTGTCAGCAGCATACGAAAAAGCGTCCCGTTGAGAGCCGGCGCGCGAGGAATACACAAAAGTAAAAGCAAAGGAGGAGGCGAGGATAACGGGGCGCCGACGGCGTAAGAAGAGAAGAGCGGCAGCGAAAGATTGGCACGCTAGTTGCTAAGTCGAAGGCCAGAGACGGTTGTCGCCCCGCCCCGCGCGGACGACGCACGATACGGGATCAGGACACAAGGAGGAACGCATATGAAGTCATCGGATCGCCCCAAGTTCGGCAACTTGCAGAACTTGAAGGTGCTCAACGCCGGCGCGGTCATCGCGGCGCCGTTCGTCTGCGAGCTGTTCGCCGAGCAAGGCGCCGACGTCATCGAGCTGGAAAGCACGGTGGCGCCCGACATGTACCGCATGTACGGCGACGCATGGTCGGTCGACCGTCGCAACCAGCGCATGATCACGCTGAACATCCCCTCGCCCGAGGGCAAGGAGATCCTGCTGCAGATGGTGAAGTGGGCCGACGTGCTGGTGGAGTCGTCGAAGGGCGGCACCTGGGAGAAGTGGGGCCTTACCGATGAGGTGCTGTGGGAGGCGAACCCCGCGCTGGTCATCCTGCATATTTCCGGCTTCGGCAACTGGGGCGACCCGGACTACGTGCGCAAGGCGTCGTTCGATCCCATCGGCCAGGCGTTCTCGGGCTATTCGAACCTCAACGGCTTCCCCGACAGCCCGCCCAGCGTGACGAAGCCCTTCACCGGCGACTTCATGACCGGTCTCATGGGTGCTTGGGCCACGCTTGCCGCTGTCATTCGCGCGCGCGAGACGGGCGAAGGCGAGTCCATCGACTGCTGCCAGTTCGAGGCGCTCGTGCGCCTGCAGGGCGCCACGCTGTCCGACGGCATCAACCACGGCATACAGCCCATGCGCATCGGCAACGAAGACCTCGTGGGCGCGTGCGCCGGCGCGCAGAAGTGCAAGGACGGCTACTGCCAGGTAGCCGTGGGCGGCGCCGGCCCGGTGAAGAAGCTCGTCGAGTTCTTCGGGTTCGCCGACGATCCCGACTTCCAGCCGCTGGGTACCTACCCCTCCATCACGCGCAAGCCCGGCTGCAAGAGCCTGGACGAGCCGCTGCCCGACCGCGCTGCGAAGTTCCGCGCCGCGCTGGACAGCTGGTGCGAGGAGCACACGGTTGAGGAGGTCAACCGCATCTTCGGCCAGATGGGCGTGGCGGTGAGCCCCCATATGACCTACGAGATGATGCTGAACGACCCGCATTACCAGGCGCGCGAGGTGTTCGTCGACTGCTACGACGAGATCACGCAGAAGACGGTCAAGCAGGTGAACATGATCCCGCGCTTCAAGAAGCATCCCGGCAAGATCGTGCGCGGAGGGGCGAAGTACGACGCCGACACGCAGGACGTGCTCGAGGAATTCGGCTATTCGGAAAAGGAGATCGAGCTGCTGTACGAGAAGGGGGTGCTGCGCAAGGGCGAGTAGCTCGACGGCGGACGGCGCGGTCCCGGCGCGTTCGAGCAGGGGCCGTGCCGCCGCGAGAAAAGAGAGGGGAACCCTCTGGCGCCCTAACGATGGCACGGATTTTGCATATCGCTATGGCGTTGGGGATTCTCAGGTAAAACAAAGGAGGCACTATGGGAACTGAAACAATGAAGGGCAGCAACTACGCATGGGCGATCGCCGTCGCCTGCGTAGCCTTCTACGCCATCCCCTTGGGCGTCGTGGCGAACCAGGCCGGTTTGTTCGCATCGCCCGTCATGGAAGAGTTCGGCTGGTCGCGCACCGACGCGACGCTGTACATGTCCATCCAGCCGTGGGTGGCGGCTATCTGCACGCCGTTCGCCGGCAAGCTCATCTCCAGGTTCAACCCTCGCTGGGTGATGACCGCCGCGGCCGCCGTCTTCGGCTTGGCTTCGCTGGCCTGTGCTTGGTTCACCGAGCCGTGGCAGTGGAACGTGTACGGCGTGCTGTACGGCGCGTCCGCCGCGTTCTGGATGTACATCGCCACGCCGACGTTCATCAACCGTTGGTTCGCTAAGAGCAACGGCACCGTCATCGGCGTCATCGGCGTGTGCGCGTCGCTGCTGGGCGCGTTCATGAGCCCGGTTATCCAGGGCTGGATCAGCGGCTACGGCTGGCACACCGCCCGTATCATCATCAGCGTGATCGCGCTCGTCGCGTCCGTCGTGCTGACCGCCGCGCTGCTGCGCGAGTCGCCCGAGAAGATGGGCGTGCTTCCCTGGGGCTACGGCGCCGCCGAAGTTGCGTCCGCGAAGTCCGAGGCCAAGTCCGTCATCGACGTCGCCGCTGACGAAGGCGCCACGGCCGCGCAGGCTCGCAAGAACCCGGCGCTGTGGCTGCTCATCGTCATGGCAGGCTTCTTCGTCATCGCCGCCGGCATGATGCAGCAGTTCTCGTCCTATGCTTCCACCGGCGCGCTGGGCGCGGCCGTGGGCGCCATGGGCGTGACCGTGTGCATGATCGGCCAGCTGTTCGGCAAGTTCGGTCTGGGTTGGCTGTGCGACCACACGGGCGCCCGCGTCTCCGGCGTGGTCGCCAGCATCTTCGGCGCCGCCGGCATCGCCATCGTGCTGTTCAGCGTCGATAACGCCATGATGTTCTACGTGGGCGTGTTCCTGTTCGGTATCGGCTTCGCCGCGCTCAACATCGTGCCGCCTATGGCCTGCCGCCAGGCGTTCGGCCAGAAGGACTACGCCAACATCTTCTCGATGGTGGCCACCGGCCTCAACGTGTTCTCCGGTTTCTCGGCGCTCATCTACGCGCAGATCTTCGACATCACCGGATCGTTCGCCGGCTGCTTCTACCTCATCATCGGCTTCTACGTGGTGACGCTCATCTGCTCGCTCGTGATCGTTCCCATGGGCCGTCGCTCCTGGGCGAAGAAGTAAGCTCGACCACAAACGCGAATCGCACAGCGGGCCGCCCGAGGGCGGCCTGCTTGCGTTGCGGGAGGGGGGGCGAATCCTCAAGTCTCACAACGAAAAGTCTCCAAGTCTCACAACGGAAAGCCCTCAAGTCTCACAATTGAAAAACGTCCTGGAATGGGATTCCCTTCCAGGACGTTCTCGCATGCTCGATCTATGAGGCGCCGGATGCTTTACCGGTACCAGTCCATGACCTGCTTGTAGAGGGGGAGGATCTGCTGGCGCTGGTCGCGGAAGGCGGCTTCGGCGGCGTGCAGCTCGGCTGTCGTGTCGTCGGTCGCATCGGCCACGTCCACGCTCAAAGCCTGTTCCAGGCGCTTGCGCGCCTGCTTGTACGCGCTTTTCGCGCCGTGCCCCATCTTCTTCTTCGCCGCGCTGTAATAGTCGTTCGTCGCGCCGATGAGCGCGTAGCAATCGAGCATCTTCTGGATGAGGTCGCGCGTGGCCTGGTCGTCGGCCTTATGCTCGTCCGCGTCGGCCAGCGCCCGCCGGACGTCGTCATGGGCCACTTCGTCTCCGGCCGTGAACACGACGATCTCGGCGTTGCTGCGGTCGAGGTTCGCGGCCGATACGGTCAGCATGCCCGCTTCGTCGATATCGAAGCGAAGCTCGATTTGGGGCACGCCTGCGCCGCTCCACTTGATGTTGCGCACGCGGATGCGGCACAGCGGGATGTTGTCGCAGGCGAGCGGACGGTTTCCCATGAGGATGTGGAACTCGGCGGCCAGCTGGAACGAGTCGGCCGTGGAGAACATAGCGGTTGCGGTATGAGGCAGGCGCACGCCGCTGGGAACCGCTTCGGACACGTATCCGCCGGGCAGCTCCACGTTGAGCGCCAAAGGCAGGACGCCGTCGGGCGCATCGACGTGGATGCGCGCCTCCGGCTCTTCGATGCGCACCAAGTTCTTGTAGACGTCGGAATCCTTGTTCGCCATGACGGCTCCTTCTGCATCGGTCGGGTACGTCTCGATCAACCACTCGCAAATATCATGCCATGTTGGCATCAAATTTGCAGGTGAACCTTGCAGTCGCCCGGAGGCGGCGCTGTCGAGAAGGAGGAACCGTATGAAAGCTCAAGATTGCCCGAAGTTCGGTCCGCTGCAAGGGGTGAAGGTGGTCAACCTCACCATGGCCATCGCCGGGCCGTTCGCCTGCAGCCTGCTAGCCGACCTGGGCGCCGAGGTCATCGGCGTGGAAAGCCCGCGCGGCCGCGACACCTCGCGCCCCACGAACCAAGCGTTGCAGGGCTGGGGCACGCAGATGGAGCGCCGCAACACGCGCTCGCTGTGCATGAACGTGAAGGACGGCGCGGGCCGCGCCTGGTTCTTCGAGCTGCTGAAGCAGGCGGACATCCTCGTGGACGGCTTCCGCGGCGGCCAGATGGCGAAGTGGGGCATGACCGACGAGGCGCTGTGGGAGGTCAACCCGAAGCTGACCATCGCGCACATCTCGGGCTTCGGCCAGACGGGCGACCCGGCGTACGTGTCGCGCGCCTCGTTCGACGGCATCGGCCAGGCCTACGGGTGCTTCATGGAAATGAACGGGTATCCCGACCGCTTGCCGGTGCTCGCGTTTCCCCAGGTGTCGGACTACTATGCGGGCTTCATGGCCAGCATCGGCGCGTTGGCCGGCTACATCAACGCGCAGCGCACGGGCAAGGGCGACAGCGTGGACGTGGCTCAGTACGAGGCCATGCTGCGCTGCGAGGGCTTCTACGCGCTGAACTACCTGAACACGGGCGCGCTGCCTGTGCGCGAGGGTTCGCACAGCACGTCGAGCGCCGGCTACGGCACGTACATCTGCCAGGACGGCGTGCCCATCTACACGCTCATCCTGGGTCCCGGCGTGGTGCGCGCGGCGCTGCCGCTGTTCGGCCTCGAGTACGGCAGCGAACTGTTCCCCGAGGGCACGCCGGTCATCTCGTTCGGAAGCGAGGCGGGCAACGTGCTGGAGGAGGCGATGGAGGCGTTCTTCGGATCGCACACCGCCGAGGAGGCCGAGCGGCTCATGCTGGAAGCCGGCGTGCCGTGCAGCCGCATCTACACCTACGAGATGGCGGAGCGCGACCCGCACTACCAGGCGCGCGAAAGCTTCACCGAGTGGAAGAACTCCTACGACGACGAGTCGATCCGCGGCGTGAACGTGGTGCCGCGCATGAAGAACAACCCGGGGCAGATTTGGCGCGGCATGCCGCTGGTCGGCGCCGACAACGAGGACATCCTCGAAGAGCTGGGCGCCACGCCCGACGATGTCGCCAGCCTCTACGACGAGCAGCTCCTCAAGAAGGAGAACGGCCCCTTCGGCTAAACGAGGAACGGGACAAAGGGACGGGGATCGATGTCTTGTCCCCCGTCCCTTCGCTTTTCCGAGCGGCCGATCGAATAAGACGGTAGTCCCGCCCCTTGCCCCATCGAGCGAGGCGGCACCTTCCCGGTCTCGTTCCATCCCATGATCGCGTCAGCTTGGCACGGTATTTGCTCCACGTCTTTCATCGGAAGTTTCAGGGGATTTGAGACAAGGAGATGAGGACATGGGCACTGCGCGTACCAAAGGAGCCGTGTGGGCTTGGCTCGTCGTTATCGGGTGCATCGGGTTCTATTCCATCCCAACCGGCATTATCGGCAACACCTCGGGCATTTTCGTGGCTCCGGTGATGGACCAGTTCGGCTGGACGCAAACCGACACCACCATGTACCGCACCATCCAGCCGCTGGTGGCCGCCGTGTGCGCGCCGATAGCCGGCAAGCTGATGGAGAAGTACAACCCGCGCTGGATCCTCGCGGCGGTTTCGGCGGCCTTCGGCCTGGCATCGTGGGCGAGCGCCTACGCCACCGAGCTGTGGCAGTGGAACCTCTACGGCGTGGTGTACGGCGTGACGTCGGCGTTCTACATGTACCTGGCGGCTCCGGTGCTGATCAACGCCTGGTTCAAGAAGAGCGCAGGTTTGGCCATCAGCATCACGGCGGCGACGCTGTCCATCTTGGCGGCCGTTGCCAGCCCCATCGGCCAGGAGCTGATCAACCAGTTCGGCTGGCAGACGGCGCGCGCGGCGCTGTCCATCGTGACCACCGTGCTGTCGGTGGTGCTGACGGTGGCGTTCGTGCGCAAGAGCCCCACGGTCATGGGCCTGCTTCCGTTCGGCGCGGGAGAGCAAGACGATGCGGCCAACCAGTCCGCAGCCCCCGAGCCCGACGAGGGCGCCACGGTGGCGCAGGCCATCAAGTCGCCCGGCCTCTACCTGCTCATCCTCGTGGCCTGCATCTTCGTCATGTGCGCCGCCTTCTTCCAGCAGATCCCCGCGTTCGCCGCGCACGGTGCGCTGGGCGCGAGCGCAGGCGCCATGGCCGTGTCCATCATCATGGTGGGCGGCGTGGTGTTCAAGCTGGTGCTGGGCGCGCTCAACGACAAGATCGGCGTGAAGTACACGGGCATCATCGCCGCATCGTGCGGCGCCATCGGCATCCTGCTGGCCTACATCGCGGGCGAGAACGTGGCCCTGTTCTACGCGGGCATGGTGGTGTTCGGCGGCGGGTACGCGGGCCTCACGGTCATCGCGCCCATGCTGGCGCGCGCGGCCTTCGGATCGCTCAACTACTCGCAAATCTACAGCTGGGTATCCACGGGCATCTTCATCGCAACGGCCGTATCGTTCTTGGTGTACGGCATGATCTACGACACCACGGGCTCGTTCGACCTGTGCTTCATCCTGGTCATCGGCATGTACGTGCTGGCCGTCGTGCTGGTTCCCGTCACGCTGGCGGTGTCGCAGAAAGCTTGGAAGCGCCGCGGAAAGTAGGCATCGCACCTGTCACCCACGATCGCGACGTGGGCGCCGCCACCCCTGTCGGCGCCCGCACGCTGCATCGGCATCTACACGAACGAAGAGAGGATTCGAACGCATGAGCACGCAGTACCCCGTCCTGGGATCGCCGTTGCAGGTGAACGGCATCACCTTGAAGAACCGCATGATCACCACGTCCATGTCGCCGGGCGCGGGATACGTGACCAAGGACAACCGTCCCACGCAGCGTTTGGCGAACTACCTGGAGGAGCGCGCCGAAGGGCAGACGGCCCTCATCATCCAGACCATCTGCCCGTGGAAGCGCAACGACATCGATCCCGATCACATCCACGAGCTTCCCAGCTGCTACGACGAAAGCTGCATCCCCGACCTGCAGCGCTACATGATCGAGCCGGTGCACAAGCACGGCGGCCTCATCTGCGCGCAGCCGTACTACGTGCACGACTGGAAGCCCGACGCCGAAACGCCGGAAGGCCCCTACGGCCCGTCCGACATCGCCATCCTCAAGTTCATGGGCGGCTTTCGCGCCATGACGCTCGAGCAGATCGAGGCGTTCAAGCAGCAGTACTTCAACGCGGCGCGCGTGTGCAAGGAAGCCGGCTTCGACGCCATCGAGGTCATGGCGGGCGTGGGCGGCATCCTGTCGCGCTTCATGGCGCTGGCCACCAACAACCGCACCGACGAGTACGGCGGCAGCCTGGAGAACCGCGTGAAGCTGACGCTCGAGGTGATCCGCGGCGTGCGCGAGGTCGTGGGACCTAAGTTCCCCATCGTCGTGCGCTGGTCGCCCATCGACTTCATCAAGAGCCCCGCGGGTCCGGGCCTGTCCATGGAGGATGCGCTGCGCATCGCCCCCATGCTGGAGGAAGCGGGCTGCGACCTGCACGACCTTTCCGTGGGCTGGCACGAGACCAGCGAGCCGCTCACCACGAAGGCCATCGAGGACGGCCACTGGACGTTCGTCTCGCAGCAGATCAAGACCGTGGCGAAGAAACCGGTGGCGCAGGGGTATCGCAACACCGATCCGCGCGTGATGGAGCAGAACCTCCAAGACGGCAAGATGGACGTGGTCGCCGGGCTGCGCTACAGCATCGCCGACCCGGCGCTGCCCCGCAAGGTGATGGAAGACCGCACCTGCGACATGCGCCTGTGCATCGTGTGCTGCCGCTGTCTGGACGACGTGGTGAGCCAGGGCAAGCCGCTCAACTACTGCGGCGTCAACCCGCGTTTGGGCGAGGAGCTCGACCATGAAGCGTTCCCGCAGGCGTCGAAGCGCAAGAAGGTCATGGTGGTGGGCTCGGGCCCGGCGGGCATCAACGCCGCGCTGACCGCGGCGCAGCGCGGGCACGCCGTCGACCTCTACGAGGAAGGGCCGCGCCTCGGCGGGTGCGTGAAGATGAGCAGCATCTTCAGCCCCTACCACGAGCGCTACCTGGACTACCTCCTCACGCAGGTGAAGCAGCATCCCCAGATCACCGTGCATCTCAAGACGAAGGTCACGCCCGAAACGGTGCGGCAGGCCAAGCCCGACGCGGCCATCGTTGCCGTGGGCGGCAAGCCCCTGGGGTTGGACGTGCCGGGCGCCGACGGCAAGAACGTCGTCTCGTCGCACGACTTCCTCGAGATGATCAACGGCCATAAGCCCGCAGGGAAGAGGGGCGCGTTCAACAGCTTCATGTGGGGCGCGGGGTCGCTGTTCCTCAGCATGTACTACACGCCGTCGTTCGCGCGCACGATGACCGAGAAGTCGCCGTGGCCCATCAGCCGCAACGTCGCCATCATCGGCGGCGGCCTGCCGGGCTGCGAGTTCGGCCACCTGTGCATGGAGACGGGCCGCACCACCGCCATCATCGAGGAGCGCAAGAAGGTGGGCTTCGACGTGGGCGGGTCCGATCGTTTCGGGCTGATCAGCAGCTTCAAGCAGGCGGAGAACGTGGAGATGTACCCGCTCACGCGCGTCACGGCCATCACCGAGGAGGGCGTGAGGGCCGTGCAGACCACGCCGGAGGGCGACATGGAGCTGTTCATCCCCGCCAAGACCGTGGCCATCACGCTGGGGCTTGCCGAGAACCACGATTTGGGCGAGGCGTGCAAGCCGCTTGTGGACGAGGTGTACCTCGTGGGCGATTGCGAGACGCCGGGGCGCATCGCCGACGCGACGAAGATGGGCTATCGCGCGGCATGCGCGCTGTAGGAGAGGAAACGCGAGTGAGTGTCATAACCGAACGACCCGTCAATCGACCCGTCATCCCAAGCGAAGCAGCCGAAGCCGTCGGATCCGACGCGTCCTTCGCCTGCGCTCCCGAGCGCGACGTCGTGTACGCCGAGCGTCTCGAAGGCGGCATCGAGGTCGTCTATCTGAACCAGCCGCGCAAGAAGAACGCCCTGTCCGGCGAGATGATGACCAAGCTGGACGCGCTGCTGCGCGCGGCGGACGTCGACGACGGCGTGCGCGTGGTGGTGCTGCGCGGCGCGGGCGACGATTTCTCGAGCGGCGGCGATCTCGACCAGGGGCCCGCCCTCGAACCGGGCCCCGAGGGCGCGCGCAAGACGCTGCGCCGGTACTTGGCCGTGGTTCGCACCATCCGCACGATGTCGAAGCCGGTGGTCGCGATGGTGGACGGCTACGCCGTGGGCGGGGCGTTCGCGCTCGTGTGCGCCTCCGACCTCGTATGCGCGTCCGAGCGCGCGCTGTTCGTGCCGGCGTTCTGCCAGATCGGCATCGTGCCCGAGATGGGCATGATGAAGCTGCTGCCCGACCTGGTGGGGCCGCAGCGCGCTAAGGAGCTGCTGTTCTTCGGCGGCAAGATCCCCGCGCTCCAGCTGTACGACTGGGGCGTGGTGAACCGCGTGTTCCCGACGGAAACGCTCGAAGCCGACACGCTGTGGTTCGCGCGCCAGCTGGCGGGGATGCCCGACGCGTCCATCCACCTTACGAAGAACATCATGAACGCGCTGGCCGACGGCAACCTGGAAGCGTGCCTGGAAGCCGAATCGACGGCGTCGCCGTTCTGCACGACCACGAAGGCGTACGCCGCCACCATGGAGAAATTTGCCCGCTGAACCCTGCGAAGGTGAGACGATATGGCCCAGTACAACGTAGCGGAACCGTTCTTGGCGAGCGTTCGGGCGCATCCCGATAAAACGGCCGTCGTGTTCGACGGACGCGAGATCACCTACCGCGCCATGAACGATCGCATCAACCAGATGGCCGGCGTGCTCACCTGCGATTTGGGCGTGCGGCCGGGCGATCGCGTGGCCTACCTGCTGCCGAACTGCCCCGAGCTCCTTGAGCTGTACTACGCTGTCCAGAAGATCGGGGCGGTGGCCGTGCCGCTGAACTACAAGCTCATCCCGCGCGAGGTCGCCTATCTGGTGAATGCCAGCGGGGCCGAGGTGCTCGTGTTCGCCAGCCAGTTCGCCGCGTCGGTTGCCGAGGCGGCGCAATCGTTCACGTCCGACGTGGCGCTGGTCAGCGCAGGCGGGGAGGTGTCCGGCGCGCTCGATCTGGAGCGGGCGCGCGCCGGCCGCAGCACCGCCGAGCCCCCGCTGTTCCGCTACCCCGACGCATTGTCGCGCATCCAGTACACGGGCGGCTCCACGGGCCTGCCGAAAGGAGCCGCACGCACCCACGGAGCCGACCTCGTGGAGCTCGACGCCATCATGGATTCCAACGGCATCGGCGACGATCCCGACAACGTGGTGCTCATCCAGTGCCCGCTGGAGCACCACGGCGGCCACAGCTGGTTCACCATCGCGTTCGCGGCCGGGGCGACGCTGGTCATCTGCGAGGCGTTCAACGCCGAGCAGATCCTCCATTTCATCGAGTTCTACCGCGTGACGTACATGATCTTGCTGCCGCCTACCACGTACCTGCGCCTTCTGCGGTGCCCCACCATCGACCAGTGCGATCTCAGCTCGGTGCGGCTCGTGCAAAGCGCGGCCGGAGCCACCACGAAGCCCATCATCCAAGCCATCTACGACAAGTTCCCCAACGCGGTGCTCAACTACGGCTGGGGACAGTCGGAAAGCGGCGCCGGCAGCAGCCTGAAGATCACACGGGCCATGTTAGAGGCCGATTCGCCCCTGCTGGAGAGCGTGGGGCGGCCGATGAAGCACGTGGAGATGAAGGTGGTGGACGAGGACGGCAACGAGGTGCCCGACGGCGAAGTGGGGGAGGCTCTGTTCCGGTCGCGGTCGGTGATGCAGGGCTACTACGGCCAGCCCGACCTGACCGACGAGGCGTTCACGCCCGACGGCTGGCTGCGCACGGGCGACCTCATGATGCGCGATGCGGATGGGTACTACTACGTGCGGTCGCGCAAGAAGGATATGATCAAATCGGGCGGCGAGAACGTGTTCGTCGCCGAGGTGGAGAACGTGCTGCGCACGCACCCCGCCATCGACGACTGCCTCGTGTTCGGCACGAGCGACCCGGTGATGGGGGAGGCCGTGGCCGCCGTCATCCAGCCGCGCGAGGGCTCGAACCTCACGGCCGCCGAGGTGCAAACGCACTGCAAGAACCATATTTCCAGTTATAAGAAGCCCCGCTACGTGGTGTTCATGGACGACATGAAGCGCGACAGCGCGGGCAAGGTGCGCAAGCAGGATATCGTGGCGTACTTCGACGAGCGCAAGGAGCAGGCCGCGCCGCGCCACCACGAGAAGCTTCGCAGCGATCCCGACATCTACCTCATCCAGGTGCCCTACTCGGGCGGCACGCCCATCGGCTACACGAACGCCTACCTCATCGCCACCGACGAGCGCAACCTGCTGGTCGATACCGGCGTCAGCCATGAGGCGTCGTACGAGGTGCTGCGCTCGGCGCTGCAGGATCTGCGCGTTGACATGGCGCGCACCGACGTGTTCGCCACACACTTCCACATCGACCATCTGGGCCTGATCGCGGCCATCGCGCACGAAGACACGCGTGTATACCTGAGCGCGCGCGACGAAGAGCTGTTCCGCGGCCGCGGTGCCAGCTCGTATCGCGGCACGGTGAAGGCGCGGCTTTCGTGCGAGGGGTTTCCGCCGGACGAGCTGGACGAGCTGGAACGCACCGACGCCAGCCTCATCCCGCGCGTGGAGTGGCCCATGCCGGAGCGTTTCGCGAACCTGGCCGACGGGGACGAGCTGCGCTACGGCGGCTACCGGATGCGCGCCGTCGACACGCCGGGGCACACGCCGGGCCACCAATGCCTGTACCTGCCCGATCAGAAGGTCATGTTCTACGGCGACCACCTGCTGATGAACAGCTCGCCCAACATGGCGCCGTTCCCCGGCGAGGCGGATTCCCTGGGCGACTACCTGCGCAGCTTGGACAAGGTGGCGCAGCTGCCCGTGGAGTTCGCCTGCATGGGGCACGGGTTCGTCGACCCGCGGCGCCAGGCCGAGGCCATGCCCGAGCGCATCGCCTGGCTGCAGCGGCATCATCGGCAGCGGCTCGACGAGATCGCCGCGCAGCTCGAGGAGCGCCCCGGCATGACTGGCACGGAACTTGCTAAGTCCATCACGTGGAACATTCCGCATGCCGCTTGGGAGGAGATACCCATCATCCAGCGGTGGATCGTCGTGTGCGAAACGCTGGCCCACCTCGACCATCTGATGGGCGAAGGCAGGGTGCGCAGGGAGCGCGCCGGGGATGCCTACCGGTATTTCATGGAGCAACGCTAGGGAGAACCGAAGGAAAGGAACGACGAGATGGATTTCAGCTTGACCGATGAGCAGCAGCTGCTGCTCGACAGCGTCGACGAGCTCATGGAGCGCTATGGCACCGAGCAGTATTTCAAGGAGTGCGACGAGAAGCACGTGTGGCCCCAGGAGTTCACCGACGCGCTGCTGGAGAACGGCTTCCAGATGCTGGGCGTCGACGAGAAGTTCGGCGGCACCCCGGTGGACGTGACCACGCTCATGCTGGTGTCCGAGCGCATCTGCAAGAACGGCGCGCCCATCTACGTGTACGGCAACCTGTGCGCGCTCAAGGACATGACGGAGTACGGCACGCCCGAACAGCAGGAGCAGTGCTTCGCCGAGGTCATGGCAGGCAAGCCCGGTTTCGTGCTGGGCTTCACCGAGCCGGGCGCGGGCTCCGACAGCTCGTCGCTGGCCAGCACGTACCAGCGCCGCGACGGCAAGGTGTACCTGAACGGCAGCAAATCGTTCATGACGAACGCCGTGAACTCCAAGTACATGCTATGCGTGGCGCGCGATGCCGACGACGATCCCGAGGATCGCGCCAACCGCTCCCGCTTCTCCATGTGGTGGGTGCCGCTGCACGACGACGAGGGCAACCTGGCTCAGGGCATCTCCATCGAGCCGTTGGAGAAGATCGGCTGGAACATGGGCAACACCTGCGAGCTGCACATGCAGGACGTGGAGCTGGAGGAGAAGGACCTCGTGGGCGTCGAGGGCAACGGCTTCATGCAGGCCATGGTGAACTTCGAGGTGGAGCGCCTCATCGCATGCGCCCAATCGCTCGGCGCGGCCCAGTGCGCCTTCGAGGACGCGGTGCGCTACGCCACCCAGCGCATCCAGTTCGGCAAGCCCATCGGCAAGAACCAGCTCATCCAAGAGCACATCACCGACATGTACCTGAAGATCGAGAACATGCGCAACTGGGTGTACAAGACGGCCTGGAAGATCGACAACGGCGAGTCGGTGCAGATCGATTCCGCCGTGGCGAAGCTGTACTGCGGCCGCGCCGCCTTCGAGGTGTGCGACACCGCGCTGCAGGTGATGGGCGGCATCGGCTACACGAAGGACTGCCGCATCTCGCGCCTGTGGCGCGACCAGCGCGTCTACCGCATCGGAGCCGGCACCGACGAGATCATGATCCACATCGCCGGCCGAGCGATCCAGAAGCAATTCCAGGAATAGAAAGGACTTCATCATGCCTGAAATCTTCAATCCCGTGGACGACCTCATCGCCGAGCAGGCGCTGGTCGACGCCCTCGTGGCGGACTTCACCGAGGACGACTGGAACCGCATGGCGTCGTACTGCACCACCTGGACGTTCAAGGACGTCATATGCCACATCGCGTTCTTCGACTACTGCGCGGTGGAGCTGCTGGCCGGGCGCGGCGAGAGCGTGAACGCCGTGGCCGATGCGGCATCCGAGCAGGACGAGCACTGCCACGTCATGGCGTTTCGCGACCAAAGCGGCGCCGACATCCTGAACTGGTGGCGCGAGCAGCGCACGCTCATGACGGCTTCCTTCCTGGAGCTGGGCCCGAAGGGCCGCGTGCCGTGGGCGGCCGGCATCCCGCCCATGTCCGTGCGCTCGCTCGCGTCGGCGCGCCTCATGGAGCTGTGGGCGCACAGCGTCGACCTCTACGATGCGCTGGGCATCGACCCTGTGGTCAAGGAGCGCATCACGTCCACGCTGTTCCTGTCTTGGCAGGGCCGTCCGAACATGTACAACGTGAACGGGCTCGCGTTCGATCCCGAGATCCCGATGTACCTGGAGCTGACGCTTCCGTCGGGCGAGCTGTGGACGAAGGGCGAGCCGAACGATCAGAACTACATCAAGGGCTCGGCGAAGGACTGGGCGCTCGTGGCCATCCGCCGTCGCAACTGGATGGACACCGGCCTCGAAGTGGTCGGCGACGAGGCGCGCACCTACGCGGGCATCGTGCAGACCTACGCCGGCCCCGCCGATCCCGCGCCGCAAGCGAAGAACCCGCGCTAGGTCGTTCGCAAAACCGTCCTGAGGGGGGGGCGACCCCCCCCCTCAGGACGCTCAGCGGTAGATCATGGGGACGGGGCGGCAGGCGGCGAAATCGGGGCAGGTGTCGCAGTCTTCGCCGAGGTCGGGCGAGATGCGCTCGCGCTCCACCTGCTCGCATCCCAGCGCCGTGTAGAAAGGAACCGCCGGGCCGCGTGCGACGAACAGCAGCGCGCCGTAGCGTGCCCGAGCGTCTTGCATGAGCGCGCGTCCCACGCCCAGCCTGCGCGCCTGCGGGTCCACCACGATGGGGCTGACGTACCGATCGCCTTCGGCTTCGACGATGCGGATGAACCCGACGATGCGGTCCCCGTCCAGCGCGACGTACGACGTTCCGCGCGGGGTGAGCGTGCCCATGCCGGCGTCTTCGGCCAGGCGCGCGATGGCGGCGGCGTCCTGCTGGGTAGCTTCGCGTATGGTGGGGGTTGATGGATCGCACGTCATGAAGGGGTCCTTCCTGAGCTTTCTCCATAGATTAGTAAAACAATTAGCAAAAATCGTGCTAGAGTTTATAATATCGCATAATTGGTTGAAAATTTCACGGAATCATCTTAAAATGAGAGCATCAGCACCGCTCGTCGGTGAAATCGCGCAGCCGCCGAGGGGAAGCGGCCGAAGCGCGTCGCAGCAAGGGGGTTGCATGTCGGATTATCCGAGCCAAGCCGTGCGCATGGAGGCGCGCTCCAACGTCTCGGTGCGGACCAAGCAGCATTTCGCTCCCACGGCCATCCAAGGCCTCGAGGTGCTGTCGCTGCCGGTCGCGCGCTTGGACGCGTACGTCCGCGACCTGGTGGAGCGCAACCCCTTGCTCGATTTCGACTACGATCACGGCTCCCTCTCGTTCGAGGAGCTGCCCGACGAGGACGGCGACGCTTCGGCCGATGCCGAAACGGCTGCCGAAGGGTTCGATACGCGCCCGCCGTCGGCGATCGCTTGGGATGCCCGCGGGTTCGACCTGGCCCGTCTGCGCGACGAGTGCTCTCAAACGGAAACGCTGCACAGCCATGTGCGCATGCAGCTGACGGGCGCGCGCGTCGGCGAAGAGGATCGCGCTCTGCTTGACGCCCTCATCGAGAACATCGACGACGACGGGTACTTTTCCGGCAGCATGCATGCGCTCTGCGCCGAAGCAGGGCGCTCGATAGAGGACGGCCAGCGGCTGCTCGAGCTCGTGCAGCAGCTGTCGCCTCGCGGCGTGGGCGCGCGCGATCTGGCCGAATGCCTTGCGTTGCAAATCGACGACGGCCTTCCCTATGCGGACGTTATTCGCGACATGCTGCGCACCGGGCTGGACGACCTCGCCGAAAACCGCACGACGAAACTCATGCGCGCCTACCATTTGACCATCGACGACCTGGCCGCCATCCGCGAGGTCATCTGCACACTCGATCCTCGCCCGGGCTCGTCTTTCTCGCAGCGCAAGGGCACCGTGTACGTCATCCCCGACATCACCATCAGGCGCGATGGCACGGCCTTCTCGGTGCAGGTTACCGGCGAGCTGTCGGAAACGCTGGTGCTCAACGGAGCCTACGACCGCATGGCGCAGCGCGGGGGCATGGACGACGAGGCGCGGGAGTGGTTGCACGAGAAGCGCGCCGAGGCGGATGCGGCGCTGGCGAACATCGACCAGCGGCGCCAGACGCTCCATCGGTTCGGCGTGTTTCTAGCCGAGGTCCAATACGATTTCTTCATGGGCGGTGAGGCGCGGATGCGTCCGCTCACCATGCAGCAAGCCGCCGATGCGCTGGGCGTGCACGTGTCCACCATCAGCCGCACGGTGCAGGACAAGTACGCTCTCACCCCGTGGGGCGTATTTCCGCTCAAGCACTTCTTCTCAAGCTCGGTCGCCTGCTCCGCCGAGGAGCGGCGCCATGCGCTGTCGTCGCTGGCCATCAAAGACCGCATCAAAGACCTGGTAGCCCAGGAGGATCGCCGCACGCCTTTGAGCGATGCGACGATCACCGCCATCCTGAACGGCGAAGGCGTGGACATCAAACGGCGGACCGTGGCGAAGTACCGCGAGGCGCTGGGCATAGGCCGGCAGTCGCAACGAAGGCGGTAAGGTACTCGATCGAAACGGAGGGGAGCGTACGTGGTGTATCGAAAAGAACACGCGATAGAGGCCTGGAAGACGTTCGTCAGCACGGGCGCCATACTCGAAGACAAGGTGCGTCCCGAAATAGCTCGCTCGTGGCTTCGATGCCGCGCCGCCGGCGTGAACCCGTGGTCGAGCGATTTCGCCGAGCAGAACCTTGCTCTGCTGGAAGAGAAGCGGCAACGTTTTGCGGCATCGCTCAAATCGACGGTGCCGGTGATGAAGTTCCTGAAGGAAATGCTGGGCTGCAACGTGTCGTTGATGGACGGCGAGAACTTCGTGTTCGAGCTTCTGTCGCCTTTGGCGGTGTACCCGCGCACGTTCGGCACGTTCACGCGCGAAGAGGAGGTGGGCACCGGAAACGCCACCCTGGTCGCCTACGAGAAGAAGCCGGTGCGCGTCGACGGGTTCGAGCACTATCGCGCCATCGTGCAAACGTACTCGGGCGTGTCAGTGCCCTACCTCGATGGCGCAGGGAAGTACTACGGCGCGATGAACATCAACAGCCCGTTTGCCGTCTTGCCGCAAAGCGCCCTTCAGCTGTGCCGTATCGGCGTTTCGTTGACGAACGACTTGCATCGCGCCGGCGCGAAGGCGGGCGCTTTGCTGTCCACGGTCGACTTCTTCAAGCCGCTTATGCTGGCCTACGAGCATCCGGTGTTGCTGATCGACTCCAACGGCCGCATCCTGGGCGGCAACGCGGGCATGCGCCCGTATTGTCCGGGCTGGGAGCAGTATTCGTACGGCTCGCAATCGCTCGGCGCCTATCTGGGGAAGGACTTCTCCGTGCAGGACGTGCTCGATCTGCCGGAGAAATTGGAAGCGCCGCTGCCCGTGCGATTCAAGAAGGGACGCTCGCGCGCGGTGCACGAGCTCAACCTCGTGAGGCGCGGCAGGGTGGAGATCGAAGGGCAGGAGCCGTTCGTCATGCTCGTATTCGAAGACGGCAACGAAGCCGAGCGCAACGCCCGCAGCGCGACTGGGCGTCGCAGCGATGCCGCAGTCATGCCGACCGGCGATAAGGTGGATTATATCGGGGAAACCGAAGAATGGAAGAAGATCGACCGCATGGTGCAGAAGGTCGCGCCCATCAAGACGAACGTGCTGCTATTAGGCGAGACGGGTACCGGCAAGGAAGTGGTGGCCCGCGCGCTGCATCGTCGCAGCGGACGCACCGGCGAGTTCGTGGCCATCAACTGCGGCGCCCTGCCGCGCGACCTGCTGGCCACCGAGCTGTTCGGCTACGAGGGCGGGGCGTTCACCGGGGCGCGCGAGACGGGCGCGGTAGGCAAGTTCGAATACGCGGACGGCGGCACGCTGTTCCTCGACGAGATCGGCGAGATGCCGGTTGACATGCAGGTGAGCCTGCTGCGCGTGCTGCAGGAGCAGAGCGTCACGAAGCTGGGGTCGAACACCGCGAAGACGCTCGACGTGCGCGTGATCGCCGCGACGAACCAGAACATCGAGCGTCTGATCTCCGAGAAGAAGTTCCGCAGCGACCTGTACTACCGTTTGAGCCTCGTGGAGATCCGCCTGCCTCAGCTGCGGCGGCGCTCCGCCGACATCCCGCCGCTGGTGGACTATTTCAACGGGCAGCTTTCCTCGGTGCTCGAGGTGCCGTGCACGCCCTTTCCCGCCGAAACCATCGAGGCGCTGCAGGCTTACAGCTGGCCGGGCAACGTGCGCGAACTGCGCAACATCGTTGAGCGCTGCCTGATCATGCAGGGCCAGGGCGCCAACGTCGCCGTGGACTCGCTGCCACCTCATATCGCGAACGCGGCGAACGCCATGCCGGACGGCCCGGTGGCACACGCCGCCGTGGCCGTGCAGCAGGATGCGGGGGCGATGCGGGAGGGCGTCGAGGACGATGCGGTGTCGGAGGAGCGCCATCTCGTGCAGGCGCTGCTCGCGCAGCACGAAGGCGACCTCGCGGCGGTGGGGCGGCAGCTCGGGCTGACGCACGAAGAGCTCTCCGAGCTGCTCAACCGCCTTCACCTGCGCGTTCGCGTGGTGCTTGAAAGCATGGACGACGCGTTCTAGAGCGCTTGGGCAGGCTGGCACGCTTTTTGCTTTTCGGAGGTGCGGAACCGCATTCCCGAGAAGCAAAAGGAGTGATTCATGAACATCGTTGTGTGCTACAAGATCGTGCCCGACGAGCAGGACGCGGTCGTGCAGGCCGATCGCACGCTGTCGTTCGAGCGCGCTGCGCTCAAAATCGGCGATTACGACCTCAACGCCGTGGAAGCCGGCGCGCAGCTGGCGTCGGCTTCCGGCGCGTCGCTTGTCAGCCTGACCGCCGGGGGCGATCCGGTGGAGGACTCGAAGTTGAAGAAAGCCATCCTCGCGCGCGGGCCGCACGAGAACGTGGCGGTGAAAGACGCGTCGCTGCCCGAGGCCGGATCGGCGGTGACGGCGCGGGTGCTCGCAGCGGCCGTCAAGCAGCTGGACGACGTGAGCCTGGTGCTGTGCGGCGAGGGGTCGGCCGACCGCTATGCGCAGCAGGTAGGCGTGCAGCTGGGCGAGCTGCTGGGGCTTCCTACCGTCAACGCCGTCAGCTCCATCGAGCTCGACGACGGCGTCGCGCATGTCGAGCGCACGGTGGGCGCGGTGGTCGAGCGCCTCGACGTGCCGCTTCCGGCCGTGCTGTCGGTGGTCGCCGACACGAAC